>Ga0335078_10014737_pt1 | contig 11601 bp, 10 predicted proteins | sample Lox_Sample_32_FD_206711 | JGI IMG/M metagenome (GOLD analysis project Ga0335078, IMG submission 206711) | Soil microbial communities from Loxahatchee National Wildlife Refuge, Florida, United States - Lox_Sample_3.2 | ecosystem: Environmental > Terrestrial > Soil > Wetlands | place: USA...
ATTAGCAGCGCCAGCAAGCCGCCGAGCGGGGCCATGGCGATGCTGGCGAGCATCAGATTGGCCCATTTAAACGAACCGAACATGGTGTACAGAATGATGTAGATCACCAGAATGGTCACCGGAAGCACCACCATCAGGCGCCTCTGCGAGCGCTGCTGGCTGGCGTACTCGCCGGCCCAGTTGATGGTGTAACCTTCGGGCAGCTTCACCTGGCGGTCGACCGCCTTGATGGCTTCCTCAACCGTGCTGCCCAGGTCGCGTCCGCGGACACCGTACTTGATCGCCACGTAGCGCGAGTTTTCTTCCCGGTAGATCTCCGACGCGCCGTCCAATACCCGCACCTTGCAAAGCTGCGCCAGCGAGACCCGTTCGCCGGTGGGCGCCAGCAAGCGAATTCTCTCGATGGCATCCTGGGTGTCGCGATAGGGCGCGGTGTAGCGCGGCACCAGGTCGTACCGGCGCTCGCCTTGTAACACCTGGCTGACCGCGTTGCCGCCCACGGCGGTCTGAATGGCGTCCTGCACGTCCGACACGTTAATCCCGTAACGCGATGCCCGATCGCGATCGACCACCAGGTTCAGATTGGGCTGGCCGATGACGCGGAAAAGTCCTAAATCCTCAACGCCGCGAATGCCCCGCATCACGTTGACGATTTCGTCACCCTTCTGCTCCAGCGTCTTCAGATCCGCGCCGTAAACTTTGATCGCCAGCTCGCCTTTCACGCCGCTCACGGCTTCTTCCATGTTGTCGGCGATCGGCTGCGAAAAATTCCAGAGCACCCCCGGAATTCCCTCGAGTTCCCGGTCCATGGCCGCGATCAATTCCACTTTGTCCTGGTGAAACACCGGCCGCCAGCGATCCTTGGGTTTCAAATCGACGAAGTACTCCGTGTTGAAGAATCCGGTGGTGTCGGTGCCGTCGTCGGGACGCCCCACCTGCGAAACCACCTGCGTCACCTCCGGGAAGCCTGCCAGGATGATCCGCGCCTGGTTCATCAGCCGCGTGCCCTCGGCCGGTCCTGTACTGGGAGCCAGTGTGCCGCGCGCCCAGATGGCGCCTTCGTCCAGATGCGGCAGGAACTCGGAGCCAATCAGGCCGCTGGATGCCAGCCAAACCGTGGCCGCCACGCACAACACCGCGCCGCCAACGGTCACCCAACGTGCGCGAATCGCCCAACGCACCGTCGCCCGGTAGCGGGCGGTCATCCACGTCAGGGCCGGGTTGCGCCACTCCCGGGTGTTCTTGGTAAAGATCAGGCTGGCCAGCACCGGCGCCGCCACCAGCGAGAAAACCAGGGCGCCCAGCAGCGCCAGGGCTACCGTCCAGGCCATGGGCTTGAACAGACGGCCCTCGACGCTCTGCAAGGTGAAGATCGGCAGGTACGCGGTGATGATGATGCCGCGCGCATAAAATACCGGCCGCTGCACCTCGTGGGTCGCCTCGCGAATGCGCGCGATGAGCGGCTTGGGCTCGCTCGACTGGTGGCCCAGGTGCCGCACGATGTTTTCCACTACCACCACCGTGCCGTCCACCACCATGCCGAAGTCCAGGGCGCCCAGCGACAACAGATTCGCCGGAATGTGGCTCAGATCCAGGCAAATCGCGGCGAACAACAGCGCGAAAGGAATGGTGAGCGCCACGATCAGGGCGCCGCGGGCGTTGCCCAGAAACAGGAACAGGATGATCACCACCAGGATGATGCCTTCGGTCAGATTATGCAGTACCGTGTGCGTCGTGTAGTGAACCAGATTGCTCCGGTCCAGGAAAGGGACGATCTGCACGCCCTTTGGCAGCACGTGATGATTCAGCTCGTCGACCTTTTCGTGAATGGCCCGGAGCGTGGCGTCGGCCTCCGCGCCCTTCCGCAACAGCACGATGCCCTCCACCACGTCGTCGTCGTCCAGGATCTTGCCGTCGCTCCGGTGGATGGCTTTGCCGATGCGCCCCAGGCGGATGCGCGGCCCCTGCATGACCGCGGCGACATCGCTGATCCGGATGGGCGTCCCGTTCTGCGTCTTGATGACCGTTTTTCCGATATCCTGCACGTTTTCGAACAACCCCACCGAGCGGACATTGATCTGCTGCAAGCCGGCCTCGATAAAGCTTCCGCCGGCATTGACGTTATTATTCGCCAGCGGTTGTTCGATCTGCGCAATGCTCAAACCATAGGACACCAGTTTATTCGGATCGATGGCCACCTGGTACTCTTTGGTGATCCCCCCGAAGCTGACCACGTCCACCACATTGGGAACGGACTTGAACTGCTTCTCGAGCACCCAGTCCTGGAGGGACTTCAGCTCCATCAGGTCGTATCCGGGATTGGTGCTGGTGAGTGTGTACCAGTAGATCTGGCCCACCGGACTGTAATCGGTGCCGATCTGCGGCTGCAGGTTCTGCGGCAAGGTGAGTTGCGCCAGGCGCTCCAGCACTTTCTGCCGGTTCCAGTCGTTCGCGGATTCGTCGTCGAAGATCAGCATCACGCTGGACAGGCCGAATAGCGAAGTGGACCGCAGGTGCTCCAGGTGTGGCAATCCGTTCATCGCGATTTCGACTGGAATCGTCACCTGCTGCTCCACCTCTTCGGCTGCCCGGCCCGGCCACTGCGTGATGATCTGCACGTAGTTGTTGGCGATGTCCGGATAAGCCTCTATGGGGAGATTCTCGAATGAAATCACGCCCCACCCGAACAGCAGGATGGCCAGCGCCACGACCAGAAGGCGGTTATTCAGGGAAAAATCGACTAGGCCGCGGATCATTGGTTATGCCGTGCTATTTGAAGGTGACCACATTGGCCGACTGCGTATGCGCGCGCGCATTCTTCACAATGCCCATGAACCGGTGGGCCAGTTCCAGAATCCATTCCTGTTTGCGCAGGCGGATGGCTTCATGGGTGATCAACTCTTTGCCTACGCCGATGGCGCTGGCGCCCGCGCTGATGTAATGGCCGGCCGTGTGCTGCTGTACGCCGCCCCCCGCCACTAGGCGTATCTGCGGCAGGGCCGCTTTCAGAGCCCTGATGTAGCTGTCTCCGCCCAGCGGCGCGCAGGGAAACACTTTCACGAAATCGGCGCCCGCCTTCCAGGCGTTGATGATTTCGGTTGGCGTGAGCGCGCCTGGCAGCACCAGGACGCCTTCCGCAACGGCTAGTTCCACGACGTCCGTGTCCATTCCGGTGCTGGTGATGAATCGCGCGCCGGCTTGCACCGCCCGCCGCGCCGTATCTGTGTCCAGCACCGTTCCCGCGCCCACTATCATGTCCGGAAAATCCCGTACCAGCACGGAGATCAACTCGAGCGCCCCCGGAACCGTCATGGTGATCTCGGCAATGGGCAATCCGGCGCGATAGACCGCCTCCGCGGCAAATCGCGCATCTTCGGCGGACCCCAGACGGATCGCGGGAATGATTCCGATCTCTTCGATGCGCGCGCGGATTTCCTCTTTCGTCATGACTCTATTATTGTTCCGCCGTGGCTTGCAAAACCAGAGCGTTCGAAACCACTTTTTGACCCGGCCGGATGCCGGCCACGATCTCCTGCAGGTCGCCGGGCAACATTTTCCCGCCAGTCACTTCCAGGCGCCGGAACTGCCCGCCGTCGCCCGGGACATAGACCCAGTCGCGGTCATGCAGATGCAGGACGGCCGACGCTGGAACCGTGGCGCGCGTTTCGCTCCGCAGGCCGTGGAACGTGGCCGTGACAAACATACCGAGCCGCATGAATCCCGGGTTGCGCATCTCCAGACGCACCTTTGCGGTGCGCAGATTGGGATCCAGAATCGGACTGATGTTTCCGATGCGACCCTTGAAAGCTCGGTCCGGATACGCGTTCAGCTTGACGTCGGCGTACTGGCCCAGGTGTACTTGCGGCAGATCGTTCTCGTATACGTCGCACAAAATCCAAATGGATGACAGATCCGAAATCGTGAATGGGTTCGGCGAGGCTAGCCCCTGCACGCCTCCCGCGGCGGTTACCTGTTGATCGGTGATCACTCCGGAGACCGGCGCCCTCACCTCCACGATAGCCGAGGGGTGATCCGGGTCGGCGCCCAGCACGCGCAAGTGGTCCAACGCGGTCTTCACCGCGACGCGCGCCTTGGTATCGGCGTCCTGGGCCACCTCCAGGTCCTTCTGCGCGATAGCGCCTTTATCGAACAGAATCTTGGAGCGGTCCAGTTGCGCCCGCGCCAGCGTTTCGTCGGCTTGCGCCTGCTCGTAATCCGAGTATGCTCCGGCCACATCCGCGCTTTGCACCTTCAGCAGCAGTTGATCTTTGACCACGGTGTCTCCCAGGCGCGCATGAATCTCAGCCACGCGGCCGGTCGCGAGCGTGACCACGGGAATGTTGCGCGACACATCGGCGCTGACCACCCCGGTCACATTGAGCTCGGGAGCCGCGCTGCGCTCGCCCGCGGCCACCAGCGGGAATTTGCCGGGATCGTCCACCTTGAACAGACCCGCGCTCTGCACGTGCTCGACCTCGGCGGGCGGCGGCGCCTCAGCCTTGGGATCGCTCTTGCCCTGCGCGCCGCAGCCGGCCAGCCCTAGAGCCAGGCACAGGGCCGGAAGAATCGGTTCATGCCGTTTCATGGGATCACCTCACGGCCTACTGCGAGATTCAATTGACTCGCGGCGGATAAGTAGGAACCCACCAGGTTCAGATAACTTACCTGCACTGCCCGGTAATCTCTCTGGGCGTCCAGATAGTCGACTAAAGCGGCCTGGCCGTGCTGGTACGAGAAGGCGATCGTATCGCGCACTCTGGCTGCCGTCGCCAGGTATTTCGTCTTGTATGGCCGCAGCAGAGTCACCGTGTTGAGCAAGGTTGCATAGGCGGAATCCACATCGCTGAACACCTGCGCCTGCGCCGCGGTCCGCAACTTCTCGTTACGCGTTATGTCCACCTGCGCGCGCGCCTTCTCCCCCTGATTCTTGTCGAAGATACGCAGCGGGATCGTGACGCTCACGCCCATGTACACCGGGATCGGTGGATTGCGCCCAAAGTCCACCCCAAACGTCGGATCGGCCGATCCGTTTGCCATCGCCAGCTTATAATCGGTTTGCGCCTTCTCGACCGACTGCGCGGCGGCCTTCAAGTCCGGCCGCTCTTCCATGGCGATGCGCCGCAGTTCGTCCGCGAGCGGCATCTGCTCCGCGAAATCGAAGGGGCCCTCGATGTCGAACTGCTCAATCGGGGTCCTGTCGTTCAGCAACTGCAGCAGTTGAATCTTCGCCGTCCGCAGGTTCACAGCGGCGGTCTGCACATCGGACTCGTACTGCACCCGCTGCAACTCCAGGCGGTCCAGATCCACGCGCGCGATGTCCCCGGCCTTAAACCGGTCCTGGCTGATGGAAAGCTCATGATCGAAGTAAGCCAGGTTCTCCTTCGCCAGGCCGTGCACGGCCTTAGCTTGCAGGGCTTCGACAAACGCGCTGCGCAAAGTGAACAGCAGGTTCCGTTCCTGGTCCGCGAATTGCGATTGCGCAATCGCCGTAGCCTTGTGCGCGCTCTCCCGGCGCAACTCCCGCTTGCGCTGCCGTTCATGCAAATAGCTTCCCGAGACAAACGGCAGCGCCTCCGAAAACGGGCTGTACTTGTCGATAGGGTTTTTCCAGAAAGGATTGATCTGGTCCAGGCTGACGGTGAGATCCGGATTGGGACGTAAATATGCCGTGATCTCCTCGTCGCGCGATTCGTCGATGCCGATGCGGGCCGCCTGCAAGGTGGGATTCGACTTCTCGAACTCCTCCCGCGCCTGCTGCCATGTCAGTGTCTTCGGCGCGTTCGTCTGCGCGAGCAGCGTTGCAGCCAGGCAGCCCGCAAACAGAAACGCCGTCGGCCGCCGCAGTATAAGGCGTTGCATATCGCCTCCATGTCGAATGCGTTGGGTGTCCTTGTCCAGGAGGAAGGTTAACATCTGCCAACGGGGAAGACTGGGATGATCCTCTAGGGCGCGCGAGCGCCCAAGCCTCTTCATAGTATCATTCCGAGGACTGGGCCTGTCTTGCGCCGCATCTATCTTTCGGCCATGGCCAGCCTATCTTTCAGTCAAAGCGGATCCCCGCCGCGCCCGCTCCGCCTGTCCGCGCTCCGCGGTGTTAAAATCGGGCGAAATGCGAATCCGATATTTCTTGCCCATCGCTCTCGCCGCCTTCGCCGCAACCGTTCCCACCATCAAGTGGAAAACCGGCGACCGCAGCCGCCCGTTGCCCGTCATGGTGACGCCCGGCGAACCCGGCACCCAGCAGCGTGCCGGCACTGCTCCTTCCGATGCCGTGCAACTCTTCAACGGCAAGGATCTCTCCGCCTGGCAGCAGAGCAACGGCAAGCCCATCGCCTGGAAACTGCGCGACGGCTACTTCGAAGTCGCCCCCGGCGCCGGCGATATTGTCACTAAGCAGCCCTTCGGAGACTGCCAGTTGCACGTCGAGTGGGCTACCCCCAATCCGACCCACGGTACTGATCAGGAGCCGGGCAACAGCGGCGTGTACCTGCAGTCGTTGTACGAAATCCAGGTACTGGAATCCAACCGGAACAAGACCTACGCCGACGGCCAGGCTGGCGCGATCTACTGCCAGTATCCGCCGCTGGTGAACCCCGCCCGTCCGCCCGGCGAGTGGCAGACCTACGACATCGTCTTCCACGGCCCGCGGTTCGCGGCCGATGCCACGCTCCTGCAGCCGGCTACGGTAACGCTGCTGTTCAACGGCGTGCTGGCTCAAGACCATGCCATGCCGACTGGTCCTACCGATTATATGAAGCGCCCGCCCTACAAAGTTACGCCGGCGAAATTGCCGCTCCTGTTGCAGGACCACGGCCAGCCCGTACGCTATCGCAACATCTGGATTCGGGAGCTTAAAGCCGCGGATTAGGTCCGGCTACGTCCGCTCGGTCCGCACCGCCAGGGAGCAGTGCGTGAGCCGGCTGCGGCACAGGTACTCCAACAACAGAATCATCTTGTGTTCCCGGTCGCCGCCGCGGTTCCGGCAGGCGCTACGTACCTGTTCGAAGTGCGCAATACCGTCGGCCAGCTCGCGCCGGCCGAGCGGGGCCGGCCCCCATGACTCCAACACGCATGCGCCCAGAAACTCCGCGATATACTGCAATTCATCTCTGGAGAGACCCAGCAGGAACTTCCGGGCTTTCTTTTGAAAGCGCTCCTCGGCGCACACAGTGATGGCGGAAATCAAGGCTGTTCTCAACCCCAGCTCCGGTCGTTAGGCAGGTGGTGACATCGATCGTGTCAATTATGCCCGAAACCAGCGCCGCGCGCAAGGGTACGCGGTGCTTAAGTGCTTAACCGCTCCCTGACGGTCGCGGCTCGGTAAGCCTTGTCAGATCAACGCGACTAGTGTCCTGTCTAACCAGCTTGTGGGCCGGTTGCCAATTCGAACGATGCGTATAAAGTGGGGCAGACCTCCAGGTCTGCGCGGGTCCTCTAGGACCCGCCGCTCGCGCAACAAGATAGGAGGTATCGACATCCACAAGAAAGTGCTCATGGTGGTGGTGGCCAGCGTAGCCGACGAGGTGGCGGACGCCACGGGGGCGGCTAGGAGTTTGAGTGCCGGAGGTTTGGAACCGGGGCCAGTGAACGCCAGCATCTGGTGGCTTGGCTGCAGCAGCATCAGGTGCGGGAAGACGGCCCAGTATTGGACGCCGGTGTGGTTGGATCTGGAGCCGCATTTTGAGAAGCTGCAACTGGCGCAGACGCAATCCAACCGCGCGCCCAAAGGACGCAAGAACGACTTTCGGGATGCCAAGCGCCTGGCACGGCGCCTGTTGGCCGGCGAACTGATGCTGAGCTTTGTGCCGGAGCCGGAACAACGGACATGGCGACTCATGACCCGCGGACGGCTGCAACTGGGCGCGAGCAGGTGCGCTTGCAGAGCCAGGTAGAGTGTCTGCTGGAGGAGGCGCGGATCAAGCTGTCGAGCGTGATCAGCGATTTGCTGGGCGTCAGCGGGCGACGCATCCTGGAGGCTCTCAGCAAAGGGGAGAGCGATGCGGCGAGGTTGGCCGAGTTGGGCGATGACCGGCTGAAGTGCAGCAAAGAGCAGTTAGCCGGCGCCCTGCGCGGCGCACCGGAGCCCGCCCATATGCAACTTCTGAAACCGCATCTGGAACGTCTGCAATTGCTGGACGAGCAGATCGAGCAACTCAGCCGGATGAGTGCCTCCGCGCTAACGAACTATCAGGATGCGGTGGTGCGGCTGGCCGCAGTGCCTGGATTCGGCGCCGAGTCGTCGCAGCAGATGATCGCCGAAGTGGGGGTGGACGCCGAGGCGTTCCCCTCGGCGGGCGAGTTCGCCTCCTGGGTGGGAGCTTGTCCAGGCAGTAATGTGACCGCCGAGGAGAATCAGAGCTCGCACTGCCCCAAGGGAAACCGCTATGTGCGCCGGATCTTATCGGAGGCGGCGCACGCGGCAGTGAAGAAGCAAGGCAGCCATTTCCAGAACTTGTTCCGCGGATTTCTGCCGAAGCTGGGATACAACGGGGCCATCCGGGTGGTCGCACATCGCTTGGCCCGGTCCGGTGCTGGTTTGGGTTTGGCGCGTTGAAGGTCACGCGCTGGCCTGCGCCATGGGCGTGGGATTGATCTCCGTTAGCGTGACGCTATAACCTAGTCGCCGCAAGGCTTGCGCCAGTTTCTGACGCCCGGCGCTTCTTGGCCCGGGGATTGGTTTCCCGTCGTGGAGAATCTTCCAGGGCAGCCGCTGGGGGGTGATTTTCAACGGAGCGGTTCCCCCCCCAATGGTTAAGCACCCCAAGGGTACCAGCCGCGCACCCTACTCCTCCCACCGCGCCACCACCGCGCTCGCCAGACAGTTGCCGACAACGTTCACCGAGGTGCGCGCCATGTCCATCAGCGCGTCGATGCCCAGCAGCACGGCCACGCCTTCCATCGGCAACCGGAAGGTCGAAAGCGTGCCGGCCAGAATCACCAGCGCGGCGCGCGGGACTCCAGCCACGCCTTTGCTGGTCAGCATCAGGGTCAGCATCATCAGCAGTTGCTGGCCAAACGACAGGTTGACGCCCGCGGCCTGCGCTACGAAAACCGAAGCCAGCGAAAGATACAGCGTGCTGCCATCCAGGTTGAAGCTGTACCCGGTGGGGATCACGAACGCCACGATATGTTTCGGCACGCCGAAGCGCTCCATGTTCTCCAGCGCCACCGGCAAGGCCGCTTCGCTCGACGCGGTGGAGAAGGCGATCAGGAACGGCTCGCGGACGGCACGGTAGAAGGCGCCCACCGGGATGCGCACCACCAGGACGACGGCGCCCAGCACCAGCGCCACGAATAGCACTTGTGCGGCGTACATCGTGAGGATCAGCTTGCCCAGCGAGAACAGCACGCCGAAACCCTTGCTGCCCACCGTGACCGCAATGGCGGCGCCCACGCCCAGCGGCGCCAGGTACATGACGTAGCGGGTGTAGCGGAACATGACTTCGGCCAGCGATTCGCAGAATTCCACCACGGGCTTCGCCTTTGCGCCCACGGCGGCGCAAGCCGCGCCGAACAGAAATGCGAAGACCACTATTTCGAGCACGTCGCCACGGGCCATGGCGTCTACGATGCTGGCCGGGAACACGTGCTCGACGATGGATCCGGTGCCAGGCGACTGCTGCGGCAGAGCCGCTTCGGCGGAAGTCTGCGCCAGCTTCATGCCCGCGCCCGGACGCACCAAGTTGACCGCGGCCAGTCCCAGGAACAGCGCGAACGTGGTGACAATCTCGAAGTAGACGATGGCTTTGAGGCCGATGCGCCCCATGCGCTTGAGGTCGCCGCCGCCGGCAATGCCGAAGACCAGCGTGCCGAAGATGAGGGGCGCGATGATGGAACGGATGAGCCGCAGAAAGATGGCGCTGACCGGGCCGAGTTGACGCGCCACGCCTGGCGCGAACGCGCCCAGGGCCACGCCGGCGGCCATGCCGATGAAGATCCAGGCGGTCAGCGACAGGCGTTTCAACGCTCGCCCCACTTCAACTTCTGGCGCAGCACGTCGAAGAACATCATGCGCGGCGGGCGGATCAGGTGCAGCGCGTATTCCGAACTGCGGCAGATCACCGAATCGTCTTTCTGCAGCGGCTCGCCGATCTGGCCGTCGATGGTGAGGAACACCGAGGCGTCCTCGCCGCGGCAGCGGATCTCCACCACGCTGGTTTCCGAAACCAGCACCGGCCGGTTGGTGAGCATATGGGGGCAGATGGGCGTGAGGCAGATGGTGGGCACCGAGGGGAAGATGATCGGCCCGCCCGCGGAAAGCGAATAGGCTGTCGAACCGGTGGGCGTGGCGACGATCAGCCCGTCCGCTTTGTACGCGCACATGAACTGGTGATCCACGAAGGCGTCCAGATCGATCATGCGTGCGATGGCGGCTTTGGTGAGCACCACGTCGTTCAGCGCTTCGTAGCGCGAGGTCACCGCGTCGCCGCGGCGCACCTCGGCGTGCAGCAGTTTGCGCCGCCCGATGCGATGCTCGCCGCGCAGCGCGCGCTCCAGTTCGGGATACAACTCGTCGATGGTAATGGCGGTGAGGAAACCGAGTCCGCCCAGGTTGACGGCGAACAGCGGGATCTGGCGGTTGCCGATGGCGCGGGCGGCCGACAGCAGTGTGCCGTCGCCGCCCAGCACGATCACCAGGTCGCAGCCTTCGGGGACCTCCTCTCGCGCCAGGCCATCGTGCCGCGCGGCGTAGACCGCGGTGCGCTTGTCGTAGCGCACGCGGATGCCGCGACTGCCGAGCCAGGCCAGCAGTTGCGGTACCACATCGGTGGCGGCGGCCACGGCCGGCTTCGCAATAATCCCTACAGTTTCAATGGTGGGCATACAGCAAAAACTCCCGGTTACCTTCCGCGCCCAGAATGGGGCTCTCCATCAGAGCCGTTTCGAATCCCGACTGCCGCACCGCATCGGCGACTCGCCCGCATGCGGCTCGGTGCAACTCCGGTTCGCGCACGATTCCACCCTTGCCCACTTGTCCCTTGCCGGCCTCGAACTGGGGCTTGACAAGTATAACCATTTCGCCGCCCGGTTGTAACACCGGGATGATGGCCGGCAGGATCAGCGTCGCCGAAATGAAGCTGACATCGCAGACCGCCAGGGCGATGCGTTCGCCCAAGTCCTCGGGCCGCAGGTGGCGCGCGTTTAGTTTTTCGTGTACCACCACCCGCGGATCGTTGCGGATCTTCCAGTCGATCTGGCCGGCGCCAACGTCGACGGCGTGCACCCGCGCCGCGCCCCGCTGCAGCAGGCAATCGGTAAAGCCACCGGTGGAAGCGCCCACGTCGAGACACACGCGGCCCTCCACCCGGATGCCGAAGTGCGCGATCGCGGCATCCAGTTTCAGCCCGCCGCGGCCGACGAAAGGCGGTTGCGCCAGGACTTCGATGCGACTTTCGGCAGCCACCGGCGCGCCGGATTTTTCGGCTTTGTGCCCGTCCACCAGAACCTCGCCCGCCATGATGAGCGCTTGCGCTTTCTCGCGGGTGGGGGCCAGACCGCGCTCTACCAGCAGACGGTCGAGACGGGACTTCATGACTTGCGATGGACGATCAGATCCGCCAGTTCGTGCAGGCGTCCGGCGTGTGCGCCGAAAGGGGTCAG
>Ga0335078_10014739_pt1 | contig 11600 bp, 9 predicted proteins | sample Lox_Sample_32_FD_206711 | JGI IMG/M metagenome (GOLD analysis project Ga0335078, IMG submission 206711) | Soil microbial communities from Loxahatchee National Wildlife Refuge, Florida, United States - Lox_Sample_3.2 | ecosystem: Environmental > Terrestrial > Soil > Wetlands | place: USA: Florida...
GGTCGACGCCGGGGACATCTGCAAGCGTTTCAGCGCCTCCATGGAAACGATCATGCAGCCGCGGCCGGTGGCTTCGGGACGCCCGCGGGATCCGCCCAACGCCATGGGCTTGCCGGTGACCACGGCCGTGACGGTGTGGCGGGCGTGCATCGAATACGTGTCCATGATCCAGGCCATCACGCGGTCGTTGGTGTTGACGTCGGGCGCGGGAACATCGCGCTCCGGGCCGAGGAAATCCATCAGCTCGGCGGTGTAGCGGCGCGTGAGCTTCTCCAGTTCGCTGTCGGAGAGCAGGTTCGGATCGCAGATCACGCCCCCTTTGGCGCCGCCGAAGGGGATGTTGACCACCGCGCATTTCCACGTCATCCAGGACGCCAGCGCGCGAACTTCATCCAGCGTCACATCCGGGCCAAAGCGTATGCCGCCTTTGCCGGGTCCCCGTGCGATGGAATGCTGGACGCGATAGCCGGTGAAGACCTCGAGGCGTCCGTCATCCAGTTGGACGGGGATGTGGACGGTGAGCTCCTTGGCGGAAGTGCGCAAGACTTTGCGCAAGCCATCGTCCAGGTTGAGGCGGGTCGCGGCCTCATCGAAGCGCGCCTCAGCGGCCAGCCAGGGGTTCTTCTCCTGTTCGAGCGACAACGTGGTTGCTGCCAAAAGTGAAACCTCCGGTTTCATTATAGGCGAGCTTTGCGCGCGGGCGCTGCGGGTCCGGGCGCCGGTGGTGCGGCGGTTCCTGCCCCTTCCGCGGCCTCGGCTATTTGAAGGTCCAGGAGGGGAACGCGCTTTTCAGCGCCTTCGTGTGGCTCCCGACGCTGCCCGGAGTTGTCGGGTCGTTCTTCGTCGCCTTTCCCGCCGAGTCGACGCTGAATCCGTAGGCGAGACTGGTGACCCGGGTGACCTCCGTTCCCTTGACGCCGTTCAGCGATAGAATCGCATTCCACTGGACCGTTCCGCCGGGATTGGCGGGGCGGTGGGGATGATCCACGAACTCCCCGACGTGCGCCGCTTCTTCCGGGTCGGTCCAGTAGAAGGGTTTGGCGTCATCGGGCGGCGTCGGATCGACGTAGGTCACCGGCGGCGTCACCAGGGGCGATCCGACCGGCGTCCAGCCGGGATCGTTCGTCGTCACCGTCTGCGTCCACCGGAAGCCGTCGGGAAATTGCGTGCTCGAGGTGAGGCCGGCGGCCTTGACGTCGATATCGATTCCCGTACCTGAGACGGCGAAAGAATCGACCGATGCGGTCTGGTCCTGTTTCTGCGCCGAGTACGCTTCGCTTTTGTCGCGCGCCTGTCCAGTCGGGCCAGGGCCCCTCAACGAGAACGCGCCGACCTCGATCCGGGCGGCGTCCGGCCCGTGAACGGCGATGCGATCGAAATTGTGACCGTATCGGGAAGCCTGGCTTACGGCGGTCACCCGCGGCCGATCGTTCTCGCGAACCGGTTGCCGTGGATGCGCGAACGGAGTGTGTTGCCGGCTGGAGCAAAAGGCGTTTCTGGGAGCGAAGGTTCTCATGTCCGGAGGCACCCCCCAATTCGGTTCCCTTGACGAGAGCATACCACAGCGGCTTCCCAGCATCAAACAGGTTGCTGAGGTTGCTGAGACGCGGCGTGATCGCCTCATGTCCGTGAGGCGTACCCCCAAAAGGGGGTAGCATCATGCTCCTCAAAATCCGGAGAAAAAGCGGCGTGAAAACCCACGGATTATGTAATATACTACTATTCAGGATAAAGTAATCCTTAATTGCTAATAGCTGAATCGAGGAATCATGCGAGCCCAAACGGTTGAAGTGAAGGCGTCCACGGGCCGGGTACTCTGTTGCACTGTCTTTCGCCCGGGCGGGAAGAAGCTGATGGCCAAAGGCCACATCATCAGCGACGAGGATATCAAGGTCCTGGAATCCGAAGGCATGGAAACCATCTGGGTGACCGAGTTGGAAGAAGGCGAGGTCGGTGAAGACGACGCGGTATGCGCCGTAGCCAGCGAAATGGGCTGCGGCAGCTTCGAAATCCGCCTCGCCGCCGGCGGCCGCGCCAATCTGCTGGCCACCGAAAAGTGCTGCGTGTTGATCGACGACGAGCTGCTGAAACAGATCAACTGCACCGCCAGCGTGGTGATCGCCACCGCGTTGAATTTCAGTTTTGCCATGCCGGGGCAGCGCATCGCCACCGTGAAGAGCGCGCCCTTCGCCGTCTCCAAGGCGCAGCTCGAAGCCGTCACCGGAATCCTCAAAGAGCGCGGCCCGATCCTCCAGGCGCGGCCCATGCGCAGTCCGAGTGTCGCCGTGCTGTACAGCGATGCGCTCAGCGGGGATCGCGCGCGCCAGTTGTTTGAGAACATCATGCGCCAGCGCCTCGAGCGCTTTGGCGTGACGGCCAATTTCGTGCTCGCCTGTACGGAGGAGGAAGCCGCGGTCGGCAAATGCCTCCAGCAATTGCTGCGGTCCAAGCCGGCCGTGATCATGATCGCGTCGACCACCGCTCCGGCCGGTCCCGAAGACGTCGTCGGACAGGCCATGGAACGTATAGGCGGCCACGTGGAGCGATTTCTGGCGCCCGTCGAACCGGGGAACTTGCTGCTGTTGTCCTATAAAGATGACATCCCCATGATTTCGGCGCCCGGTTGCTTCCGCTCCGCCAAGGCCAACGTGGTAGACTTGGTGCTTCCGCCGTTGCTTGCCCGCTATCGTGTCTCAGGCTGGGAGGTGGGCTGCCTGGGACATGGGGGCTTGCTCGGGTAATTTGAACGATCTCCTCCACCCCTGTGGGTTGTAACCTCCGAGCAACCTACAGGTGCTCCATGACCGGGCGCTTGACCAGCGCCCGGTCTTTTTTGATCCCAGCGCCGGCGTCGGCGATAAGTCCCAACAGATGGCGCTAGTTACGCCGCGATTTTAGTTGTAACAGCAGGGTTAGCTTAGCCGCCCGCCCGAATCGTACCGCCTGTCAACCCGCACGACATGAACTGGTATCCGGGATATTTCCCGCCCACCGAGACTGCCGCTCCGCAGGACCGGGGCACGTCCAACGACCAGTCCGGCGAGCCGGGCAACGGGAACTTCGAGCCGCACTATGCAAACTACCAGACACAACTTCCAGGCTGCCGTTAGCGCGTACTCCGGCCGCAAGCTGGCGCATTTACAGCGTGAGATCGCAGCCTACCCGACGGCGAAGCGCCGCCACGAGGCCCTTCAGCGCGGACTCGAAAAGCTGCGGGCCACCGCCGAAATCGTGCGGGTGGCAGAAGTTGGTGCGTGACGCCTGACCGCCGCGTCCGTGATGTATCCCCGCCAGGCAGCGCCTCGCGCAGCTATCCCTTTCGGCGTTGCTCCGATCGGAGCCGCGACCGGGTCTGATCGAAGCCACGACCATCAGGGAGTGGTCAATTGCCGGACCCGGCCCCCGCCGGCCGCTTCTCCTCGCCTTCCTTCTTCTTAGGCTCGGGCTTCGGTAGCGGCTTGCGTGGCAGCCTCTCCTCGCGCGTAGCTGCATCGTACACCACCGCGGCCATGATGGCCGACGCCTCCATCAGATCGCCGGCCTGCAAATGGTCGTACAAATCCGCGTTGGAGTGATGGGTTTCCGTGGAATAGTCCAGCGGATCCTGAATGAACTGGAAGCCAGGCAGCCCCACCGCATCGAAAGACTGGTGGTCCGTTCCCCCCGTGTTGCGGATAGTAACCGTGCTCGCTCCGTAATCCTGGAAAGGCTCCAGCCAGGCTTGGAAAATGGGCCGCATCATGTCGTTGCCTTGCAGATAGGCGCCGCGTATCTTGCCGCTCCCGTTGTCCAGGTTGAAGTAGCCCGATAGCTTGGCATGCTCCGGCTTGAGAGCCATGCTCTCGCGATCGGCGAAGTGCTCCTTCACATAGGCCTTGGATCCGAGCAGTCCCTGTTCTTCTCCGGTCCACAGCGCCAGGCGCACGGTGCGCGCCATCTTCAGATCCAGCGCCTTGAGGATGCGCATGGCTTCCAGCACCACGGCGCTGCCGGCGCCATTGTCGGTTGCGCCGGTGCCGCCCGTCCAGGAGTCCAGGTGCGCGCCCAGCATGACGACCTCATCTTTCTTGCCGGCGCCGGGCAACTCGCCGGTGACTGTGAAGGAATCCTGCGTGTCGTCGAAGAACTTATTTTGAATGTCGAACTCCAGCGTCACCGGGATCCTCTTCTCGATCAGCCGCGCGATGCGGTTGTACTGTTCAACCTCGAGGGCTACCGAAGGCGGCGGCACGGGATCCTTGGGATTCTGCGAGCCGCCCGCCGCGCCAAACACAACGCCGCTCACGGCGCGATAACTCGGCGCCAGCGTCACCAGCACGCCTTCGTCGGTGAGGAACTGGTTCAGCTTATTGCGGAACTTCTCGCGCGCCGCCCGGTCCTGCGGTCCCCCCGGTCGCGGTGGTTGTCCGGGCGCGAGTGGAATCGGGCTCGAAAACGGCGAGCGCGCCGAAGGATCGGGCGCCAGCGATTCCGCCGCCAGTTCCGCCTCCGTGAAGCGCTTCAGATCCGGTTCGATTTCCGGCGCCAGCGGCTTGGGATCGTCCAGCAGGACGATCTTGCCCTTGAGCTTTCCCTTGAACTTATCTAAATCCGCATCGGTCTTCATCGCCGCGAGCACCGGCTCTCCGGAAACCGGGCCGTTGGTGCCGGGCGTCCAGGGCCGCGCAAAGCCCACCAGCGGAGAATACTGCGGCTCCTTTTGATGCGCGCTGAAGTGCACGCAAGACCAGCCCCGCCCGAACGGTCCCCATTTTTCCAGGCCGGGATTGGAGATGCCCCACTCGGTCATGCGGCGCACGGCCCATTCGGCCGCGGCCTGGAGACCCGGCGAACCCGTCAAACGCGGCCCGTACACATCGGCCAGGTAAAAGGCGTTCTCCATCACCTTGGAGTTCTGAAACTCCTCGGCCTTGATTTGGTTGATGACGTACAGATCCACCTTCTCCTGAGCCGGCAGGAGAGGCGCAAGCAGCAACAGCAGCAAGAGTTTCATAGACGGGAAGGTTATCACAAATGACGGCGGCTGGAGCTGCGGGCCGGCGCATCGCCGGCGCGTCACTGTAGCCTGCCGGACTATAAGCCGGTTTCTGTACCCTTGCGGGCGGCAGCCATTCATCTGGGCCGGACATTACTGCCCGGCTCTAGCGACCTACCCGAGAGTTCCTAGGAGCGGGCCGCTCCTCCTCTCCTATTTGGTCTTGCTCCACGTGGGGTTTACCCTGCCGGCCGAATTGCTCCGGCCGCGGTGCGCTCTTACCGCACCTTTTCACCCTTACCAGGAGAGCACTCGCCTTGCGGCAAGCCCTCCGGCGGTATGTTTTCTGTGGCACTTTCCGTCGAGGTTCCGTCGCCAGAACCCCTCCCGGCCGTTAGCCGGCACGCTGCCCTGTGGAGACCGGACTTTCCTCCCGTTTCCGGGCGGCTGCCCATCCGGCAGGCTACAGACCCATTATCCCCCGCCGGTTGGCGCCGCGCAGAGACCGCCTCCCGACGTGAGGGAGTGGTCTTCAACCGCCGCTATTCCTTCAGCGCCTTATCGAAGAAATCCAACATCGCCTGCAGCATCTGCTTCTCCATAGGACCCATCACGCCGTGGGACTTCTGCGGATAAACGAGCATCTGAAACTGCTTGCCGGCTTTCTCCAAAGCGCTCGCCATCTGCACGGTGTTTTGGAAATGCACGTTGTCGTCCTCGATGTTGTGCACGATCAACAGCCGTGCTTTGATGTCCGCCGCGTTGGTCTGAGGCGAGCTCCGCCTATATCCCACCGGGTTCTCCTCCGGCAGGCCCATGTAGCGCTCCGTATAAATCGTGTCGTAATTGCGCCAGTCCGTCACGGGCGCGCCGGCGATGCCCGCACGGAAAACGTTAGGAGCGTTGGCCAGCGCGTAAAGCGTCATGTACCCTCCATAGCTCCAGCCGTGGATGGCGACGCGGGTCATATCCGCAAAGCCCAGCGTCTCCAGGTAGTGAATGCCTTCGAGTTGATCTTTAAGCTCCTGCGCGCCCGTTTCCCGGTAGATTTTCGATTCCCAAAGATGCCCGCGGCCCGACGATCCGCGATTGTCCAGTTGCCAGACGAGATATCCTTTCTGCGCCAGGACCTGGTCGAAACCGGCGCCGCTCCAGGCATCCCGTACGGCTTGGGCGTGCGGCCCCCCGTAGATCATCACGATCACCGGATACTTCTTATCGGGTGAGAACCCGGCCGGTTTGATCAAGCGCGCATAGAGCAAGGCGCCATCGCCGATCTTCAATTTGACAATCTCGCTCGGTAGGACTTCGACATCCGGCGGCACCGCCTCTTTAAAGACCGCGATCTGGGATCCGTCGCTTTCGTGTAACGTGCGGCGCGGAGGCGCAGACAGGCTCGAAGCGGTATCCATATAATACTCAGCGGAAGCTCCCATCGAGATGCTGTGCGTGCCGGCGCCGCCGCTGAGCCGCTGCTTTTGTTTGCCGTCCAGACGCACGCGGTAAAGCTGCCGCTCCAGCGGACTCTGCTCGGTCGAAACGAAGAAAACCTCGCGCCTCTCCTCGTTCACCCCCGCCACGGCGGTGACCTCCCAATCGCCCTTGGTGAGCTGCGTCACGTGCTTGTCGTCGACGGAGTAGAGATAGAGGTGGTGGTATCCGTCCCGTTCGCTTCCCCACAGGAACTGCTTACCTTTGTTGAGAAAGCGGAAGTCGTCGTTCACGTTGATCCAGTAGGAATCCTGCTCGGCGACCAGCACGCGTGCAGCGCCGGTATGCGCATCCGCCAGCCCCAAGTCGAGACGGTTCTGCACCCGATTGAGGCGCTGGTACGCGATCGCGCGGCTATCGGGCGCCCACGAAACGCGCGCCAGCAAATGATCGCGGCTTTCGCCTATGTCCATCCACTGCGTGGGCCCGCCCGTGGCCGGCACTACGCCCAGCCGCACGTCCGCGTTCGGCGTGCCCGGCTGCGGAAAGCGCTCGGGCTCCATCGAGGCCCGCCACGAGAGAAGGTCCACCTGCGGGAAAATCGATTCGTGGCTTACGTCGAACTGTAAATAGGCGATCTGGCTGCTATCGGGCGACCACCAGTGCGCGGTTGCCAGCTCCAGTTCTTCCGGGTAGACCCAGTCCAATTCGCCATTCCATAAAGTGGCTCCGCCGTCCTCGGTGAGCCGCGTCACCTTCTTGGAGGAGATCTCCAGGCTGTACAGATCGTGGCTGCGCCGGAACGAAACCAGACGATCGTCGGGCGAGAGCTTGGGGTCGCGTTCCGCCTCGGGGGTCGCGGTGAGCTGCTCCCATTTGCCGGTCTCGATGTGCAAAAGAAACAGGTCCCCTTCCGCACAGATCAGCATTTCGCGGCCGGAGGCGGACCACTGAAAAGTCTGTTCGGAAACGCGCCGGTTCTGCCAGTCGAAAGCCTCGGCGGCCGGCGGCTTTAACGCGCGCTCTTCCATCGGGGTAAGCGACGCCAGTTGCTTCGACTTTTTGGCGGGGACATCGTACTGCCAGATGGCCTTCTCTTCGATCCAGGCGAACCGCTTGCCATCGGGCGCCCAGGTGATGGCCGGCATTCGCGCCGGCGGAGGTATCGTCTGGATCGTAACCGGTTTCTTATCGGCGGCGAAGCCGCTCATGCATAGCAGGAACGCGCAACAAAGCCTGATCATAAACCTGCATTGTAACCGTACTGGATTCCGTTCGATAGCCTGTGCGATCCTGGATCGGTCCTATGGAGTTTGTAAACGGCAACGTCGGCTGGATCGAAGTGATCTGCGGGCCCATGTTTTCGGGCAAGAGCGAGGAGTTGATCAGACGCCTGCGGCGGGCCATGATCGCTCGCAAACGCGTTCAGGTTTTCAAGCCGGTCATCGACACGCGCTACGGCCTGGAGGAGATCGTCTCGCACGGGGACCTGCGCATGAACGCGGAGGTGGTGAATACCGGCGGCGAGATTTTGGAACACGTCGACTGGCGCTCGGAGGTGATCGGGGTGGACGAAGCGAACTTCATGGGCGCCAGCCTGGTGACTGCCGTCCAGCGCCTAGCGGACAGCGGCAAACAGGTGATCGTTGCCGGGTTGGATACGGATTACCTGGGTCGGCCGTTCGTCCCGATTCCGGACCTGCTGGCGCTGGCCGAGTCCATCACGAAGGTTCTGGCTATCTGCGTGCGTTGCGGCAATCCGGCCAAACATACCCAGCGGTTGCGGGGGGCCGACGACCTCATTGTGGTAGGCGCCGCCGACATGTACGAAGCCCGCTGCCGGCGTTGCTTCGAGCCGGGTATTCCCAAGCAGACCGAGTTGGATTTCATCAGGACGCCGAAAACCGCGCGGGGGTAGCCGCCGCAAGACCGGAGCCTTGGTAATGGGCTAAGTCGCACCCTCGCGTGGGGGGCTTCAGTCCCGCCGAACGGCGAACTGAAGTTCGCCCGGCCCATAGGGCACCCCGAGCTGAAGCTCGCGCCACGCTGGCGCGGCAATCGCAAATGTCCAAACGCGAGTAGTAGTGGACTAAGTAGCCACTACCGGAGACTTGCCGGGCCGGTCGAGCGGAGTACCAATGGTACCGGTCTTCTAGATTCGGATAGAAATGAACGATCGAAGGAACTGGCTCCTTGATATCCCTAGATCGCCGCAGCCGGAAGCACATGAAATGCAAGAGACTGCGACGTTCGTTTTCGCGATGCGCGTACTTGCGAGACATGCGCATCCGGGGTGCGGTGTAAAGGGCATCGCGATGAATCGCGAGAATCCGGCCGCGGAGAGGGTCCGTTCAACTCCATACGTCGGAACTGTAAGCGCTCGTTTCCTAACTGGTGAAAACTTCGTTAGCGCAGCCGGCTCATCCGCCGTGTATTCAGCCCAGGTACACAGCCTTTCGCGCGCGAGATCCCGACGGCCGCTCAATTCAAATGCCGCTGTAACGGTGAGGCCAGTTACGCGTCCACCGCGGTACGGTTTGGTACCGGAGGTACCTGGCTTGACAAAGAATTAACGTATTCCGTTGATTTGTCATGATATTCTACGTCGTGCCGTTCCGACTTACGGCCGGCACAGTGAGTCAGAAATCAAGAGGAGATATCATGAGAAAGACCGCGATCGTTTTCGCAATCGCGCTTTGCAGCGCGAGCCTTTACGCACAGAAACCAAAGACCATCGAGTACACGGGGAGCGTCAAGCCGCAGGCAACGACAATGGATGAGCCGACGGCGCTGACGAAAATCTTCAGCAACCTGGGCCCGTCCACGGGGGCGTACAGCGCCGACGCTTGGCTGCTGACCGGACCACTCTCGTCGGCCGGCGGCTCGCAATTCATCGCGATGCCATTTACACCGAAGGCAGATTCCCATGTCCAGCAGCTCCGGGCTGCGGTCCAATACAACGGTTCGGGTGCAAACCAGGTAAATCTCAGCCTGTACAGCGATGCGGGCGGGATCCCCGGATCGCGGCTGGCCGGCCCAATCACCGTGACGAACCTGCCCACATACTTTACCTGCTGCGCGACCGCGGTCGCGACTCTCCACACCTCCGTCGCAGTGACGGCCGGAACCCAGTACTGGGTCGTTGCGGACACACCCACCTCCGGCACGGGTAGCGATTTCAACGGAGTTTGGGGTTTTGTTCCTCCTTCGAAGGTCCTGGTGGGCGCTGAGGAAAACGAAGGTGGATGGTTCTCGTTTGCCGCCGGCAGTAACGAACCCGCCGGCGCGGTCCTAGGGACCACCCCGTAGCTCACCCCCTGCACGGGTCCGATTTCCCTCGCCCCAGGCCGGCGTTCAGCGGCTCGGGGCGGGGGATTAGGACGGCAAAGAACCGGGCCTGCGGTTTGGTAGCCGAGGCGATCCTGTCGCGAAGCCGCACAACCTGGGCGCCGTCCGGCCCCACGGACGGGCACGCAATCAACCCTCTCACCTCGTAAGGAGGCCAATCTGCGTCAAAAAGTGCGGCCCGGCCACACTGTGTGACGGCCCTGCAAAAAAAAAATGCTGCAGTTGAAACGTTGGGCTTCCTGAAGTCACTACCAATTGAACGCGCTGCGAGCTGCGCTCCAAAAAGCGAGCATGGTTTCTCCCCACTCCGTGGCTGCTTCGGAGACACGCAGCTCGCGGCAGTTCACACCTGTGTCAGCCGTCCCCGCGCACAGGTTTGCTACCATAAGTAATCAAGTTGACCGAAACCGTTCCCGGCATCCTGGCCCGTATTGTCGCTCACAAACAGGGCCGTCCCGCACCTGCGGCAAGTGCGCGTCAACAGTGGGAGCGCCAGGCGGAACAGGCCCAAGCAAGCCGCCGCGACTTCCGGCAAGCGCTGTTTTCGCGTTCCCCGGCGATCATCGCCGAGATCAAGAAGGCCTCCCCCAGCAAAGGCCTCCTCGTCTCCAATTTCGACCCAGTACGTCTAGCCTATCTATATCAAGCCGGAGGCGCGGCGGCGCTCTCCGTGCTGACAGACGAAGCGTTTTTTCAGGGCAGCCTGGCGGATTTGCGGGCGGCGCGGAGCGTTTGTGGCCTGGCCGCCCTCCGTAAGGATTTCACACTCGACGAAAACGACGTGGTCGAAGCAGCGGCCAGCGGCGCGGACGCCATCCTGCTGATTGCCGCCATCCTCGACGCGCCCCGGGTTCGCAGCCTGCGCGAATTGGCCGCGCGCTACGGCATGGCGGCGCTCGTCGAAGTGCATGACGAGCGGGAAGTTGCTATAGCGCTCGCAGCAGGCGCCGAAATCATAGGCGTCAACAACCGGGATTTGGGCACCTTCCAGGTATCGCTCGAAACATCGCTGCGCCTGGCGTCCTGTATCCCTTCGCACGTGCTGAAGGTCAGCGAAAGCGGCATACGCTCCGCGCAGGATGTCAAGCGCTTGCGTGAGGCGGGCTATCAAGCTTTCCTGGTGGGCGAGCAGCTCATGACGTCGAGCGATCCGTCCCGCGCTCTGCGAGAGTTGGTCGCGCCGTGATGGTCAAGATCTGCGGCATCACCAATCGCGAGGATGCCCAGGCTGCCATCGAGGGCGGCGCCGCGGCACTGGGATTCAATTTCTGTCCGGCCAGTCCGCGTTACCTCACGCCCAGCCAGGCGGCCGCAATTATAGCGGGGTTGTCCGCGGCCGTATGGAAGGTCGGCGTCTTCGTGGACGAGTCTCCGGAGAACGTGCTGCGGATCGCGCGGCAGGCCGGCCTGGACATCGCGCAGTTGCACGGCAGCGAATCGCCCGGAGATTACCCGCAAAGCATCCGCGTGTGGAAGGCGGTTCGGGTGGGGCCGGTATTCAGCCTGCCAACGCTTCTACCCGCGGAGGCCGTGCTGCTCGACGGTCCCGCATCGGGCCAGAGCTTTGACTGGGCGCGCGTCCCGCATGGCGCGTCGAGGTTGATCCTGGCCGGAGGGCTGCATGCCGGCAACGTGCGCGAAGCGATCGAACGAATCCACCCCTGGGGCGTGGATGCCTGCTCGCTGCTCGAGAGCGGGCCGGGACGCAAAGACCATTTCAAGATGGCTGAGTTTTTGAAGGCCGCCCTGGCGGTATCGTCATGACGATTTTGCAACCGGACGCAGGCGGACACTTCGGGCCTTACGGCGGCCGCTACGTGCCGGAAGTCCTGATGGCGCCGCTCGA
>Ga0335078_10014740_pt1 | contig 11599 bp, 11 predicted proteins | sample Lox_Sample_32_FD_206711 | JGI IMG/M metagenome (GOLD analysis project Ga0335078, IMG submission 206711) | Soil microbial communities from Loxahatchee National Wildlife Refuge, Florida, United States - Lox_Sample_3.2 | ecosystem: Environmental > Terrestrial > Soil > Wetlands | place: USA...
TGCATCTCCTCCCAGGCCCGCGCCAGGGCGTCGTGGGCGGCGGCGGCGTTGCGGGCACCGCGCTGGTGGTCCCAGAACAGCAGCTCCAGGGCCCGGTGGACCAGGGTGCCCTTGACGGTGGCCGGCGAGGGCGCCTCGGGGAGCCGGTCGATGGCGGCGAATCGGAAGGCGAGGGGGCAGTCCTTGAAGGCCGTGAGCTTGGACGGCGAGAGCGAGCTCGGCAGCGGCAGGGTCATCGCCGCGAAGGCTACGCGCGGGGTGTGTCGGACCCGGGGACCATGGAGGCGGCCACCGAGGCGGCCACGGCGGCGGGGTCCTCCAGCGGCCCGAAGTGGCCCACGCCGGGGATCACCAGGGTGCGGGGGTGCTGCAGGCGCTCGGCGAAGCGAGCCAGCAGCTCGGGGCCGAAGGCGTCGGTCTCCTCGCCGCAGGCCAGGGTGACCGGGCAGTGGACGTCGCCCAGGCGGGCGAAGGCGTCGTGGGAGAAGGCGTGGGCGTAGACCTGGGCCTCGTGGTCGCGCCGGCACCGCAGCCCGATGCCGCCCCCGGGCCGGGGGGCGAACCCGTTGTCCACGTAGGCGGCCAGGGCGTCGGGGTGGAGGCGGTCGAAGGGGGCCTTGCCCGCGAAGTTGGCCAGGGCCTCCTCGCGGCTCGGGAACTCCTCGCGCCGGCGCAACGCCGTCTCCACGAGAGGATTGCCCTCCATGCTGGGACGCAGCGGCTCGTCGCCGGGGTAGACGACGGGCTCGAAGCAGTAGAGGGCGGCGAAGGTCCCGGGGCGCTCCTCCTCGGCGAGCAGCAGGGCGGCGGCCCCCGAGGAGTGGCCGAAGCCGTAGGGGCGCTCCAGGCCCAGGTGGTCGACCACCGCCAGGACGTCGGCCCCGAACCCCTCCCAGTCGAAGTCGCCCCGGGGCGGGAGGTCCGAGCCCCCGTGGCCCCGCTCGTCGACGGCGACGGCGTGGAAGAACGGGCGCAGGTGGGCGGCCATGGGGCCGAGCACCGGCCCGCAGAACCCGGTGGGATGGACGATCACGAGGGGCGGGCCCTGGCCGCCGAGGTCGTAGTACGCCACACCCACCCCGTCGGCGCTCACCGCCCGCCCCGAGGGCAGACGGGGCCGGGCGGGGTCGGCTGCAGGCGACCGGGACGGGGTCGGGGGCATCACCCGGCGACGCTACCGGGGCCCGGTGACGCGGCCGGGGCGGTGCCCGGGCCCGACGACGGGCCGTCGGGCCCACCCCCCGGCGAGTTTGCCCACAGTTCACCTTTCGTTCGCCCAAGGTTCATCGTCGTGGGAAAGCTAGCGACGGCCCTGGCCGGGGGCGTGGACGGCGCCGCGGTCCTGCTCTGCGCCCCGAGCTCGCCGCACAGCCACTGGTTATGGTCTGGCCCCGTGGGCATGTGGCGTTACGGCTTGACCCTGCTGCCCGGGGCGTTGCGTCCTGACGACGTCCGGGACGAGGACAAGGTCGACAGGGTGCTGCGGGACCGCTCCGAGGGCGGCTGGGAGCTCGTGACCGCCGTCACCGCTCGCGACGGGTCCGACGTCCTCGTCTTCCGTCAGCCCGTCGACTGAGCCGACGTCGGACGAGGGCGCCCCGCCGACGGGGCGCCGCGCTCAGCCCGACGGGGTCCCTCCAGCGGGCTCCAACAGCTCGCCGCGCAGGCGGGCCACGGCCTCGGTGACCCCCAGGGTCTCGGCGAGGCGGTCGAAGCCGCCGTGCTCGTCCTCGAGGGCGTCGAGGAAGGCGTCCATGGTCAGCGGCGAGGCGTTCACCACGGCCGGCGCGTAGCGCTCGACCTCGTCGGCGGCGTCGGCGTACTCGCGCTTGAGGCGTTCGAGCAGCGCCACCATGGCCTCGGCGCTGAGGGCGTAGTCGTCCACGATCACGGGCCTCGGGACGCCCAGGAACCCGAGGACCAGGGCGGCCAGGATCCCGGTGCGGTCCTTGCCGGCGCTGCAGTGGAACACCGCGGGCAGGGCGCCGGGGCGGGCCAGGACGCGCACGGCCTCGGCGAGGGAGCTCGACCCTTCGGTGAACAGCTGCCGGTAGCGGGAGGTGACGAAGGCGGGCTCGTCGTAGCGGCTCAGGTCCTCCTGGGGCGGGAGGACGTCGGTGAGCGGCAGGTGGTGGTACTCCACGGCGAACGTCTCCAGCGGGAAACGGCCACGCTGCTCGACCTCGCCCACGGTGCGCAGGTCGATGACCGTGGCCAGGCCGAACGCCGCCAGCTGCGAGCAGTCGTCGGCGTCCAGCGCGGCCAGACCGTCGGCCCGGAACAGCGTCCGCCACCGGATGCGGTGGCCGTCAGCGGTCGGGTAGCCGCCGAGGTCGCGGAAATTCACGCAGCCCGAGAGCGAGAGCTTGCGCCTGGGCTCGGCCACGGCGTCGGTCACCGGCCCACCCTACCGCCGTGCGCCCGGCCTCCGGCCACGCCGGCCGATGCCGTCGCGTCGTGCTCACACGGCGTTCACCGCGCCCCGGTGGCGGTGGCGACACGTCCTGGCGGGCGGCGAATGCCTGGCCCCGGCGCGCCGGGGGAGCGCCCGGCGGGACCGCCACGGGACGCCCCGTCGTCAGGAGAGGACGCGGCGCCGGAAGTTGCGCAGCCCGATGCGCAGGAACAGCGTGCAGAAGCCCACGAGCACCGGATAGATGACGTAGAGATGCATGTGGGAGGCGCTCGTGAACGCCGCCCGCATGCCCTCGTTCACGTAGATGAGGGGGTTGACGAGCACCACGGTCTGCATCCAGTGCCAGCCGCCGAGCTTGACGGGCGCCAGCCTGGTCCACTGGTAGTAGGTGCCGCCCAGGAACGTGATGGGGAGCACCACGAACCCGAACATGAGCCCGATGTTGCGGGGCTCGAAGGACGTGCCGAGCACGAGGCCGAGCGACGTCATGGCCACGCACGACAGGGGCACGAGGGTGAGGATGATCCACCAGTGGAGTTCGATGTGGGCCTCGACCCCGGCGGCGTGGACGACCGAGGCGATGGGCAGCACGATCACCGCCGAGATGAGTCCCTGGACGGCTCCCGACAGCACCTTGGACACCGCCACCAGCCAGATCGGGCACGGGGCCTGGACGCGGTCCTCGATCTCCCGGGTGAAGCCGAACTCCTGAGCCATCTGCAGGGCGACCGACTGCACCCCCTGGAACATGATGGAGATGCCCACCACACCCGGCACGAGGACGGTGGCGAACCCCGATGCGGCCGCCGACCCCCGGCCGCCCCCGACCCCCTGTCCGATCTTCGGGAAGACGAAGAGGAAGACGAAGCACAAGAGGAAGGGCTGTACCAGGGTCCGGATGGCGAACTCCCAGAAGTTCTTGCGCAGGACCACGAGATCGCGGAGCATGAGGGCGCGCAGTGACACCCAGCTGGCGGCGACCGCCGACCGGGTGGGCTGGGCCTCGATGTGGGCCTCGTGGCCGGGGAGGTGCAGGGTCGTCATCAGTCGCGCAGGTCCTTGCCGGTGAGGTTGATGAACACGGTCTCCAGGCTGGGCTCGGCCACCGACAGGTCGACGACGTCGAACCCGGCTTCCTCGGCGGCGTCGACGACGCGGGGGACGAGGCGTTCCGCCATCTTGACGTGGAGCTCGGCGCCCCCGGCCACCGTGCGGGCCCGCGTGACACCCTCCACGCCGCTCTCGAGCGCCCGGGCCAGAGCCTCGTGGTCGCCCGGGGTCCGGATGGTGACGATGGTGTCGGCCCCCACCGCCCGCTTGAGCTGGGCCGGGGTGTCGAGGGCGAGGATGCGTCCGTGGTCCATGATGGCCACCCGCCGGCAGAGCTGGTCCGCCTCCTCCATGTAGTGCGTGGTGAGCAGGATGGTCTGGCCCTCGGCGTTGAGCTCGCGCAGCACCTCCCACAACGCCAGCCGGCTCTGGGGGTCGAGGCCGGCGGTGGGCTCGTCGAGGAACAGCACGGCGGGGCGGTGGAAGATGGCGCGGGCCACCATGAGGCGCTGCGCCATGCCCCCCGACAGGGCGTAGACGGTGGCGTCGGCCCAGCGGCCCAGCTGGAACTGCTCGAGCAGGCGGTCCGCCTCCCGGCGTGACTCCCGTGCGCCCATGCCGAAGAGCCGGCCGTGGAAGTAGAGGTTCTCGCGCACCGAGAGCTGGCGGTCCAGGGTGTTCTCCTGGCTCACGATGCCCAGGATCTGCTTGGCCAGCGTGGGATGCGCCACCACGTCGATCCCCCCCACCCAGGCGCGCCCCGAGGTCGGCACCACGCGTGTCGTGAGCATGCCGGCGGTGGTGGTCTTGCCGGCACCGTTGGGGCCGAGGAGACCGAAGATCTCACCGGTGGGAACGGTCAGGTTGAGCTCGTCCACGGCCCGGAAATCGGTGCCGGGATAGACCTTGGTGAGGTTCTCGGTGCGGATGACATTGCCGCCGTCGGCGGCGGGACCGGTCACGCGGGCGACGATAACAAACCGGTGCCCCCGTGCTGGTGCCACCGGGACGGGCGCCGCCCGGGGCGTGCGCGGCGTCAGATCACCTTGACCAGCTCGGCGGCCACCACGACCCACGCCAGACCCATGCACGGGGCGACCCAGCGCGTCGTGCGGGGGGAGACCAGGAGCACGACCGCGCTCAGGGCGTAGAGATCGTCGAGGCTCCGGAACCCGACGTCACCGAGCCAGATGCCCGACGACAGGCACACGCTGAGCATCGCGTAGCCGGCCCAGGCCAGGCGCTCGTGGAGGCGGACGGAGGCGCTCAGGACGCCGCGTGTCGCGCTCGCCACCACGAAGCAAAGCACGGCCAGCTCGCCGAACCACAGGACGGAGTCCTTGCTCGGCAGGTGGGCGCCATAGTGGTCGAAGCCCCTGGCCAGGCCGGCGAAGGGGACCCCGAGATTGTGCTGTCCGGAGGCCAGCAAGGGAAGGTGCCCGAGTTCGACACCGGCGAAGCTCTGCCAGCCCGCGAACACGAGCAACGGCAGCATCCAGGTGACGGGGCGCAAGGCGGGTCGCTCGCCGCGGTGGCGCTGGAAGCGCCACCAGCCGAACACCTGGACCAGGGCGACCGCCCCCACCGCGATGAGCGAGGTCTCGCGGCTGAGGACGGCCGCCCCGAGCAGCACGCCCGCCGCGGCTGGGCGTCGGCGGCGCAGGGCTACCAGCGCGGCGATCAGGAACGTGGTCTCCACGATCTCGGTGAGGTCGCGCGACAGGCTCCACACGAACCCGAAGTACGCCGGGAGCAGGAGGCCCCAGACAGGGGCCTTGCCGCCGTCGCGCGCCAGCAGGGCCCCGAGCCACCCCACGACCCCGAGGCAGAGCACGTTGACGGCGATGAGCGACCACGGCACGAGCCCCAGGTGGCCGCCCGCCCCCGCCCAGGCCAGCGCGGGGTAGGCGATCCGCTCGAAACGGGCGGCGGAGTCCATGTGCATGCCGTGGAAGACCGATGAAAAATCGAGAGGATCGAGCGCCAGCCGGTAGTAGAACTGCCCGTCGTAGCCGTTGCCCGGCGTGACCGGGACGCCGGGACGCCCCCCGGGCGCCACGAAGTTGCTGCCCACCAGGACCAGTCGCCCGACGTGGCCGTGCCCTGCGACGAGCACGCGCAAGGTCACGACCACCAGCGCGGCGGCCCCGGTGGCGACGCCCACCGACAGCGGCGTGGCGAGCGCCGCCCGCACGGTGCCGGCCGCCCGCCGCCGTCGACCGCGGGCCGTGCGCGGCGCACGGTGGCGTTGCGTGCTCGGGAGCATCGGTGCGCAGGGGACGGCGCCTGGCGGCAGGGGTCCGGCTGGTGCTAGCTAACCGCCCCCACCGCGCCCGCGCAAGGACCCGGCCCCGTGGTGGCCGTCGGGGTGGCGACCGGGCGGGGGCGCCGACTTGCGGCCCCGCCCCGCTCCGTGGCGCACTATCGGGATGCGAAGCGAGCGTCCATGCAGGTCGTGATTCCCCTGGAGGAGAGCTTCGACGCCGTGCTCGGCGTCGGGTACTCGCGTGGCGAGGACGGCGTGCTCACCACCGCCGTCCCGGTGCGGCGGCATCTGCTCCAGCCCTACGGCCTGGTCCACGGCGGCGTCTACGCCGCCATCGCGGAGTCCCTGGCCAGTGCGGGCACCGCCTTCGGGGTGGCCGCCGAGGGCAAGATCGCCCTGGGCGAGCAGAACGACACGAGCTTCCTGCGCCCCATCCGCGCCGGCACGATCCACGCCTCGGCCAGGGCCCTGCACCGGGGGCGCACCCGGTGGGTCTGGGACGTCGAGATGCGCGACGACGAAGGCCGGCTGTGCGCCGTCACGAGGATGACCGTGGCGGTGCGGGCCGCCGAGAACGTGACCGACCGGCGGGGCCCGGCGACGGCGTCGGATCCCGACCGGTGACGGCGCCGGCCCACTCGGGACCGGCGCGGCACCGAGCGATTCAGGAGGCCCGGACCGCCGGCGCGTCCTCGAGCGCGCCGGGCAGGCCCCGCAGCGCCCTGCGGGCGTCCCGGCGGCCGGCCTGCATGAACGACGCCCACGCCGAGGTGTTGAGGAACTGCCGGTAGAAGCCCGCTCCGCGCACCGTGGCGTAGGGGACCGGCTCGATCATGGCCACCTGGACGTGCTGCTCGAGACGCTCGAGGTTGGTCCGGGCCAGCTCGACCTGCTGGCAGGTGCGCACCTGGGCGGCGGCGTAGACGATGCTGGCGCGTCGGCGTTCCCAGCCGGTGGCGTCCTCGCCGGCGAAGCGCGGCGGGTAGAAGGCGTTCACGGCCAGGGCGGCGTCGCAGGGCTCTTCGATGTCGAGCACCGGGCGCACCGGGAAGATGTCGACGATCCCCCCGTCGCACCAGTGGTTCCCGTCGAGCTCGACGGGCTCGATGAACAGGGGCAGGGCGATCGACATGCGCACGGCACGCGCCACCGGCAGGTCGGGATGGGTGCGAGGCCCGATGTACTCCAAGCGGTTCTCCTCGATGCTCCAGACCGGGGCGTAGGTGGGGATGGCCAGATCGCCGAGGCGCATGTCCCCGAGTAGGCGCCGGTAGGTGCGCTCGATGCGCTCGCCCCGGATGACCCCCGCAAAGCCCCGGCCGCCGGTGGGTACCACCGATGCGAGCAGCCGCCAGTCGACGTCGACGTAGTCCTCGGGCGCCAGCCCGAGGGCGAAGGCGGCGACGTCCTCGGCGCGCAGACCCGCACCGAGGGGAAAGCCGAAGATCGAGGACCCCGAGCACAAGGAGATGACCGACGGGCGGATGCCGGCCTCTTCGAGCGCACGGGCCGCTCCCACGATCGAGGCCAGCGCCCCGCTGCCGCCCGTGGCCATGAGGGCCAGCCGGCGCCGCCGCAGTCCAGGGAGCTCGAGGGACTTGGCGGGAGGGAAGGGCCCCGGCACCGGCCGGGGCCGACGCTCCCAGGGCAGGCGCACGAGGGCCCGTCGGGCGTCGTCGAGCAGACCGGCGTCCTCGCGCACCCCCTCGGCGAGCTGGCGCGTCGTGGTGACCACGTTGAAGTACTGGCGCAGCCGGAACACGTCGATGACCGAACCGAGCATGCCCTCAGCGTGCGCCTCGGCGACGTGGCCGTCCAGGGACCAACGACCTCCGCCCTGGCGCCGGGCCCCCACCCCTGAGCTTGGGCCCTTGGGCCCTGCCGTGGCCTCGGGGCGGCGGTGCATGCTGCAGGGGCGAGCCTGATGCCACGTGCCGGAGGCGAGGGAACGATGGACGCCTTCATGCGGGACAGCGATGCCTTCTCCTGGTACATGGAGCGGGACCCCGTGCTGCGCAGCACCATCGTCGCCGTGGCATGGCTCGAGCGCAGTCCGGACTGGGAGGTCCTGCGCTCCAGGGTCGACCTGGCCAGTCGCCGGGCGCCGCGCTTTCGCCAGCGGGTGGTCGAGGCGTCGGGGATGCTCGGGACCCCGCGCTGGGTCGACGACCCCCGGTTCGATCTGGCTTGGCACTTCCGCCGGATCGGGGCCCCGCCTCCGCACACCCCGCGCACGGTCGTCGAGTACGCCCGCCACGAGGCCGAGGCCGCCTTCGACCGGGCCCGCCCGCTGTGGCAGTTCACCTTGATCGAGGGGCTCGTGGGGGGGCGGGCCGCCCTGGTCATGAAGCTCCACCATGCGCTGACCGACGGCATCGGCGGCATCGAGCTGGCCATGCTCCTGTTCGACGCCCAGCCCGTCGTGCGCCGCCGGCCCGAGGGGGAGGGGACGTCGCCGGCGGACGGGGACGGCGACGCCGGCTGCCGCTGCGCGGGGAGGTCGCGGGGCCTGGCGCGCGTCGGCGCCGTGGCCGTGGCGGGGGCGCGCCGGGCGTTGCCGTGGTCGCTCCAGCTCGCCCTGCACCCCCTGGGCTCGGTCACCCGGGTGCTCGACGACGCCGGATCCATCTACCGGACGGTGGCGCCGGTCCGCCGGCCGCTGTCGCCGGTCATGCGGGAGCGCGGCGTGGGGCGGCACCTGGCCATGCTCGAGTGCTCGCTCGACGACCTCGCCCGCGCCGCGCACGCCGCCGGCGGGACGGTCAACGACGCCTTCATCGCGGCGGTGACGGGGGGTCTGCGGCGCTACCACGAGCGCCACGGCGCCCCGGTGCGCGAGCTCCGGGTCACGTTGCCCATCAGCATCCGGGGGCCCGAGGACCCGGTGGGGGGCAACCGCATCACGCTGCTGCGCCTGGCCGTGGGCGTCGCCGACCGCGATCCGCGCGACCGCATCCCTGCCATCCACCGCGTCTGTCAGCGGGCCCGCCACGAGCGGTCCCTCGCCTACACCGACGCCATCGCCGGCACCCTCAACCTGTTCCCCGCCGGGGTCGTGGGCGGCATGCTCCGACACGTGGACTTCCTCGCCAGCGATGTGCCGGGATTCCCCTCGGCCGTGTACCTGGCGGGCGCCCGGGTCGAGCGTTACGTGGCGTTCAGCCCGACGATCGGGGCGTCGATGAACCTGACGCTGCTGTCCTACGACGGCAGGTGCACGGTGGGCGTGAACGTCGACAGCGCCGCCGCCGGCGACGGTGAGGTCCTGCTGTCGTGCCTGGCAGCGGGCTTCGAGGAGGTGCTGGCGCTGGCCGGCCCCCACGACCCGGTGCGGGTCGGCCCCGGCGACGAGCTCGCCGCCTGAACGGTCGCGCCGCGCTCATCCCTGGCGCTTGAGCCGTCCCGTGCGCTTGGCCCACCGCTCGGCGCCAGCGAAAGCGAGGAGCGATCCCGGAATCATGACCAGGCCGAAGATGGCCAGCACCACGAGGTTCTCGAGCTGCGCCGAGACGCCCGACCCGTCGATCACCGCGGCGCGGATGCCGCGCAGCAGGTAGGTGGCGGGGGAGAGGCGAGAGATGGCCTGCAGCCATCCCGGCAGCACGTCGATCCCGTAGTAGACGCCCGAGACGAGCAGGACGAGTGCCTGGACCATGAACGACATCTGCTCGCCGCGCTCGGGATAGAGCATGGGCAGGATGCCGGTCAGGATCCCGAGGCCGACCAGGCTGAGGCTTCCCATGGCGATGACGGCCGCGGCCGCCCCCCAGGAGGCGTGCGGGAACGTGATGTCGAAGAACGGCAGGGCACAACCCAGGATGAGCAGGGTCCGGATCGTGGCGTGCACCACGCCGAAGACCGACATCCCCACAAGATGGACGACACGCGACACCGGGGTCATGAAGGTGTGCTCGATGGTGCCCTCCCAGCGCTCCCACATGATCACCAGGCTCATGTCGTCGAGGATGGCCGAGAGATAGGACCAGGTCAGCGTCCCGATGAGCAGGAAGACCACGAGATGCCGGACGGCGGCGGGCCGCAACAGCCCACTGTCGCCGGCGTCCTTGGCGATGAAGGTGATGGCGAGCGTGTTCACCACGCCATAGACCAGCCAGACGATCTCCCAGGCCCAGTAGCGTCGCCACAGGTTGGTCTGGCGTTCGAAGAACGCCCAGCCCAGCGCCACCCGTCGTGGCGCCGGGAGCAGGGCGGTGTCAGCCGTCGTCATGGTCGATGCGCTCCTCGTCCTCGTCGATGCTCTTGCCGGTGACGGTCATGAACACCTCCTCCATGTCGACGTCGTCGACGTCTCTTCCGGGACCGGCCACCGCCCGGCGCAGCTCGAGCGGCGTGCCCTCTGCGACGATGCGGCCCCCCACGAGGAAGGCGAGGCGGTCGCAGAGCTGCCCCGCCTCGTCCATGTCGTGGGTCGTGAGCAGGATGGCCACGTCCCGGTCCCGGTTGACCTCGGCCACGAATTCCTGGACGTCGCGCTTGCTGCGGGGATCGAGGCCGGTGGTGGGCTCGTCCAGGAGCATGAGGCGGGGGGACGTGAGGAAAGCCCGGGCCACCGCCACCTTCTGCTGCTGACCCCGCGACATGTGCAACATGGGTTCGCGCTGTCGCTCCGCGTCGAGACCGAGGCGCTCGAGGATCTCGATGCTCCGGCGCCGGACGACGCCGCCGGGGAGCCCGTAGGCGCGGCCGTAGAAGAGCAGGTTCTCGAGCGGCGACATGGCCCGGAAGAACGAGGGATCGGCGGAGACCCGGTTGAGCAGGGGCCGGACCGACAGCGGCGCCCGTACGGCGTCGCGGCCGTAGACGTAGACGTCGCCGGCGTCGGGGAGGAGCAGGGTGGAAAGCATCCTGATGAGGGTGGACTTCCCCGAGCCGTTGGACCCGATGACCCCGAAGATCTCACCGGGCTCGACGCGAAACGACACGGCGTCCACCGCCAGGTGGGTGGGCGACGACGGTCGTTGGGGGCGGGCGCGCAGTCTGCGCCGGCGCCGGAACGACTTCGTGACTTCTCGCACGTCGAGAGGTCTGCCGCTGTCGACAGGACTCTCCGATCGTGCCTCGACCAAGCGCATGCCATCTCCTCATCCGAAGGACCGATTGCGAGCGACACCCCGGTGGGGGTGCCTGCGGGGCCGCAGCCGCTCGCCGGATGGGGAGGGCCGCGGACCTAGTAGTGGCGCAAGAAGGCAGTCATCACCGAAGGACGCTACCAGAGGCCGCCGGCTGCGAGAACGGCGCGGCCGTCAGGCGCCGGGGTGTTGCCGAGGCCGTCACCCGTGCCCCGCGGGGCCGCCGGTCTGCATCGGATCTCCGTCCGGTCGGGCGCGGCGCTCCTCGGCGCCCGCCACCGGCGGGTCAGCCCGCGGCGTCGAGCCCGGTCATGGACCGGAAGTCCGCCGTCGTGTTGACGTGCGGAAAGGGCTCGTCGGGCACATCCAGGCCCAGCCGCCGGCACAGGGGCTCCCAGCCGTCGCCGGTCTGCCACTCCACCAGGCGCTCCTCCGGGACCCGGCTGCGGACGTCCTCGTTGTGGCGCGTGTAGGCCGCCATGGCGGCTTCACCGTCGCGCCACCGGGGGGTGAAGGTGCTCTCGAGGAGCCCGAAGATCATGGCCTCGAGCGGCGCCGGATCGTCCACCACGCGACTGATGGCCGGGACGATGGTGGCGTTGGCGCTGCCCCACCACGCCTCGGGGCTCTGCCGGGTCGACAGCAGCACGACGGCGTCGGGGTAGACGTCCATGAGCACGTCGTAGAAGCCGGCCGTGGGCCAGTCCACGGCGGCGGCGAAGCCGTCGAAGACAGCGTCCCAGTTCGCCGGCTCCTTGCGGACGGCGTGCTGCCACT
>Ga0335078_10014741_pt1 | contig 11599 bp, 8 predicted proteins | sample Lox_Sample_32_FD_206711 | JGI IMG/M metagenome (GOLD analysis project Ga0335078, IMG submission 206711) | Soil microbial communities from Loxahatchee National Wildlife Refuge, Florida, United States - Lox_Sample_3.2 | ecosystem: Environmental > Terrestrial > Soil > Wetlands | place: USA: Florida...
CGAGGCAAACGACAAGCCCCCTGTCAAGCAGCAGGAGGAGCCAATCCTTTATTGGTTCTTCTTTCCGTTGGTCAAGGTGCCTGACCGACGAGTTCCGGCTAATCTCGTCGCGTGGGAGAGTACCTCCGCCTCGGGTCGCGCCACTTATTTATTTCGGCCGGTGCCGCCCGAGCAGGCGGCTCAACTGCAGGACCCCAGGCGATCGCCTACCGTCGTCGCCGAGGCCGTACGTCAGCTGAACCGGGCCATCGTCCTCCTTAACTTCCGGCGCGAGCCGATCTACCTGCCGGATGAGTCGCTCGATCTTCAGCCGCGCTTTCATCGTTATGTCATCGCCCGGCGCAAGATTGCCGAACTCCAGCGGGTGCGCGACAGTTTCGTGGGCCGTGTTATCCACACCTCGCCGGAAGAGTGGCAGAAACAACTTGAAGGCTATCTCGCCCAGGCGTAAAGGGCGGTTCCATTGCCCCTGCTTTAACCTTGGGACTTTCGTTCCGCTTTTGCGGCCCCATCGTGAATGCTAAAATGGCCGTATGATGGAAACACCTTCGGTGAGTTTCGCGCGTGGCGTCTTAGGACGAACCGGTCGAAGTGTGGGCCGGCTCGGAGTGGCGTCGAGTTATGGAGTTCCCGGAGAGGCGATCGAACGGGCTTTTGAGCGCGGGGTGGACTATTTGTTCTGGGGCAGCCGGCGGACCGACTCGTTCGGCGCCGCGCTCAAGCGGTTGCGGTCGCAGCGCGAGCGGTTCGTGCTGGTGGTCGAGTCATACAGCAGGATCGGCAGCCTGCTGAGGGGGAGCCTGGAGCGCGCCCTGCGCACCCTGAACTTCGACGATACCGATGTCCTGCTTCTGGGATTGTGGAACAAGCCGGTGACTCCTCGGATCCTTGATGAGGCGCGGAAACTCAAAGAACGGGGCCTGGTCCGGTTTCTGGCGGTATCGACCCACAACCGGAGGCTAGTCAACACTCTTGTCACGGGACCGGACTTCGACGTGGTCCATCTCCGCTACAACGCTGCTCATCCGGGCGCCGAAGTGGACATCTTTCCGCGGTTGCCAGCCGACAACCGGGCCGGCATGGTGTCGTTCACCGCGACCAGTTGGGGAAACCTGCTCGGCAAGTCGTCACTGCAGGGGTTCTTCTCCGGTGCGCGCCGACCTCCCAAAACAGAGCGTGTGCCGACGGCGGCCGACTGCTACCGTTTTGTCATGACGCGGCCCGAGGTCGATGTCTGTTTGACTGGCCCCGCCAATGCCGCGGAGATGGAGCAGGCGCTCAAAGCCCTGGAGCGGGGCCCGATGAGCCAAGACGAGCTCGCGTGGATGCGGCGCGTGGGCCGAGCGGTGGCGGGGAAATTGAAGATTGAAGATTGACGATCGGAGATTGGCAGACGCTCTCACCTGACCGAGCTACAGTCCTACATGCCGCTCTCGCCGGACAGTTACGATCCCTTCGCCCGAGGACCGCACACGGTTGGGGTCCGCTCCATCTGCGCGACCGACGCCGTTCGGGGCCGGGAATTTCCCTGCGAGACCTGGTATCCCGCCGCGGCGCAGCACGCCGGTCAGGATCTGGCGCCCGAAACGCAAGACGTCTTCACGCCTCCATCGCGCAAGACACCACGTTGCCAGGCGGCAGTTCGCAATGCGGCACCGCAACGCGGGACCTACCCGTTGATCGTGTTCTCGCATGCCTCTTTGCAGCATCGACGCAGCGCCACCTTCCTTTCGACTCACCTCGCCAGTCACGGATATGTGGTGGCGGCCATGGATCATTCCGAGGTTGTGGTAGCGGAACTGGCGCGGCGCGACGGTGAGACCGATGCGCAAAAAGCGGCGCGCTGGGAAGCGATGATCGTGAGCCGCGTCCCTGACGTGCGCTTCCTGCTCGATCAACTATTGAATCCCGAGAACGGGTCGAGAGAGGCCGAGTGGGGCTCGAACGTTAGCCTCGATCCAAACCGAATTGGAATTGTGGGACACAGCTTCGGCGGCTGGACCGCCCTTGCGGCGCCTGATGTCGAGCCCAGAATCGGGGCGATCGTCGCGCTCGCGCCGGGCGGAATCGCGCTGCCAAGACCGGGAACGCTGCCCTTGAAGCTTGGATTCGCCTGGGGCCACGATATCCCGACAATGTTCCTCGTCGCGGAAAATGATATCGCGCTTCCATTGGCCGGAATGTTGGAACTATTCGAAAGGACTCCCGCAACGAAACAAATGGTGGTCCTGCGCCGGGCGGACCACTTGCACTTTATGGACGACGTCGAGCATCAACACGAGTCTTTCCGAGAAATGGCGACGTCGTTTACAGGCGATCTTGGATGGATCAAAAAGGAAATACGGCCTATCACCGAACTCTGTTCAGGGGAAACGGCCCACACGTTTGTGCGTGGGCTCACGCTCTGCCACATGGACTCCGCGCTCAAGGGAAAGGCAAAGGCACAGCGGTTCCTGGCCGGCGACATCAAGGCTGAACTCGCACGTCGGGGAGTCGAGGCGATTGCGCATAAGCCCCAGTAGGCAGAAAGCAGCGGAACCGTGAACAGTGAATAGTGAATTGTGAATGGTGAAAGGAAGACCGTTTTCTCTTTCAATTCACTATTCACATTTTCTCCTTGCTTTCTGCCTGGTCCCTACTCATGCCTCAGAACACTGTTGGGATCAACTTGCGACGCCCGATGTGCCGGAATGTATGCGCCTAACGCCGTCATGGCCAGAAGGACGAGCGTGACCAGTCCCACGAGAACCCAGTCGAACCCCTGGGCGCTGGCGATGGCAGCCGTTGGTTTGCTGGCGACAAGAGTCAGCAGGAGGCCGATGGCGACCCCACTCGCCGCCAACGTCATTCCTTGCTTCAACACCAGACTGACGATGCCGGCGGCGCTGCCTCCAATCGCCATGCGGATTCCGATCTCGCGCTGCCGTAAGCTCACCGAATACGTCATCAACCCATAGAGGCCCACCAGTGCCAGCACCAGTCCCAGCAAAGCCAGACCGCCCACCGCCTCGCTCACGATATTCAATGTTCGTGTCGCGCGCACGTCCACAAACTCCTCAATCGTGCGCACGCCGTAGATTGGCTGACGCGAGTCCAGCCGGCGCACCAGTTCCCGCAGCGGCCCGGCCGCTTCGGCCGACGGTCCCTCGGTTTCGAGCATCAAGGTCATGGCCGGCGCCGGGTTCTGGGCGAGCGGCAGATAGACGAATTCCATCGACGGTTCCACCGGGAACGCGTACTTACTCTGCTTCGCCACCCCGATGATCCCGACGAGCGGGCCGTCCGTGCTGTTCAGTCGCAGCCGTTTTCCGATCGGGTTTTGATCAGGATAAAACTTGCGGGTGAACTGCTCGTTGACAATCGCCACTCGCTCCGAGCCTTCCCGATCCGTCACCTGGAATGCGCGGCCTTCGAGAAGCGGCACTTCCATGGTGTCGAAGTACGTCTCCGTCACAGTGTTCGAAAGCACGCTGACCGCCTCCGTTCCGACAGGCAACTGGACACCCTCCGGGGCCACCCGGATCGCCCCTGAAAACGGAATCATGGGAATTGCCGTCGCGAGAGCGGCGGACCGCACGCCGGAAAGAGTCCGCGCCTGGTCGAGCAATCGCCGGTAGAATTCTTGCGCCTGCCCGATGGAGTCCCGAGCCAGGGTGGGGTTGAAGCTGGCCATCAGAACGTGAGTGGTGCGAAAGCCGAGGGGAGAGGAGAGAGTCCGACGCACGCCGCGATAAGTCTGCGTGCCGACTACCAGCAACAGGAGCGAGCCCGCCACCTGCGCGACGACGAGAGCGTTTCTCCCCAGAAGCCGCCGCCGTTTGCCTTGAGCGGTTCCTGCGGACTTCAAAGCGGGGACCAAGTCAAGGCGGGTGGATTGGAGGGCGGGTGCCAGTCCAAAGAGGATGGCGCTGGCTAGCGAAATCGCGAGCGCAAACAGCAGTACTCCCGGGTCAAGCTTCACGTCGATCACCAGGGGCACATCGATCGGAATGCGAAACTGCGAAAAGAGGTCCGCTCCTGCCTCGGCCACGACCAGTCCCAGCGTGCCGCCGAGGATTGCGATCACCAGGCTCTCCGTCAGCAACTGACGAACGATCCGACCGCGTCCTGCTCCTACCGCCAACCTGACAGCAATCTCGCGCGAGCGGGCCGAGGCGCGGCTGAGCATCAGGTTCATTACGTTGGCGCAGGCAATCAGCAGCACCACGCCGGCCAGCGCCAACATGGCGACGATCAGCGCGGTGCTGGTGGGGAGCGACCGGAACTGGTTCTGCCGGTAACTCTGGACCACGAGCGAACAGGTGCTGTTCGTCTTGGGGTAGGCTTGGGCGAGTTGCTGGCTGATCGCCCTAGCCTCCGCCGCGGCTTCGCCTACCCGGACTCCCGGCCTCAGCCGTCCCTGGACCGTGAGCACACGAAGCTCTCGCGCGTCGAGTTCGCTCTGTTGCGAGCCGCCCGCCAACGTGGGCTGCATCGCCAGCGGAACGTAAAGGTCGGCGCGCAGATACGCGTTCGGTCCCGTGAATGTCTCCGGAGTTACGCCAATTACCGTGAAAGGAAGGCCGTTAAGGAAAATGGTTTTCCCTATGACCTCCGGGTTCGACCCGAGCTCGTTCTGCCAGAGGTTATGCCCCAGAACCACTACCGCGTCGCGACCCTGCACCTTGTCCTCATCAGCGCGGAAGCGGCGTCCGAGTTGGGGGCGAACGCCCAACACATCAAAGAAATTCCCGCTCACCAGCGCGCCATATTTCATCTGGGGCAATTCCGTCTTGTCGCGCGCGAGGCCAAAAGGAAAATACTGAGAGGCGGTCAAACCGGCATAAGAAGCGCTTCGCTTCCGCAGATCGTCGAAATCCGGGTAGGAAAGAAGAGAGTAGCTTGTGAGGCCAGCGAGGCTTTCGCCCCGGAATTGCGATTGCACCACGATAATCTCTGAGGCATCAGGCACAGGCAAGGGACGAAGCAAGATCAGGTCGGCAAAGCTGAAGATGGCGGCATTGGCTCCAATTCCTAAGGCAAGTGAAAGAATGGCGACCACTGCAAATCCGGGATTGTGACGCAAAGCGCGAACCGCGTAGCGTAGATCGTTGAGCATGATTTTCTACCTCAGTTATCCTGCTAACTCGGCACTTATCGTGCCACTTTGCGCCGTTTGTACCTCATTGAAGACGCAACATATACTGTGAGATGGTCGGATCGGTGGCCGTCCGCTTTCGGACACCTGTGTGCGGTGATGAGACGACTGGCGTTGTTACTCTAGGGTGAAGAATGCGATCCAAACCGCCGCTTGGTGAAGAAACATTGAAGGTCTCAAGCCAGAAATGAAAATCGCGGCGCGAGTTTAATCAGCTTGAGCACTTTATAGATGTCGACGTTGACGCCGCGCAGAACGACTCGGGTGTTATCGTTGCAGTTGCTGGCGATGTTCTCCATCACCCGCACTGCGCTCGGATCGAGGCGGCGCACGGACGAGAGATCCAACACGAGTTCCCCCTCGGCAGTCCCAAGCTTTTCCTGGACTCGTTGCAAGGTCTGGACCACGTCCTCTCCGTCAATTGTAAAAAACACGCCATCCGTTGCCATAAGCACCATCCCTCCGATCCTGGCGAGTGGTTAGTGGCTGGGACGACCGGCGACCGTCAATTCGCCTCGCCGCTGGCCACTAGCCACTCGCTACCTCTCTAACACTAAGCTGCCGTGGCGGTCTTCGCCAGGCCCCGCCCGCGGTACGCACTCCAAAACAGATCCGCCAATTCGCTGAGCAAAGGCATGCGAGGATTGGTTGGCCACGATGGATCGTCGAACGCGATCTTGACCAGGTCGGGCATCGCCCGCTCAAATTCTTCCTTCGATATTCCCAGGTCAGCGATCGAGCGCGGGATCGCCAGGCGGTCGAGAAGTTCTTCCGTCGACGCCACCAAGCGATTCACCTTTTCCTCAATCGTGCTGCCGCCGAGCCCCAGCAGGTCCGCGATCGTGGCATATTTCTTGTGAGCGGTGTACGCTCGCTGGTGCGGTGACGGCATGAACTTGGTGGGTACCGCCGCATTGTACGCGATGACGTGCGGCAGCATGAGCGCGATGGCCCGGCCGTGCGCGACCTTGAACTGAGCGCCAAACGAGTGAGCCAGTGCGTGACACACTCCCACCGACGCGTTGGAAAACGCCAGCGCCGCAATGCAGGCGGCATTGTGCATCATGCTGCGGGCTTCCTCGTCCTGCGGGTGCTCGTAAGCGATGGGCAGGTATTTGAACACGAGCCGAATCGCTTGCATCGCGTGCGAATCGGTGTAAGGCGAAGCGTACACCGAAACTCCAGCTTCGAGGGCGTGGGTCAGGCAGTCGATCCCCGTATCGGCTGTCAGGCCCTTGGGCATCGACATGACGAACTGCGGATCGACAATCGCCACCTCCGGACTCAGCGAGTAATCGACCAGCGTCATTTTGCGCGCGCGCTCTTTGTCGGTGAGGACGGCGAACGGGGTGACTTCGCTGCCGGTGCCGCTGGTGGTAGAGATCGCGATCAGCCGCGCCCGGTTGGTTTTCTCCGTGGGGTATTGGACCACGCGCTTGCGGATATCCAGAAACGGCGCGCCCAGCTCGTCCAGGTCCGCCTGCGGCGATTCGTATTTGAGCTTCATGATCTTGGCTGCGTCGATTACCGACCCGCCACCCAGCGCGATGATCTGGTCCGCCTTGTAGAAATTGAGCGATGCCAGGCCTTCAAGTATCACTTTAATTTCAGGCTCCGCCTCGGGAATCACCACCACGTGCACCGGCGTTCCCGGCGGTAGATTTCCCCGGACAATATCGACGTGGCCGATTTGCTCCAAAATGGGATTGGTCACGATGACGGTTGAGCGCGATGGGAATTGACGCAGCGTTTCCACGGCGTTCATGTTGAAATAGATCTGATTGGGGATGCGGAACCACATAGGCGCTTGGGTCCTCCTGGCCACCCGCTTGATGTTCAGGTAATGGTAGACGTTCACGTTGTCCATAGTGCTGTTGCCGCCGCCGGTGCCGCACCCGAACGACAGCGTCGGCACCATGTCGTTATAAACACCGCCGATCGCCCCGATCGATCCCGGCGAATTCACGATGATGCGGCCGGCGTTAATGACCTCGCCGAACTTGCGGATCACCGCTTCGTTGCGGGAGCACACCACCGCCGTGTGTCCGAGGCCCCCGGCATGGTTCACGTCGACGCACACTTTGAGGGCCTCATCGACGGATTTGGCGCGGTAGACAGAGAGCAACGGGAAGAGTTTCTCGACCGAAAGAGGGTGTTCGGGACCCACGCCTTCAATCGGCGCAATCAGAAGCTTCGTGTTCGGCTGGACCGAAAGGCCAACCGCTCGGGCTATGTCCGTAGCCCTCTGGCCGATTGCCATAGGCCGCGCGGCTCCCTTCTCCGGATCGATGATCGTGCGCGCCAGAAGCGCCGCCTCTTCCGTATTACAGATGTGGGTGCCGAGCTCAGCGAATTTCTTCAGCACCCGGTCATAGATTTCATCATCGATCACCACCGTTTGCTCGGAGGCGCAAATCGTCCCATTGTCGAAGGTCTTGGAAGTGATGATGTCCACCACCGCCATGTCCACATCGGCCGATTTCTCGAGATACACCGGTGTGTTGCCAGGTCCGACGCCTAAGGCCGGTTTGCCGGAACTATAGGCAGCCTTCACCGCGCCCCGTCCGCCGGTGGCATCCACCAGCGCGACGTCCCTGTGGCGCATCAGGTAGCCGTTGTCCGCCAGGGTGGGCGATTCGACGCAGGTGAAAACGCCCTCGGGTGCGCCGTGCTTCAGCGCCGTCTCATACATGATGCGGACCGCTTCAGCACAGCAGCGCCAGGCGTATGGGTGAGGGCTGAACACAACCGCATTCCGCGTCTTGACGGCCATGATGCACTTGAACAGGACCGTCGCCGTGGGGTTCGTGATGGGCGTCAGCGAGAAGATAACCCCGATCGGTTCGGCCACCTCCACGATGCCGCGTTCCGGAAACTCGTTGATGGTCCCGACCGTAGGCTTATCCTTGACGTAGTTGTAGACGAATTCGGTGGCCACCATGTTCTTCAGCGTTTTGTCCTCGAGGAGCCCGATCCGTGTCTCGTCAACCGCCAGGCGGGCCAGGTGCTGAGCCTGCTCCATCCCTGCCGTCACCATCGCCTTGACGATGCGATCGACGTCCTCCTGCGTGTATTGCGTGAAGACCGCCGCTGCGGTTCGGGCTTGAAGCACGAGTCCTTCGAGATAAGCGATTCTTTCTTCGGTGAGGCTTGGGATATTGTCACTCATATGGTCCCCTTGCATTCCCGCCGCGTGGGGCGACGAATTGTTGCTTTCGGGTGAAGTGCTCTTACCTGCGGACGATGGAGACGACATCCCATTCTCCTTCTCATTTTCCTTCTCGGCCGGAGCGATGTACGTCCTTCTGAGTATTGTCTCTCAACGAATGGTTCCCGCTGTGAGTTAGATCACAGGCTGGTGTGACGAGCGCACACTCCCCGGAAAAAGGCCAGGAAGCCCGGGGCTTCACGGATTGACGATTGCCGATTTGAAGCGCTACCAACCGTCAACTCTCAGCCATCAGCAATCTGCGGCTGCCAGTCTGGTGCTCGTAGAAGACCGATGCTGAGAGCTTACGGCTGGTAGGTGATGGCTGATGGCAATTCTAATCGGCAATCGCAGCCCCTTGTCCGGGTTCGAACAGGAAACCGCTCTGACGCGGAACCGGCGGCGCCGGCGCCGCGATCTGGGCCAGTTCGGGGTACTGCGCCGTCAGGGTTTCGGGTACGGCGACGGGCCGGCCCTCCAGCAGGCTGGTCAGCTCCAGGGCATTGGCAACGGCCTTTCCCTGGAAGTGATTGTTGGCGATGACGTAGGTGGTCTCGGCGTGCTGGGCCACGTTGCGGATGCGCGCCGCCCACGGCTCGAGCTCATCGAGGCTATACAAGTAGTCGTAGCGTTCGGCGGCGTGCTCTCGGGCGGTGAACCAGTGCTCGTAGTTACGGCCGTGCAGGCGCACATAGCCGATGGATGCGGTGGAATGCTGGCTGGGAGCCAGTGAGCGGCCGATCAGGGGCTGGTCGATATTGCAAAAGCCCACGGAGAAGTCGGCCAGCATCTGGAAAAACTCCGGCAGGTTCCACGAGCTGTGCCGCACCTCGACCACCAGCGGATACTCCATGAACTGCATGAAGAGCCCGCCCAGGTACTCGCGGTTCTCCTGCACGTTTTTGAAAGACCACGGGAACTGCAGTAACAGGGCGCCCAGCCGGCCCGAAGCCGCGAGCGGGTCCAGCCCTTCCTTGAATTGCTTCTCGTCCTGCCGATTGGCGCTGCGCTCGTGCGTGAAGCGTTGCCACAGCTTGGCCGTGAATTTGAAGTCCCGATTCGGTTCGACGCGCTTCACCCACGTGGCGGAGTTGGCCGGGCGCAACGGCTGATAAAATGACGTGTTAATCTCGATGGTCGAGAAAAACCGCGACAGGTATTCGGCTTCGTGAAATCCGGGCGGCTTGGGCGCCGGGTAGACGATTCCGTTCCAGTCGGCATACGACCAACCGGCAGGTCCGATGCGAACGCTCTGGGGTCTTTTCATATTCGCTTTTCCTTCGCCACTCTTAGAATAGCGTCAAGACCGAACGGTTGTCAATAGGCAAATCGCGCTGATTCGACGCGTTTCGCGCGGGGAGTTGCTTGCCACGCGACCGAATTCTGCGTGGGCCCCGACCTAGACGAGTAGCAGACTGCCGAAAAAGGTGTAGCGGCGGCTTTACGCCGCCATCTCGTATTGAAATCCTTAGGGTTTGGCGGGGGCAGCCGGCCGCACGCCGTTAATTCGCGACCGGCAAGCCTCACAAAGCGGCGCAGCCGACGGGAGGCGCGCGAGAGGACGTGACCATGCGGGGCAAAGGCATCACCTACGACACCGGCTTTCTTAGCGCCCGGACTAGCACCCGAGAGCCGTTCGATCCGGAGGTTGTGCGGCGCGAGATGCGCATCATCCGCGACGACTTGCATTGCAACGCAGTACGCGTGACCGGAGGCTATCGCGACCGGCTGGCGATTGCCGCCGCGCATGCCGCGGATGCGGGTCTTGAAGTTTGGTTCTGCCCCTTCACCAATGGACTGACCCGCCGCGAACTGCTCGAGATGTTCGCTGAATGCGCCGATCGCGCTGATGGGCTGCGAAAACGCACCGAGGTCGTGTTCCTGACTGGATCCGAGTTGACTCTACTTACTCTCGGTTTCCTGCCCGGTGATACCCTCCAGGAGCGGTTCGCGCTGCTGTCGGCGCCCCATCGCCTTCGCCCGCTGATGGCCGACCTCCGAGCCAGCGTCAACCGCTTCCTGGGCGAGGCTCTTGACGTGGTCCGCGCGCGGTTCGGCGGAAAGGTGAGCTACGCCTCATTGCCCTTTGAGGGCGTCGATTGGACCCCGTTCGATATCATTTCGTCGGATGCCGGTTATCGGACGGCGCAAGCCGCCGCACGATTTCGCGACGACGTCCGAGCCTTCGTCGCACAGGGCAAAGCGTTGGGGAAGCCGGTGGCGTTCACGGAGTTCGGATGCACCACCCACCGCGGCGCCCCCGAGATTACGGGGCACGGCGACTTGGATATCATTGAATGGGGAGAGGACGCCCGTCCGGTCCGGCTGAAAGGCGAATTCACCCGCGACGAGGACGAGCAGGCGCGGTACATCAGCGAATTGCTGGACGTTTTCGAGGCCGAGGGCGTCGACACGGCGTTCGTCAACACGTTCGCGCGCTATGACCTGCCGCACCGCGATGCCCCCCAAGAAGATTTTGATATGGCGAGCTTCGGCGTGGTCAAGGTACTCGAGGGTCGCCGCGGACAGACCTACTCTGACATGCCGTGGGAGCCTAAAGTCGCCTTTGCCACCTTGTCGGCCCGCTACGGCCAGTAGAGAACCCCACCCTCCCCGGGAGCGCATCACAAATCACGCGAGCACCGTTGTGCTAGACTGCCAGGATGAAACCCAAGACCATCTACCTCGCGCTGTGCTTTCTCGGCGTTTTGCTCCCTTACTGGCAGTTCGTTCCCTGGCTGATTGAGCGCGGCGGGTTGAACCTCGCGTTGTTCATGCGCGAGCTCTTCGCCAATCGCATTAGCGCGTTCTTTGGCATGGACGTGATCGTCTCCGCCCTGGCACTGCTGGTCTTCGTGCGGATCGAGAATACGCGGCTGCGTGTGCGATGGCGTTGGCTTCCGCTTGTGGCTGTCCTGACGGTTGGGGTATCGCTGGCGCTGCCATTGTTCCTCTATTTGCGGGAACTCGAATTGGAACACGGCCAGCTATAGCTGGCTGTTGCCAAGGAAAGACCATTTGGATTAGCTTAGCTAGCTAAATCCCGACCGTTCATGCCACACTGAACCAAGTGAATGGTCTCGCTTTGCTCTTACGGCTCCTACGGGCGGAGAGTTCCGCGGGGCGTGAGGGGGCGCGCCCGAGTGGCAAAATGGGGAAATGTTGTGGCGCTTCGCGTCCCGAAGGCAGTTGCGCAGGACGCTCAGCTTCAGCAGGGGGATTCGGTCACCATCGCCGTCGCCGGGCGAGGCGAC
>Ga0335078_10014742_pt1 | contig 11598 bp, 7 predicted proteins | sample Lox_Sample_32_FD_206711 | JGI IMG/M metagenome (GOLD analysis project Ga0335078, IMG submission 206711) | Soil microbial communities from Loxahatchee National Wildlife Refuge, Florida, United States - Lox_Sample_3.2 | ecosystem: Environmental > Terrestrial > Soil > Wetlands | place: USA: Florida...
CTATCTGGCGATCTTCTCGTTGCTCGTTCTAGGAGTTGTCGGGCTGCCGGTGCCGGATGAGTTTCTGCTCACCGGCTGTGGCTTCTTAATCTACCAAGGCCATCTGCGGCCGCTTCCCGCCTTCCTTAGCGCTCTGGTCGGCAGCATGTCCGGAATCACTGTCAGCTACACGATCGGTAAGACCGTGGGCTGGAAATTTCTGCACTCGCGCTTCGGCAGATTTCTGCATATCTCCGACGAACGCATCCGTCTGATCCACGATTGGTTCGACCGCATCGGCCACTGGGCGCTCATGATCGGGTATTTCGTTCCTGGAGTCCGCCACTTCACTGCAATCGTCGCTGGCACGTCCAAGCTCGAATACCGCTCGTTTGCTCTATTCGCCTACTGCGGAGCCACCGCCTGGGTCAGCACGTTTCTCTTCATTGGGTATCACTTCGGAAATCGCTGGGAAGAGATTCTGAAGTTGGTGGACCGCCACCTCAAGGTCGGATCACTGGTGCTGGGAATCGCGATCCTGATTTACGTTGCAATTCGATATTGGCTCCGCAAGCGAAGAGCAGCTGCGCCAAGACCGGCGGATTAATCTTCGATTCGAATCGACGGGCCCTTCTTACCGGATTCCTCCGCCGCCCGGCGTTCCACGGCGCGCGCAATCTCGACGAACGCTTCGCCTTTATCGCTCAGCGTAATCGGCGAGCCGGAATCACCACCCACTCGGACGGCCGGATCGAGAGCCAGCTCGCCCAGGAACGGCACGTCCATGGTTTCGGCGGTTTTGCGTCCGCCGCCATAGCTGAACACGTCGATGCGCTCCTGGCAGTGGGGGCAAATTAGGTAGCTCATGTTCTCCACCAGGCCCAAAATCGGGACGCGCACTTGCTGGAACATGAGAATCGCTTTGCGTGCGTCTTCGAGCGAGACATCCGAGGGTGTGGTGACCACGACTGCGCCGGTAAGCGGTGCGGTCTGAATCAAAGTGAGCTGCACGTCTCCGGTGCCGGGCGGAAGATCGATCAGAAGGTAATCCAGATCCCCCCAATCCACGCCGCGCAGAAATTGCTGGATCACGCTGTGCAGCATCGGACCGCGCCACACCAGCGGCTTGTCGCCAGGATTCAGAAATCCCATGGACATGATGCGAACACCGTTTTTTTCCAGAGGCTGGATACGCTCGCCGATGGCTTGAGGGGCCGCGCGAATCCCCATCATGAGCGGCACGTTCGGACCGTATACGTCGGCGTCGAGAAGGCCGACCTTGCGCCCGAGCCGCGCGAGCGCGATGGCGAGATTCACCGAGACGGTGGTTTTTCCGACGCCACCTTTGCCGGAGCCGATCGCGATCAGACTCTTGACGCCGGGGATTGGAAGTTTTGGTTGCTCCGCTTGCGCGAGATTGGGACCCATCAGTTCGATCTTAGAACAGTTGCGGTGAGCGAAATCGTAACCATGTGAGATTTGTGTCGTGCATTTGCCGCGATCTGGTTTCCTTGCTCGCGCCAAACGGATGGGATACTCTGATGAAACGTCTATGACCAACCGTGCTGCCGCATTCCTGGGGTTTGTGTTCTGGGCCGCGCCGTCGATCGCTCAAGCGCCCCTCGACCGCGGCATTCTGGCAAAGATTCAGGACGAAGCCACGCGCAATTCCCAAGCTGCGCCGGTATTCGAAATGTTGACGGTGAATATCGGGCCGCGCCTCACCGCATCACCAGCGCACAAGCGCGCCGCCGAGTGGGTACGCGACCGGCTGGCTTCCTACGGAATCGAAAATGCGCGGCTGGAGCCCTGGAAATTCGGCCGCGGTTGGTCGCTCGAAAAGATTACGGTGGAAATGATCGAGCCGCGCTATCTGCCGCTGATCGGATACGCCGACGGGTGGTCGCCATCGACCACCGGCGAGATCGTTGCAGCGCCGGTGCTCGCGGGTGACAAGTCGCCGGAGGAACTGGACCGGATGCGCGACCAACTCAAAGGCGCCATTGTTCTGACGCAGCCGATGATGACCAATTTTGTCCATAAGGACAGACCGCAGCCGAGCGATCCGAACTATGTCGCGTTGTCCGCTGGCTACGCTACTGGAATCGGGCGCGCCCGCGCAACCGGCCCCACGCCTGCACAGCGAGCAGCCAAGATTTATGCGGACGCTGGCGCGGGCGTTCTGCTGAAACCCAGCATCGGCGAGCACGGAACCGTATTCGTCACGGGCCGGGATCTCGGTCCAGGTAGTGTGGCTTCCATCACGTTGGCGGCCGAGCATTACAACATGATCGTGCGCATGCTGGAACACAAGATTCCGGTTAAGCTGCGCGTCGGGCTGGAGACGAAGTTCTACGATCAGGACGGCGGCAACGCATACAACGTGTTGGCCGAGCTGCCCGGGTCCGATCCGGCGCTGCGCGACGAAGTGGTGATGATTGGCGGCCATCTGGATTCCTGGCACACCGGCGTCGGCGCCACCGACAACGCCGATGGCGCCACCACGATGGTGGAGGCAATTCGCATTCTGAAAGCCATCAATGCACACCCACGCCGTACTGTTCGCATCGCGCTGTGGGGCGGGGAAGAGCAGGGATTGCTCGGCTCTCACGCCTGGGTGCAACAGCATCTGGAGGGCCCAGCGAACGCGGGCGCTCGTTCGAAATTCGATGTCTACTTCAACATCGACAATGGCACCGGCGACATCTACGGCTGGTTCTTGCAGAACAACGAAGCGGCGAAGCCGATCTTCGACGCATGGCTGGAGCCACTCAAGCAACACGGTGCGCGCCGCAACGTGATCGAACCGGTCGGCGCCACCGACCACCTATCGTTCGTCGATGCCGGCCTGCCGGGCTTCAATCCGATTCAGGATTACGTCGATTATGACGTGCGGACGCATCACACCAACATGGACACGGTGGAACGCGTAGACGTGAACGAGATCCGCCAGGCCGCGGCCACGGTCGCCTGGTTCGCCTACAATGCCGCCATGTCAGACCAGAAGATTCCCCGTCCGGTCTCGAAGTAGGCAAACTAGTAGTTACAGGAACATGATCAAGACTTTTGCTCTTCTGTTGGCCTCCGCATTAGTTGTCTCTGCGCAGCCGGACCTCAACTCGCTCAAAGAACTCAAGTACCGTAACATCGGTCCGTTTCGCGGCGGCCGCGTCGTGGCGGTCGCCGGCGTGACCTCGCAGCCGAGCGTGTATTATTTCGGCGGCACCGGAGGCGGCATGTGGCGAACCACGGATGGCGGCGCGACGTGGACGCCGATCTCCGATGGCCAATTCAAGACCGGTTCGGTGGGCGCCATCGCGGTGTCGGAGTCGGATCCCAACACCCTCTACGTTGGCATGGGCGAGCCGGATATTCGCGGCAACGCCTCCGCGGGCGACGGCGTGTACAAGTCTACCGATGCTGGCAAGACCTGGAAGAATGTCGGGCTGGAGAATACCTTTCACATCGGCGCCGTCCGCATTCATCCGCGTAATCCCGACATCGTATACGTCGCCGCGCTGGGTCATCAGTTCGGGCCCAACGACGACCGAGGCGTCTTCAAAACCACAGACGGCGGCAAAACCTGGAAGAAGATTCTGTTCCGCAACCGCAATACCGGCGCTGTAGATTTGATTCTAGATCCCAACGTTCCGAACACGATCTACGCGACGTTCTGGGACGTGCATCGCACTCCATGGAGCCTGGAGAGCGGCGGCCCGGGCAGCGGCATGTTTAAGTCAACCGATGCCGGCGATACCTGGACCGAGATTACGCGCAATCCCGGATTGCCGAAGGGGCTTCTCGGCAGAATCGGCGTCACGGTTTCTCCGCAGAATTCGGATCGGGTTTGGGCCATCGTGGAAGCTGAAGATGGCGGGGTTTTCCGGTCCGATAATGGCGGCCGCACCTGGACGAAGGTTAATGAAGAGCGCAAACTTCGCCAGCGCGCCTGGTACTACTCGCGCATTTTCGCCGATCCGCTCAAGGAAGACACGGTGTTCGTGGTGAACACCAGCTTTTATCGCTCGGACGACGGCGGCAAAACGTACGCCACCATTCGAACACCGCACGGCGACAATCATTATTTGTGGATCGCGCCGAACGACTCCAATCGAATGATCGAATGCAACGACGGCGGCGCGAACGTCAGCATCAACGGCGGCCGCACTTGGACTACGCAGGACCAGCAGCCCACTGCGCAGTTTTATCGCGTGGCGCTCGATACCGATTGGCCGTATCACGCCTACGGCGCGCAGCAGGACAACAGCACCGTTCGCATCGTAACCCGCAGCGATGAGGGCGCGATCAATCCGCACGACTGGTACGACGTCGGAGGCGGCGAGAGCGGCTGGGTGGTGCCCGATCCGAAAAATTCGCAGATCGTTTTTGCCGGATCGTACGATGGGCTGCTCACGCAATACAACCATCGCACCGGCCAGCAGCGCAACATCACTGTGTGGCCCGACAATCCCATGGGCTACGGCGCGGAGGGCATGAAATATCGCTTTCAGTGGAATTTTCCGCTGTTGTTTTCGCCCAACGATCCCAGCACGTTGTACGCCGGCGGCGATCACGTGTTCAAGACCACGAATGCCGGTTCGAGCTGGGAAGCGATCAGCGGCGATCTGACGCGCAACGATAAATCGAAGCAGGGTCCCTCCGGCGGCCCTCTGACGAAGGACAACAGCGCCGTCGAGTACTACGACACGATCTTCACCATCGCCGAGTCGACGCTTAAGAAGGGGCTCATCTGGGTGGGATCGGACGACGGCCTGGTGCACGTCACGCAAGACGGCGGCAAGCACTGGGATAACGTAACGCCCAAGGACATGCCCGAATGGATTCAGGTCAACTCGATTGAAGCTTCGCCATTCGATCCGGGCACGGCGTACTTCGCCGCTACCATGTACAAGTTCGACGACTTCCGCCCGTATCTCTACAAGACCACTGACTACGGCAAAACCTGGACGCGCATCGACGTCGGCATCCCGCCCAGCGCCTTCACGCGGGTGATTCGCGAAGATCCGAACCGCCGCGACATGCTGGTGGCTGGAACAGAAACCGGTATGTATGTTTCTTTCAACGGCGGCAGTTCCTGGCGATCTTTCCAGCTCAACCTGCCGGTGGTCCCGATCACGGACCTGGCGTTTCAAAAGCGCGAGAAGGAATTGGTAGTCGCGACGCAGGGCCGGGCGTTCTGGATCCTGGACGATCTGCCGTTGGTCTATCAGCTCGCCGGCTCAACTCTCAAGGAAGACATGAAACTCTTCCAACCCAAGGAAACCTACCGGACTTTGCGGGGCGGAGCGCGCATGCCTCCCGTGGGTGAAGGACAGAATCCGCCCGCCGGCGCGGTGATCTACTACTCGTTCCGCGAGAAACCGCAGGGCGAAGTGACACTGGAATTTCTCGACAGCTCCGGCAAACTGATTCGCAAGGTTTCAAGCGCCGAGGCGCCGAAGCGCGCCGAACCTGCGCCCGGCGAAGAAGACGAAGATGAAGGTCCGAGACCGATCCCTGGCGCCAATCGGGTTCCCGCCGAAGCTGGCCTCAATCGGTTCGTTTGGGATTTGCGATATCCCGATGCGACATCGTTTCCCGGCATGATCCTTTGGGCAGCGAATGTTCATGGGCCAGTGGTGACTCCGGGCGCGTACCAAGTCCGCTTGACCGCCGGCGGGAAATCCGAAACCCAGAGCTTCGACATCAAGAAAGATCCCCGTCTGGCCACGACGGCACAGGATTTCGCTCGACAGCTCGAGGTGGCCCTCCAGATCCACGGCAAACTGGATCAGGCCGACCTGGCCGTAGTCCAGATTCGCGATGTCCGCAAGCAGCTCGACGATTACGCCGCGCGAGTCAAGGATCCCAAAGTGAGCGATTCCGCCAAGACGCTCGCGAACAAACTGACTGCCGTCGAGGAGGCGCTGTATCAAACCAAGAACCGCGCCAATGAAGATCCCCTGAATTTTCCCATCAAGCTGAATAACAAGCTGGCCAACCTGCTGGGCGGCGTCGAAAGCTCCGATGACGCGCCTACGCTCCAGGACACGCAGGTCTACGAGGATCTGGCGAGTCAGGTAAACGCGCAACTTACGGCCCTTAAGAGCCTCTTGGCAACGGATTTATCCAATTTCAACAAGCTGGTTCACGAACAAAATGTACCGGCGGTGATCATCACCGAGCCCAAGCCTCCGTCCGGGTCTGCACGCTAGGTCCGGAATTCGCGTCATAATTAAAGTCATGGACAGGTCGTATTCCAGGCGCCGTGTAGGCGCGCGCGGATTTTCTTTGATCGAGTTGCTGATCGTGATCGCGATCATCCTCGTGATCATCGGCATCGCGCTCCCCAGGTTCAACATCGCCCAGATGAGCGCCCGGGAACTGGCCGTTCAGAACGAGGTGCGTACCATCAACACCGCGCAGGTGCAGTATCAGTCGCAGTTCGGCCGGTACGCAACCAGCATGGCGGAACTGGGTCCGCCCGCGAGCGGCGCTCCGGGCCCCGCGGGAGCCGATCTCATCCAGGCCAGCCTCGCATCGGGAGACAAGGATCAATATCAGTTCACCCTAACCGCCACGCAACAGGGTTACAGTCTGGTTGCCACGCCCAAGGTGTTCAATAGCAGTGGCCGTAAATCGTTCTACACCGACCAGACCATGACCATCCGGGAAAGCATGGGGGCGGATCCTGCCAATGCGACCAGTCCGGAGATCAAGTAACTCACTGGTACTTCTTCTTACAAAAATGCCCCTGCCCGCAGCGCAACGAAACTAGCGTTCCCTTAGAGACCGTCTAAACATTTTTGGCGATCCGTGTGCGCTTGTGGGACGCATCGTCCGCAATTGGGACCGCGCCGAACGGTTCGAAAATTCCCGCGACCACGCACGCACTTTTGGAATCAATAAATGAACCAACGGAACGAACGTTGCGTATGAAAAACATGCGGCAGAGAAATGTATTCATCGCTCGCGTTTCGAGCTAACGGATGCTCACGACTGCCGTCAAACAGGGAAGGCTAGAATCGCAGTCTTATGAATGCAATGAGCGCAATGGTCGAGAGAGAATTCGCATCCTGTCCGGTTACGAATACGTCGGGCACGGTGCTGAGACGGCGTGACGTCGCGAGTTTTTCGCTTGCGGAAACCGTATTTCCGGCGGGCCTGGTGTTGACGCCGCATTGCCATGCTCACGGCTATTTGAGCCTGGTGCTGGCGGGAACCTATACGGAGAAATACGCGGAACGGAGTTGCGTGTGCAACGAAGGCGCGCTGCGCTTTCTGCCGCCTGGAGAGCTGCACGAAAATGAGTTCCACACTGAAACGCGCAGCCTGCTTGTCCGGATCGATCCGGTGGTGTTGAATCGCATCGGCGAGCACGCAGCGGTGCTCTCGAAGCCCGGCGAAGTATTTGGACTTGCTTCGTCGTGGCTGGCGAACCGGATGGTTCGGGAGTTTCGCGCCGACGACGATATCGCGCCCCTCGCCATCGAAGGCGTGTTGCTTGAGATATTGGCCGAGAGTGCGCGCGCCATCGGCGAGGCCGGCGGTTCGAACGCGCCGAGCTGGCTGCGTCGCGTGCGTGAGGCGCTGGAGGACTCCTATCTGCTTGCGCCCAGCCTGGCTGAACTGGCCACGATTGCGGGCGTCCACCCGGTGCACTTGTCGCGCGAGTTCCGCAAGCACTATCAATCCACAATCGGCGAGTACATCCGCAAGCGGCGCATCGAACACGCTTCCAATTTGCTAACGAATACTGAGACGCCGCTCTCTGAAATCGCGCTCACGTGCGGCTTTTCAGACCAGAGCCATTTCTGTGCGATGTTCAAGAGCCACACCGGTCTGACGCCGGCGAAGTTTCGCGACCAGGCCGTCCGCAGCTAAATCGGCACACCGCCGGGCTTAAACCCACCAGGGCGCGGTCGGTTGATTGCGGATCACGATCGCATTGAGGAACGCTGCCGCTTTCGTTAATCCTTCATCCGGCGACATAATGGTGTCCTCGTGTTCGATCGATAGAACGTAGTCGTAGCCGTACATGCGCAACGTCGAGATGAACTCTTTCCACCAGCCGTCGTCGTGGCCATATCCCACGCTGCGAAAGATCCAGGCGCGATTCTGTTCGTCGGTGTATTTCTTGGTATCCAGCACGCCCGTTTTCGGAAGATTCGAGTCGTAGATCTGTGTGTCTTTCGCGTGCACGTGCAAGATGGATTCGCCCAACACGCGGATGGCTTTGATCGGATCGATGCCTTGCCAGAACATGTGGCTCGGATCGTAATTGCAGCCGATGGTATCCCCCGCGATAGCGCGTAGCTTGAGCAATGTCTCCGGGCTGTAAACGACAAAACCTGGATGCATCTCAATGGCGACCTTCACGCCGTGGTCGCTTGCAAACTGCGCATGCTTGGTCCAATACGGCGCGACTCTCTTTTCCCACTGCCATTCGAGCAGATCGAGGTACTCAGGCGGCCACGGACAGGTCACCCAATTCGGATACTTGGCCTTGTCGCTATCGCCCGGACATCCTGAAAAATCGATCACGACCGGCACTTCAAGTTTTTCGGCCAGCCGTACGGTTTTCTTGCTCGTCTCCTGATAGGCGCGCGCCACATCTTTATTCGGATGCAGCGGATTGCCGTGGGAGCTGAGCGCACTGATGGTGAAGCCGTGATCGGCGAGCTTCTGTTTGAAATCCTTCAGGGCTGCGCGATTGTTCAGCATGTCCAGCTTGCAATGCGGATCGCCGGGATAGTTTCCCGTGCCCAGTTCGACAGTGTGGATGTCGAGTTGCTTCAGCTTATCGAGAACCTGATCGAGTGAAAACTGCGCGAGTAGCGCCGTGAACACACCAACTCTCATTGTGCGGTAAACTCCTCGCGCAGAATAACACGGCGGCCCAGTTAGAACGAATCAGCTCTGCGCGGCTTTGTGCTCAATTCCCAGTTGCTGGCATTTCTTGTAAAGATGGCTCCGCTCCAAGCCGAGCGCGCGCGCAGTATCCGTCATCTTGAAGTTGTGCTTTTTCAGCTCGTCAAGAATCAATTCGCGCTCGTGTGTCTCCATTCGCTCCGACAGGTTCCCCGTTCCGGCCACGTAGTTCGAGACCTCCGCCGGCAGCGCCAGACGAACGGTCGCGCGGTCCACGCGACCGTCGGCGAGCAAAAGCAAACGCTCCACGACATTGCGCAACTCCCGGACGTTGCCGGGCCAGGAATAGCGCTCCAGCTCAGCGTACGCGTCCGCGGTAATCTCGCGTACCGGCCAATCGTTTTGCTCCGCAATGCTTCGCGCGAAGAAGTCCACTAGCAGCGGGATGTCTTCTTTTCGATCCCGCAGCGGCGGAAGCGAAATCGGGAAAACAAAAATGCGATGATACAGATCCTGCCGGAATTCCCCGCGCCGGACCAATTCTTCGAGATTGCGATGCGTGGCAACTACGACGCGAACGTCTACTTCGATTGTCCGATCGCCGCCGATCCGCTCCACTTCGCGTTGTTCCAACACTCTCAGAAGCTTGGCCTGCATGATCGCGGGCATGTCGCCGATCTCATCGAGAAAAAGCGTCCCGCCCGTGGCCTGCTCGAACTTTCCCAAATGGCGCGTAGTAGCACCGGTGAACGCGCCCTTTTCGTGCCCGAACAACTCGGATTCAATCAGCTCCGCTGGCACGGCCGCACAATTCAACGTGATAAACGGCCCTTTGTTACGTGCGCTCTTGCTGTGCAGCGTTTGTGCGACCAGTTCCTTCCCGGTCCCCGTCTCGCCGAGGATGCACACTCGGGTCTCGCTCGTAGCCACACGCTCCACCTTGGCCATCACTGCCTGCATCGCTCTCGATTTCCAGACCAACTCCTGCCGGCCGGCCCGCTGTTTCAGACGCCGGTTCTCGTCTTCCAGGCGAGTGAGCTTCACGGTATTCTCCACCGTGACGAGCAGTTTGTCGGTCGTGAGCGGCTTCTCTAGAAAATCGACGGCGCCGAGCCGGGTCGCCCGCACCGCCATCTCGATGTTCGCCTGTCCCGACACCATGACGACGGGTGCTTGTACTCCCGCCGCCTTCAATTCGGCGAGCAGGGTAAGGCCGTCCTTGCCGGGCATGACGACGTCCGAAAAAATCAGATCGAACCGCTGAGACTTTGCAAGATCGAGCGCGCGCTCGGCGTTGTCGCACACTACTGCCTCATGTCCAGCCAGGCGGAAAGCCCGCGCCAGTGACGCCAGCGTGTTCGCGTCGTCATCCACTAACAGTAGTTTGCTCATCGATTCAGCTCGATTCGAAAAGTCGTCCCGCTTCCGGGGTGGCTCCGTACACTGATTGTGCCTTTATGATCGCTCACCACGGACTGCACGATCGCAAGCCCGAGGCCAGTCCCGTGAAGTTTCGTGGTGTAGTAAGGCGTGAACAGCCGCTCGCACTCCTCGGGAGTAAGTCCCACGCCCGTGTCGGAGACTTCGATGGCCACACGGTCGTCGACACTCTGCGTCCGCAGCGTCAGGCGCCCTCCGTCCGGCATGGCGTCCAGCGCATTCAATACCAGGTTTCTAAGTGCGCGCCGAATCTGGTCTGGATCGGCTTGCGCGCTCGGCAGCTTTTCGTCGAGTTCGAAGCGTACCTCAACCGCACCGCGTCCCGGCGCGCGAATCTGCGCATCGAATAGTTTCACCACGTCTCGGATGGCAGCGTTAAGATCCAGCGGCACCATCTGCGGCGCAGGCATCTTGGCGAAGTCGCTGAAACGGCCAATGATCATCTTGAGATTGTCCAGCTCAGCGAGCAGAGTCGTGGTGCTCTCGCGGAAGACTTCATCGAACTGCTCGGGCGACGCTTCACGCGCACGCTGCAAATTCTCGACCGTGATCTGCAGAGGGAACAGTGGATTCTTGAGCTCATGCGCGAGACGTCGCGCTAGCTCACGCCAAGCCGCGACGCGCTCGGCCTGTATCATGCGGTCGCGCTGCTCGGTGAGCTGCTCGGTCATGCGGTTAAAATCTCGCGCCAACCGTCCGACTTCATCGGACGATGCCACTGCCGCCCGCGCGTTCCAATCGCCCGCCGCAACCTCTTGCACACTGGTTGCGAGGTCGCGCAGGGGACGCGTGACGCGGCCCGCAGTCCAAAAGCTGAGGATCAGCCCGATCAACGCGCCCGCCGCACCGACGCCCAAAGCCGTTTCTTCGATGGTGCTTTTCAGGCTGGCGAGCTCGGCGCGCGAACTCTCCACCAACAGAATTGCCAGAAGCTGCTTATCTCTTCCAAGCAGGGGAATTGCGGAAATACTGGAAGCGTCATCGGTACGGGTCGCCTCGCGCGGGTTTTGGCGGACTTCCTCAATCAGAGAACTTGCTAGCCGCGAAGCAACATGAATGCTCGGGGCTCCAGGCCCGGGAGTCCGGTACAACTGAATCCGCATTCCCTCGGTGAGTGGCAGCGTGTCCATGAACGCCTTGTCCACCTCCAGGCCGCCCACGATGTACAACCAACCATCACCCACTTTCACGGCGCGTACGGCGATCAATCCCAAGGCGGAGCCATCGGCGAGCTCTTCAGTTCGCAGAAAAGCGCCCTCGGACTTCCAGTCCACTGCTCCGCTGAGCCAGCTTTCCTGATAACCGAAG
>Ga0335078_10014743_pt1 | contig 11597 bp, 11 predicted proteins | sample Lox_Sample_32_FD_206711 | JGI IMG/M metagenome (GOLD analysis project Ga0335078, IMG submission 206711) | Soil microbial communities from Loxahatchee National Wildlife Refuge, Florida, United States - Lox_Sample_3.2 | ecosystem: Environmental > Terrestrial > Soil > Wetlands | place: USA...
GGTGGCTGGTTGGGGCCGGTTCTCCCTGGGGTGGTCTGGTTTCTCATCAAGACCTTTCTCTTCATCTCATTCTTCGTTCTGGTGCGGGCAGCGTTGCCGCGCCCGCGATTCGATCAGCTCATGTCATTGGGCTGGAAGGTCATGTTACCGCTGGCATTGGCTAACCTGCTGGTGACCGGGGCGGCAATTCTTATGTGGGGTAAAGGATGATCAGCATACTCAGGACGATCTGGCTGGTGTTTCTCCACGCCTTCCAGAAGAGAATTACCGTTCAGTACCCGGAGCAGAAGCCCTATCTTGCGCCGCGTTACCGTGGCAGAATCATTCTGTCGCGCGATCCCGATGGAGGCGAGCGCTGCGTCGCCTGCAACCTGTGCGCGGTCGCTTGTCCGGTCGGCTGCATCGCGCTTCAGGCCACCGAGGATGAAACCGGCCGGCGGCTTCCGGAGTTCTTCCGCATCAATTTCTCGCGGTGTATCTTCTGCGGATATTGCGAGGAGGCCTGTCCCACCTATGCCATCCAACTTACACCCGATTTCGAGATGGGCGAGTTTCATCGAAAGAACCTGGTTTATGAAAAAGAGGACCTGCTGATCGACGGTCCCGGCAAATACCCTGGCTATAACTTCTGGCGGCTGGCCGGAGTTCAGATCGGCGGTAAGAATAAGGGCGAGGCTGCGCACGAGGCGCCGCCCGTCGATATCCACTCTCTGATGCCGTGAGACACTTATGGAACTAGCTTTTTACATCGCGGGCGCGGTAGCCGTCATATCCACTGTCCTGATGCTGACTCGCTTGAACGTTGTCCATGCATTGCTTTACTTGATCGTGTCGTTTCTGGCGATAGCGGTGGATTTCTACGTGCTCGGCGCCCCATTTATCGCAGCCCTCGAAGTCATCGTATACGCGGGCGCCATCATGGTGCTCTTCGTGTTCGTGGGCATGATGTTTAACTTGGGGCAACATGCCGTTGTCACGGAACGGCAGTGGCTCACGCCAGGCATCTGGGCCGGTCCCGCGATTCTAGCCGTCATTCTTCTGATAGAGGTGGTCCATCTGGCACAAGGCAGCACCGCGGCCGCGGGCGGTAGCGCCATACAACCCAAGGAAGTTGCGTTGGCCCTGTTCGGTCGATATCTCATCGGCGTGGAGCTTGCCTCCATGCTCTTACTGGCCGGCATGGTGGGGGCGTATCACATCGGTTCCCGCCAAACCGCAATACAGGAGATTCAACATGACGCAGATACCCATGAGAGACGGGCTGATACTAGCGGGGACCTTGTTCTCGCTGGGGCTCACCAGCCTTCTCGTACGCCGTAACCTGCTATTCGTTCTGATGTCTCTCGAGGTAATGCTGAATGCCGCGGGCCTGGCATTCCTGGTCGCCGGCGCGCGATGGCATCAGGCCGACGGCCAGGTCGTGTTTCTGTTTATTTTGGCCGTGGCAGCGTCCGAGGTTGCCGTGGGATTGGCGCTGGTGGTGCAGATCTATCGCCGCTTCAAGTCTCTGGACGTCGATGCGTTGGACGAGATGAGGGGATAACGTGATCAGCCTGTTGTGCCTTATTCCGGCGTTGCCTTTGACGAGCGCACTGGTGCTCCTGCTGTTTGGTTCGCGACTATCTCGCGGCGCTGCTGCAGCCTTTGGCATGGGGTCGATTGGACTTTCGGCGCTGACCGCGGTTCTGGTAGGCTCCAGCTTCATCGACGCTCCTCCCGCCGGCAACGCCTACACCCAGGTTCTCTGGACTTGGATGAATGTGGCCGGATTCGCACCCCAGATCGGTTTCTATCTCGATGCGCTCTCGCTCGTAATGGTCCTCGTGGTCACCTGCGTTGGGTTTCTGATTCACATCTACGCCGCCGAGTTCATGAGGCACGACGAGGGCTTCAGCCGTTACTTCGGCTACATGAACCTCTTCGTGGCGTCCATGATCACGCTGCTCCTGGCCAACAATCTCCTGCTGCTCACTCTCGGATGGGAAGGCGTGGGGCTATGCAGCTTTCTGCTGATCGGCTTCTGGTACCGCGAGCCCGCGAACGGCCGGGCGGCACGCAAAGCGTTCATCGTGACCCGTGTCGGCGATACCGCGATGCTGCTGGGTCTGTATCTGCTCTTTACTCGCCTGGGAACGCTGCAGATTCAGGACCTCATGCAGCGGGCATCCGCGCAGTGGCAGCCGGGATCGGGGGTTGCGGTTGCGGCAGCCCTCCTGTTGTTAGGCGGCGCGGTGGGTAAATCGGCGCAGTTTCCGCTCCAGGTGTGGTTGCCGGATGCCATGGCCGGCCCCACGCCGACCAGCGCCTTGATCCATGCGGCCACCATGGTCACGGCGGGAGTCTATCTGATTGCCCGTACGCACGTGCTGTTTGCATTGGCGCCGGCCGCGCAGGCTGCGGTTGGAGTCGTCGGCGCTGGAACGCTCCTGCTCGCCGGATTCAGCGCGCTGACGCAGCACGACATCAAACGTGTGCTCGCCTATTCCACCGTTAGCCAGATCGGTTACATGTTTCTGGCTCTGGGCGTTGGCGCATGGCAAGCGGCCATGTTCCACTTCCTGACCCACGCCTTCTTCAAAGCCCTGCTCTTCCTCGGGGCCGGCGTGATCATCGAAGCCCTCGGCGACGAACACAGCATGTTCCGCATGGGAGGCTTGCGCAAGGAACTGCCCATCACTTTCTGGACGTTCCTCATCGCCGGCTGTTCGCTGGCGGGACTGCCGTTCCTCACCGCCGGATTCTTCAGTAAAGACCTGATCATCTGGAGTGCATGGTCGGCCCCGCAGGGACACCCGCTGTTTTGGATTGCCGGTATGGCCGGTGCGTTTCTGACTTCGCTGTACACCTTCCGACTGATCTTCCGCGTGTTCCTCGGTCCGCTGGGTACTCCCGTGACCAAGCGACCAGGTTATGCCATGACCGTCCCGCTCGTGGTGCTGGCCTTCTTTGCTATCGTCGCCGGATATCTAAAAGGACCGTTCCTCGCAGTCATGGATTCCGTCCTGCCGCGAACCGTGGAAGCGCATACCGGCCTGACGGAAGCGAGCTCGGAAGCAGTGGCCGCGCTCTTGTTCCTGGTCGGCGTCTATTTCGCCTGGCTCTTCCACCAGCGGAAGCGAAGCCTGGCGGACGCCCTGGTTGCGAACCCGGCTGCGCACGCTCTCCACGAATGGTGGTTTGAGGGCTGGGGCTTCGACCGGATCTACGACAAGGCCTTCGTCCAGCCTTTCGTCTGGGTCTCGCAGATCAACAAAAGTGATTTCATCGACGCCTTCTATACCCGTGTTTCCCGGCTGACGGACTTCTTTTATCGCGAGATAATCCGCACCGAGACGGGCCGGGTCCGTTGGTACGCCGCGGCCATGGCGGGTGGGTCGGTGCTGTTTATCGCGGTGGTCTTGTTCTTATGATCCTCATCTGGCTGATTGTCATTTTATTTGCGGGCGGCATTCTCGCCGGCCTCGCGGCGCGCTGGAACTCGCAGCTTCCGCGATGGATCGCACTGATCGCCATTGGCGTGGATCTCGTTCTGGCGGCGGGCATATGGACCGGCCGCGCCTCATCCGGCAGCAGACCCTGGCTCGACGAACTCGACTGGAACTGGGTGCCAAGCTTAGGCGCCCACTTTCATCTGGCGGTGGATGGCCTCAGCCTGCTGATGCTGATGCTCACGTTCTTCCTGGGCATTACCGCTGTGCTGGCCTCCTGGACGGAAATCCGCGATAAGGTTGGCTTCTTCCACTTCAACCTGCTGTGGGTGTTGGCGGGAATCGTGGGCGTGTTCCTGGCTATTGACCTGTTCCTGTTCTATTTCGCTTGGGAGCTGATGCTGATCCCGATGTATTTTCTGATCGTGATCTGGGGCCACGAGCGGCGCGTCTATGCCGCGGTGAAGTTTTTCCTGTTCACGCAATGCAGCGGCCTGCTGATGCTGATCGCCATCCTGGCGCTCTACTTCATTCACCATCAGGCGACAGGAGTTTACACGTTCGAGTACGCCGAACTGCTTGGCACGCACCTCGGCCCAAGTGTCGAACTATGGGTCATGCTCGGCTTCTTTGTCGCCTTCGCGGTGAAGTTGCCCGTGGTGCCGGTGCACACCTGGTTGCCGGACGCTCACACAGAGGCTCCCACCGCCGGAAGCGTGATTCTGGCCGGCCTGCTGCTGAAGACCGGCGCCTATGGCCTGATCCGTTTCGTCATCCCCTTGTTCCCTCATGCCGCCCATGCCTTCACTCCGGTGGCCTTGACGCTGGCAGCGATCGGGATCATTTACGGCGCCGTGATGGCCTTCTCACAGACCGATCTCAAACGGCTGGTGGCCTATACCAGCGTGAGTCATCTGGGATTTGTGCTGCTGGGAATTTTCTCGTGGAACCCTCTGGCGCTCCAGGGCGCAATCATGACAATGATCTGCCACGGGCTGAGCACCGGCGGACTGTTCATTCTGGTGGGCGGCTTACAGGAGCGCATCCACACCCGCGATCTAGAACGAATGGGTGGTTTGTGGTCCGTGGCCCCGCGCTTGAGCGGCGCAGCGCTCTTCTTCAGCATGGCCTCCCTTGGCCTGCCGGGGATGGGCGATTTCGTCGGAGAGTTACTGGTGCTGCTGGGATCGTACAAAATCAGCGTCCCGATTACCGTTGTTGCGAGTCTCGGCATCCTCGCCTCCACTTTCTATGCCCTGCGCATGGTGCAGCGCGCCTTCCAGGGTCCAAACGCGCACGCCTGGCAATTCCCGGATCTCGCGCCGCGGGAATGGCTCATGGTGGGGGCAATGATCGCCGGCCTGCTATGGCTGGGGTTCTATCCTCAGCCCGTATTGAACACATTTGGACCGGCGCTGGATAACCTGCAGCGTCAGACGCCCATGACTACGGCCGCGCTCAGGAGATAAGTGATGAACACTGCCGATTTTCTCGCCTTGCTCCCTCTGCTTCTGATCGCAGCCGCCGCAGTGGTGGTGATGCTCGGTATCGCTTTCCAGCGCAACCACGCGTTTGCCGCAGGACTCACCCTCGCGGGTCTGGCAGCCGCTTTCTTCTCGATCTTTGCCGCGATCCCGGAAGCTCCCCGGCAAGTAACTCCACTCCTGTACGTAGATAAGTACGCCTTGTTCTACACGGGACTGATACTCGCCTCCGCCGCGGCTGTGGCCGTGCTCTCCTATCGATACTTCGAACGGCACCAGGGCCTTCGCGAGGAGCTGTATCTTCTGCTCCTGGTGGCGACTCTGGGCTGCGCGGTTCTGGTGGCGAGCAGCCATTTTGCATCTTTCCTTCTCGGGCTCGAAATATTGAGCATCTCCTTGTATGGCATGGTTGCGTATTTGACCGACCGCAAACATGCGCTCGAAGCTGGTATCAAGTATCTGATTCTGGCTTCGGCTTCGGCCGCCTTCCTTCTCTTGGGAATGGCGCTCATCTACGCGGACACCGGTACCATGGAGTTCGCCCGCCTACGGGCAGTTCCTCTTAGCGGCTCCGGATTCCCCTTGCTGGCCGGAATTGCTCTGACCGTTACGGGAATGGGGTTCAAACTGGGCGTGGTGCCATTCCATCTTTGGACGCCGGATGTCTATCAGGGCGCGCCGCCGCCCGTGACGGCATTCGTCGCTACCACCTCCAAGAGTGCGATGGTTGCTCTGCTGCTGCGATACGTCTACCTGTCGGGCGCCCTCCAGCACCCCGCCGTGTATCTGGTGTTCGCCATCATCGCGATCGCCTCCATGTGCGCCGGAAATCTTCTGGCGTTGCGGCAGACCAACGTGAAGCGCATTCTGGCCTACTCTTCGATTGCCCACTTCGGGTACATCCTGGTGGCGTTCCTGGCAGCTTCCACGATGGCGGTAGAGGCGGTGACCTTTTACCTGGTAGCCTACACCGTCACTATCCTGGCGGCCTTCGGAATCGTGACCGTCCTCTCCAGCTCGGAACGAGATGCCGACGACATCGAGGATTACCGCGGCCTGTTCTGGCGCCGGCCGGTAATTGCCGCCGTCTTTACCGCGGCGCTGCTCTCGCTCGCGGGCATTCCCGCGACCATGGGATTTGTCGGTAAGTTCTATGTGCTGGCCGCGGGAGCGGACCGAAGCTTTTGGCCGCTGATCATTACCCTCGTCGTCACCAGTGTCGCCGGGCTCTTCTACTACCTGCGCGTCGTCGTGGCCCTCTACGCGGCTCCCCCGGAGCGTGAGGCTCCCTTGCGCAAAGTGTCCGCCGGCGGAGCCCTGGTGCTTGCTGCATTAGCGATTCTGTTGGTCTGGCTCGGAGTTTACCCCGCGCCGCTGCTAAACCTGATTCGATCCACCGTTCTTGGACTTAATTAGATCACCGCGATGTGAACCGGAAGGCCGGGCATCGCTATCCGCCGGCGGCTTTTGCTTGTCCCACTTCTTGGTCGGAATTGCCAGAAGTCCGATCAGGACGATCGCCACCAGTGCGCCGGTGATATACCGCTCGAACGCAATAGCGGCTCCGATCGACGCCGTGGCCCACAGTGCCGCCGCAGTAGTCAGCCCGTGGACATGAACCCGCCCGCGAATGATGACGCCGGCGCCCAGAAAGCCGATCCCGCTCGCCACCTGCCCGGCAGTGTGGGTGTCGCCTGGGGTAAGTAGAACGAACACACAAGCCCCCAGCGCCACCGCCGCGAATGTGCGGATGCCCGCCTCCTGCCCGGCGTGCTGTCTCTGCCATCCCACCAGCCCGCCCAACCCCGCAGCAGCCACCACGCGGAGAGCGGGCAGTGCTTCTTGCTGCCATGTCACGAGTAGTTCTGCTCGCGCCATTAGAGTCGAACGGCATTCTCAAGTACGAAGGTCAGACGTGTCTCCGAAGGGATCCTCACACGCTGGCCTTTGGTCAGGATCTCCGCACCGGCGCCCGCCGCGGCGCCGGATCCTGCGCCGATGGCAGCGCCTTTGCCGCCGCCCGCGATGGCGCCGATAATCGTGCCGAGCAAAGCTGTGCCCACCACCGCCTTGGCAGTGCGCGAGCCGCGCGAAGAGCTTTCCTGGGTGACCGTTTCCGTGTTGACGTCCACCATGCGGCCGTCCACCTTGATACTCATCAGGTCGAGGGTAAGGATAGTCCGGCCTGTGAGTTTCCCGGACTCCTTGTCATCCACCAGTTTCACCACCACGTCCGCGCCGCGCGGAATCACCGCTTGGCCATTGACCACGACAGGTTCATCCAGGCTCGCGGCGAAAGTCTGGCCCAAGGCGCTCTTTTCCGAGTCCACCGCGTCAATCATGCGAATGACCAAGCGAGTGCCTTCCGGGAGTGCGATTTCGCCACCTGCGTTCAAACGCTCCAGCTCATCACCGGAGGTCGGGGAAACCTCCGCCTGGTGCTTTTGACGGGCGTCGTCAAACTGGATACCCGAGACGTCGGCGACATCCAGAGTCTCGATACGGTCGCCCGCCTCGATCCTTACCTCGCGCGGTGAACCGCCCAGGTAAGTGCCCGTGATCACGCGGCCATCCCTCAGCGTCACCGTGTCCGCCGCCTGGGCGGCCGTAAGCAACATCAATCCGATAGCGAAGCTTCGAAAGTCCATCATGTTCCTCTGTCGTCGCACGTCTATATCCATACTCCGGCGCCTAAACATGGGTTAGATGGACCCGCCTGGGACGAAGCCCCGTCACTTGTGTCGAGTCTGCGGCACTTACTCACGGTCATCGGCCCGGCGATTGTACAGTTCGCGCGGATTGTGATGGCCTCTAAGATGCACAGTTGGGAAAGCAATGAAACGCTACATCAACTTCGCTGCCTTGGTCGTCATAGTCATCGGCACGGTGCTCAGGCTGGCATTTGCCGGCGGATCCGGATCGAAGACCTACTACAAAACCATATCCGAAGTCGGAAAGATGGGGAACGATGCTTATGCACGGCGCATGCGCGTGGGCGGAGATGTGGAAAGCGGCTCGATTCAGCGCGCCGGGGCTCATGTCCAATTCGTGCTGATTCAAGACAAAGACAGAATGAGTGTCGTCTACACTGGCACAGATCCGCTGCCGGACACATTCAAAGACGGCGCCCAAGCTCTCGCGGACGGTAAACCCGGTCGCGACGGCGTCTTCCTCGCCACTCGCATTCAGGCTAAGTGCGCCTCCAAGTACGAGTCTAAGCCCAGATCTCTGGCGCCGCGCGGCGCAGTCAACATGAGAGAGCGGACCCTCTAGGTGCGACAACGTTTGAACATGTCCTGTCACTGGATTGAGCCAGCCTTGCTGTTTGTTTGTCTGGCGATGGCTGCTGTTCCGGGAGCGGCGCAGCCGGCGCCGCCTTTCGTCGGAACGGACACCTGCGCCGCCTGCCACGAGGACATCGCCAACGCCATCGCGAAGAGTCCGCACCATCTGGTGGATACCGACAAGAAGCGGGGTTGGGACGGACGAGTCTGCGAGTCCTGCCACGGCCCCGGCCAGAAGCACGCCGAATCCGGCGACGCCGCCGCGATTCACAATCCCGCGAGGCTGGCGGCTGCGGCTGCCGATCGCATCTGTCTCACCTGCCACCTGAACCAGCCCACCCACATCGGGCGATTGCAGAGCAGCCATGCCAGAGACGCGGTCGCATGCACGACTTGTCATAAGGTTCACGCCAACGGGCCCGGGGGATTAGTATTGCGCAAAGCCGCTGCCATCAATGAGCAGTGCGCGGGCTGCCACGACAACGTATGGGCACAGTTCCAGCGGCCCAATCATCATAAGCTGCCCGAAGGCGCGATGGCGTGCGTCGATTGCCATAACCCTCACGGCAGCATCCGCCCGGCGATGACCCAGGCGTTCGCCGCCAATGAGCAGGGATGCTTCACCTGTCACGGCGATAAGCGTGGTCCCTTCGCGTTCGAGCACGCCCCCGCGCGCTTTGGCGGGTGCGCTACCTGCCACGAGCCGCACGGCTCGGCGAATCCTCGCATGCTGACTCGCCAGTCGGTTCAGTATCTTTGCCTCGAATGTCACGCCAATCTTCCAGCTCTGAATGGAACGCGAACCATCGGCGTGGTGCCGCCGGCGTTTCACGATCTGCGGTCGCCCACTTTCCAGAATTGTACGGTGTGCCATCAGAAAATCCACGGAAGCCACGTAGACCGGGACCTGCTCAAATGAATGCACTGGTTGTCGTTGCAATCGCAATCGTCTCCTCCACGCCAGGGTTAGCGCAACAAACTCAGACGGCAGCTCCCGCGCCGGATTCCGCAAGTTCCCCCGTGCCCTCCACCGAGTCCTGGATCACAGGTTGGATCGATCTCGGCTATCGCTGGCAAACCGGCGTAGGCGGGAGCCTCGATACCTATCGCAGCTTTGTAAACCTCGGCTCCGGCCCCAAGTTACTGGGCGCCGAATTCACGGTCATCGATCCCAAGCATCGGCTGTTCGATCGGATTCGGGTGCGCGCCAACGGTTGGGGTGGCGACCCGAACCAGACGTTTCACCTGGACGCCGAAAAATCCAAACTGTACCGCTTCAGCGCCGATTACCGCGATATCGCGTACTTTGACTATCTGCCTTCGTACGCGGACCCGCTGCTCTCACGCGGCATTGTCCTCAATGAGCAAGCCTTCGACACGCGCCGTAAGATGGGAACCTTCCAGCTCGATCTGCTGCCCGGCAAATGGATCATGCCGTACTTCGGCTACGAATACAACTCGGGTTCCGGCACAGGCACCACCGCGTTCTACACCACCGCCAACCAGTTTCCAATGCCCACCAACCTCAGGGAGTCAACCAATCTCTACCGTGGCGGCGTCCACATCGAGCTTTCACGTTTTCACGCCACATTCGAGCAAGGCGGCACCACGTTCAAGGATGATCAGAGTGTCTTCCAGAACCCAGGCCCGGTCAACTATGGCAACGTGAACACTTCCTCGTTTGGCCAGACCACCGACCTGACGAGCCTGCTGGCCGCTTACGGAATTCGCGGCTCCAGCATCTACACCAGGGCGCTGTTCACCGCCAGCCCCGCTTCGTGGCTCGATTTCTACGGCCAGTTCCTCTACACACAGTCCCGGAACGATGTGAACTATCAGCAGCACGCAACCGGCAATGTGCTGCTGGATCCCACGCTTCTTTACACCAGCCAGTCGTATCTGCTCTCCGCGGCTGCCAAAATGCCGCATACCTCCGGGACCTTCGGCGCCGATATGCGGCCCATGCGCCGTCTCCGCCTGGTTACTAGCTGGCTCACCGACCGCCTGCACAACGCCGGATCGGCGGCGTCAAACCAGGTTTCGCAGAACTCCACCACCTCCGAGCAATCGGCGGCTCTGCTCAACTCCGCGCTGATCGATAACTATAGCCAGGCGGAGGCGCAACTCTTCTTCGACGCAACATCGAAGCTTGCTCTGCGCGGCGGATACCGGTATGTATGGGGCGAATCGAGCGACGCGGTCCTCCCACCAGCCGGACTCGCCAGCGCCGATCAAGCCAGGTTCCGGCGCAACATCGGGCTGGGCGGCATCATTTTCCGTCCCTCGCAGAAGCTCTCACTCACCGGCGAGGCTGAAGTCGGATCCAGCGGCGCGATCGACTTCCGCACCAGCCTCAACGACTACCAGAAGGTCCGCGCCATGGCGCGCTATCAAGCCGTCAAGTCGCTCACCGTAACCGCCGATTTTTCGGCCCTGCTCAATCACAACCCGGCACAGGGCGTGAACTTCGACTACCGCGCCCAACAGCAATCCATCTCTCTGCTCTGGACGCCGGCTAAAATCTGGAACATCCAGGGCTCCTACACACGCTCTACGGTCAACTCCAATATCGATTACCTCGACCCGGGAACTCTGCAGCCGCAGGTGTCGCAGTATCGCGACAATGCGCACACTGCCACCGCCTTGTTCAACCTGATGCTGCCACCGCGCTCCGGCTTCGCGCCTAAGATCACCGCCGGTGGATCGTTTTTCACCTCCTCCGGCAGCCGGCCCACCAGCTACTACCAACCGATTACGACGCTCTGGCTCCCCATAGGCAAGCATCTCACCTGGTTCGCCGAATGGCGTTACTACGGCTTCGGCGAGGCGTTCTATCTTTATGAAGGATTCCGCTCCCACCTGGTGACAACTGGATTGAGGTTCACTCGATGATCCGCCAACTTGCCATCCTCTGCGCTTCGGCCGCGGGTCTGCATGCCGCCTCCATGGCCGCCGATTCCAATCGAGGCGCGCGTCTGTTTGAGACTCTCGCCTGCGTCCAGTGTCACGGTATCAATGGAAAGGGCGGCACAATCGCCCCCGATCTCGGCCGCCAGGTCGACCGCAATTTCACTCCGGCGGCCCTCGCCGCCACCATGTGGAATCACGCGCCTGCCATGTGGGCCGCCATGCGCCAGCGCGGCATTTCCCCCGGCGGCCTCGACGATCAGGCCGCCGCCGATCTGTTCGCTTTCTTCTATTCCGCACGCTTCTTCGAAAAACCGGGTGACGCAGCGCGCGGCAAGAGCCTGTTCGACTCGAAGCACTGCTCCGAATGCCACGGCTGGATTCAACATAACTACCCGGCGGCCCGCCGGATTACCCAACCGGAAGCGATCGGCCAGCCGATCGCGCTCGCCGCCGCCATGTGGAATCACGGCGCCAATATGCGCGAGGCGTTC
>Ga0335078_10014744_pt1 | contig 11596 bp, 8 predicted proteins | sample Lox_Sample_32_FD_206711 | JGI IMG/M metagenome (GOLD analysis project Ga0335078, IMG submission 206711) | Soil microbial communities from Loxahatchee National Wildlife Refuge, Florida, United States - Lox_Sample_3.2 | ecosystem: Environmental > Terrestrial > Soil > Wetlands | place: USA: Florida...
ACGGAGCGGAGGCAACTCGAGGATCAGGTCCGCAGGTCGCAAAAACTCGAGGCAGTCGGCCGCCTTGCCGGCGGCGTCGCCCACGATTTCAACAATCTGTTGACCGTCATTCTCGGCTATGTGGAAATGATCATGTTGGAGGCCGGGAATTCGGCGTCCATTCTGGACAGCGCTCAGGAGATTCAATATGCCGCCAATCGCGCCAGCGCCCTGACAGCACAATTACTGGCCTTCAGCCGCCGCCAGATCAGCCAGCCCCAAGTGCTTCGCTTGAATGAAGTCGTCGAGCACTCGGTCAAGATGCTGGGCCGTGTAATCGGCGAGGATGTCGAAATCGCCACCCACCTCGATCCCGATTTGGGCGTGGTCAAGGTGGATCCCAACCAGATCGACCAGGTGCTGGTAAACCTGGTGGTCAATGCGCGCGACGCGATGCCCAAAGGCGGCAAACTCACCATTGAAACCTCCAACGTTGTCCTCGACGAGAACTATGCGGGGCGCCATATCGGTGTGTCGCCCGGCCCTTACGCCATGTTGGCGGTCAGCGACAATGGGGCGGGCATGAGTCCCGAGGTCAAGAACCGCCTCTTCGAGCCGTTCTTTACCACCAAGGACGCAGGCCGCGGAACCGGCTTGGGCCTGTCGATTGTATATGGGATTGTCAAGCAGAATTCGGGCGAGATCCTGGTCTACAGCGAGCCCGGACAGGGCAGCACGTTTAAAATCTATTTTCCGATTGCCGAATCCGCAGAGGAAGTTATGGCCGTGGAGAATGGCCACGCCGAGCTGTTCGGCCACGAGACCATACTTCTTTGCGAAGACGAAGCCGGCATCCGCAAGCTGGTGCGCAACATGCTCATCAACAGGGGCTATCGCGTGCTCGAAGCTGAGACTCCGCACCGGGCCATTGAGATTGCGCACAAGTTCGCCGAACCGATCCATTTGCTGCTCACAGACGTGGTGATGCCGCATATGAGCGGTTTCGACCTGGCGCGGGAACTATGCGCCAGCCGACCCACTATGAAAGTGCTCTACACCTCCGGGTACACCGACAATTCCATGACCGGCAACTGGGTCCTGCAGCCGGGCGCGCCGTTTCTCCACAAGCCGTTCACTGCCGGCAGCCTGGGCAGGAAAATCCGCGAAGCCCTGGCCGGCGAGCGCGCCGCCACATAGGAGACTCCTCCAGGGCGTCGTCGGGGCTGAATACAATAGAAGCGATCAGACGCCGGTCCGAATCGGCCGGGAGGGGGAAGTATGGCAGCTACTCAACGCGGCTCGGGCGGCGGCGGTGGTTGGCGACCGCGCCGTTTGGGAAGCCGGTTGGCGATGGGGCCCGCATTCCTGCTGGCGGCGCTGTGCCTGGCGCAGGCGCCCGCCGGATCCGAGGAAGTCCGCGTCGGCAGCCGGCCCTATGTGCCGTTCCAGCTTCGCACTGAAACGACCGTTGTACAGATCGCGGTAGTGGTACGCGATGGCAAGGGGCGCGCCGTTTCGGGGCTGCAAAAGGACGATTTTCGCCTTACAGACCAAGGCAAGGATCGCATGATTACCAGCTTCACCGTCGACGCCCGCGACGTGCCGGGCGGAGCCGGGGTAGTCGCCGGCAAAGGCCGCGAAACAGCCGAAGTCGGAACCAACCCTGCGCCGACGCCGGTGGAGCGGCCGCATCCGCCGCGATTCATCTCCATGTACTTCGACGATATCGGCACGGCCGCGGGCGACCTGGCGCGGATGAAAAAAGATGCAGCGCGATTCGTGGAAGCAGGCATGAGCCCGGGCGACCGGATGGCCATCGTCGTCAGCAGTGCAGGACGCTTCACCGATTTTCTGACCAACAAAGAACAGATCGCGGCTGCCATCGAAAAAGTTCAGGCGCACCCGCGATTTCCACCGGGCGGTAACTCCAACTGTCCGCGCATGACTCCTTACGACGCATACCTGATCGCGAACTATCTCAGCCAGGAGGCATTGCAGGCGAAGATTCTGGAGTTGCTGGCCTGCGCTGGGACGCCGCCGCAGTACGCCCCCGCAGGCGGCCGGGGAGGGTTACCCCGACCCGGCCAGCCGGATGCCATGAATCCCGCTCAAAACCTCATTCGCCAGCTAGCCGCGCAAATGTGGGAGCAGGTGAAGATCGCCTCACAGGCGACTATGGATTCGTTGGCCGATGCGTTGACCGATCTCTCGAAACAGAATGGCACGCGCACGTTGCTGTTGGTTTCGTCCGGTTTCCTTAGCGGAACAATGGAAGAAACGGAGGATTCGCTGGCTGATCAAGCGCTGAAGGCCAGCGTAGTAATTAACGCGATGGATGCGAAAGGGCTGTACGTGGAAGGCCCGGCGCGCCCATTCGGTGATCCCGTGCAAATGGAAAACGTTCCGACCTTCGTGACGATGTATGAAACCATGACGCAGAACGCCGCCGCCGAAACTCCCACGGCCATCCTGGCGGATCTGGCCGAGGCCACCGGCGGACTCTTCTTCCACCACAACAACGATTTCTCATTTGGCTTCCGCGAACTTGGGTCGATACCGGAGGTGACGTACCTGTTAGGATTCAGCCCGGAAGACGCCTCGCTCGACAGCAAATATCACAAGCTGAAAGTGAAACTGGCGGCCTCCAACTCCTACACCATCGAGGCCCGCCCGGGATATTTCGCCATGCGGCGCACCGCGCCGGTTGAGGACAAAGGCCGCGCCGAGCTGGACCGGCAAGTCATCCGGTCGGAGACCGTCCAGCAATTCCCGGCTACAGTTCGGATGCAGTACGGGCCAAAGAATACGGCCGGGGCGACGCCCGTGCATATCCAGATGCACGTCGATCTGAAGGCGCTGAAGTTCGGCCAGCAGAATGCGCGCCGCACGCAGAAACTCACGTTCGTGTTCGCGCTGCTGGATGACAAGGACGCCATCGTAAGCGCTCGGGAAGGCTCCATGGACTTCGCGCTCAGCGATGCCAAATACCAGAGCCTGCTGCAGAGCGGCGTAAATGCCGCGCTTACGCTGGAAGCCCCCGGTGGCAGCTACCGGTTGCGTGCGGTGGCCATCGAGAGCGCCGAAGGACAGATGGCTGCGCTCGCCTATCGCATCCAGGTGCCGTAGGCGGGCGGGATTCTCCCGCGTGGGCTTTGAGGCCCGCGGCGCTACTTCGCCTGGTCGATCTTGGCGAACACCTTCATGAACTCCGTCAACGGCAGAGCGCCCTCCATCACTTCGCCCGTCACGCCTTCCGGCGTGCTCTTGCCGATGACGAACGAGGGCGTCCCCTGAATTCCGAACTTCAGCGCTTCCATCACGCTCGTCTGCACCGCTTCCTTGTACTTCCCGCCCTCCACGCACGACCGGAAGCTGTCCGTATTCAGGTGCAGCGACGCGGCTTCGGTAACGATGCTGTCCATGTCGAGCTTGTCGGGATGCTTGCCCATCAGGTCGCGTAACGCCCAGAACTGCCCCTGATCGCTGGCGCAATGCGCCGCCATCGCCGCCCGCATGGCATTCGGGTGGATGGAATCGAGCGGCAGATCGCGGCTGAGGAACCGTACTTTGCCGGTGTCGATGAATTGCTTCTTCAGGTCGGCGAAAGTCTGTGTGTGGAAGCGCTGGCAGAAGGGGCACTGATAATCCGTGAACTCCACCACTGTGATCGGCGCCGATTTCGACCCCAGCATGTCCATGCCCTCGATATTGATCTGCGCCCGCGCCGGCTCCGGCGGGCCTGCCTGCTTGCCCTGCTGTTTCTCCAGCAATTGGCGGATCTGGCGCAGTTCTTCCAGAATCTGGTCGGCCTGCTCGCGCGTGATGCCCGGCTCCTGAGGGGCGGCCTGCGCCGCGTTGCTCTTGTTCTTTTGCGCCGACAACGGCATCAGAAGCGCGAATGGCAGAACCAGGATCGGGACGATGCGAAAAAACGAATTCTTCATGCAGCTATCTCTTTTCGAGGACCAACATATATTCCACGTCTTTGATCCTCTCCAGTTCCTCAACCAGGTGGAAATGGTTGGCTTCGATCTCTTTGATCAGATCCGGCATGTCCAGGCGGATATGCGTAAGCGCGGAGCCGTTCGGCATGGCGCCTTCCCGCTTGTAATACTCCACCACCACCAGCCGGCCATCCGGCTTCAGCCCTTTGTAAATGCCCGCCAGCATCTTTTCCGGATAGTTGAAATGATGGTAGACATCGAAAGCCAGCACCATATCGAGTTGGCCCTCGGGCAGTTTGGGATCGGCCTCTTCGCCCTTCACAAACGTCACATTCGTCAGCTTCTGATCGGCCGCCAATTGTTTCGCCGCCGACAGAAAATCGTCGAAGATATCTTCGGCGATCACATGACCCTGGTCGCCGACCTGCTTGCTCAGAAACGGCAGCATATGCCCGACGCCGGTCCCCACATCCGCCACGGACATCCCCGGCTTCAGGCCCATCTGGCGCATCAACAGCGCCGGACGCTGCTGCTGATCGCGCTTGGGGTCCGAGAGGCCCTTGGCGACTTTCGAGCGGTCTTCCGGCGTCTGATATCCCGCGTTGGCCTTCGTGGCAACCTGCGCGGATAGCGCCGCGGCCAGTAGCAGCGCTGTGAAAATGGCGGTCTTTTTCATAAGGGAGTCTCCATAGGCAGCGCCAGCGGCGCATCCGTGAGGAAATCGAGCTGCGACATCTCCGCGACCGCGTCGCGAATGGACTGCTCCGATGTCGGCTCCACGGTGATCACGAAAGGCAGATCGTGCTTGCCTTCGTAGGGTTCCTGCAGCATGGCTTCCAGGCTGATCTGTTTGCTGGCCAGGATGCCGGCCAGCTTGGCGATGATCCCGGGCCGGTCGTTGACGCGGAATCGCAGGTACCACGCGCACCTTTGCAGATTGATCGAAACCGGCTTGTTCTCGCCCAGCCGCTCGTGCGCGAACGGCGAAACCCGCTCCGGGCTCCCCGAACGAATCTCGCGCGCCACCCGCATCAGGTCGCTCACCACCGCGACTCCCGTCGGATGGCCGGCGCCCCAGCCGTAGTAGAACGTGTCTTCGCCGTACTTGCCCTTCACCCATACGGCGTTGTAGGGACCCTGCACGCCCGCCAGAATCGTCGACACCGGAATCAACGCCGGCCGCACGAACAGAATCAGGCCATCGGGAGTAATGCGAGCGCCGCAAACCAGCCGGATGGTGTGCTTCAGCGTCAGCGCGTACCGGAAATCGATCGGCAGGATACGCCGGATGCCTTCCATGAAGATGTCGGAAGGTGTGATCTTCTCGCCGAAGGCCAACGCCGCCAGCAGCACCAGTTTCGAGCGCGCGTCATAGCCGTCGATATCGGCCGCGGGATCGGCTTCGGCATAGCCCAGACGCTGCGCCTCGGCCAGCACGTCCTCGATGGGCGTATTACGCTTCTCCATCTCGGTGAGGATGTAGTTGCAGGTGCCGTTCAGGATGCCGTAGAGCGCCATCACGCGGTCGCCCGAGATGCCCTCGCGCAGCACGGCGTGGATCGGAATGCCGCCGCAGACGCTGGCTTCCATGGCCAGGTTGATGCCCGCGCGAATCGCCCGATCCCAAATCTCCGGCCCGCACGCCGCCATCAGTTCCTTGTTGGCCGTCACCACCGATTTGCGATGTTCGATGGCCGCGTCCACGATCTGCGAGGCCACATCCGTACCGCCAACCAGTTCAGCCACGATCTGCACATCGGGATGCCGGACCACTTCGCGCCAGTCCGCAGTCTTGTGAACGCCGCCGAGCGCCGCCGGCAGCTTCCTGGAATCGACGTGCCGGCTGCAAACCGAAACCACGCGCAAGCGGAATCCCAGCTTGAGCGCGATTTGATCGGCATTTTCCGTCAGAATGGTGAGCGTGCTGGACCCGACATTACCCAGGCCCACCACCCCCACGCCAACTTCGTCCATATGTTGGTTATGATACCGCGTGGGTTGTGCGGGACCGGCACGCAGCGGTTTCAAGCCCACCGCAGCGCCCGTTCTGCTTTTCGTTTGAGCCGTGCCGCGCCGGCCTCGGCACCATCCGATAGCGCGATACTGTTCGGGATCGTCGCTCCTTTGGCCGGCCAGACACGCCTGATAAAAGATCTCATTTCAGCCCCTGAATCCAGTTCGCGATCTTCTCCAGCACGGCCGGCGACATGGTCTCTTCGATGTCCTCGTACTCGGAAGGAGAGCCGGTCTTCGCGGTTTGCAGCAGGTGATTCAGCCCGGGCATCTCCACAACTTCGAAATGCTTGTTGCCCGCCGCCTCCAGCGCTTCGCGAATGGCCGGAAGATTCTGTTTCGCCACCACCTGCGTGTCTTTGGACCCATTGATCGCCAGCACCGGGCAAGTCAACTTGCGCAAGTCGGCCGCGGGGTTGTACCGCAGCATAGACCGGTACCATGGCGACCCGAGGGCCGCCACCTCCCGATTGAGCTGTTCTTGCGGGATGTAGGCCGCCAGTTTCTCCCTCAACTTCACTGGATCGGGCTCCGACTCGACCACCTTCAGGATCGTCCGCTCCATTTCGCCGGTCTTGAGCGCATCCGCGCGGCTCATGCCGCCGCCTTCGTTCAGGGCCATCACCTGCGCCATCATCATGTCCTCTCCACTCACTCCCGATCCCGCCAGCATCACGATAAACGCGACGTCGTGATTGCGTGCGGCCACCATGGGCGCAATCGAGCCGCCTTCACTGTGGCCGATCAGGCCGATGCGCGCGTGGTTCGCTTCCGCCCGCGTTTTCAGCCACGCGACGCCCGCCTCGGCATCTGTTGCGAAATCGGCCGACGTTGCCGCCGCGAAATTGCCCGTCGATTTCGCGGTCCCGCGATCATCCGCGCGCAGCACCGCGATCCCATGGCGTGTCAGAAAATCTGAAAGCACCAGGAATGGCTTGTGGCCCAGCAGACTCTCGTCCCGATCCTGCGGCCCCGAGCCCGTGATCAGTAATACCGCTGGAAACGGCCCTTGTCCTTTCGGAATCGTGAAGGTAGCGGCCAGCCTGACCCCGGGTGCGGAGGGATTATCGTATACCACGTCCTCCTCACGATACGGGTAAGGCTTCACCGGATTCTGCGGGCGCTTCGCCTGGGCTGCCGGGTTCGCCCGCGTGAGATCGAGTGCCATCGGCGTGGCGCCCTGCGTGAACGTGCCGCTGATCGCGCTGCGGTCAGATTTGATCTTGGCCTCGTAAGTGGCGCCGAGGGCCTTGAAGACCAGCTTGAGCGAGTCACCCTTCCGTTCCACGGTGGCCGGAATGGCCATCGCGCCCTGATCCAGGCTGTCGAGTGTCGCATTTAACCCATCGGCGGTATTGATGAAGTGTAGTGCGATATGAAGCCTGGTCGGACCAGCTTCCAGTATTCCCCGCCACTCTCCATCGATATCGGAGGGCTGGACTGGAGGACCCGTGATCCGTTTGAAGTCCAGCGCCACCGTCTGCCCGCGCTGCGTAAACATGCCTTGAATGGAATCGCCCTGAGGGCTCAAAGTGCCTTCGTAAGTGGCTCCCAGGGCATCCGAACTCCACGTCAGTTTCAAGTCTTTGAAGGAAACCGAAGTAATCGGAATGGCATACGCGCCCTGATCCGGACTGTCGATCGTGGCCTTCAATGCGCCGCCGCCCGAAACGATGTGGAGCACGGTCTTCAAATCGGTGGATCCGTCCTTGAGGGTGCCCTGCCAGTCGCCCGCTACGCTTTGCGCGTGCGCCGCGGATGCCACCACAACCGGCAGCATCGCCAAACACCACGTGCGGTTCATCACTGCTCATTATGAGCAGCTATTGCCGCGGATGCCACCGCCGCCAGGCGTACCGCGCCGGAAAGAACAGGATCGCGCCCCACACCAGAACCATCGGGCCTGCCGACATCGCCAACAGCGCCACCGCCACCAGGCTTCCGGCCACGCTGCGCAATCCATCCACAGCGGCGTTGCGGAATTGCCTGGGCAGGCTGTCGGCCACATGCAATTGCGCCTTGTATTCCTCATTGACAGTCAGCGTGAGTGTCGAATAGGCCACGCGCTTCAACATGGCGCGCTTCTGCGCTTCCATCTGCTCGATTTCGCCCCGCACTCGCCCCAGTTCCTGCTCGGCTTCGATCACATCGGAAAGCTTCCCGGTGCGCTCGCGCAGCACGTCCAGGATGCGCTGCTCAGTATGGCGCGCGTTGGACAGCCGCGCGTCCAGATCGATGTACTGCGCCGTGACGTCCTCGCCCGATTGCGATTCGCTATCCACGCGCCCCAGTTGCTTGATCTCATTCATCGCCGAATCGAGCTGGTCGGCCGGCAATTGGAGCTTGCCTTGCAGCGTCCGCCCCGCAACCACAGGCGTGTTGACGGTCAACTCGCCGAAGTAGCCGTTATGCCGTTTGAGGATGGCGTCGATCTGCGCGCGAATCTGGTCGAATTCGCGAGTGACGAGTGTCAGCTCCGCGGTGCGGGCGATCATCGGCCCGTTGCTTGCGATTTCATCGGCAATCGCGCCTTGAGGCTTGGCCAAGGGCGGCGCCGGCGATGCCTGCGGAGCCACCGGTCCATTCATGCTCCGCGTTTCCGCGTAGTACGCCGCGTCAGGCCGTGGCCCCGGTCTCTGCATCATCATCACCGCCAGCAGCAGGGCGCTCACGCTACCCATCGCCCAAACCCATCGCGGCATCCCGAACCAGCCACGCCGCTTCGGCTTCACCGACTCCGCCGGCGGCAAATGCGGACGGCTCAGCATCGGTCCGGCCGGTTCGATTTCCCACTCGGCCAGGCTCTGCGACACGTTGCGGAACTCCGCCGCCAAAGCCCGGCACTCGGCGCATTGCTCCAGATGAGCCGCGGCCTCCACGGCTTGATCGGCCGGCAGTTCGCCATCCAGGTACGCCATCAAGTCCAGTGGTTCGAAATGATTAATGGGTTGCATGCAATTCCTCCTTTAAGGTCAGGCGTGCGCGAAAAAGCCGCGTCCGCACAGTGTTCAATGGCAGCCGCAAAAGCGCGGCGATTTCGTTGTAGCTGAGCTGCTCGTATTCACGCAGCATCAGGACCTCGCGTTCCGAGGCATCCAGTTTCTCCAGCGCTTCGCGTATCCAGATCCGCGCTTCGCACGGCGGCGGCGCCACCGGCTCCGGCCCTGCCGACCCGCTCGTCCGCGCGAACTTCCGCCGCTCCGACGCCACCAGTTTGAGCGCGATGCCGTACAGATAGGTCCGAACCAGCGACCGCGGCTCGTACCGCGCCGCCCCGCAGTTCACCGCCAGAAACGTTTCCTGTGTCAGGTCCTCCGCGCGTTGACGGTCGGGAAGCCGCCTGCGGAAAAACCCGTAGATGGGCTCTCGATAGCGCGCAAACAGCTCGTTAAAAGCTCCCGGTGACCCACGCTGGTATTCCAGGATCAGGTTTTCGTCGCTCTGCATTCCGTCGCTCCACCCCGGTAATGCCGCGACCCCCTAAAAAGTTTTCAAGATTCTATGATTTTTCCCGTGGACAGATTCTTTGTGGGGCAGGATTACATCCTGCGGCCGATTTTCAATCGGCCTGGCCGTGTGAAATCGAGAGATTGCCCGCTTTAGCCCGCCGGCCGCCCCACGCACGTCCTAACGCGCCCGCCACCACCACTTCGCTGCCGCCATCGCCGCCCGGGGCAGCGCCATCGCGTGCAGCCGTACCCGCGCCGCCACATAGGCCAGGTACCGCCCGTGTTTCCGCATCCGCCGCCGAACCGTCAAATCCCGCTCCGGGATGTGCACCGCATCCACCGGCCCCGGCAGCCTAGCCGGAAACAGGCGCCGCCGGATGATGGGCCAGCCATCCCGCCGCGACTCCAGCAAGCTCAGGTGCAAGCCCAGCTCATCCTTCGACCCGGCGAACGGGCTCGCCGGCGGCGAGGCCGCGAATCTCTCGAACCATCCCGCCGTCGCCCGCGGGATCGCGGCGACCTCCTCATCCACCGTCGCGCCGCCGTCGCCGCCGAACCATTCCCTTGCCAGGCGAAACACCACCGCCTGCAAGGCACGGAACCGCCAACTGTGCCAGCCGCTCCATTCCTTCCAAAAGCCCTCATCCCCCGCGCGCGACCTCAAAAAGCTGGCCACTTCGTATACGTGCGATGGCTTCGTGCTGGCGCGCAGCACATGCTTCAATACGTGCAGGCAGGCGTAGCCCAACGCATCCGCTCGCGACAGCACCTGGCAGGATACACCGGCGAGCTCCCGCGCGGTCCGCCGGTCCCAGAAGGCGTTAACATCCTCCACCGGCAACCGCTCCAAATCGGGATTCCAGAACCGGTGATGCAGCTCGATCGAGTAGGGGATTTCGGGATCGAAGAAATCGCCGCGCCATTCCCAACCTGTCTTGCGGATCAGCGGCGGGAGATGATCGGTCGGAAATCCTTCCACGCCGTCAAACGATTCAAACCCCATCTCCAGCACCGCCTGACGCGCCGCCTCAAGGTCTTTCGCCGGAACGAAAAGGTCGATGTCGTACTGCACTCGCAGCTCGGGCCGCGGCGTGAAGTCCGGACAATGAGTCAGCCCTTTGATCGCCAGAAACTCGATGCCGCGCGCCGTGAGCCGTTCGTGAATGGTGCGATATAGCGCCTCGGCCGATCGCACTCGCTCGATATTGCGCCGCGCATTGCCGTCCACCCGTTCGCGTGCCCAGGCGGGCATGCTTTCCCTGGCGGCCTCCCGCAACGCCAGCGTGAGATGCGCGCTGTCGCAGAAGTCCAGCGCCGCGCGCCATTCGGCGTCGCTCAGATCGGGGACGCGCCGCTCCGACAGGTGCAGGGCGGCCAACGCCGCGGCCGGACCTCGCGGCAAATGCGATTGGATCCAGGGATTCGACGGGCGCCTCGCGCGGCAGCGTTGCGATCGTAGCACGCCGGTTAACGTAGCAACTCCAAAGCCTCGTCCAGCGAACGGTATTGCAGCCGAAACGTTGGGAGATCGGCCAGACGGCTCACCGTTGCCGCGTGCCGCGCGTGGACTTCGTCGCGGTACGGAACGCAATCCCGCAGCATCGTTTCCAGCGCTGCTTCCCGCGCCACTGCCGTCAGCGCCGGCGTCCCGTCACCTCGATCAAGAAATACCACGCGCTCTACCGCAGTCTGGCGCTCTGTGCGAATCCGCGGAAAGTCGCGCGTCCGAATCTCGATTGACATCTTGCCGTTGGGGCGCGCATGCGCCTCCATTCCCGCCAACTCCGGAAAATGGCGCGGCGCATCCGGCCGCAGCCGTACCTGTTGCGGCCGTCCCACCGCAGTCGGGCAATGCGCATTCGGCAGCAGCCACGCCGCATCGTCGCCCACCAGGCTCCAGCCCGCCCGCGCGCACGCCCAGGACAGCGTGCTTTTGCCCGCCCCGGAAGCGCCGAACAGCAGCACTCCGGAACCCTCGCGCGACACGCAGCCGGCATGCACCGGGACGGTGTGCCGCTGCGCCAGCAGCGAGAGAATCAGGGCGTCCAGAAAGAACCAGCGGAACCAGGGCCCGTCGGCAACTGTCGAAGCGGTCACCCGGCACCAGCCGAACAACCCGCGCAAGTCGGCGACGGCATAATTCTCCCGGTCGCCGACAATCGACAGCAGATGCCGCTCGATGTGGAACGCCGGTTCGGCGGCCCTGGCTCC
>Ga0335078_10014746_pt1 | contig 11596 bp, 11 predicted proteins | sample Lox_Sample_32_FD_206711 | JGI IMG/M metagenome (GOLD analysis project Ga0335078, IMG submission 206711) | Soil microbial communities from Loxahatchee National Wildlife Refuge, Florida, United States - Lox_Sample_3.2 | ecosystem: Environmental > Terrestrial > Soil > Wetlands | place: USA...
GGGCGACGCGCTGCTGAAGGCGGCTTTCACGGTCCTCGCAAGGCTCCCGCAAGCGGTGGGCCGCCTCCAGTTCGCCATTCTCCACCCCCTCGGGCGCAGGCGACGCGTCGTGGATTGGAGAACCGGTGCTTGAGGATCGAATCCCTCACGAACTGCGGGCCATAGCGGGCCTCCGAGCCCGATCCGCCACGCTACTTGCGCGCCAGCAGCGTACTTCGATCCGGCCTGCCCGGTCCCTCGATAGCCCTGAGCGGCTAACGGAATTTTACAACCCAACGTAACCTTGCACTGAAAGTAGACCGTCTCCATCCCGTCTGATCCCACCTAAGGGAGGCTACGAGGATGGCTACGCGGATCCTGCGGTTGATGCAGGTGGTTTTGCTGTGCGCCCTTACGCTCGGCACTGGCCGAGCCTTCGCTCAAATCCCCGCGCCGAACGGCACCTATACTGGGTGCTACGGGCTCTTGGGGGTGCTGCGCGTCATCAACTTCCCTACGCAGAAATGCGCTATCGGTGAGACTCAAGTGACGTGGAGTCAGAAGGGGCCAGTAGGACCAGTTGGGCCAATAGGCCCTCAAGGGCCGGTTGGGCCCCAGGGACCTGCGGGGCCTGCCGGCATCTCCGCCTGCATTCCAGGTGGGACCTGCTCCGTGACGAAGAAGACTGGTTGCGCGTATGACGCGAACTGCGCCTTGGGGGAGACGTGTACCTGGGCTGGGCCGACGCCGCGCTTCGTCGACAACGGGGACGGGACCGTGACCGACAACCGGACCTGCCTCATGTGGGAGAAGATGACCGGGACGGTGGGAACGCCTAACCCATCGGACCCGCGCGACGTGAACGCCGTCTACGACTGGAGCGCGGTGGACCCGGCCTCACAGTCGATATCGCCGCCGTACAACTTCGACGGTACAGCGGCGACCGGCTTTCTGGCGGTGCTGAACACTACCGCGTTCGCGGGCCACACCGACTGGCGTCTCCCAACGAGCGCGGGCAGTGCAAGCGACAATCCGACCGGGAGCGACCCCGAACTGGAGTCGATCCTGACGGGCCTGTCCCCGACGACCTGTTCGAGCAGTGCACTGATCGATCCGGCATTCGGGGTCACCATCCCAGGCTACTTCTGGTCGTCCTCGACCTACGGCGGCGACCCCCGCTTCGCGTGGGCGGTCCTGTTCTGCAATGGCCAGGTACCCTACAATATCAAGGGATTCACCTGTTACGTGCGCGCCGTGCGAAACGTTCAGTGATTGAACCATTGATGGTCTGACTCTGATTCCATCGGTGGAACTTCCATCCACAAGAACATCTGCTAGCTTCGCTGCACAGGGGATGTCTCAGGTCCCGGTGACCATGCCCCTGGAATAACGCGAGCCACCGAGGGCCGGAAGCGCACCACGATCGTCACGGCGCGGGCCGCTACAGCTGTGGGTTAGATCGCCTCGTCCCCCGCCTCCCGAAGACCCAGAGGGTCGCTGCCGCGACGCCCCCGTACTCGAAGAAAAGCGCCCACCCGGGAACTACCCACGGGGCTTCCAGGGGCGCTCTCGCCCAGACGACATAGGTGCTCTGGATCGATACGGTCCAAAGCATGAGCGGCACGGTAGCCGGTGCGACGAAAAACGGCGCGAGCCAGATTAGATACCAGGGGTAGACGAGCGGGGAACACACCAGGGTGATCGCCATCGGCCAAGCCCAGGCCACAGGAGATGCCAAGGACACTCGCTGGCGCGCCCACGCCGCCACCGCCAGACCCGCGGCGACCGCGAGCGCCGTCGCGATGGTCGGGCCGGCATGCGAGGCGACCGCTGCGAAGACCGGGCCGTTGAATCGGAAGCGCCGGATGACATCCGGCACGGACCCGAGCGGCAAGGGGCCGCCGCGCCAGAAGGGCAGATAAATCGACAACAGCAAGAGGATCGCGGCGGCGAGAGCGCCGCGCGAAACGCGGCGCCAGAGGAGCGGTAGTAGCACGATGGCCAGGGGCTTTACCGCCACGGCCAGCGCAAGCGCGGTGCTGCCGAGGAGCGAGCGCTGCCGGAGCAGAGCGAGGGCGGCCAGAAGGACAAGCAGCGCCCCGAGGACGTCCACGTGTCCCTGACGGGCGGCCTCGAACGAGACAAGCGGGTTCCAAAGATAGCCAAGCATCCAGCCCGGACTCACGGCGACCGAGGTGAGCCAGCGCCAGAGCGCGAAGGCGATGAGCGCCTCGCAAAGAAGGATGCCTATCTTGATCGCGAGCGCGGACTCGCGCAGCGCTGTCGCCGCTAGGAAGAAGAGCTGAGCGCCAGGAGGATACGGACTCGGGACGTCGGGGTTGTTGAGGGGCCAACTCTCGGGCGTGCGCAGCCTGGTGAGCGAAGGATCCGATGGGATGGCCGAGTAGGGGTCGAGTCCGGCGCGGACCAGCCGAGCATCCCACACGTAGCGACTGACATCGGCGAGAGGATGAGTTGGTGCGAGCGCGAGCGGCACACGCCAGGCCGCCGCCAGCACAGCGCACGCAATCAGCGTCCGCCCCGAAGGACACAGTCCCATGGCAATCAACCGCATGGCCGTGAGATACCCTGCGCTCGCGAGACCGAGCAGCGCGAAGAACGAGGCGGTCCCCGGACCCGGATCGAGCGCCGCCAGGGCGAGGAGGGCCACGAAAATGGTGACGCCTGCTCCGCACAGCGCCCAGGCGCGGGTCGGTGCCGGGCAGCTAGAGGGCGCGCTTCTCATCTTGCGCAGAGAGCCTGCCCAAGGAGTCGAGGAACGCAGCTGTGCGCGGGGCACGTTCCGGTGCGAGTCGCAGCTCTGCGGCGAGCCGAGAGAGGTCGGCGGGCACGTCAACGTCGTACCAGTTCTCGGTGATCCCCACTGAGAGCCCGAGCACCCGTGCATTGGCTAGAAGCGCATCGTAGGCGCCGGAGGTGCCGAGCGGCGCCGCGTCGAATAACTTCGGGTGGGCCTCCGACGCGCCCACGAGGTAGTAACCTCCGTCTTCGGTCGGGCCGATGACGAGGTCGTTCTCGTCGAGCAGCGCGAACGCCCTCTCAAGGATCTCGCGTGGCAGGTGGGGGCTGTCGCTGTCGAGCGCGATGACCCGGGGGAAGCCGGTTCGCACAAAGTGTCGGAATACCGATGTCAGCGCAGCAGCGAGCCCGCCGCCATCCTGCCCAACGACGTCCGAGACGTCGGGCCCTAGTCGGGCAGAGACTTCGCGAACGTCCCCGGACGGGCACATGACCGCCACGTGCACCGAACGCAACGATCGAGCCAACGCAAGCGTATCCCGCAGCATGCACTCGTACAGCCGAACTACCTCAGACGGTGAGTACGCTCTCGCGAGCCTGGTCTTCACGAAACCTTCGCGTGGAGCCTTCGCCATGATGACGAGCGCTGCGCGCTGCTCGACCGGCGCCGTGAGACTGCGCTCCGGCGCCTCGCCCCCGTCAGCCTCCACGCGACGGGGCGTAAACCTCCCCTGGCGGCTCACGTTGCCGTTCCCCGTTTGGTCGAACTCCTCCCTCCTGCACGAATACGGTGCTTCACGATACCGATGAGGATGCACCATGCAGCGCCGATGGACCCTCTCACGGTCCCGCTGATCTTCGAGACGCCGATGCGTGGATGGTAGCTCACCGGAACCTCTGCCACGCGGTATCCGTGCATCGCGCCGCGGGTCACGAGCTCGACCGCCCACCCGTACGTCGGCTCTCGGAGGTCGATCGCACGTAACACCTCATACCGGGCTGCCCGGAAAGGACCCAGGTCGGTGAGGGTGACACCGTAAAGCCAGCGGATCAACAACGCAGCGAGGCGGTTCCCGAGCCTGGCGTGCCAAGGCATTGCGCCGGGCTCGAGGGGAGTAGCTAGCCGCGACCCCAGGACGATGTCCGCTTGCCCCTGGCGAATCGGCTCGACGACCCGCTCCATCTCACCGGGGCGATCGCTGTAGTCCCCGTCGAGGAACACTACCGTTCCGGGATTGCTTGCGGCGGCAAGGCCCGTCAGGCAGGCGCGGCCATAACCGCGGCGTGGCTCGAGAATTACGTGTGCGCCGTGTGCCGCTGCGATCTCGGCCGTACCGTCGGTCGAGCCCCCATCGACCACTAGCACTTCACTCACTAGAGCGGGGGGGATGTCATCGAGGACCCGCGCGATTGCTGCGGCCTCGTTGTATGTCGGGATGACGACCGTGACGCGCACCGTGATGCCGCCTACCAGCATGGGGATGTGGGGTACCGACGCGCCAGCGCGGCGTCCACGCCCCAGTCACGTCCCGCGCGGGACGCGGCTACGCAAAACGCCACCACGATGGGCATTAGCAGCTCCCAGATCCACGCGGCGCCAAACTCGGACAGCCACAGGGTGAACAGAAAACCCCCGGCCGCAGCCGCGACGAGCCGGGTCGCGGTGCCGGACACGAGGCAGATTCCGAACGTCAGCTCGGCGATGGCTTGTAGCGGGCCGGCCATAGAGGCGTGGGCGGCCATGAGCGACATGACGGCCTTCCATGCCGCGGGCGCGTGTCCGCTCTGGAGATAGTAGCCGATTACTCCGGCGTACCCCGCCGGCGTGTAAGCGCCCTTGCCGAGGTTCTCGAAGAACACCCAAACGAACATTGCGCCGAGGGTCATGCGCAAGACGGCCAATGCGCGCCGATGGCCCAGGGCGGTTTGTGTCAGGTCGGTGTCCATCACTTCTCCTCAGGGTGCAGTAGGACTTCTGAGCGGTGTCTGTCGTGTGTCTAAATATAGCCGAGGCATCCGCACGGAATCGATGAACCGGTGGGGGCGTTCCGTCAGAACCTGGCAATCGGGCAAGTCGCCCGTTGCCTCTCGTAGGCGCCGAGCTCGTCGGCTCGCGGGGAGTGGGCTCCAGCGGGCAGACCGTGTCGCAACCACGAAGAGCTACGCAGCCGGAGGTGAGTCGAATGATGTCGAAAACGTTCGAGGCGCCGTGAATCGAAAGCGGCGACCTGGCGGTCTCGATCTCGGCAGCCGCTCGCCTAAGCCGGCGACACGACTCTGAAACGGGACAGGAGGCTTGTCTTCGCTCCTTGTGAACGGACTACTTGTCGTCACGTTCCATCTCCGTGAGTGGCCGACGGAGAAGAGAGGCACCTCGTCTCCGGCACGGCTGGGGGCCGGCCGGTTCTTCCGCCCCCGCGCGCTGGTGCTGCTGTACGCCAGGTGTCGCCCCCCGAAGGGGTCTGGCTCCGTACGGTCCCACACGTGACTCTTGGTGACCCAAAGCCGAGCAATGTTGGGGAGCGCGGCATTTAGCGGAGCATCGGAGCCGCCCTCATGGCGCATCGGGTTCCGCGCCCTTCGGCGTAGACAGGACGGCCCGCTAGCATGATACGCTGCCCATCGATGGGCGCTGCCGTGGCCGACGAGTGGGACGCAGGCGATATGGGCTGCGGCGAGCTCGTCTTCGAACTGCGTCTTCGCCTGCTCCGTCTCCCGCCTGGCGACATCCTTCGTTTGCGCGCGACCGATCCCGGCGCGCCCCACGATATCCCTGCCTGGTGCCGCATGACCGGTCACCGCCTGGTGGGGAGGCCTTCCGGAGAGCACTACGACATCCGACGAGAGGACGCGTGAACCCATGGCGACCAAATTTTGCGTGAACCTGACTTGCTCGAAGAACGATCCGGACAAGGCCACAGTGGCCTTCGTCGTCGCGAACGCCGCCGTCGCCTCCGAGAAGGAGACGATGGTCTTCTTGAGCGCCGAGGGTGTTCGTTTGTCGCAGACCGGCTACGCCGACGAGATCCACGAGGAGGGCTTCGCCCCGCTCAAGGAGCTCATGGAGAAATTCGCGGCAGCGGGCGGCAAGATCTACGTGTGCTCGCCGTGCTTCAAGAAGCGCGGGCTTAACGAGGCGAAGCTTGTCGCGGGCGCCTTGATTGTCGGGGGCGCGAAGCTCGTAGAGTTCCTCTCCGACGGCTCGCCCTGCATTTCCTACTGAGCAGCCCTGTGTTCGATCGGAGACCCGATGCAGACGCGCGCCCAACAGGCCCGACGAGCGCTTGACGCGCGGCTCCGCGCACACGCCGGCCGCGAGGGCGCCCGCGTCTACCACACCCCACCGCTCGTCTTTCACCGCCGTGACGACGGCCTCGGGCTCGTCCTCGACCCAGAGGGACCGTGCTGGTTGTCGACGAACGATGTGGGCGCCGAAGTGCTACGTCTCACCGACGGGCGGCGCTCGGTCGATGAGATCACCGCGCTCGTCCGCGAGCGTTTCCCGGCCGCCGCGCGCGAGGCGAACGGCGACCTCGCGGAGCCGCTGCGCGCCTTCCTCGACGAGGTCGTGGCGGTCGGGATGGCCTCGCTTTCGCCCTTCGCGCGTCCGGCGTACCTTGGCCGCTCCGAGGCCGTCGCACCGGGCAGGCTGGCCGAGCTCTACGTTTTCGTTACGAACGACTGCAACTTGCGGTGCACGCACTGCTACGTGTCGTCAGGGGACTACGTGCCGCCGGACGAGCTTGGCACAGAGGAGATGCTGCGGCTCATCGACGAGGCGCGTGATCTCGGCGTGGCGCGCTTCTACTTTACCGGCGGCGAGCCGTTCATGCGCAAGGACATCTTCGAGCTCGTCGACCACGTCTGCGCCGCAAGTGAGCTCGTCATCCTCACGAACGCAACGTACTTCAACGCGACGGTCCTGGCGAAGCTCGCGGCGGCAGCTGAGCGTGCGAACGGCCGCCCGGGCGAGGGCGCGCCGCGGCGGCTGCACTTTCAGGTTTCGCTCGACGGTCCTGACGCAGCGACTCACGAGGCCGTGCGCGGCGCGCGCACGTTCGAGCGCACGTTGCAGGGGATCCGGGAGCTCGTCGCGCTCGGCCTTGTTCCCGCCGTAAGCACGTCCTTGACCGTCCATGTCATCGACCGGCTGGCTGAGGTCACGAGCTTGCTTAGCACGCTCGGCGTGAAAGAGCACCACATCTACTGGCTCCAGGACCGAGGGCGTGCATACGATAACCAGGGTCTCGCCCTACCACCTTCGCGTGTGACGGCGGCGATGCGCGAAACGTCGGCGCTCGCCGCCAGCCTCGGCATGGTGATCGATAACGAGGCTTCGCACCGCGTCCGCGTACGGGGAAAACGCGGCCGCAAGACGGACATGTGCAACTGCGGCTACGAGAGCCTCGGCATCTTCAGCGATGGGCGGGTCTACCCGTGCGTCTGGCTCGCCGGCGCCCCGAGCCTCGACTGCGGGTCGATCCGCCAGTCGTCCCTCCGCGACATCTGGCTCGGGTCCCCGGTGCTGCAGCCACTGCGCGCGACCTCGGTACAGAATCGCGAAGGCTGCAGCGAGTGCCACCTGAAGTTCCTCTGCGGCGGCGGCACCGGGTGCTCGGCGTGGCTCGACAGCCTCGCCACGCAGGGGCGCGGTAGCTTCCAGGCCGCCGAACCGTACTGCGAGACCTACATGGACATGACGTATGACTTGCTCTGGCAGGAAGCGACGCCCGAGCACCCGTCGACGTCGGCGCTCCCGAAGATTCATCGTTCGATGGAAGGCGAGGGTGCGGAGTGCGCGCGGCCGTACACGCGCGCGCTTGACCGCAGCGTTGAGGTCGGTAGCTTTCACTGTTCGTGCGTGCTACAGGCCGACGTCGATGAAGGCCAGCGCGTGCGCGCATTCGCGCGTACGCAGGCCGAGCGCGCGGGCGACCTTGCTGCGCCCCGCGCTGCTGCGCCGGATCTCACGAACCGCCCCGCTGGCGCCGGCACTGAACGGATCGCGTCCGTCACATCGAAGAGGCTACTCCCCGTGGCGCCGGCTCGCCCGCCCCAACCGGAGGTTGCCCCCGAGGCCGCCACGACGCCGGCATTCGATGAAGTCTTCGACGGCATGGGGCAGTCGTGCGTCGATCTTCTCCTGCCACTCGCGAAGACTGTGAAGGGGCTCGAAAAAGGCCGCGTCCTAAAAGTCGTCACCGACGACGTCGCGGCGCGCGAGGATCTCGGGGCATGGTGCCGAATGACCGGCCACGCACTCGTGTCCGTCGTAAAACACCCCACGTACTGGAACTACTTCGTCCGCCGCGGCCCCTAACGCGGAGATGCGCCGCGAGGCTGGGACCCTCAATGCTCGCAAATGGCAAGTCAAGCACGCACCAAAGGTTTCGTGGAGCATAAATCCGGGTAGTAATACGACTTCCCGTTGATTGATCTGTTACTGGGCATAGTCGATTGGCCACCAGTGGAAGAGGGTGTTCGAGCGAATCAGGTCTGCATCAGCGGCGAGGAAGTACCCGGAGGTGGAAGTGCTCTCGCAACCCGACGGAGTCGGACTGCTGACCGCCCTCGTGTACTTGCTCACCCTGGAGGACAAGAATCGCTTCAAGAAGAGCCGGATGGCAGGAACATTCATCGGGCTCCGACCGAAGAAGGACCAGTCAGGAAATATCGACAAGCAACTTCGCATCAATAAGGCGGGCGACCCCTTCCCGCGGCGCTTGCTAGTCGGATGCGCGAACTACATCCTCCTGCTTCGGCCTGCTCCGGCGCATTAGATTAGCTAAGAAGAACCGGTTCCAAGTACTCGCGGGCGGTCCTGGCGACGGGGCCCGTGCTGGCGCTAGCGCTCCCGATGAGGGCCGGCGACTCCAGGGAGATCTGGAGCTGCCCCGACCGAGCGTAGGTCCTCCGCGTCCAGGTGGCCATAGGTGCCGAGGGTCGTGCGCACGTCCCAGTGACGCAGGATACACTGGACCTGGCGGCGAGGTCGCGGCGGTCGGGCGGCTCTCGCTCGGGTAGCACCGCCCAAGGGCACGGCACTCTACTCGTTGCCCCCGCGCATGTTCATGGACTTCTCGTTGTAATCCGCGGGCGGGACGAACCGGCTGGCGGACGGCGAAGCTCGCTCGATCTTGGTGAGGCGCATTTGGTGAGTTGGCTTGCCTTCCTTGTCGACGCGGTCCATCGAAGCGGGAAAGCCAGGCGCAGTGTCGACAAAGTGCGTGAGCCAATCGTCCGACCGCGGGCTCCGGGCATCGCGACCCAGGTTCGCGCTCATCGCTGCGAACGTCTTCTCGAAGAAGCGTCCCATTTCCTGGAAGGCCTGGAAGTCGTCCTTCCTGAATGGTCCTGCACCCCACGGGACGAAGCACCCCTCGCTCTCCAGCTTGCCGTCTCGGAGCACCCGGTAGTTGTCGCACGAGTAGCCAGCGACCTTCTGGCCGCCCCCGGTGCGCTCAAACGTCCAGGAATGATGCGTCGCCGGCTCCTGCTCGACCTGAGCCTTGTTCCGCTTGGCCATGAAGGCCTCCATCTGCGCGCGCTGTTCCGGCGTCATGTTGGCCTTGGCCTTCTCCATCGCGTCCTTGATGCCCTTTGCCATCTCGGCGCCCGAGGCCTCGTCCATGCGCCGGTAGCTCTTGGTCTTGTCGTCCAGCGAGTAGAAGATGTGTTTGTCGCCATCAAAAATGATCGAGTGGCCGTCGTGGCCCCCGCCCTCGGAGGTGGACCTGAACTTCTTCCCCTCAATTTCGAGAGTGGTTTGCGTCTTCTCATTGTCCTCGTACTGAAGCACCACTCCGGCGCTGGCGGGAACGGAGAGGGCGACGGCGAGCGCAGCGAAGCCGATCCTGGTCATGGGAATCCCCTTATGCGCGCCGTAGGACGGCGTCCAGCAATCCCGCGCCCGGAAGCCCAGAAGGAGCGTTCCGCCAGAGCCAGGTGGCACGAACGGCGCTGTCGACGCGTCGGAGTCAGGGATCACGTCATCGCGGTCTTGACGGAATCAAGAGCTGGGCGAGCTCTACGCTGTGCTGGCTACCACGTTCATCCCGCCAACGATGCGATGTCATGCGGCGAGCCGGTAAGGCTTGACGCAGGCGCATTACCAGGGTAATGAGTATCTATGAGTATCGCTCAATCAAGGTTGACTTCACAGGGACAGGTGTCCATCCCAGCGGAGGTGCGCCGCCGGCTTGGGCTTGGGCCTGGGTCCGTTATCGAGTGGGAAGAGGATGGTGAGAGGATCGTCGTTCGACGAGCAGGGCGGTATTCCTCCGCGGAGGTGCACGCGGCGCTCTTTCCACAAGGCGCGGGGACGCGACGTAGCCTTCAGGACCTGAAGGCGGGCATTCGTGCCAACGTGAGTCGTCGCCATGCGCGCCGTTGATACGAACGTCCTCGTGCGGCTACTGGCGCGTGATGACGCGAAGCAGACCGACGCAGCGGAGGCATTCGTCGCTCGCGGGGCCTGGATCTCGCATCTCGTTCTTGCGGAGTCCATGTGGGTGCTCGACAGTGTGTATGAACTAGAACCGGCCCAACTCGCGAACGCAGTGGAACTCCTGCTGAACCACCGCGACCTAACCCTCCAAGACGCCGACGTGGTCGCAAGAGCCCTTAGGTCGTTTCGCGAGCGGCCGACCCTAGGGTTTTCCGACTGCCTTGTCCTTGAGATCGCCCGCCAAGCCGGCCACCTGCCACTTGGGACACTCGACCGCGAACTCTCGAGGCTCGACGGCGCAGAGCGAATTTAGGGATCGAGCCACCTTGCCGGGAAACGGACAAGAGCATTGTGAAGTCTGGTGCCAAACTGGTGCCACGCACTTGGTCCTGTGGTGTCCAGCGATGTCCACTCACGTCGGGTAGGGCGTCGGCGGGAAACCGCTGCAGCGCAAGGCGTGGAGGCGAATTGGTGTGTGACGTCGCCACGTTAGAGTTTAGCCCCTGGCAAACTTCAAATCCCTTTCCCCGCTCCATCTAACCCCTCGTCCCGACGAGGGGTTTTCCACTTCTAGGGTCAGTGTGTCCACTAGTGGCCAGTGCCGGAACCGATTCGGCGGGCCCTGTGGACTCTAGGCGGTCGATCGCCCGGCGCGGCTCACCCCCAGCGGGGTGCATCTACAGGGTCGTCGTCGAGAGGTGAACGTGGCCGCATAGCCGTTGGATGACGAGCGGCGGCGCCCCCTTCATCGCGAGGTGCGAGGCAAACGTGTGCCGCAGCATCCTCACGTTGCCGGTCTCGGAGCCCCGCCGCCCGCTGCGCGGTCTTCATCCAGCCTCGAAGGACCTTCGCCGTGATCGGTGTCCCGTCGGCTTGGGTGAAGGCCCGAACAAATCCGCATCTACCCATGGACAAAAACGTTGGTAATGCAGATATCGGCATTACCACCGTAATGCCGACTCTCCGACTATGCCGACTCACGCCCGGTGCCGCGGCTATCCGCTGGCGATGCCAGAGCCTGGCTCGGAGCTGCGCCCCTGCAAGGCGGCATAATCCGGGTGACCCGGTTGTACTTCTCCGGCTGGCATCGAGCCCAGGCAAGGAGGAGGCATGCTGGAGAGCTGCTTCACGAAAGCCTGGGTCCTGCAGCGACATCGGAGTCACCTGCTCGGGCCGTATATGGACTCGTTTGTCGTGGAGAGCGGCAGGCTCGGATACCCGGCGCGCACGATTAGTCACCACTGCCGCGTCATTTGGCACTTCAGCGAATGGATCGAGCGCCGGCGCCTCGGTGTCGGTGACCTCGATGCCAGCGTCGTCGAGCTCCGCGTACGTGAGCGCAGGCGCGCCGGCCGCAAGGGCGAAGCCGCCACGCTTCGGCGCATTGGCGGCGACCGCCCAAGTCCTGAT
>Ga0335078_10014747_pt1 | contig 11596 bp, 7 predicted proteins | sample Lox_Sample_32_FD_206711 | JGI IMG/M metagenome (GOLD analysis project Ga0335078, IMG submission 206711) | Soil microbial communities from Loxahatchee National Wildlife Refuge, Florida, United States - Lox_Sample_3.2 | ecosystem: Environmental > Terrestrial > Soil > Wetlands | place: USA: Florida...
CGTCGCCGCACCACTTCTGCTGGGCGCTTTTCTCTCTGAACATTCAGAACGGCCACTATGGCAGCGTCAGCCTCGACGGTCTACGCCTATCCGAAGCGCACGGCAACAAGAGCAGGGTCTGGTATATCGACGATCGCGCCACAGCGGACCAGGCGGAGGCGCTCAAGGCCATCGCGACCCACATCGACCCCAACGCCAAACACTGGGAGCGCGCGCACATCGTTCAGGAGGTGGGTGAAAAGGGCAACAAGCTTCAGATCGGCGATCAAGGCGGTTTCGAAGCAGATTACATCATCGGCAAGGATGGGAAGACTCCGGTCGTGGTGGAAAACAACACGTCCTGGAACATCGCCAAGTCGGTCAAGGGAAAAACAAAGTTCCTGCGCTATAGCGACGGGTTTGGGAACAAGTTCGAGATGACGGGGACCAATTCCAATCAGGGGAAGTTCGACTGGACGGATGAGACCAAGGAGTACTTTTAGCAGAAGATAGTAGGCGGAAGGCAGAAGGCAGAAGGCAGAAGGCAGAAGGCAGCACGTCCTTGGGCGAGCTGATGGCTGACGGCTGAAAGCTGAGATCTTTTTTGAAAAACGAAGCCACCGATTTCGTTGAAAACAAAGGATCGGCGCTGAGAGAAATCAGGAACGGAGCCACCGTTCGAGAGGGTAGATGGTACTCGGCATACGATATAGGGGAAAGGCGGGAAGAAACCTCGTGCCCCTGATGCTGTCTACCGTTCAGTCTACCGTACCGGAAAGCGAGGATCTTATTGAAAGTAAAAGTGATACTATACGGCCGTGCCGGTGACGGGACGGAAGGCGCAACGCCAAGCTATTGAAAATAAAAGCAAATGTTTTAGCGGGGACAGAGAACTGAAGATTCTTCTCAATTTGCAAGAACAAAGCGAGGAACGTGCTGAAAACAAATGACCGGCTCTAGAAACAAAGCGAAGAATAGGCAGTCCGTCACGATTCCAGGGTAGACGCCCCTTATGCCGTCTACCATCTACCGTTCTACTGGAGGATGAAAATGAAGGAAGCAGTCATCGTATCGATCGCTCGCACTGCCGTGGGCAAAGCGCCACGCGGCACGCTGCGTAACACCCGCCCGGATGATATGGCGGCGGCAGTGTTCAAAGAGGTCATCAGCCGGGTTCCCGGTCTGGACGTGAACGAGATCGAGGACGTGATCCTGGGTTGTGCCATGCCCGAAGGAGAGCAGGGAAACAACGTGGCACGCGTAGCGTCGCTGCGGGCAGGCCTCCCGGTCACCTGCTCGGCCATGACCATCAACCGTTTCTGCTCCTCCGGCCTCCAAGCCATCGCACTCGCGGCGGAAAGGATCATGGCTGGCTTTGGCAACACCATCATCGCCGGCGGCACCGAGACCATGAGCATGATCCCCATGGGCGGGTTTCATTTTGCTCCCAATCCTCACTTGATGGAGCACTACCCGGACTCGTACCTCAGCATGGGACTGACGGCCGAGAATCTGGCGCGCAAGTACGGGATCACGCGCGAGCAGGCGGACCAGTTCTCCCTGCGCAGCCACCAGCGGGCGGCGGCCGCCATCGCCGAGGGCAAGTTCAAGGACGAGGTGGTGCCGCTCGAGGTGACCGAGGTGAGCATGAACGGCAAGAACCGTCCGCACAAGCGGTCCGTCACCTTTCACATCGACGAAGGCCCCCGTCGCGACACCAACCTGGAGGCGCTGGCCAAGCTTAAGCCCGCTTTTCACGCTCACGGCACCGTAACGGCCGGCAATAGCTCGCAGATGAGCGACGGCGCCGCCGCGGCCATCGTGATGTCGGCGGAGCGGGCGCAACAACTGGGCGCGAAACCTTTGGCGCGCTTTGTTTCTTTTGCCGCCGCGGGGACCCTGCCGGAAGAGATGGGCGTAGGACCGGTTTTCGCCATCCCTAAGGCGCTGAAGCTCGCGGGGCTCACGCTCGCCGACATCGACGTGATCGAGTTGAACGAGGCCTTCGCGGTGCAAGCCCTGGCCGTGATTCAGCAGGCCGGGCTAGATCTCGACCGGGTGAACGTGAATGGCGGCGCGGTGGCGCTGGGCCATCCGCTGGGCTGCACGGGAGCTAAGCTTACGGCAACGCTGTTGGGTGAGATGAAGCGGCGCAAGTCGCGCTACGGCATGGTCACCATGTGCGTCGGCGGCGGCATGGGGGCCGCGGGGATCTTTGAGAATCTGCAAGGGTGATGCTAACCCGTGGGAGCGTCGCGCCAAGGCAATCAGGGAAGAGTCGGATTCTGATGAACATGTCGCCCGGCTCCGTGAACTCGCCGAGAAGATCAAGGAAACAACTCGCGGACTTCTCAAAGAAGGGGATCGTAAACTCGTAGGGTCGCCCTACGGAACGTGATCGCTTCGCAAAGTCAACGGTGCCGCAACCTTCGGCTGGTGATGCACTCGCCTCAAGGAAGGGGACTCAGTCGATGACGAATGAAGAACGGGAAAGAATCAAGCGCATGGAGCAGAGCATTGAGTTCATCCTTGAACACCAAGCGAAGTTCTCTGCTGACATCGGCGAGATCAAGGAAACGGCTGCCAAGCATAACGAGGCCATTGTGGGCTTGCTCCAGATTTCCCGCACTCTCATCGATCATCAAACGGCCGCAGAAGCTCAGATGGGCGAACTCAGGTCGGAAATGAAGTCATTAACATCGGAAATGAAGACATTAGGTCGAGCTCAAATCGAGCTCTTCCAAGCTCAGAGAGCGGGCGAGGAGCGTTTGGACGGGTTTATCACCTTTGTAGAGAAGTATATCAGCAGCCGTAACGGCGGCGAGGTGCCGCATTGATCCGGGGTGCGCGACACGAAAGCGAGGATAAGGAGCCACCAATCTCGCGGCCTAAGAAGGGACTTGACTTTTGCTTAAGAACGCGCTAGCCTCGATTTGTATGGCCTCGGCACCCGGCTCGGCGCGTGAACAGGTGTATTACTTGCGTGGCATCATGGCCAAGGTGAATCGGCCATCTGAACCTAAGGCTGGGCGCCGGGTTCGCATGGTTACCAATCTGGTTCAACCAGGAAAATTAACACGCGATTTAATTACCATTTCTCCCCACCCTAGTGCGGAACCCGGTGTTGCAAACAGGGGGGTTATTGGAAATAATGTCCGGCTTCGGGCGTTTTAGGAGTACAGAATCGTACCAATTTTTACCAAAAACGTGCACCGAAACGGTTCGAAACCTGATTTAAGGGTCCTTAAGCGCCGCTCTTTCGCGACCGATTTGATTAAAACGTGTCAAGCCCAATTGCTCATGTCAAGCTGTGATCTGCGGATCGCCACACCGCTCACGAACGTGGCGGAAGAAAGAACTGGAAGCTGCGGCTTTCTGTAGTCAAGAGCAAAACGTCGCCTTGTAGCAGTGGGCGGAAGACAAGATCGGGGGGAGCAATTTTCGAGTTTGCAGTCTCGAATTTCGAGTTTCAAATTTCGAAGCCGATGTGACGTGCGGCACAGACTTCAAGGAGATCAAGTTTTATCGTCGAAGCGAGTTTTATTAATTCGTCGAACAGGAAGCAAGGGGTGGGGCGGAGAACCTCTGCGAACGCCGGCCGCTAGCGCGCCGTCGTGAGTTTATGATCGCCCGCGTGATGTGCGGTTCGAGTCGCGCCATATGACCGACCCCGACCGTGGGCTCGCTGGAGGAGGAGAGAAAGGAAATGCGATGGCTACTGCACCAACGATGCCGAAGACGTTGATCAAGGGCGGCAGCTTTCTCATCGAGGAGCGCCGGCCCGAAGATGTATTTACACCGGAGGATATCACCGATCAGCACCGCCTGATCCGCCAAACCACCAGGGACTTCATGGAGCAGGAAGTCCTGCCGCGCGCGAAGGAACTGGAGCAGAAGCAGCCCGGACTGCTTCGCGAACTCTTGCAGAAAGCGGCGGAGCTTGGCCTCTGCGCCAACGATGTACCGCAGCAATACGGAGGGCTCGAGCTGGACAAGATTTCCTCCGTGGTGATTTCGGAAGAGGTGGGACGCAACGGTTCCTGGGCCACCACCCACGGGGCGCAGGCCGGGATCGGCATCCTTCCCATCGCCTTTTTCGGAACGGAAGACCAGAAGCAGCGTTACGTGCCCAAGCTGGCGAGCGCCGAGTGGGTGGGAGCTTATTGCTTGAGCGAGTCCACCTCGGCTTCCGACGCGCTCAACTGCAAGACCAAGGCCGTGCTCAGCCCGGACGGCCGCCACTACATCCTGAACGGCGCCAAGATGTGGATCACCAACGGCGCCATCGCCGACGTTTACGTCGTCTTTGCCAAGGTGAACGGAGAGAAGTTCACCGCCTTTATTGTGGAGCGCAGCTATCCCGGCGTCGCGCCCGGCGCCGAGGAGCACAAGATGGGCATTCGCGGGTCCTCCACCACGCCGCTGAACCTGGAAAACGTTCCCGTGCCGGTGGAGAACGTCCTGGGGGAAATCGGCAAGGGCCATTTGATCGCTTTCAACATCCTCAACATGGGCCGCCTAAAGCTGGGTGTCGCGTGCGTGGGAGGCTCGAAGTATCTCCTGGCCGAGGCGATAAAGTGGGCGAAGGAGCGCGATGCCTTCGGCCGCAAGATCGCGGACTTCGGCTTGATCAAGGAGAAAATCGGCGAGATGGTGATCCGCACCTTCGCCGGCGATTGCATGTGCTATCGGACCGCGGGCATGATTGACGACATGCTCGAGGGCCTCGATCAGAGCGCGGAGGGCGCGTCGAAGCAAATCCTCGAAGCCCTGCAGCAATACGCGGTCGAGTGTTCCATCCTCAAGGTGATGGGCACTGAGATCCTGGACTTTGTGGTGGATGAAGCCGTGCAGATCTTTGGCGGCTACGGGTTCTCCAGCGATTACCCCGTGGAGGCGGCCTACCGCGACCAGCGCGTCAACCGCATCTTTGAAGGCACCAACGAGATCAACCGCATGCTGATCGTCGACATGCTCCTCAAACGGTCAATGAAAGGCGAACTGCCGCTGATTCCGGCGGCCACCCGGTTGATGGACGAAATTCTGGGCGCATCGCCGGCGGAGGAAACGGAAGCGGAAGGACCGCTCGCTGAGGAAGCTCGTCTCCTGGCGGGCGCCAAGAAAGTGGTGTTGCTGGTGGCGGGCAGCGCCGTGCAGCGCTACATGCAGGCGCTCTCCGAGGAGCAGGAAGTGATCGGCGCGCTCAGCAACCTGGTGATGGAGGTCTACGCCATGGAAAGCGCGCTGCTGCGCACTCAGAAGGGGATCGAGAAAACTTCGGCGGAAGCTTGCGCGACGGAGATCGATGCCACGCGCGCCTGCGTCTTCGGGGCCGCCGACCGCATGGAGGTGGAAGCGCGGCGAGCCCTGGCGCGCATCGCCGAAGGGGACACCTTGCGCGCCCAACTGGCGGTGCTGCGGCGCTTCCTGAAGCGGACCCCCGTGGATACCATCGCCATCAAGCGACGCGTCGCCAACCGGGCGCTGGAGTTGAACCGCTACCCCTTCGCCTAGGTAGCTAGTCAGTATATTGCTTGTGTGAACATAGGAAGGGCGATGTCTTAAACGGAAGGATTGCCGATTGCCGATTGACGATTGAAAAGCCAAGACGGCTCGCGTCTTCTCTTCAATCGTCAATCTGCAATCGGCAATTCTTCAATGTCCGACGATGACGTTCCCCAGGAACCCGCGATTCTCTCCGTTTTCGTCGCGCACCGAGATGCTGACGCGGAAGGTATCCTTGGGCAGGGGGAGCGATTGATCCACCCGCACGACCTGACGCGGGTCCACGCTCTGGAGAGTCGCGTGTCCGAGTTCCTCTCCCATGGGACCGTAAAAATTCGCCATCAGGGCGCCGGGCGTGAACACACCGAAGACGCCCGTCAACCGGATATTCTCACCGCCCGCCTCGACCTGGGCGGCGAGGGGTTCGCTCACCGCGCCGGCCCACGTTGCGTCGAGAATGGGATTCAGCACGCTCGTCGGCGACCAGTGCACGGTGAATTCATACTCTTCGCCCGGGTCGAGCGCCGCAAAGGGGCTGAGGACTTCGGACTCCAGGAAGTACGGCGTCTTTTTTGGGTCGTCGGGCAGCACTTGCTCCCACGGCCGGCGGGCGATGGTTCCCGGGCCGTCGTTCCATGATTCCACCGAAGCATCATCGGGATAGGCTAGGCCGGGGAAGTATTTGAAGTTCTCGATGAACCCGATGCTCTTCTGGCCGTTGACCACCGCGAACCATCCGGCGTTCGAATCGGCCGCCACTTTGCCCACCCGATACAGGTAATGAATGCGCAGCATGCGGCCGCCGTCGACCACTTCGTAGCTGGGGTGGCGGCTGTCGCCGTAGGGGTTGTAGAAGCCGCTGGGAAAGAGGCTGTGCGGGTTGAGCGGAACATACATGTAAAGTTCCGGATTGGGTTTCGAGGGATCGTGGGCGTCGGCCGCGTCGTTCTGGATCAGGTGCCAGATGCCCCAGCGGATCTGGCGGCGGCTGATGTTGCGCATCACCTGGTCCACGGTGACGCGCGTCGTCCCGGCGTAGACGTGATAGGTGCGGACGAATTGCACGCCGCTGCGAGGATCGGGCGGGCTGGTGACCCGGACCGCGACCTCGTCGGCGGCTTCCTTCACCACCTCCGACTGGAACCGGCTGCCGTCGAGAACGTAGTAAGGAATGCTCGGCCACTGATCGTCGTTCATCCAGCCTTCGGGCGCCGGCCAGACTTTGTCCCCGCCGTAGTTGGCCCACCCGCTCTTCAGGTTATTCTCGCTCTCCGGCAACACCTTGCCGGCCAGGTCCGGGTTGACGAAGAAGAACTCCTGGTCGCCGAGCAGAAGCTGGATGGCGCGTCCGCCGATGTCGGGAGCAACCATCAGGCTGACGATGCCGTTGGTCAGCTTGTAGACGTTCCAGCCTCGATATTGGGTCTTCTCCAGCTTGGCGGGGTGAGATGACGCCCCGGACGGGGACGGGGACAGAGATTGGGCCATAGACCACCTCGATGAAGCAAGTAAGAAGAGCATTACCGCAGGCGCTATCGCGGAAGCGAGGCGCGAGGACGGTTTCATGCTGAAGCCTCCGTGAGGTTCCAAAGAATTGCCGATTGCCGATTGAAAGAAAGAGTAGGCAAGCCGCACGGCTCTTTGAATATGGCATCGGCAATCGTCAAATGAGCCTTCTTCAATCGTCAATCGGCAATTCTTAGTGACCCAATTCCGCTACATCCGCTAGCCTATGAGCCAGCCCTCGCACCGCCGGATAGACGTCGCGATAGACCCGGTACAGTTGCTCGTAGATGGCCACGTCGGCGTGGCGAGGCTCCGTGTGCTCACGGATCTCGATCGCCTTTCGCGCCGACTCCTCCACGGAAGCATAAGTCTTGCTGCCCACTCCCGCCAGAAGCGCGGCGCCGAAGGCCGAGCCTTCCGACTCCCGCAAGGTCACCAACTCCTTGCCGTAGATATCGGCCTGAATCTGGCGCCAGAGTGCACTGCGCGATCCGCCTCCGGAGGCGCGGATCTGCGTCACCGGAATGTCCAGTTCCTTGAAGATTTCGAGCGAGTCCCGCAGGCTGAACGCCACGCCCTCGAGGATGGAACGGATCAAGTGGCCCCGTGTGTGCGCAGCCGTGAGCCCGAACCACATGCCGCGGGCGCGCGCATCGAGGTGCGGCGTGCGCTCGCCCATGAGGTAGGGAAGAAAGAGCAGGCCGTCGCTGCCGGGCCGGACTCTCTCCGCCTGCTTGATGATCAGGTCATAGGGATCGGCGTCGGTCGCGTGCGCATACCAGGTCTCGGCCGCGCCAAGCTGATCGCGGAACCAGCGTAGCGAAAGTCCGGCCCCTTGGGTCACACCCATCACGTGCCACTCGCCGGGAACGGCGTGGCAAAAAGTGTGGATACGTCCCTTGGGATCGAGCTTGGGCGAATCGGTGTAGGCGAAGATCACCCCCGACGTGCCCAGCGTGGCCGACGTGAGCCCGCGCGACACAATCCCGTTGCCGACCGCACTCGCCGCCTGGTCGCCGCCTCCAGCCACCACGGGCGTGCCCGCTTTCAACCCGGTAACCAGCGCCACCTCACGCGAAATCTCGCCGGTCACCTCCGGCGATTCGTAGGCCCGCGGCAAAAGGCTGCCGTCGATTCCCAGCGCCACCTGCATCTCCGCCGACCAGCGCCGGTGGGTCACGTCAAACAGCAGCGTGCCGGAGGCATCGGAGACATCGGTGGCAAATTCGCCGGTGAGTTTGAAGCGTACGAAATCCTTGGGCAGCAAGAAGCGAGTGGCGCGCTCGAAGATCTGGGGCTCATGGTCGCGGACCCACAGCAGCTTGGGCGCGCTGAAGCCGGTAAGGGCGGGATTGGAAACCAGTTCGATGAGGCGCCCGGCGCCTACTCGCGACGTGATCCAGTCGCACTGCGCCTGGCTGCGCTGGTCGCACCAGATCAGGCTGGGGCGCAGCACCGCATTCGCCTTGTCGAGCAGAACAACGCCGTGCATCTGGCCGGAGAGTCCGACGGCTTCGATGTCCGAGCCTGCCAGTTGCGCCTGGCTGAGAGCAGCGCGCACGGCGGCGATGGTAGCCTGCCACCAGTCGGCGGGGTCCTGCTCCGCCCATCCGGGTCTGGCCATGCGCATCGGCTGATGATCGCCCGTCGCCGCCGTCATCACATAGCCGTCGGGGCGCACGATCACCGCTCGCGTGCCCGTGGTGCCGACGTCGATGCCCATGAGGTAGGACATGGAAGAAGTTGAAAGTCGACAGTCGAAGGTCGAAAGTCAAAACAGCAAATTCCAGCCCGCCATCGGCTCTTATCCGTGAACGATTCGATCGCCCGGCGGCTCTTCACCTTTAACTTTCGACTTTTGACTTTCGACTATCCTCCCACCTTCATCCACTGCCCTGCCTTGGCCGAGCGCTCCACCGCGTCGAGTATCGCCTGATTCATGACACCGTCCCGGAAGTTCGGCGATGGCATTGTGTCCTTTTCCAGGCACACGAGGAAGTCGTGAATTGCGTGGACGAAGGTATGTTCGTAACCGATGATGTGACCCGGCGGCCACCAGGCGCCAACGTACGGGTGCACGCCTTCCGTCACCAGGATCGTCTTGAATGCCTGAAAGGCCTGGTGCTCCGTGCGGTCGTAGAATTCGAGCTCGTTCATACGTTCCAGGTTGAAGGCGAGGGAGCCTCGGCTGCCATAAACCTCGAAGGTGTTCTGATTGCGTCGGCCGCCGGCAAACCGGGTGGACTCGAACACTCCCACGCTGCCGTTTTGGAACCGCGCCAGGAAATTGGTGTCGTCATCAACCGTGACCTCGCCCTTGCCGCCCGCGCCCAGTGCCCCCCAGGCTCCTTCGCCTTCGGCCGGCAAAGGACGCTCCTTGATGAAGGTTGTCATCTGCCCCGTCACGCTCTCGATTTCGCCGTTCAGGTAACACGCGAGATCGGCTGCGTGGGCGCCGATGTCCCCCAGCGCACCACTCCCGGCAAGCTTCTTGTCCAGCCGCCACACCAAGGGAAAGCTCGGGTCCATAATCCAGTCCTGCAAGTAGGCCCCGTGGTAGTGATAGGGATCGCCGATCCGTCCGGCTTCGATCAAACTCTTGGCAAAGGCCACCGCCGGGACGCGCCGGTAATTGAAATTCAGATAGTGCTTCACGCCTGCCTTCTCCACCGCCTGCAGCATCTCCTTCGCTTCTTGCAAGCTGTTGGCAAGGGGCTTTTCGCAGATGATGTGTTTGCCCGTTTGCGCCGCGGCAATCGCCATATCGTGGTGGAGATATCCGGGGGTTGAAATGTCCACCACCTGGATATCCTTCCTTGCCATCACCCTTTCCCATTCGCAATCGCTTTCTTCCCAACCGTAGAGCCGCGCTGTCGCCTCCAGTTCTTCCGAGCATGCCTTGCCGCACAGCACCTTCATGCGGGGCACCAGCTCTCCGGGAAAAAACCGCTGAACCTGCCGGTAGGCATTGGAATGGGCTTTGCCCATGAATCGGTGACCGATCAATGCAACGTTGATTTCTGCCATGAACGATTCCCTCGGTTATTCAACATCTCTATCCCGACCACTTGTCACTCGTCACTGGTCTTCACGCCCACCACATCTCCTTCAACTTCTCCTTAATGACGATCTCCTGCAAGAATCGTGCCGCCTTGGCCAATCCTTCATCCACCGACATCAAACTGTCCTCGTGCTCGATGGACAGCACGTGATCGTAGCCCACCATCTGCAACGTGGAAACCAAGTCGGTCCAGAACTCGCGGCCGTGGCCGTAGCCCACGGTGCGGAAGAGGAAGGCCCGGTTCTTCTCATCGCTATAGGGCTTGGCGTCGAGCACACCGTTCACCACCGTATTCACGGTGTAGATCTTGGTGTCCTTGGCGTGGCAGTGGAACACCGCTTCGCCCAACGCCCGCACGGCCGCGCAGGGATCGATCCCCTGCCAGAACATATGGCTGGGATCGAAGTTGCAGCCGATGGCCTTGCCCGCGGCGGCACGCAGTCGCAGCATGGTCTCGGGATTGTAGACTGAGAAACCCGGGTGCATTTCAATCGCGACTTGCACGCCATGGTCTTCGGCGAACTTGGCATGCTTGGTCCAGTAGGGGATCACTTTCTTCTCCCACTGCCACTTCAGGATCTCCAGGTAGTCGGGCGGCCACGGAGTGGGCGACCAGTTAGGATACTTGGAGTTCTCGGAGTCGCCTGGGCAGCCGGAGAAGTCGACGACGGTTTTGACTCCGAGCTTCTCAGCCAGACGGATCGTCTTCTGGCTGGTATCCTGGCTTTTCTTGGCAAAGGCTTTGTCGGGGTGGAGTGGGTTGCCGTGACTGCTGAGGGCGCTGATGGCGATGCCCTCGTCATCGAGTCTCTGCCGGAACTCTTTGAGCCTGGCCGGCTGGCTGAGCCACTCGAGCTTCAAGTGCGGGTCGCCAGGATAGTTTCCGGTGCCCAGTTCCAGAGCCTGGATTCCCAGCGGTTTGATCTTTTCGATCACCTCATCCAGGCTGAGTTTGGCGAAGAGGGCGGTGAACAGGCCGACTTTCATAGGATCCTCCGTGGCAGGTGGAATTGAATCGCCATCGAGAAGGTAAATCTATCGAGGGTTGGATGCCGCGTCAACCTAAAAATTGACCATTGCCTATCACCGATCGGAACGGTTTTCAGCGAATCAGTTATCCAGAGCTATCAGCAAGAGCCGGACTTTCTTGCTGAAAGCTGATAGCTAAGGGCTGAAAGCTCTGTTTCCGATCGGCGATCGGCATTCCTTCTGAAGAATCATGGGAAAGGATGCCGGAAGGCCGCGCGCATGGCTCGGTTTCGCCGCAGGTCGCGGGTGAGGATATCAAACGCCTGCTGGGGCGTGTCGGCGTAACGAATGCAGGTCATCTCGTCGGGCGAGATAGTTCCAGTCTCCAGCAACCAATCGAAACTGACGGCACGCCTCCAGTACTCGGTGCCGTAGAGCAGCACGATGGCGTGGTGGCCCAGCTTGTGGGTCTCGATCAGGGTGAGGATTTCGAAGAGCTCGTCGAAGGTTCCGAAGCCGCCGGGAAAAACGATCAGCGCGCGCGAGGGCTGGGCGAACCAAAGTTTGCGCATGAAG
>Ga0335078_10014748_pt1 | contig 11596 bp, 8 predicted proteins | sample Lox_Sample_32_FD_206711 | JGI IMG/M metagenome (GOLD analysis project Ga0335078, IMG submission 206711) | Soil microbial communities from Loxahatchee National Wildlife Refuge, Florida, United States - Lox_Sample_3.2 | ecosystem: Environmental > Terrestrial > Soil > Wetlands | place: USA: Florida...
TCTAAAGTAGCGATGGGAGTTCAAGACACGTTAAATGCGTCTCTCATAGCTTTTAACCAGACTGCCGCCCCGGAGACACTATGGGTCGGCGTAGAGAACCCGGAGTTCTTTACATGGTCAATAAGAAATGAAAGCGGAAGGATCGTGATGAGCGGGCCAAATCCTGCTACCGGCACCAGATATCCGGTTACGGTCAACCCTTATCAATCGGTAAAGCTCTACGGTCTATCTGTCAATTATTTCGGTGCAATTTTTGACGCAGGTTCTTATTTGCTGCAGTGGTACCTCACGCCTCTTACTTTTCCACATTCACGGGCAGGCGATACGGGGTTGGATTTCGAGATATCACTCATCGCCAATAAGAGCGGTCAGGTAACGGATCCGTCGGGCGTCATCTCGCCGATTTATCCTTTGAAAATTGGGAACGAATGGACCTTTGAAGAAATACTTATGTCGTCGAGTGGCACCGTCCTGGGCACCGACACCGTGACAGCGAGAATTGCTACCGAGGTTTTGATCGGCGGTGAGAAATGGTTCCTTTTAACATCGAGTGCAGAAACGGACCAGTTTCTCACATCGAGGCAGGATGGAATCTATCAATATTTTCCTGAAACCAAAACGACAGCTCTTAAGTTTAAGTATCCGGCTAATATAGGCGACCAGTATGCTTCGGGTTATGAAGAGTGGAACGGGACGACAGCAGACACGGTAGTATCCTTTACGGCGACGGTCGATTCCATACAGGAACCGATTCACGGCCCGGCCGGCACATATCAATGCAACAAATATCACTACCCCGAAATTCTCGCGACTTTTGGCAGCGTAACAAACGAAGTGGACCCCGAAGACTTTTATCTTACCACGGTCGGTCCGGACAGGAGGACATTTTATAGCGGCAACGGAATCGTGGTGTCTTATTGGGTGCTTCTGTCCACAAATTTTTAATTTTGCCGACAGATTTTATTTCACTCCGGGCAGCGAATCGAATCTTGAAATCCTACCAAAGTTGTTTCTTCGAGAACCTCGGTTCATATCTTGCAGAAGGGAGAAGGAAGATGGTACATCGCAATCCACCTCTCTCTGTGACAGGAAAACTATCGCAGTTAGTTCCTGGTTCCAGTCATCGTCGTTGAGGGAGAGCTTCACGTTGACCCGAATTGTGTTTTTCAAAATTAACTATAATGAAACGACCAAGAGTGGCTTATGAAAAAAGACGAAGCGGAGAAAACAAGAAACAAGCAGTTAGTCTCATCTGGCACAGAGTGGGAAAGAAAATTTGGATACAGCCGTGCGGTAAAAATCCATGACATGATCTTCGTGGCCGGGACGACCGCTGTGGATGAGGCAGGTAAGATAGTCGGAATCGGTGATCCTTACCGGCAGGCACTGTTCATCTACGAAAAGATCGATAAAGCCCTTCGGGAAGCCGGCTCATCCTTAAAAGACGTCGTCCGGGTTCGAACGTTTGTGACCGACATATCAAGATGGGAGGAGGTCGCAAAAGCACAAGGTGAAGTATTTGCGGACATAAGGCCGGCAGCCACTTTAGTCCAGGTCGCCGCGTTGGTCGAACAGGACCTGCTGGCGGAAATTGAAGTCGATGCGGTAATACAATGAGTACTAACTAAAACTGCCGGTTGCCTCGCTTTTCCCAAGCCCGGAATATCTAATGCGCCGTGGCCTTTCAAAAACACCTGTCAAGATAGTGGAGGTACATTTCGGCAGTATCCTGGAATAAACTTCTGCACTCGATTGTGTTTCCTCGAGAACCCACGTTTATGTATTAACGAGATACAGAAGGTGGAACGTGACATTTTTACGGCCCCGTCCGCACTATTCTCAACACGTCTCGTGATTAAGGGGCTATTAGCCTTCTCCAGTACTTGAGGTAATAAACCGGATCCAAGCCCAGGATCGGTTTGTAGCTGTCGAAAGAAGTTTTTGGCCCTTCAATTAACTCAGCGAAGCCTCTTGAATTGACGTACTCCGGCGACTTCGTGGTGTCGCTCTTCACCGAAGTCCCGCTCGAGGGATTGTTCTTATCATGGTACGCAGCAACGTCATGGATTACGCGCCCCATTATATGTCGAACAGAATGCCGGGTTAGTGACCCCAAAATCTTTCACCAGCATGTCTATCTGCTCTTCCAGCATCGTGTTCACCTGCGCAAACATGTGCCTCACTGAATCTATTCCGCGCGACCGATCGGTTTTTGTCGACCTCCTGTCTCCGCGCTCAACCTCCCATTACCTTGATTACCTGTTCTCGCCTGCATATATTTTTTCAATCATATTCAAGAGAAACAATGCCTTTTTCCTTTTTCAAGAAGATTTTCGGCTCTAAACATGAGCGCGACGCGAAGAAACTTGTCCCTGTAGCCAAGGAAACAAACGAAACTTTTGCTAAACTCAGCGGCTTGTCCGACGACGAGCTCCGTCATAAGACCGAGGAATACCGTGCACGCATCAAAGACGAAACGGCGGAGTACGAGAAGGAAATTGCCGAGTTGAATGGAAAGCTTAAAGAGGACGTTCAGGGCGAGGAACGCAAAGGAATTTACCAGCGTCTCGACGAGCTTGAAGAGGAGCGCGATAATCTTATTGCCGACATACTGGACGAAATTCTTCCCGAAGCTTTTGCGGTAGTCAAAGAAGCATGCCGCCGGCTGGTCGGGCAAAGCTGGGAGGTTACCGGACATAAGATCGTCTGGGATATGGTTCCGTTTGACGTCCAGCTTATGGGCGCGGCTGTTTTGCATCAGGGGAAAATTGCCGAGATGGCAACGGGCGAAGGAAAGACTCTGGTGGCAGTAATGCCGCTTTATCTCAATGCGCTTCCGGGAAGAGGCGCCCATCTCGTGACCGTAAACGACTATCTGGCAAAGCGCGACAGCGAATGGATGGGGAAGGTCTTCGAGTTTCTCGGACTTACGGTCGGCTGTATTCAGGCCGATATGGATACGACACAGCGCAGGAAGATGTATGAGTGCGATATCACTTACGGAACCAATAATGAATTCGGCTTCGATTATCTCCGCGACAACATGGGCGTCGGCGCGGAAGATATAGTTCAGCGGGAACATTATTTCGCGATAGTCGACGAAGTCGATTCGGTATTGATCGACGAGGCGAGGACGCCGCTTATCATAAGCGGACCCGTCGGCTCAACTGAACACACATTCGACGACATGAAGCCACGCATCGAGCGGCTGGTGAACGAACAGGTTCGACTTATCAACAAATTGGTTGCGGATGCTGAGAAGCTTCTCTCCGAGGAAAAAGAAAAAGAAGCGGGAGTCCTGATACTGCGATCGTATCATGGTTTTCCAAAAAATAAGAGACTGACGAAGCTGCTCAACGAACCCTCCAACAAGCGCTTGATGCAAGAGACCGAGATGGAATATTTGAAAGACCAGGGCTCGCGGATGCACGAGATCGATGACGAGCTCTATTACGCGATCGACGAAAAGACACATGTAATAGACCTAACCGAAAAGGGCCGCGAATATCTGTCATCCGCAGGAGCGGACAAGGACATGTTTGTCCTTCCGGACATCGGGACCGAAGTCGCCGCAATCGAGAGCGATAAATTCCTTCAACCCGGTCAAATGCAGCGGAGAAAGGAGGAGCTTTACAGGCTTTACGCGGAACGAAGCGATAGGATCCATACGGTTACTCAGCTTCTCCGCGCATACTCATTGTATGAAAAGGATGTGGAATACGTGGTCCAGGATGGAAAAGTTTTGATTGTGGATGAATTCACTGGAAGAATCCTGCAGGGCCGCCGCTACTCCGAAGGGCTACATCAGGCAATCGAGGCGAAGGAAGGCGTTAAGGTCGAGCGCGATACTCAGACTCTCGCTACAATCACCCTGCAGAATTATTTCAGGCTCTACAAGAAATTGGCCGGCATGACCGGAACTGCGGAAACTGAAGCCGGAGAGTTTTTCGACATTTATAAATTGGACGTCGTGGTTATTCCGACCAACAAGCCGATGATTCGTGATGACATAAACGACGTTATCTACAGAACCAAGCGTGAAAAATACAACGCGGTTATAAATGAGATCGAGGACATGAAGAAGGAGAACCGCCCCGTCCTCGTCGGTACGACAAGCGTCGAGGTCAGCGAGACGTTGAGCAGGATGCTGAAGCGGCGGGGGACCGGTCATGAGGTCTTGAACGCAAAGCAGCACCAGCGCGAGGCGGAAATTGTGTCGCGTGCCGGAATGCCGGGAGCGATCACGATCGCCACGAACATGGCAGGCCGTGGAACGGACATTAAGCTTGGTCCGGGTGTAGTCGAGAAGGGCGGCCTGCATATCGTCGGCACCGAGAGGCATGAAGCCCGCCGTATCGATCGGCAGCTTCGTGGTCGTTCAGGACGGCAGGGCGATCCGGGTTCGACAAAATTTTTCCTGTCGCTCGAAGACGACCTGATGCGATTGTTCGGAAGCGATAGGATTGCAAGGGTCATGGATCGCTTCGGGATGAAGGAAGGGGACGTCATTCAGCACCCCATGATTACTCGGAGCGTCGAGCGGGCGCAAAAGAAAGTCGAGGAGAACAATTTCGCGATTCGCAAACGGCTGCTCGAATATGACAACGTTATGAACCAGCAGCGCGAAGTTGTTTACGATCGCCGGAAACATGCTCTCGTAGGTGAGCGCCTCAAAGACGAAATATTCGACATGCTTCGCGAGCATCTCAATGGGATCATAGAAAATCATTATGATGACGGCGACATTGCCGGGCTCGTCGATGAGTTGAGAACGACTTTTCTCATTGAAGTAAACTTCACGCCGGACGAATTCCTTCGGCTCGGCAAAGATGGTGTCGCGGAACGGGCTTACAATGCCGCGACCGAGTTTTACAATCGCAAGGAGCAGGAGCTTGGTGTCGAGATTATGAGCCGGCTCGAACGGATGGCAACTCTACAGGTAATCGATGAAAAGTGGAAAGAGCATCTCCGCGAGATGGATGATCTCAAGGAGGGGATTAATCTGCGGGCTTATGGTCAAAAAGACCCGCTCGTGGAGTACAAGCGAGAAGCGTTCGATATGTTCGTCGAAATGTTGGGTTCCATCAACAAAGAAGTGTTGCATATCGTGTTCCGGGCTTTCCCGGCGGTTCCGGAAGAAATACCGCAGCGGCGTGCGAAAGTGCCGCGAAGAGACCAGATGCAGCTTCAACATGAGTCCGGCGCCGGACTCGGGATGCATGCAAACCGGGAGCCTGCGGCACAAGGGCAGATCAAGCGACGACCGGTCAGGGTGGCGGAAAAAGTCGGAAGAAATGATCCGTGTCCTTGCGGAAGTGGAAAGAAATATAAGAACTGCCACGGGAAGTGACCGGACGGTTTTGAGTTATATACTGAATCTTTTCTCTGAAGAAATTGTTGGTTGGTAAAAGGGAAAAGAGATTTTAGAGATATGACATTTGACAGATTGAAAAAAGATTTTCCGATATTCTCATATTGGGCGTCCAAAGGGAAGCCGCTCATCTATCTCGACAGCGCGGCAACCACTCAGAAGCCTCAGCGCGTGATCGATGCTCTCGATGAATATTATTCTCACTTCAACGCAAATGTGCACAGGGGTGCCTATGAGCTCAGCCAGATAGCGACCGACATGTATGAAGAGTCGAGAGCTAAAGTTGCCGGATTCATAAATGCGCCGAAGCCGGAATCCCTGATCTTTACGAGAAACGCAACGGAATCGATTAACTTGGTTGCGTATGCCTGGGGATTGAATAACCTTAACAAAGGGGACGAGATAATCCTGACCGAAATGGAGCATCACAGCAACCTCGTGCCATGGCACATTATCTCGCGGCAGACGGGCGCGGTCTTGAAATTCATCAAGTTAAACGACGACTTTCGGCTTGACATTGAATCGTTGAAAGACATTTTGAGCGCTAGGACAAAAGTAATCTCGGTCGTTCATGTCTCGAACGTGCTCGGCACGATAAATCCTGTCAAGGAAATTGCGCGGCTCGCACATGAGGCCGGCGCGATATGCATTGTCGACGGTGCACAGGGTGTGCCTCACATGCCGGTCGATGTCAGGGAAATAGACTGCGACTTTTATGCCTTCAGCGGACATAAGATGTGCGGACCAACCGGCATCGGTTGCTTATACGGACGCTTCGATATCCTGGAGAAGATGGAGCCCTTCCTCGGCGGCGGTGAAATGATCAATGAGGTTTATCCGACGGACTCCAACTATGCGAAGCCGCCGCACAAGTTCGAGGCAGGAACGCCGAACATCGCCGGGGCAGTCGGTCTTAAAGCCGCAATAGAGTATCTCGAGACGATTGGAATGCCGGACATACAAGAACACGAGTCGAGACTCGGTGATTTCGCGGCTCGGCGTCTTGCGGAGATCGACGGCATCCACATTTACAGACCCGCAAAAAATGGAACCGGCGTCATATCCCTGTCCATTGATGGCGCGCATCCGCACGATATATCGAGCATTCTCGACTCGGAGGGGATCGCAATCCGAGCCGGCCACCATTGCGCTCAACCGCTCATGAGGACGCTGCATGTCCAGGCAACAGCGCGAGCGAGTTTCTATATTTATAACGATGAGTCCGACGTCGAAGCGCTCGCAGCCGGACTCGAGAAGGCAGCTGCGATCTTCAAGCCAAGGGAAAGAGCTCATGTCGTTAAGTGACCTTTTCACGGAGATAATTCTCGACCATTACCAGCATCCGCACAACCATGGTGTTGTCGAAAATGCGACTCAGAGCTCGAGAGGATACAACGAATCCTGCGGAGACGATATCGAGATTACGCTTCTTGTCAAAGACGGGGTAATTGAGGATGCTAAATTTTCCGGCGCAGGATGCTCGATTAGTCAGGCGTCGGCTTCAATTATGACCGATCTGGTGAAGGGGAAAACGATTGGCGAGGCGATGGGGCTGGCGGAACAATTTTACTCGATGGTGAAGGGAACCCGGGCAGAATCTCCGAACGATGCGGAGGAGGAAGAACTTGGCGATGCGATAGCGTTGAAAGGGGTTTCCAAATTTCCCGTGCGAGTGAAATGCGCCACGCTTTCATGGCACACGCTGGAAGAGGCTATCAAGACAGAGGGCAAGAAGTAAGGCAATCTCCTCCGGTATGCTCCGCCTACACATAATCCTAACTCGGAGTTGAAATCGCGGAAGATACTTTGCTAAATTGAACGCGAACACGACTTCAACCGATGACCATTTGCAGAGATCATTAGTGTCGCAAACTTGAAAGGGACAGAGATGGATTATCGAATTGAAAAGGATTCTATGGGGGAACTTAAAGTTCCGGTGAACGCTTATTACGGTGTTCAGACACAGCGCGCCGTAGAAAATTTTCCAATAAGCGGAATCAGACCGCTTCCCGATTGGATCAGGGCGACTGTCCTTGTCAAAAAGGCGGCGGCAATCGTAAACAACAAATTGAATCTGCTCGACGGGAAGAAGGCTGACGCGATCGTTCAGGCCTGCGACGAGATACTGAACGGGAAAAATTTAGACCAGTTTGTCGTCGATGTTTATCAGGCAGGCGCGGGTACGTCCCACAACATGAACGCAAATGAAGTAATCGCCAACCGCGCGATAGAAATTCTTGGCGGTAAGCGTGGCGACTATTCAATTGTGAGCGCGAACGACGACGTTAACATGGCACAGTCGACCAACGACGTCATTCCCGCGGTCATCAGGATTTCGGCAATACTATTAGTCGACAAGTTCCTTCCCGTGCTCGGTGAGCTTGAGAGATCTTTCGCGAAGAAGGCGAAGGAGTTCGACCATGTAATAAAATCCGGAAGGACTCATCTCCAAGATGCGACGCCGATCAGGCTCGGACAGGAATTTTCCGGATATGCAGCCTGCATAAGCGGTCACATAGATCGAATCAAATTGGTCAGGGAGGATTTGACTCACCTCGGTATTGGTGGAACGGCGGTCGGGACGGGCGTCAATGCCGATCCAGGATACCGCAAGCTGATGGTGGAAGAGCTGTCCAGGCTGACGGGAATTAATTTCAAGCAGGCCGAGAATTATTTCGAGGCGATGCAAAGCATGGCGGGCGCCGTTTCGTTGAGCGGTGCACTGCGCAATCTCGCACTCGACATTACGAGAATTGCGAACGACCTTCGACTGCTCAGCAGCGGGCCGCGAACGGGATTCGCCGAGATAAAGCTTCCGGCGGTTCAGCCCGGCTCGTCCATCATGCCAGGCAAAGTCAATCCGAGCATCCTTGAAATGGTTAACATGGTTTCATATCAGGTGATCGGCTTAGATACAACCGTAGCTTGCTCCACTCAGGCAGGCCAGATCGAGCTGAACGTCATGATGCCTGTTATAGGCTTTGACTTGACTTTTGCTTTGGAGATTTACAGGAACGCCTTGCATGTCCTGCGAGTGAAATGCATCGACGGGATAGAGGCAGACGAAGCTGTCTGCAAAGAATTTGCCGAGAAGAGTGTAAGCATCGTCACGGCGCTTACCCCTCACATCGGTTATCTTAAGGCTGCCGAGGTCGTGAAAGAAGCGGTGAAAAAGAACAAGGGCGTTCGCGCCGTCCTTCTGGAAATGAAACTCCTCGACGAAAAACTCTTGAACGAAATTTTGGATCCATTCAAGCTGACTGAGGTAGGAAGACATTGAGACGGAGTAATGGGATTAATGGGTCGACGTCTCAAGCGGACTCATTCGAAGGATTAGCGGATCAATGAGTCCGCGGTCACCTTTTTCATCAATCCATCAATCCGTTACTCCATAGGTCTTCCCTAGTTCTCCTTCGGTTCGCTCGTCTTGGTGACTTTTTTGGCAGAGGATTTTTTCTTCGCACTCATCTTCTTCGATTTCGACCATTTCCCTTTCTTGGATGACTTAGCCATTTTCTTCGTCATTTTCTTTGACGACGTCTTGGCGCCTTTCTTCGGCATCTTCTTAGTCATCGTCGAGTCACTTTTTGTTTTCGTCGGCCCGACGCTGGCAAAGCTGACCGATCCGAAAGCCGCAAATGAAGCGATGAGAAAAATTACAATGAGCTTTTTCATTTTATCTAACCTCCATTTTGTTTTTCGTTCAAACATAAACATAAAATGCGGGCCATAACTCAAGCAATTAAATCAGGATGAAAAAAAGTTAATTATTCCGGCGAAGCCGTAGCCGGTAGTACAACCGTAAATTTGCTACCCTTGCCGATCCTGCTTTCTGCCAATAGTCTTCCGCCGTGAGCTTCCGCAACCCATTTTGAAATGGATAACCCCAATCCGAGCCCGTCGGGAAGTCTGCTTCGACTCTTGTCAACTCTATAAAATCTGTCGAAGATTCTATTCAGCTCGTTTGAGGAAATCCCGATGCCCGTGTCCTCGATTGTGAAGGTTGCACTACCGTCGTTTCTCTCAAGAGACAGAGTGACTTTTCCGCCGTTCGGGGTGTACTTGATTGCATTGTCAACCAGGTTCAACATCAATTGTCGGAGCCTTATCTCGTCTCCCATGACGGTAGTTTCGGCCAGTTTCGAAATGGAAATATTGATTCGTTTTCGTTCGGCAAGCACCTCGGCGTCCTCCTTGATTTCATTTATGAGTAGATCGAGCCTTGTCGGTTTCTTTTCCAATTTCAAATTGCCGCCATCCGCTTTTGCGAGTAGAATAAGTCCATCGATGATGCTTGCCATCCTGATGACCTCTTCAAGCAAGCTCGCAAGAGTTTCTTTATATGATTTCGCGGCCAGAGTTCCACGAAGTGCCAATTCTATCTCACCGCGCATGATAGTTAGCGGTGTTCGTAGCTCGTGGGAAGCATCCATCGAGAATTGCGTGACCTTTTCGAACGAAGCTTCAAGCCTGCTTATCATGTCGTTGAGAGTCTCGGTCAAACGACCTATCTCGTCGCGCGGATTAATGACGTGAATCCGCTCCTGCAAGTTTGTCGCGGTAATTTTTCTCGCGGTCTGGGTAATCTCATCGACCGGCCTCAATGATTGCTTTGCCAGGAAATAGCCGCCGACAATCGAAATCGATAGAACGATCGGTATCAGGATCAAAAATATCGAAAACAGGTTTTGCAGCATCTCTGAAATCTCGTCTTCAGGATATGCAACTCTTATTCTGTAGAACCTGGTGTTGAGAGAGGCTAACCGCACTTTCCTGTTACCCAGATTGAATTCGGATATCGCGACATGAAAAGGTTCAAGATTTTTTGGCGAAGGCAGCGTGTCGAGCCCCAGGTTGTAGGATTTGTAAAAGGTTCTTCCTCGTCTGTCGAAAATGTAAATGAATTGCTTCTTAGAATTCAGAAGCGAATGTTCATAAATCTTGTTCCATATCTCATAGGCCTCGGCCGACTCGCCCTGTTCCACGTTTGGAGAGGTTGTATCCACATCAGCCTGAGAATCAAGAAATTCCTCGCGCAGGTTTCTCGTTTTCGCCGACTCCTTCTCAAGCCTGCCTTCGAGGATTTCCCTGAGCCATTCGGCTTCGCTCCGCAGTGATATGTCCAGGTTCTGTGAGAGATTTTCGCCCGTATATAGGTATGCGATTATTCCGAACGACCCCAGCGCGATCAAGAGTACGATGGAATACCAAACCGTCAGCTTCAGCCTGATCGACTTGAACATCAATCGACCTTTCCGCGCGAGGAGGATCCATCCTTTTCGCGGAGCGAGCCTCCCGCGGACATCATATATCCCGCGCCTCTAATGGTATGGATGAGTTTTCTCTCCGATTGAGAATCAATCTTGTTACGAAGTTTGTTGACGTACACTTCAACTATGTTGGTTCCGGTATCAAAATCGTATTCCCAGATGTGTTCGGAGATCACTGTCCGAGTTAGAACCCGGTCCACATTACGGATAAAATACTCGAGCAGGGCAAACTCTCTATTGGTCAGCTCTATTTCTCTGCCGCCGCGACGGGCTACTCGAGAGATTGTGTCAAGCTCCAGGTCGGCAGTCCTGAGCAGAGCCGTTTTTTCAACTCCGCTTCTTCTCCCGAGCGATCTGACTCTTGCCATGAACTCGGCTAAAGCGAAAGGCTTGACCAGATAATCGTCCGCTCCATTGTCGAGGCCTTCCACTTTATCCTCCAAATTTCCTTTTGCGGTGAGAATTAACACGGGAGTCGGGATTCCTTTGCTCCGGAGAGATTTCAAGACATCGATCCCCGACTTCTTAGGAAGCATCAGGTCGAGAACGATGACATCGTACTTTCCCGTCAGCGCAAGTTTTTCCCCGCTTTCGCCGTCGTATGCCGCATCCACTGTGTGGTTCTCTCCTTCGAGACCGAGTTTGAGAAGTCTGGAAACTTTCTTTTCGTCTTCGATTACGAGCGTCTTCATGGACGATTCAATTTACAAAATTAGATTGCAGAAAGTCATCATAAGCCTGAGACGGATTTGGTCCGACAATGAAGCCCGTCCATTCTCTTAAAGGTTTATCCGCCTCGTGTCGAGATTCATAGACGGGCTTGAGAAATTCAAAGTTGATATCGTGGTCAACGCACTCTTCGGTGAGCATCATCCTTTGAATGAGAATCTTGCTTTCTGCTTTTGTCGTTCTCTCTTGGCTTCGACTGGCTTCTTGGCCGATTCTCTCGTTGAGG
>Ga0335078_10014751_pt1 | contig 11594 bp, 12 predicted proteins | sample Lox_Sample_32_FD_206711 | JGI IMG/M metagenome (GOLD analysis project Ga0335078, IMG submission 206711) | Soil microbial communities from Loxahatchee National Wildlife Refuge, Florida, United States - Lox_Sample_3.2 | ecosystem: Environmental > Terrestrial > Soil > Wetlands | place: USA...
TGCCGATAACCTGAGACTGTTCGGAGAGATTCGTCTCAAGGGTATTGATGCGGTTTACGACCTTGCTCTGCAGCGTATCGACAAAAGCGGCCATGGACCGGTTCTGGGCTTCTTCAAAATCCTGCTGCAGCTTGGACTGGACCTCGCGGAAGCGAACGTCGACGGTGGATTGAACGATAGCGGGGATCTCTACGACCTTGCTTTCCAGGGTTTCCACGAAAGCCGCCATGGACCGGCTGTGCGCTTCCTCATAGTCGCGCTGCAACCTGCTCTCGACTTCACGGAAACGAAGGTTGACGTTCGATTGCACGACGGCCGGGATCTGCGCATCCACCTCGCCCAGACGTCTTTCCACGTGTTTCAAGCCGTCGCGCACCTGTTCCACGTCTTCCAGTTGATCGGCCAGTCTGGATTCGAAAGCCGCGAGGGTTGTTTCCGCAGCTGGCGCGTGCTGGAGGTGCGGTTCCGCCTCCATTTCGACGATCCGGCTTTCTACGTTCTGGATACGCGCCAGCAGGGGGTCGAGGTCGACGGGTGGTTGCCGGCGGGACCTGGCAGGACCTTGCGTCAGGCGGATTCCGGCGCCCAGGGCGAGGCCGCCGCCAAAACTGATCGCCAGCGTCTTCAGTACCGCCTTCATCATAGGGCAACGTGCGCGCGGGTCCGAAAAACTCTCGCGCTTTTCTATATTATTATACTTCCGAAAGATCTGCGTAAACTGCAGATTTTATACGACAAAAGTAAGGTGCCCGGCCGGCGGAACCGGGGGGATATACCGAGGCGGAAGCGCGAAACGGGGATGGGGTCAATCGCCGGATCCCGACTTGGCGGCGCTGGCTTCTTTGCCGAGCGTCGGACGGGCCTTGGTTTTCTGTTCTTTGAGCCAGGCGGGCGGGCGTCCGCGGCGTGGGCCACTTCCGGCGGCCAGGCGTTCCAGGCTCATAATGGCCTCGTCAATCTGCTCGCGTTCCCGGCGCAGCTCTGCAAGGATTTTCGTTAAATTCATATTTTCCTCAAACCAACGTAGCGCGAAGTGGAAACAATTCTCAAATTTTCCAGACTAACCGGTGCTATTTCCCGGATCCGGATGCTCCCATTATAGGCAGATGCGCCCAACGGCACGCCTAGGATTATCCTTGAAAACCGGGTAAGTGATGCCTGAATGCGCACCCAGACTGCGGGTAGACGCATACCCACGGATTTTCCTGGAAATTACCGGCCACCCCCTGTCATTTTTGTAAAATGCACAATTATTTGTGCGAAGCAAAATGGGTGCGGCCGCGGGGAGCGATGGACCTCAGGCTTCTACGAAGCCCTGGCGGATGGCGTAACGGACCAGGTTGGCGGTCTGGTGGACGTTGAGTTTGTCCATGATGCGGGTGCGGTGGCAGTCTGCGGTTTTCACGCTGATGCCTAAGCGCGCGGCGACTTCCTTGGTGGAATGTCCCTCGGCGATCAAAGTCACGACCTGGCGTTCGCGATCGGTCAACTCGCTGACGCGGCGGGAAGCGCCGTAGGTGTACGGCTCGAGTACAACCTGGGCGACGATGTGCGCGATCTCGGGGGAAAAATAGGTGCGCCCCTGAGCCACTTCTTGAATGCTGCGCAGCAGTTCGTCGGCGGTGCGCGTCTTCAGCACGTATCCGCGGATGCCGAGTTCGATGGCTTCGCGCACGCGATACTCTTCGGTGTGCCGGCTCAACATGATGATGCGCGTGGCGGGGTTACTCTCGAGAATCTGGCGCACGCAATCGAGACCTTTGGCTCCAGGCCCCTCATAGTCCATAATCACGATGTCGGGATGAAATTGCTGGGCGAACTCCACGGCATCAGGGTTGTCTTCGTGCCCCATGACGCGAAAGCCTTCGCCTTCCATCAGCGCCTTGAGCGCCTGGAACAATAATGGGTAGCGATAAATGAGTAAAATCCGAATCGGCATCTGCCCTCCGAGTAACGCAAGTGACGCAACGGGTTGTGCAAGATTCTCAGCTTTGATCCGCCGTGGCGCCCGGCTGTTCCTTTTTTTTCTCGACTCGATCCTGTTCCGCATACAGAACAAAACGGCGAGTTTCGAAGCTCTATTCAGGTATTTATCAGAGTTTTTGGCTTCATTCAAGAACTTTGTTCCAAATTCAGAACAAAGAGAGTCCAGTACGATAGTTCTAAGGTGTAGGCCGCACCGAGGTTTGGTATACAGGGGTAGTTCACTGTAACCTAGAAGCTTGTTGAAAAATGGGGACTGTCCCCATTTTGGAGGATGCTGATGAAAAATCTGGCATTTCTTTGTGCCGCGGCCATATTGACGGGCCACGTGGCTCTGGGAGCCCCCCCGGATAGGGGGAGCCGGAACCGCTCCGCGCAACAGCCCGGGGTTTGGAGCGGCGTGGAAAAGATCGTAGCGGTGGGGGACGTGCACGGCGATTACGATCAACTGGTGGCCGTGCTGAAAACAGCCGGACTGATCGACGACCAATTGAATTGGACCGGAGGGAAAACTCACCTGGTGCAGAACGGCGATGTCCTCGACCGGGGGCCCGCTTCCCGCAAGGCGATGGACCTGCTGATGCGCCTGGAGAAGCAGGCGGAAGAAGCCGGCGGCTACGTGCATGCACTCATTGGCAACCACGAAGCCATGAATATGTACGGCGATCTCCGTTACACCTCAGCGGGCGAGTTTGCGGCGTTCGTGGATCCGAATTCCAAAGAACCCGCGGACCCTTCGCATCCACCGGGGTACGCCGAGCACCGGAGACAATTCAGGCCGGACGGCTATTACGGCAACTGGATCATCCACCACGACACGGTGATCAAGATTAACGATAGCTTGTTTCTGCATGGGGGAATCAGCGCGAAATATGTGTCGATGAAGATCAAGGACATCAATGACCGGGTGCGCGAGGAACTGAAAAACGACACGGCCAAACTCCAGGGCAGCATCGTCAAGGACGGCGATGGCCCGCTATGGTATCGGGGAGAAGCGCAAGGAGATGCCTCGCTCGATCCGCTGGTGAACAAAGTTCTCAAGAATTTCGGGGTGAAACGCATTGTCCTGGGCCACACTTATGCGGACGCGGCGATCACGCCGCGCTTCGACGGCAAAGTGATCCTGGTGGATATCGGGCTATCGCGCGTTTACGATGGCATCGGGAAGGTGGGTTGCCTGGTGATTGAAGGGGACACGGTCTACGTGCTGCATCGCGGGACGCGGTTGGAATTACCGACGGATACGGGAAAGGATCTGCTGCGATATCTGAAGCAGGCGGCGGCGCTCGATCCACCACCTTCGCCGCTGAACAAGCGGATTGCGGAACTGGAGGCGCGGCTGGGGGCGGGGGTGGCAGCGAAGTAAAAGGCCTGAACGCAGAGTACGGTAGAAACGCGTGAGGCGAGCGCGGAACTTCCTCTGCGAATCGCCCCACGTTTCCCAGGACTTAGTTCCGGAGTCGAAACACTGTGTTGGTGGTGTGAAGGGCTGTTATCGGCAGGAACCCCTTCCCCAGGTTTAGGCGTCATCTCCCAGAACCGGCCTTGGGAACAACTGCCACACTGATCCAATTCGCAACGCGGGCGGCAGGTGATCCGGGCGGCACGCGGTCTCTCAACCGTTCCGGACGATAACATGTGCCGAAGATCTTTCTGAACACTGAGCCAACCACCATTGAGCTGCAACGGCAGGCGTATCGGTCATCGAAGGCCAAGTTCGCCGATATTGGTGCTCGTCGACAAAGCTGCCGCCCCACCCGCAGACAGTGGCGGAGAGAAGAGTTGGGAACAGCCCCGGCTTGCTCCGGGGCTGTTTTGTCCTATTATCGAGACCTACTTCGATGGGCGCTTAGTGTGGTCGTGACCTTTCGACGGCACGACTGCGCCAGCCGGCGCACCCTTTTCCTGTCGCACAGCATAGAAGCACCCCGTGCCGGGGGTTGCTCCGGCTGCAGGGTAACCCATGATGCCGTCCAACGCATTGCGGGTCACGTTGGCCGTATAAACCAAATCCTCCGCAACGATGGGGGGTTCATTGATGTCTGCTTTGAAGTTCCATGCGACCAAGCCCTCAACCTGAATCCAGCGGCCCCCGCCGAACTCGTAAGTCCAGCTCCCATCCGCGTTAAAGGTCCACACTGTGGCAGAACTGCTTACCGGTGGACCAGAACAGCCCCAAGCGACATATCCGGTCCAAGTGCCGACGATGCTAGTTGCAGTTGACATTGACGTTGCTCACTTTCTACACAGATTTCAAACCTCTCGAATTTGAGGCGATCCCGAACGACACCCTATTGGTCCCTCAAGATGCGAGTCCATACACATTGTGAAAGCTAGGGGGCCATCGTTTCACGACAGCGGCCAAGAACTTCTTACCCAAGCATCTTTCAGCGGTGGAGTCCTTGGGCACATGCCGCGGCCCATCGGCGGCACAGGGGCGATCACCCGCCGACTCCTGCGAATTCCGTCGTGCCGGCTAGATCTCGCGGGTGGCCCAGAAGTGGCGGACGATCCACCAGGGGAGGACGGGGGGCTTTTTGAATTGGCGCGTCGAGGCGGCTAACGATTCGCCACGAACCTCGATTTGATCCACGCACGTGGGAGTGAGGCCGGCTTTGTTCGCCCAGGTGAAGGTGGGGACGCCGGATGCATCGTAGCCCATCAGGTGGGCGGCGATCATGTCGGTGGCCAAAGGATTCGTACCGGCGATGATCAGTTCCATGGGGACCAGCGTGCCTTCAGTGGGTCCGTTACCTTCCATCGCGGTGGACGCATCGATCACCACCAGGCCAAGCTTGTTGGCGCGCACCATATCGACGATGGCGGCGGCGGTGCCGGATGAATCGACTTTGGAAGTGAGATCGTGCACGCGGCCGCGCACGGACTGGTAGATGGCGCCGGGGTAGAGGCCGATGAGGTTCTTCATGCCGAGGGTGACGCCGGCGAGCGAGTGAGTCTTCATCATGGGGACGGAACAGAGCAGGTCGGTGTCGACCAGGGACCGGTGGATGGTGAGCTTATCGAACACGAAGGAGTTGGGCAGTTTGACGTCGACGAGATCGCCGGTGTGGAAGTTGACCAGGGGGATTCGCAGCGAGCGGGCGAGCTCGGTGTAGCCGAGCTGATCGAAGACGTGCTGCTGCATGCGGTTGAGCAGGTCCTTGTTCGTGGTGCGGAAGGTCTCGGAGCCCTGGACGTTGAACCCGCCGGCAGCAGCGGAGCCTTCGCCGATAGAGACGTCTTTGCCGGCGCCCTGCATGAGGCGGACCAGGGTGCGGATGACGGCGGGCTTGGTCGTCGCCGCGGGGATTGGCGAGACGAGGTTCGGCTTCAGCATCACGCGCTCCTTGCCACTCGTGATGGCGCGCACGCCGCCGAGGAGTTCCATGGCATGCTCGACAGCAGCGTCGATATTGCCATTGCGGATTTTGACGATGCTGACGACGGGGTTGCTGGGCTTCAGGAAGAAGGCTGCGGGGGAGAAAAGGAGTTCGCGGCGGGTGAGCTGCGGCGGGTGATGCATTTCGCCTCTTATTATCCTAATACACAAAGCTTTCAGCCATCAGCGGTCGGTAGTGGGGTCATAGCGGGGATACGGCGATGATAGACTTAGCCCGATGCTCCTCCCTGATATCTCCAGCATCAGAGGTAAGGCCAAATCCCTGAGTCTCCCGGGCGTCCTCGCTTTACTTGGTGATCTCGCGCTACTGTTGCTCAAACATGAAATTTTGGGATGGATCAACGACGAGATTAAGCGAGGGGTTCGTCCAATGATCGGCCCAGCGCTCCAACTGCTTCGGTTCATAGTTGAACATCCGTGGCAGGTTGCCTTTTACATCATTGCGGCATATTGCATCGGTGTTGTGATCTGGGCATTCAGTAAACGCGAACCAGAGCCACCAGACACCCCCGAGCCGCCTATTGATACCGAGCAGGGGCCACCCTCCACCATTCTCAACTTCGCGCCTATCGGAGCTGGGAATTCTATACCGGGCAGCGACTGGTTCTACCATGCCATCCAGGTTTCCAACGGCTACTCCAAGCGTGCGATCCCAGCCGACAATTTAACGGCGCGGCTGTCGTTCCAAGGATTCCAGAACGCTTTTGAGGTCGAGCGTGCCCTGTTCGTCAAGCGAGACACCCAATTAGCACACGGCATGTGGTTCCCGAGCAAAATATCACTTCAACAAAACGATTACGCGGAACTCGTAGTTTTGGTGAGCAACTCGGCGCACGATGTCTTCAAAACCATGCGATCTTTTCCCGTAGTCCCAGATCAGGAAGATACCTTTTCCTTCGAGGAGTGGGCCTGCTACCTCGTAGTCTCTGGAGATGGCGGCATCCGTGCTGAACGGGATTTCAAGATCTCAATCCAGCGTAAGCGGCACCTACAGATCACGGCCGCGTAGGAGCTACGATTATGAGGGTTGAGGTGCTGCGGAAGACGCTCGACGCGACCGCTTTAGGCGAGTACAAGAAGCACCTAGAGGAGCTAGAGCGGCGATCTGTTGAGATAGCGTCGCGTAAGTCCAGCCGATCTCTTTTACAAATGCTTGCAGATTTTGAAGGTACCAAGCAATAAAAGCAGGGTCGGCCGCCAGTTGGGCCTGCGATTCTCTGGGCATGATGTCCTTTTCTAAGAAAGTCGATGTCACTTGTGTCCGTTTCTTTGGAAATCTCCGCTTGCCGCCCTTCGTAGCTTCGAGTTACCATTCTTTCGAACCCGGGGATTGCCCGGAAATTTTCATATTTCAGATGAGGTTCCTAAAAAAATGCACTACATGAAAATGCAGGACTCAGTCGGCGTGAAGCATCTTGCATGTCCAGGTGAAACGGGCGTCGGAGACATGACGCTCTGCGGCAAGCCAATCAAGCAAAACCTTGCGTGGAGAAGTGTAAGTGAACTGGCGGGAGACGAGTGCATAAACTGCGCCGAGAACACGACCAACCTAGTCCCGTCCACCGAGCACTTGGGCCACTTTATGATTCGTAGGCGCCTGCCACGGAAAAAACCGATTTAAACGGCATCTCCCCTCTATGACGCCACTACCCAGCGGTCAGCTTATGGTGGGGCGCGTACCGAATCCATTAAGCTGATTGAAAAATGGGGACAGGATGGTGTGAAAGAATCGGGTCGGGAAGTTGCGACCGTTTACCATCCACGAAGAAAAAGCCGCAGGTCTCCCCGCAAACCCCGCGGGTAGGCCTGCGCTACAGAAAACGATTAGGGTTGTTGCGGTCGAAGTGGACCAGACCGTCGCGGTAGTCGAGAAAGCCCGAGACTTCGGTCCCGAGGTTGCGGCTCTGCGGCCACATGTTCACGGCGGTCATGGCGGGATTCCTCTGACGGAATCCCGCGAACTGAAGAAACAGATTGCCGGTTTGATAGAGATCTGCCACCTCGCCGTCGATGAAAAATGGGGCGCGTGAATTTGTAGCGCAGGCCCACGCACTGATTTTGGCGGGGACCTGCGGTTTTTTGCCGCGCTCGAAGAAAAAGCCGCAGGTCTCCGGCAAAAAACCCCGTGTCCGTCGATCAGGGTTGTTGACGATCGAAGTGGACCAGGCCGTCGCGGTAGTCGAGGGTCAGGGTGAACAGGCTGAGGACCGGAAGGCCGAGGAAGCCGGAGACTTCGGTACCGAGGCTGCGGCTTTGCGGCCACATGTCCACGGCGGTCATGGCTGGATTTCGCTGGCGGAATCCGGCGAACTGAAGAAACAGATTGCCGGTTTGATAAAGATCTGCTACCTGGCCGTTGAGGCCCTGGAGACGCATGCGGTCATTGCGGCTGATGTTGCTGACTTCGGCGGCCATGTCGTAGGAAAGGAGCGTGCGATCGGCTCCGGTATCGAGGACAAACAAGACCTCGCGCGAATCACTGACGCGCGTAGGGACCAACAGCAAATGACCAAACCGGTATACGGGCGCGAAATGTTGCAACGCGGGCGACGCGATGCGATCGTGAAGTGCGCTGTCGCCGGGACGGTAACCCGGAAGCGGATCCAAGCGCAGCTTTCGGCCCGTGAAATCCAGCGTCACCAGGAACTCGGAGAAGACATTCGTTCCGATTAAGCCGTCCGTGGTGCCGATCGAATCCTGGTTGGAAACGCTGATCAAAGCATCGCGAAGTTCGACGTTGCCGATGCGAACCCGATCCACGATGCCGTGGTATCCGGCGGACGGCTTGGGATTATCGCCGATGCCGCCGAAGGTGGCGCCAGCAAGTTCCGTGACTCCGGCTCTGGCGGCTGCCCAGCGCGGGATCAGAATGCCTGAAGCGCCGGTATCGAGCACCAGTCTCAAGTTGATTCCACTCAGGCTGACCTCCAGGCCGTAATAGAGCGTGCGCGACGAGCTGTTGATCAGATTCAAGAGCGGGATCTCGGTGCTTTGGTATGGACTAGCGAGCACCATGAGGGCGCGCCCCTGAAGCGCCCGGTCCAGCCGGATGTGCTGACGCAGATCTTCCAACTGCTTTTCATCGCGGGTGGGGTCGGCCATGGAAGCATACTGCTCGAGCGCCTGGATGTGCTGGGAGCCTGGCAATCGCATGGCCCAATCGTGAAAAATGCGGGGATCGGTGGGATCGAGGGAGTGAGCGCGGTCGAGGAGGGCGGCGGCGGTCTTGTGCATCGAGGTGCATTCGGCGATGCGTGAGAGGCCCCACCAGGGGGAAGCGGATTTCGGATCCAGTTTCGCTGCCAGGCTAAATTCACGATCCGCGGACACGAAATCGCCGCGGCGGAACAGCACCTCTCCGCTCAATTGATGCGCAGCCGCGGACTCCGGCGCTTCGGCAAGGGCTTTCTGAGACAGCTTCCAGGCTGTGGCGATCCCTTCATTGAGGAGAGCCTTGCGCGCCAGGGCGAGGGTGTCTTCGACGGACGCACCACTGAGAGCGGACGCGAGGAGAGCGATGGCGATGCGAGAGGCGGCCCGGAATTTCATGACAGGGGCAGAAAGGTCAAGTGTAGCGCGGCTGGCGAAAGGGTGAAGGAATCAGTTCCATGTTCGATCTGGCCGGGCACCTGCTCGGCCACTACGACGAGTTCCTACGGTAATCTGTAGCTTGGCGATGAAACTCCGGGAAATCGCGGGCGCGCTGGGCTGTGAGCTGGTGGGGGACGGAGAAACCGAGATTACCGGCGTGGCGGGCATGGAGCACGCAGGTCCCGGTGAACTGACGTTTCTCGCTAACCCGAAATATGCGCACAAGGTGAAAGAGACGCGGGCGAGCGCGATTCTCATCGAGAGGGCAGTCGAAGACGCGCCCGTTGCAAGTCTGGTTTCAACGAACCCGTATCTGGATTTCGCGCGGGCGCTGGAAATGTTCTATCAGCCGCCGCGACCGAAGACGGGGATCGATCCGTGGGCGTGGGTGGCGGCGTCGGCGCGAATTGGAGAAGCGGCATCCATCGGGCCGTTTGCCGTGGTGGGCGAGCGGGTTCAGATCGGGCGCAACGCGGTGCTGCACCCGCACGCGGTGATCTATGAAGGCGCGGAGATCGGAGACGATTTCCTGGCGCATTCGCACGCAGTAGTGCGCGAATTCTGCCGCATCGGAAACCGCGTGACACTGCAGAACGGGGTGGTGATCGGCGGCGACGGGTTTGGATTCGCGAAGCGCGCGGACGGGACGCATTACAAGATTGTGCAGTCGGGCCGGACGGTGATCGAGGACGACGTGGAAGTGCAGAGCCTCACGTCGGTGGACCGGGCGACGGTGGGAGAGACGCGGGTGAAGCGGGGGGCGAAGATCGACAGCCTGGTGCAGATCGGCCACGCGTGCGTGGTGGGCGAGGACAATATTATTTGCGCGCAAACGGGGCTGGCGGGCAGCTCGGTGCTGGAGCGCAACGTGCTGCTGGCGGGGCAGGTGGGAATTTCGGGACACCTGACCATCCACGAGAACGCGGTGGTGTATGCGCAGAGCGGCGTGGGCGGCGACGTGGAGGCGGGAGCGCGGATCTCCGGTTCTCCGGCCTTCGCGGCGAATGTATGGCTGCGCGCGATCACGGCATTCCCGAAGCTGCCGGAACTGGTGAAGCTGGTGCGTGAGATGAAGAAGAAAGTCGAGCAACTGGAAAAAAAATGAGCGAGACGCGAAGCGACGGCCGCCGGCCGGTGGCGTACAAGAACGACGAATTTCTGAAGAGCCCGGATGCGCGCATTTTGCGGATTCTCTCCGAGTACCTGGAGCCGCTGGGGCACTTCCGGCACGAGCACATTCGCGACACCATCGTGTTTTTCGGCTCGGCGCGGGTGGAGGAAGACGGGCCGCTAGGACAGTACTACCGCGACGCGCGAACACTGGCGCGGCTGATGACGGAATGGTCGAACCAGTTCGCAAATCATACGTACCGATTCGTGGTGTGCACAGGCGGAGGCCCGGGAATCATGGAGGCGGCCAACCGGGGGGCGCGCGACGCCAGCGGCAAGACCATCGGGCTGAACATCGGACTGCCGTTCGAGCAACTGCCCAATCCGTACATCAGCCCGGAGCTGAGCTTCGAGTTCCACTACTTCTTCATGCGCAAGTTCTGGTTCGCTTACTTGTCGAAAGCGCTGGTGGTTTTTCCGGGCGGATTTGGAACCATGGACGAGCTGATGGAGATCCTGACGCTGGCGCAAACCCAGAAGCTGGCCAAGAAGATTCTGATTGTGCTCTATGGCTCGCAGTTTTGGAAGGAGATTCTCAATTTCGACGCGCTGGTGAGGCACGGCATGATCTCGGCCGAAGATCTGGACCTGTTTCAGTACGCGGATGATCCGGAGAGCGCCTTCAAGATTCTGAGCGAAGGGCTGATCCAATACCACATCACGACGGAGACGGGGGAGACGCCGGCGATTGCGCAGTCGCGAGATCCGCAGGACCCGGAGGGGAAGGTGTAGCAAGCTGCGAATTGGGAATGTCGGGTGAGAGCTGCCAGTCATCCGCTGAGAAGCTCGCCATGGATTGCGTGATTGAGCGCAGCCGCTTCCCGGTCCAAGACCTGGAAGTGCAATGACCAGGTCAAGTTCTTGCACCTACCCGACGCCAATTGCAGCATGAGTCCCTCACCTTGCCTCCACGTCTTGCGGACGGTGATGGCCTCGATTTCGCTGAGCGTGTACCTCCGCACCCATTTAAAAAACCATAACTTCCGCCGGATGTTGAGCGCTGGGTCATCGTGGGCCACAGTGTACGTGGAATCGACGAAGCAGCACAGTCCAAGAACAAGAAGCCAACCAGCAGTCATTAGTCCGACGATTAGAACATGCGCCTGGAATCCAGTTCGACCGAAGAAGGCCATCATCGCAATCGCTGCGAATGCCACAAACATGAGTCCGCCCAGGTAAAGCGGCGGCTCGCGTACGACGAGCTTACGACTGGTAAGCTCAACGAATTCTAGATCATTGCGAAATGTAATCAAGCGCTGTAAACGGTGATGCGGCTTGGGACAGTGGAGCCAGTTGCCATCACATGCTGGCGCTGAAAATCGTCCAGGGGTGGGAGTTCATGTCGCGGAGCTGCTCTTTCTGCCAGGCGAATTCGGGGTGCTTGCGCAGGTGTTCGGCGGCTTTGAAATGCAGGCCGCAGGCGTGGCCGGCGGAGGCGGCGAGCGTGAGC
>Ga0335078_10014752_pt1 | contig 11594 bp, 9 predicted proteins | sample Lox_Sample_32_FD_206711 | JGI IMG/M metagenome (GOLD analysis project Ga0335078, IMG submission 206711) | Soil microbial communities from Loxahatchee National Wildlife Refuge, Florida, United States - Lox_Sample_3.2 | ecosystem: Environmental > Terrestrial > Soil > Wetlands | place: USA: Florida...
CGCTTCCGCGAGAAGATCGGGCCGGCGTCGCAGATCGCGGAACGTCTGATGACACCGATCCTGGAGGACCTCCCGTTCTCGAGCGGCGACCGCGTGCTCGCGTTCGTCAACGGCATGGGCGGCACGCCCCTGATCGAGCTGTTCGTGATGTACAACGAGGTCGCGAAGATCGCCCAGGAGCACGGGCTTACGATCGAGCGCAACCTGATCGGCAACTACATCACGTCGCTCGAGATGCAGGGGTGTTCGATCACGCTGGTCAAACTCGACGACGAGATGGTCCGCTACTGGGATGCGCCCGTGAACACCCCGGGATTGCGCTGGGGCGTCTAGACACAGTGGCGATCACACGTGACGCGACCCTCGACTGGATGAAGCGGTTCGCGGGCGAGATGGCCGAGCACCGCCAGGAGCTCGTCGTTCTCGACACGGCGATCGGCGACGGCGACCACGGGACGAACATGAACCGCGGAATGACCAAGGCCATGGAGAAGCTGGAGGCCTCGGAGCAGGCCGACTCGGGCGCTGTGCTCAAAACCGTCGCGATGGCGCTCGTCTCCAGCGTCGGCGGAGCCGCGGGCCCGCTCTACGGCACGCTGTTCCTGCAGATGGGCAACGCGCTGGCTGGCCAGTCCGAGGTCGACCTGCCCGCCTACGCCGCTGCCTGGCGCAAGGGCCTGGAGGGTGTCCAGGCGCGGGGCAAGGCGGTCGCCGAGGACAAGACGATGGTGGACGCGCTGATACCGGGCGTTGCGGCGCTCGAGTCGGCGTCCGATCTCGACGGCGGTCTGCGCGCGGCTGCGCAGGCCGCCGAGGAAGGCATGACGGCAACGACGCCGATGCTCGCGCGCAAGGGACGCGCGAGCTACCTGGGCGAAAGGTCGATCGGTCACCAGGACCCGGGCGCGACTTCCACCTACTACCTCTTCAAGAGCGCCGCCGAGGCGCTGGCGGACTGAAAGGACAGAAATGCCGAAGTACTCAGCAGCACTCGATCAGGGGACGACCAGCTCGCGGGCCATGATCTTCGACCACGGCGGCCAGGTGGTCGCGGTCTCGCAGAAGGAGCACGAGCAGATCTATCCCAAGCCGGGCTGGGTGGAGCACGATCCCAAGGAGATCTGGGCGCGGTGTCAGGAGGTGCTCGACGAGGCGATGGAGGAGGCCGGCGCCAGCCGGGACGACATCGCCGCGCTCGGCATCACCAACCAGCGCGAGACGACGGTCGTGTGGGACCGCAACACCGGCGAACCGGTGATGAATGCGATCGTCTGGCAGGACACGCGGACCGACAAGCTTGTCGACGAGCTGTCGGCCGACGGCGGTCAGGACCGATTCCGCACCCACGTCGGCCTGCCGCTCGCGACGTACTTCTCGGGCCCGAAGGTCCGGTGGATCCTCGACAACGTCGACGGCGCCCGCGCCCGGGCCGAGGCCGGCGATCTTATGTTCGGCAACATCGACACCTGGTGCATCTGGAACCTCACCGGCGGCACCAACGGCGGGCTGCACATCACCGATGTCTCGAACGCCAGCCGCACGATGCTGATGAACCTCGCCACGCTCGACTGGGACGATGAGATCTGCGGGATCATCGGCGTGCCGAAGTCGATGCTGCCGCAGATCCGGCCCTCGAGCGACGTCTATGGCGAGGTCAAGAACGGCGCCTTCACCGGCGTGCAGGTGGCCGGCGACCTCGGCGACCAGCAGGCGGCGACGTTCGGACAGGCGTGCTTCTCGCCAGGCGAGGCGAAGAACACGTACGGAACCGGCAACTTCATGTTGCTGAACACCGGGCATGAGCCCGTGCAGTCGAAGTCCGGGCTGCTGACGACGGTCGGCTACAAGGTCGGCGACAACAAGGCCGTGTACTGCCTGGAGGGCTCGATCGCGATCACCGGGGCGCTCGTGCAGTGGCTGCGCGACAACCTGAAGATGATCAAGGCGGCACCAGAGGTCGAGGAGCTAGCGAAGTCGGTTGATGACAACGGCGGCCTGTACATTGTGCCGGCGTTCTCGGGTCTGTTCGCGCCGTACTGGAAGTCGAACGCTCGCGGCGTGTTCGCCGGCCTGACGCGGTACGTCAACGCCGGCCACATCGCCCGCGCCACGCTGGAGGCGACCGCCTGGCAGACCCGTGAGGTCGCGGACGCGATGGAGGCCGACTCGGGCGTCACGCTCGAATCGCTGAAGGTCGACGGTGGCATGGTCGCCAACGACCTGCTGATGCAGATCCAGGCCGACGTGCTCGGGGTGCCGGTAATCCGTCCCGAGGTGGCAGAGACGACCGCGCTCGGCGCCTCCTACGCGGCTGGGATGGCAGTCGGGTTCTGGAGCACCGAGCAGGAGGTCCGCGACAACTGGGCCGAGGACAAGCGCTGGGAGCCGAGTATGGACGAAGCCGTGCGCGAGGAGCACTACAAGTACTGGAAGCGGGCCGTCACCCGGACGTTCGACTGGTTCGACGCGGGCTGAAGCGGCGAGTAACGGTGAAGGCGGTCCACCGGGCCGCCTTCACCGGATAGGCTCACGACATGGCTTCGCTCAGCACCGATGTCTTGGTGATCGGCGGCGGCGCCACGGGCGCGGGCGTGGCCTGGGACGCGGCGCTGCGCGGCTACGACGTGGTGCTCGCCGACCGCTTCGACCTGGCCGAGGGCACAAGCGGCCGCTTCCACGGCCTGCTCCACTCGGGCGGTCGCTACGCCGTCAAGGATCCGAATGCGGCGAAGGAGTGCATCCACGAGAACCGCATCCTCAGAAGCGTCGCCGCGGACTGCATCGAGGACATCGGCGGGTTCTTCGTCACCACTCCATGGGACGACCCGGCGTATGCGGACAAGTTCATGGCCGGATGCCACGCGACCGGCGTCGATTGCGAGGAGATCGATCCGGCACAGGCCCTGCGCGAGGAGCCGCGGCTGAACCCGGATGTCTCCCGCGTGTTCCGTGTCCCCGACGCCAACATCGACGTGTGGAAGACGGTCTGGGCGATGGCGCGCGGCGCCCAGGAGCGCGGCGCGCGGATCCTGCCCTACCACGCGGTCGTCGCGATCCATCGCGACGGCGACGTCGTGACCGGAGCCCGCCTGCGTGGCCACGCCACCGGGGAGGAGATCGAGGTCGAGGCCCGGGTGACGGTCAACGCGTCGGGTGCCTGGGCCGGCCAGGTGGCCGAGATGGCCGGGATCGAAGGCGTCCGCGTGCTGCCCGGGCGGGGGATCATGATCGCGATGAACCATCGCCTCGTGAACACCTGCATCAACCGCTGCCAGATGCCGACGGACGGCGACATCATCGTGCCCATGCGGACCGTGTGCATCATCGGGACCACCGACGAGCACACCGAGGATCCCGACGACCACCACGTGCCGCCGGCCGAGGTCGATCAGATGCTCGACGACGGCGAGAAGCTCGTGCCCGGGTTCCGGGAGGCTCGGGCGCTGCGTGTCTGGACCGGGGTGCGGCCCTTGTTCGAGGACGCCAAGGCCTCGGACACCCAGACGCGTGACGTCACGCGCGCGCACGCACTCCTCGACCACGCCGATCGCGACGGCGTGCAGGGGTTCGTGACGATCACCGGCGGCAAGCTCACGACCTTCCGGCTGATGGCCGAGGACACGATGACCGCGGTGAGCCGCCACCTCGGTGACGAGCGTCCGTGCCTGACCAAGACCGAGCCGCTCCCGGGCTCCGCGGACGGTGCCACGTACATGCTCGGCGAGCGACTCGAGCGCAAGGAGCAGAACCTCGCCGACCAGCAGCTCATCTGCGAGTGCGAGCTGGTCCCGCGATGGAAGCTGGAGGAGGCGATCCGTCGCCGCGCCACCACCAATCTCGACGACATCCGCCGCCTTCTCCGCCTCGCCATGGGGCCATGTCAGGGCGGTTTCTGCATCTACCGCGCCGCCGGGATCCTGCACGGGCTCGACGGCCTGAGCGCGGAGCAGGCCGACGAATCGCTGCTCGGCTTCCTCAAGGAGCGGTGGAAGGGGACTTGGCCGATCCTGTACGGCGACCAGCTTCGCCAAGCCCGGCTCGACGACTGGATCTTCCAGGGCGTGCTCGACGTCGAGCATCTGCCGGCGCGTCAGCCGGAGGCCGTCGCCACGTGAGGTCCGAGCTGCACTACGACGCGGTCGTCGTCGGCGCGGGAACCGCGGGCCTGGTGGCCGGGGCCCGGCTCGCCGAGGGCGGGGCGCGCGTATGCGTCGTGGCCAAGGGGATCGGGTCGACACATCTCGCGCCGGGCACAATCGACGTGCTCGGGTACGCGCCCGACCGGGTGGCGTCGCCGAGCGGAGTGATGCCGGAGTTCATCTCGGCCCACCCGGATCACCCGTATGCGTCGCTCGGCGTCGACGCGGTCGCCGAAGCCGCCCGGTGGCTCCAGTCCCGGGTCGAGTCGGGCCCGCTGCCCGGGTACCGCTACCTCGGCGATCTCGATCGCAACTACCTGCTTCCGACCGCGGTCGGTGCGCTGCGCCCGTCGGCGGTCGTCCCAGAGACGATGGCCGCCGGCGACTCGGCGGACCTCGAGCGGGTGTGCATAGTGGGCACGCGCATGCTCCGCGACTTCCACGCGGCGCTGTGCGCGTCCAACCTCAACCGGCTCGGAGTCCCGGCGCGCGCGGTCGAGGCCGAGATCGAAGTCGACCGTGCCGACCAGAGCTCACTCGGCCTGGCGCGCCGCTTCGACGACCCGGGGTGGCGGGCCGCGTTCGCGGGCCGGCTCGCGCTCAAGCTCCAAGCCGACGAGCGCGTCGGACTGCCCGCCGTTCTCGGGGTCCGCGACCCGCACGGCGCCTGGTCCGACCTCGAGCATCGTCTCGGACGCCGTGTGTTCGAGATCCCCACGCTGCCCCCGTCGGTTCCAGGGATGCGGCTGTACGAGATCCTTCGCGCGGCCCTCCGTGCCGCCGGCGGCCGCCTCGTGCTCGGCGCCGAGGTCGTGTCGTCCGAACGGGACGGCTCGCGCGTGACTTCGATCGCGACACACTCGGCCGGGCACGACTCGCGTTACGCCGCGCGGTGGTTCGTGCTCGCCTCGGGCGGGTTCAACTCCGGTGCGATCGAGCTCGACTCGCATTGGGCCACGCACGACCGCGTGCTCGGCCTCCCTCTCCGAGGCCTTCCAGCTGAGGGCGAGCCGCGGTTCGTCCCGGACTATCTCGCCGAGCAGCCGATGTCGCGCGTCGGGATCGCGGTCGACGCCGAGCTACGAGCCGAGGGCGCGGAGAACGTGCTCGTCGCCGGCGCGGCGCTCCCGGGAGCGGTTCCGTGGCGCGAGGGCTCGGGCGAGGGCATCGCGCTCGCCAGCGGCTCCCGCGCGGCGCAGGTCGTGCTGTCGCGCTCGGGGGCCACCGCGGAGGCGGCGGCATGAGCGCCGGCGCCGGCACGACGCCGATCGACGATCTGCTTCGCGGATCGATCGATCACTGCGTGAAGTGCACGATCTGCGAGACCCAGTGCCCGGTGTCGAACGTGACGCCGTTGTTCCCGGGTCCGAAGTACGCCGGGCCCCAGGCCGAGCGCTATCGCGTTGCCGATGAGCCGTCGGTCGAATGGTCGGTCGACTACTGCTCCGGGTGCGGCATCTGCTCGCAGTCGTGCCCCCAGGGGGTGAAGATCGCCGAGGTCAACGCCCAGGCACGCAACAAGCTGAAAAAGCAGAAGGGATACCCGCTCCGCGACCGGATCATCACGCGGCCGACGTGGCTCGGCCGCGCCGGCACCCCGGTAGCGCCGCTCGCCAACCTCACGATCGACTTCAAGCCGTTCCGGATCCTCGGAGAAAAGCTGCTCGGGGTTCACCGCGACGCGGCGGCGCCCGAGTTCGCCGGGCATCGCTTCTCGAGCTGGTTCAAGAAGCACCCCAGCCCTCCGGCCGCTCGCAAGATCGTGTACTTCCACGGCTGCGGGACCGAGTACTACGAGCCATGGGAGGGGCAGAAGGTCGTGCAGATCCTCGAGCACAACGGCTTCGAGGTGAGCGTTCCCAAGCAGGACTGCTGCGGCCTTCCGCTCCAGTCGAGCGGCCTGTTCGACGACGCGCGCAAGGTCGTGCTGCGGCTCGCCCGCGCGCTGGTGCCGTACGTGCGCGACGACCCCGACACGATCATCGTCGGCAACGCCACGAGCTGCACGCTGATGCTCAAACGCGAGGCGCGCGAGATCCTGTCGCTCGAGCACGATCCGGACCTGAAGCTCGTCTCCGAGCGGACCTACGACATCTGCGAGCTTCTGCTCGAGCTGCACGACCGCGGGGAGCTCAAGACCGACTTTGAGCCCGTCAACGAGCACATCTTCTACCACGCGCCCTGCCAGCAGCAGGGCCACTTCATCGGCAAGCCCGCGCTCGAGCTGTTCGCGCTCATCCCCGGGCTCGAGGTCACCGAGGGGAACGCGCGCTGTTGCGGGATCGCCGGGACGTATGGGCTGAAGGTGGAGAAGTACGACATCGCGCAGGCCGTCGGGGCTGACCTGTTCGGGCAGATTCGCGGGTCCGGCGCCGGCGAGGTCGCCTGCGACAGCGAGACCTGTCGCTGGCAGATCACGCACGCCACCGGCCACAAGTCGGTGCACCCGATCGACTACCTGCACCGCGCCTACGGGCTCTGAGGGCTGAGTTTTGGTCGGGATCGTGGTCGTGTCCCACAGCGACGCGCTGGCGCAGGGTGTCGTGGCGCTCGCGCGCGAGATGGGCGGCGCGGACCTCGCGCTCGAAGCCGCCGGCGGCACCGAAGAGCCCGGCGTGCTCGGCACCGACGCCGAGCGCGTGCGGGCGGCGATCGAGCGGGCGATGTCCCCGGACGGGGTGCTCGTCCTGATGGACCTCGGGAGCGCGCTGATGAGCGCCGAGTTCGCGGTCGACCTGCTGGGCGACGCACCGGGGCCCGTGTTGTTGAGCGAGGCGCCGCTCGTCGAGGGCACGGTTGCGGCCGCCGCGGCGGCGAGCGGTGGCGGGTCGCTCGACGAGGTGGCCGCCGAGGCGCGCGGGGCGCTGGCGATGAAGTCCTCGCAGCTCGGCGTCGAGGAGGTCGTCGAAGCTCCTGAAGCCGAGGCCCCACCCGCGGGCGCCCAGACGCTCCTCGAGGTCCGCAACGCGATCGGCCTCCACGCGCGCCCGGCGGCGCGGTTCGTCGAGACGGTTCGCCGGTTCGACGCCGACGTCCGAGTCGCGAAGGGCGCGAACGGCCAGCCCGTGAAGGCGACAAGCCTGACCAATGTCGTCGGCCTCGGCGCTCGGTTCGGCGACACGCTCGCCGTCAGCGCTTCGGGTCCCCAGGCGGACGAGGCGTTGCTCGCGCTTGCCCAGCTGGCGGACGAGGGCTTCGGCGACGGCATCTCCGCGGCGCCGCCGCCGCCACGTCCAGCGGCTCCCGCGCCACCGCCGCCAACGGTCGACGTCGCACCCCCAGCGTCCGGCGACGTCCTCACTGGCGTCCCGGCCTCCGCCGGGCTCGCGGTCGGTCCGGCCCATCACCTGCACGGCAGCCTTGGTCCACCCCCGGACCGCGCGGCCGACTCGCCCGACGGCGAACGCGAGCGCCTCGACCAGGGCATCGCCGCTGCTCGTCTCGCGATCGCCCGCGACCGCGAGGTCGTGGCCGCGCGCGCCGGCAACGCCGAGGCCGCGATCTTCGAGGCCCACCTCGTGCTGCTCGACGACGAGGCCATGCTCGAGCCGGCTCAGCGGGCCATCGACGCCGGCGCGACCGCCGAGCGCGCCTGGTACGACGCCGCCGAAATCGTCGCCGACCGGTACCGAGCGCTCGACGAGCCGCTGCTCCAGGAACGCGCGACCGACGTCCTCGACGTCGGTCGTCGGGTGGTGAGCGCCCTGACCGGGGGCCGCGACCATTCCGCATCTGGCATCGTGCTCGCCGGCGAGCTCACGCCGGCCGATGCCGCCGCGCTCGACCCGGCGCTGGTCACCGGGATCGCCACCGCCCACGGCACCGCCACCGCGCACGCCGCGATCCTCGCCCGTGCGCTCGGCCTGCCGGCGGTCGCCGGCCTCGGCGAGTCGCTGCTCGAGGTACCCGATGGGACCACCGTGCTGATCGACGGAGAGGCGGGCACGCTCCTCCTCGACCCACCGGAGGACGTCCAGCGCGACGCCGCCGAGCGGCGCGAGCGCGCCGAGCAAAGGCGGGCCGAAGCCCGCACCCGCGCACACGAGCTCGGCGCCACCCGCGACGGCACCCGGATCGAGGTGTTCGCGAACCTGGGCTCCGCGGCGGAGGCGGCCAAGGCGGTCGAACTCGGCGCCGAGGGCGTCGGGCTGCTGCGGACCGAGTTCCTGTTCCTCGATCGCCCCGAGCTCCCCGACGAGGAGGAGCAGGCCGCGACACTGCGCGAGATCGCCGTCGCGCTCGACGGCCGCCCGCTCGTCGTGCGCACGCTCGACGCCGGCGCCGACAAGCCGCTGCCCGCGCTGCCGATGCCGCCCGAGGCGAATCCGTTCCTGGGCGTGCGCGGCATCAGGCTCGGTCTGGCCCGCCCGGAGGTGCTCGCCACCCAGCTGCGCGCGGTCCTCCGCGTGGCCGCCGACGGGTATCCGCTCAAGGTCATGCTCCCGATGGTCGCCACGCTCGAGGAGATCCGGTCCGCTCGCAGCGCGCTCGAGCAGGCGCGCTCCGACACGGGCGTCGACGCCCCAATCGAGTTCGGGATCATGGTCGAGATCCCCGCCGCCGCCCTCACCGCCGAACGGCTTGCCGGTCACGTCGACTTCTTCTCGCTCGGCACGAACGACCTGACCCAGTACACGATGGCCGCCGAGCGCGGCGACGAGCGCCTCGCCCCGCTGTTGACCGGAACGCAACCCGCGGTCCTGAAGCTCGTCAAGGAGACGGTCGACGGCGCCGCCGCCCACGGGCGCTGGGTGGGAGTGTGCGGTGAGCTCGCCGGCGATCCCGCGGCCGCACTGCTGTTCGCGGGTCTCGGCGTCGCCGAGCTGAGCATGGCCCCGGCGCTGGTGCCAGATGTCAAGGCGGCGCTGCGCGGCGTCGATCTCGAGCAGGCGCGCGGGGCCGCGCACAAGGCGCTCGAGGTCGATAGCGCGGCCGCCGCCCGCGCGCTCGCAGCAGAACTACTCTGAGGTAACCTCATCCTCCCGTGGAAGCCGGTACGTTGAGCTCGTTGCGCTCATCGAGGATGCTCGCGGCTGGCACGGGGTTGAGGGTTGTCGCCTCCCCTGTGGTGATGGCGCTCGTGCTGACGAAGTCCTACGACGCCGCCGCGATCGTGTTCGTGGTCGCCGCCGTCACCGACTGGTTCGACGGCCGGCTCGCCCGCCGCTGGGGCGTCACCACCCGTCTCGGGGCGTTCCTCGACACGACCGCGGACAAGCTGCTCGTGACCACGGCGCTGATCGCGCTGGTGTCCGTCCACCGCGTCTCGCCGTGGATAGCGTTGGTGATCGTCGGTCGCGAGTTCACGATCCTCGGCCTGCGCGCCGCGGTCGAGTCCGGCGGGCGCCGGTTCGAGACCTCGATGCTCGGCAAGTGGAAGGCGACCATCCAGTTCGTCGCGATCACGCTCGCGATCCTCCGGCCGCACGTGATCATCGCCGGTGCCTATCTCGATCAGTGGGCGATGGTGATCGCGGCGCTCGTTACCGCCTGGTCCGGAATCGACTACATCATCCAGTTCTCCGCCGCGCTCCGTAACTGAGCGGGTGCCGCGCGTATTCGTCACCGGGGGGACGGGCGTGATCGGCTCTGCGCTCGTGACCCGCCTGCTCGAGCGCGGCGACGAGGTCGTCGGGTTGGCGCGCTCGGACGCATCAGCCGCGTCGCTGTCGGCCCGAGGCATCGAAGTCGTCCGCGGCGAGGGCTACGACGAGGACGACCTCACGCGAGGGATGGAGGGTTGCGCAACGGCGTACAACGTCGCCGGGATCAACGCGCTGTGCGTCGACGATCCGCGCCCGATGGAGCGCATGAACGTATTCGGGGCGGTCGCGGCCGTGCGCGCCGCCGCCCGCGCCGGCGTCGCCCGGCTCGTCCACACCTCCTCGGCGGCGACGATCGGCGAGCCGCCGGGGGTGGTCGGCACCGAGCGCACGCCCCATCGCGGCTGGTATCTGTCGACGTACGAGCGGACCAAGACCGAGGGCGAGCGGGCCGCGCTCGCCGCCTCGCGCGAGGTCGGCCAGAATCTCGTGCTCGTCAACCCGTCGTCGGTCCAGGGGCCCGGACGCGCGAGCGGCACCGGGCGCATCCTGCTCGCGTTCCTCGACGGCCGGCTCCGGTTCTTCGTGCCCACGTGCGTCAGCCTGGTCGACATCGACGACTGCGTCGCCGGCCACCTGCTCGCCGCCGAGCGAGGCGTCGCCGGCGAGCGCTATCTCCTCAACGGAATGACGCTCGAGATCGGCGACGCGCTCGCGCTCGCCGCCGAGGTCGCCGGCGTGGAGCGCAAGCCCCGGCTGCTGCCGCGGCGCGTCGCCACGGTCGCCGCCTCCGTCGTCGAACGTGGGTTCAAGCTCGCGGGACGCCGGCCGCCGGTGTGCCGCGAGATGGTGCGGACCCTGCTCCACGGCCACCGGTACGACGGATCGCGCGCCGAGCGCGACCTCGGCGTGCGCTACACCGATCCGCGTGAGACGATCCGCAAGACGGTGGACTGGGCCCGCGCGGAGGGACTGATCCGGTGATCGAGCACCTGAAAGTCAAGCTGGCCGCAGCCGAGGCGGAACTCCGCGCCCACATGGCCCAACCTAACCCGGCGTGTGGCAGACGGCCTCGATGTTGTTGCCGTCGGGATCGAGGATGTAGGCGGCGTAGTAATTAGGGTGGTACGGACGGAGCCCGGGCGCGCCGTTGTCGGTACCGCCGGCCGCGAGCCCGGCGGCGTGGAACGCGTCCACGAGCTCGCGCCGGTCGGCGAAGAACGCGGCGTGGAGGCCGTGGACCACGCTCCGGCCGGTCTCGATCCAGAAGAACGGCTTGCCGTCACGGCCAAATCCACAGGCCTGCCCCATCGGCTCGATCACGACCGTGATCCCGAGGGGCGCGAGCGTCTGCTCGTAGAACGCCTTGCTGCGCTGGTAGTCGGTGACGCCGAATCCGATGTGGTCGAGCATGGCGCGATTACTCGCAGCCGTCGGCTCCACACGTCTCGCCGCCGGCGATCACCGGGACGGGACGGCTGCGCTCCCACCCCTGGTGCAGGAGCTGGAGCAGCGCCTCGGGCGGGTGGGCGCCGGATGCCCCGATCGCGCGGTCGACGACGAACGTTGGCACAGCGCTGATGCCGAACTGGGCCGCGGTGCGCTCGTCGTCGCGGACCTCAGCGGCAAACCGGTCGCTCGCGAGCATCGCGCGGGTCTCGTCGGGATCGAGCCCGACCTCTGACGCCAGGCGGACGAGCGTGTCGTGGTCTGACATGAGCTCGCCCTCGCTGAAGTAGGCGCGCAGGAGCCGCTCCTTCATCGCGTCCTGAAGACCGTGCTCGTCGGCGAGATGGATGACGCGGTGGCCGTCGAACGTGGTGCCGCTGCGCTGGATGTCGAAGCGGAAGTCGAGGCCCTCGCCGGCGGCCGTCTCGGTCATCTGGCGCCCCATCTCGCGGGCCTGTTCGAC
>Ga0335078_10014753_pt1 | contig 11594 bp, 10 predicted proteins | sample Lox_Sample_32_FD_206711 | JGI IMG/M metagenome (GOLD analysis project Ga0335078, IMG submission 206711) | Soil microbial communities from Loxahatchee National Wildlife Refuge, Florida, United States - Lox_Sample_3.2 | ecosystem: Environmental > Terrestrial > Soil > Wetlands | place: USA...
GCGCAACAGGACTTTGCATAACGGGATCTGAACGGTGATGGCACGGGCGAGGCTTGTCGCGGGTCTTTCCGTCCTAGCGCTGCTGGCGCTCGGCACCGCCTTGCACGCCCAGCAGAGCAATTCCGACGTCCGGCCCCTCCTCGATCGGCTCGACCGGCTGGAGCGGGACGTCAATCTGCTGCAGCGCCAGGTCTACCGCGGCGGCAGTGGTGGCGCCGCGCCGGTGCCCAGCACCGGCGGCGGCGACAGCGCTCTCAATGCCGAGCTTCGCATGGGCCGCCTCGAGGACCAGATGCGGACGCTGACCGGGCAGATCGAGGAGAGCAACTACAAGATCGACCAGCTGCGCCAGCGGCTCGACAAGCTACAGAGCGATATCGAGCTCCGCCTGACGCAGCTCGAGCATCCGGGCGGCAGCGCGGCGCCCTCCGGCGGTCAGCCCGCTCCGACTCCGACACCGCAGGCCGCCGCGCCCGAGCCGGCGGCGCAGTCGAGTGCCGTGGTGTTGCGCGCGCCGCCGCCCGGGCCCAGCGGCAACAGCAGCGCCGACCCGACGCAGCTCGCCAGCCCGCCGCACGCCCTCGGCTCGATCCAGGTGGGGCCCGGTCAGAGCACGGCGCCTTCGGTGGCGGCGCCGGTCGTGCCGCCGGAGACCCGCACCGCCAGCGCGCCCGCCGCCGATTCCTCGCCGCAGGAGCAGTACAATTACGCCTTCAGCCTGCTGCGCCAGTCGCGCTACGACGAGGCGGCCCAGGCGCTCAAGGCTTTTGTGCAGCGCAACCCCAAGGATCCGCTCGCCGGCAACGCGCAGTACTGGCTCGGCGAGACCTACTTCGTGCGCAAGGATTACACCAACGCCGCCGCCACCTTCGCCGAGGGCTACGAGAAGTACCCGAAGAACATCAAGGCGCCGGACAATCTGCTGAAGCTCGGCATGTCGCTGTCCAACCTGGGACAGAAGGACAATGCCTGCCGCGCCTTCGGCCGGCTCGACCGCGACTACCCGCAGGCACCCGGCGAGATCAAGGACCGCGCCGCCGGCGAGAAGAAGCGCCTGGGCTGCGCGGGGTGACGCATGGGGATAGCTCCCTCCCTCCGCTGAGCGACCAGGAATTCGCGATCCGCCTCGATCGGCTTGGGCCCTTCGAGCGGCAGCCGCTGCTGGCGGTGGCGGTCTCCGGCGGTGCCGACAGCCTCGCGCTGACGCTGCTGGCAGACCGCTGGGCGCGTGGCCGCGGCGGCGCCGTCGTCGCGCTCACCGTCGATCACCGGCTGCGCCCGGAAGCCGCGGCGGAGGCGCGACAGGTGGGGCGCTGGCTGAAGCCGCGCGGCATCCGGCACCGCATCCTGACCTGGGCGGGCCCGCATCCGCGGAGCGGGCTGCAGGCCGCCGCCCGCGCCGCGCGCTATCGGCTGCTGGAAGGCTGGTGCGCGGCGGCAGGCTGCCTCCATCTGCTGACCGCCCACCACCAGGCTGATCAGGCCGAGACCTTCTGGCTGCGCCTCGCGCGCGGCAGCGGTGTCGACGGGCTCGCCGGCATGGCGGCCTCGACGCCGAGGCCGGCCTGCCGGGTCTTGCGGCCGCTGCTGGACGTGCCGCCGGCGCGGCTCCGCGCGGTGCTGCAGGCGGCGGACCAGCGCTGGATCGAGGACCCCAGCAACGAGAACGTCGATTACGCCCGTGTGCGCCTGCGCGGCGCCCGCGCGCTCCTCGCGGCGGAAGGGCTCGGCGCCGAGCGGCTCGCCGCCACCGTCGCCCGTCTCGGCCGCGCCCGCCTGGCGCTCGAGTCGGCGACCGGCGCCCTGCTCGCCCGCGCCGTCCGCCTGCACCCCGCGGGCTTTGCCTGGCTCGACGGCGCCGCGCTCGCCACCGCGCCCGAGGAGCTCGGCCTCCGGGCCCTCGCCGCCGTCGTCACGACCGTCGGCGGCGGGGAGTACCCGCCGCGCCTGCTCCGCCTCGAGCGACTTTACCGCGACATCCTCGCGGCCACGCTGGGGCAGGGCCGCACGCTCGGCGGTTGCCGCCTGCTGCCGCGGCGCGAAGGCGTCCTGGTCTGCCGCGAGCCGGCGGCGCTGGCGGCGCCGGTGGCGATCCGTCCTGGCGCGATCGTGATCTGGGATGGCCGGTTCGAGGCGCGGCTGGCGCCGGACGCGCCGACGGGGCTGCGGCTGGGAGCGCTCGGCGAGGACGTGCAACAGCTCCCTGACAAGCTGCGGGCGTTCCTGGCTCCGCTGCCGGCGGCGGCGCGGGCCGGCCTGCCGGTGCTGCGGCGCGGCCGGCGGCTTGCGGCGCTCCCCGTCGCCGATGGCTTAACCGGCACCCGCAATGCGATCATCGGGTTGCGGTTTCGCCCCCGCCGGCTGATTTCTCCCCCAGGCTTTACAGTTGTTTAATTCCGAGCGCATCTTATCTTGAGTTGGTGGCAGCGGCGGCATCCGCCGGTGCGGGGTCAGTCCCAGGTCGGCGCTGGCCCGTCCGGCATCTGCCCATGCCCTTGAAAGGCCTGGATCCGTGAACAGTTTCGGCAAGAATCTCGCGCTTTGGATCATCATCGTCCTGCTGGTGATGCTCCTGTTCAACCTGTTCCAGAACACGACCAATCGCGGCGGCCAGAACACCATCTACTACAGCGAGTTCCTGGATAACGTCAGCCGCCACCAGGTGCAGAGCGTCACCATCCAGGGCGGCAGCCAGGGCAGCACCATCACGGGCACGCTGAGCGGCGGTGGATCCTTCACCACCTATGCGCCGAGCGATCCCAACCTGGTGAGCCGGCTCATCGACAATCACGTGCAGATCAAGGCCGCGCCCTCCGAGGAGAACGTGCCGTCGCTGTTCGGCATGCTGATCTCCTGGTTCCCGGGCCTGCTGCTGATCGGCGTCTGGATCTTCTTCATGCGCCAGATGCAGGGCGGCGGCGGCCGCGCCATGGGCTTCGGCAAGAGCCGCGCGCGCCTCCTCACCGAGAAGGTCGGCCGCGTCACCTTCGACGATGTCGCCGGCATCGACGAGGCGAAGTCCGAGCTCGAGGAGATCGTCGAGTATCTTAAGGACCCGCAGAAGTTCCAGCGCCTCGGCGGCAAGATTCCGAAGGGCGTGCTGCTGGTGGGTCCGCCCGGCACCGGCAAGACCTTGCTCGCTCGCGCGATCGCCGGCGAGGCGAACGTGCCGTTCTTCACCATTTCCGGTTCCGACTTCGTCGAGATGTTCGTCGGCGTCGGCGCCAGCCGCGTGCGCGACATGTTCGAGCAGGGCAAGAAGAACGCGCCCTGCATCATCTTCATCGACGAGATCGATGCGGTGGGCCGCCATCGCGGCGCCGGCCTCGGCGGCGGCAACGACGAGCGCGAGCAGACCCTCAACCAGCTGCTGGTGGAGATGGACGGCTTCGAGGCGAACGAAGGCGTGATCCTGATCGCCGCCACCAACCGGCCCGACGTGCTGGACCCGGCGCTGCTGCGCCCCGGCCGCTTCGACCGCCAGGTGGTGGTGCCGAACCCCGACGTGGTCGGCCGCGAGAAGATCCTCAAAGTCCATATGCGCAAGGTGCCGCTCGCCTCCGACGTCGATCCGCGCATCATCGCGCGCGGCACGCCCGGCTTCTCCGGCGCCGATCTCGCCAACCTCGTCAACGAGGCGGCGCTGATGGCGGCGCGCAAGGGCAAGCGCTCGGTCTCCATGGCGGAGTTCGAGCAGGCCAAGGACAAGGTCATGATGGGCGCCGAGCGGCGCTCCATGGTGATGACCGAGGACGAGAAGAAGCTCACCGCCTATCACGAGGGCGGCCACGCCCTGGTCATGCTCTACGCCGAGGGCCACGAGCCGCTGCACAAGGTGACGATCATCCCGCGCGGCCGCGCGCTCGGCATCACCATGTTCCTGCCGGAGCGCGACAAGTACAGCCAGTCGAAGCTGGAGCTCGGCGCGATGATGGCGAGCCTGTTCGGCGGTCGCGTCGCCGAGGAGATGATCTTCGGCACCGAGAAGGTGACCACCGGCGCTTCCGACGACATCCGCCGCGCCACCAGCTTGGCGCGCCGCATGGTGACCGAGTTCGGCTTCTCCGAGAAGCTGGGCCCGCTGCGCTACAGCGAGAACGAGGAGGAGGTCTTCCTCGGCCACTCGGTGACCCAGCGCAAGAACATGTCGGATGCCACCGCGAAGCTGATCGACGAGGAGATCCGCCGCATCGTCGAGGAGGGCGAGCGCAAGGCGCGCCAGATCCTCACCGAGCATCTGGAAGAGCTGCATGCGCTGGCGAAGGGTCTGCTCGAGTTCGAGACGCTGAGCGTCGACGAGATCCGTCGCATCATCCGCGGCGAGAAGATCGTGCGCGACACCGGCGGCCCCGTCGAGGAGCAGCGGCCGACCACGCCGGGCCGGCGCTCCTCGGTGCCGCCCACCGGCAAGGCCGCCGGCGGCTTCGAGCCGGAGCCGCAGCCCGGCGGCTGAGCACACGCGGATCTGCCTTAACGAGTACCCGAAGCCCCGCTCCAGCGCGGGGCTTCGGTGTTTCCGGAGTGGTTGTCGCCGCCAAGGTTATCTGTTTGTTGACGCGCTCGCCCCTAGGCTGAGGTATAAGTCGGCCGGCGCGGGGGACCTATCTGAGGCGAGACATGACGCGCAAGCTTTTCGGTACCGACGGCATCCGCGGCAAGGCGAACAGCGAGCCGATGACGCCGGAGACGGCACTGCGCGTCGCCATGGCGGCGGCGCAGCGCCTGCGCCGCGGCGACCATCGTCACGTGGTGGTGATCGGCAAGGATACCCGGCTCTCCGGCTACATGGTGGAGCCCGCGCTCACTGCGGGATTCATCGCCTGCGGCATGGACGTGGTGCTGGTGGGGCCGCTGCCGACGCCGGCGGTCGCCATGCTGACGCGCAGCCTGCGCGCCGATCTCGGCGTCGTCATCTCCGCCTCGCACAATCCCTACGAGGACAACGGCATCAAGCTGTTCGGCGCCGACGGCTACAAGCTCTCCGACGAGATCGAGGCGGAGATCGAGGCGCTGCTGGCATCGGGCGCCGTCCATCGTGTCGGCCCGGCGGAGCTTGGCCGCGCCAAGCGCCTCGACGACGCCGGCGGCCGCTACACCGAGTTCGTCAAGAGCAGCTTCCCGAAGGGGCTGCGGCTCGAGGGGCTGAAGATCGTCGTCGATTGCGCCCATGGCGCCGCCTACAAGGTTGCGCCCACCGTGCTCTGGGAGCTGGGCGCCGAGGTGGTTCCGCTCGGCGTCGCGCCTGATGGATTCAACATCAATCACGATTGCGGCAGCACCTCGACGGCGGCGATGCGCCAGGCGGTGACCGCCCATGGCGCCGATCTCGGGCTCGCCCTTGACGGCGACGCCGACCGCCTGCTGATCGCCGACGAGCACGGCGTGCTGCTGGACGGCGACCAGCTCCTCGGCCTCATCGCCGAGCGCTGGAAGAGCGCCGGCCGCCTCCAGGGCGGCGCCGTCGTCGCGACGGTGATGTCGAATCTCGGCCTCGAGCGCCATCTCAGGAAGAGCGGCGTCGAGCTGGTACGCACGGTGGTAGGCGACCGCTACGTGGTCGAGGAAATGCGCCGGCGCGGCTGCAACCTGGGCGGCGAGCAGTCCGGCCACATCATCCTCGGCGACCACTCCACCACCGGCGACGGTCTCATCGCGGCGCTGCAGGTGCTGGCGGCGATCGTGGAGATGGACGCGCCGGCGAGCCGCGTCTGCCGCATCTTCGAGCCGGTGCCGCAGAAGCTGCTGAACATCCGCTTCGAGGGCGGTCAGCCGCTGGAGAGCAAGGCGGTAAAGACGGCGATCGCCGCCGGGGAGCAGCGCCTGGGCGAGGCGGGCCGGCTGCTGGTGCGCAGATCCGGCACCGAGGCGCTGATCCGCATCATGGCGGAAGGCGAGGACGAGACGCTGGTGGCCGCGGTGGTGGACGAGGTCGCCGCCGCCGTTCGCGCCGCCGGAGGTGCCAGACCCCGGGCCGCGGAATGAGCGGGCGGGTACTGATCGTCGCGGCATCGGATTCCGGCGGCGGCGCCGGCATCCAGGCCGACGTCAAGACGGTGACCGCGCTCGGCGGCTACGCGGCGACGGCGATCACCGCGCTCACGGCACAGAACACCGTCGGCGTCTTCGGCGTGATGCCGGTCGAGCCCGCTTTCGTGCGCCAGCAGATCGACGTGGTGCTCAGCGATATCGGCGCCGACTGCATCAAGACCGGCGTGCTCGCCAGCGCCGAGGTGATCGAGGCGGTGATGGAGAGCATCGCGCTGCACGCGCCGGGCGTCCCGATCGTCGTCGATCCCGTCATGACCTCCACCACCGGCACCCGGCTTCTCGACCGCCGCGGCGTCGACGCGCTGAAGCGCCTGCTGCTGGTGGCCAGCACCGTGTTGACGCCGAACCTGTCGGAGGCGGAAGCGCTCACCGGCCTGCATGTGCGCGACATCGGCGACATGCGGCACGTCGCCGACATGCTGCTGACGCTCGGCGCCAAGACCGTGGTGCTGAAGGGCGGCCATCTCGACGGCGACGAGGTCGCCGATCTCGTCGTCGATGGGACCGAGAGCTACATGCTCTCCAGCCCGCGCATCGAGACCCGCCACACCCACGGCACCGGCTGCACCCTCGCCTCGGCGATCGCCACCGGCATCGCGCAGGGGATGGCGATCCGGCCGGCGATCGAGCGCGCGCGGCGCTATCTGATCACCGCCATCGCCCGTGCGCCGGGTTTCGGCCAAGGCCACGGCCCGCTCAATCACGCGCATACGATCGACGCCGAGTGGGGCGTGGAGTAGGGCGAAGGCCCTAGATCACCGAGAGGTAGGACTGCGGCTCGCGCGCCAGCAGGCCGGCGATCCGCTGCAGGGCGCGGGCGAGATCGGCCCGTTTCGGCGGCGTGCCGAAGCAGATCCGCACCGCATTGGGCGGCGCGTTGCGGCCGAGCCAGAAGGCGGTGGCCGGCGTCACGCCGACGCCCTGGCGGCGCGCCGCTGACTCGAAGGTGTCGGCGCGCCAGCCCTCGGGCATCCAGAGCAGGAGATGGGGTGCCGCCGGATTGCCGGTGAGCCGCGCCTCGCCGAGGATCTCGCGGGTGAGCGTCTGCCGCTCGGCGGTCTCGGCGCGCTTTGCCGCCACGATGCGCTCGGCGGTGCCGTCCTCGATGCAGCGGGTGGCGAGCGCAGCCATCAGCGGCGTCGCCATGTAGACGGTGGCGCGCAGCGCCGCGGCGACGCGCTCGATGGCGCTGTCCGGCGCATGCACGTAGCCGATGCGGATGCCGGGCGCCAGGCTCTTCGAGGTCGAGGTGATGTAGAAGCCGAGCTCCGGCAAGAGTCGCGCGAAAGGCGGCGGCGCCTTGTCGAGGAGGAAGCCGTAGACATCGTCCTCGATGATCGCCACGCCATGGGCGCGCGCGGTCTCCGCCACCGCCTGGCGGCGCTCCGCCGACAGCACCGTCGCGGTGGGGTTGTGCAGCGTCGGCAGGGTGTAGAGCGCCTTCACCGAGCCGCTGCGGCAGAGCGCGGCGAAGGCGTCGGGGATCAGCCCCTCCGCATCCATCGCCACCGGCGCCAGGCGCAGGTTGAGCAGGCTCGCGGCGGAGCGCACGCCGGGGTAGGTGAGGCTCTCGCAGGCCACCGTGTCGCCGGGCTGCGTCACCGCCGAGAGCACCGAGGCGACCGCGTTCTGCCCGCTCTGCGTCACCAGCACGTGATCCTCGTCGGTCTCGACGCCGCCGCGCGCGATCCAGCGCGCGCCCGCGGCGCGGTCGACGCGACGGCCGGCGTGGGGCTGGTATTGCAGCAGCGTCTCCAGGCTGTCGCCGCCGACGATCTCGCGCAGCCCCTTTGCCAGCAGCGCCGCCTCGCCGGTGGTCTGCGGACGATTGACGCTGAGGTCGACGAAATCCGGCGAGGGCGGCTCCGCCATCGGCGCGATGGTGGCGGCGGCGCCGGCAGGCCGCACATAGGTGCCGCGGCCAACCTCGCCGGAGATCAGGCCGCGCCGCTCCGCTTCCGCGTAGGCGCGCGTCACCGTGCCGACGGTCACCTTCAGATCCCAGGCGAGATCGCGGTGGGTGGGAAGCCGCGTCCCCACCGGCAGGCGCCCCGCGCGGATGTCGGAGGCCAGCGCGTCGGCGATCGCGCGATAGAGCGGGCGGCGCTGCGAACCGAGATCGGGCTGCCAGTTTGTCATGGTGACAAGTTCCAAATTGACGCTGCTCTTGTCCTCAAGAAAGATGACTACACGATGGATTGTATTCAATCAAGTGCGATGGAAATGGAGACAATATGTGCCGGCGCCGGCTCGGGCCGAGCGGGTGCTCCGGCGGGGGAGATCCCATGACCAGCCTCGCCCTCGACGTCGCCTTTCGCGACGAGCCCGATCTGCCGGTGGGGGAATTCGTCGATCTGCTGCGGCGCGCGGAGCTCTCGGAGCGGCGGCCGATGCAGGATCCCGACCGGCTGCGCCGCATGCTGGCGCACGCCGACATCCTGCTCTGCGCCCGCGATGACGAGGAGAGGCTGGTCGGCATCGCCCGCGCGCTCACCGATTTCGCCTTCTGCTGCTACGTCGCCGATCTCGCCGTCGACCGCGCCTGGCAGCGCCGCGGCATCGGCCGCGAGCTCATTCGCCGCACGCATCTGCGCGCCGGGCCGGAGACCTCGCTGCTGCTGCTCGCGGGGCCGATGGCGACGGACTACTACCCCCATATCGGCATGGCGAGGGCGGAGAACGCCTTCCTCACGCCGCGCCGGCGCTGAGCCCAGGAGAATCCGATGCGCATTCCGATTTATCAGGTGGACGCCTTCACCGACCGGCTCTTCGCCGGCAATCCCGCCGCGGTCTGTCCGCTGCGGGAATGGCTTCCCGACGCCACCCTGCAGTCGATCGCCGCCGAGAACAATCTGGCGGAGACCGCGTTCTTCGTGCCGGAGGGCGAGGGATACCTGCTGCGCTGGTTCACGCCGACGGTGGAGGTGCCGCTCTGTGGCCACGCGACGCTGGCCTCGGCTCATGTGGTGACGACGATCCTGGAGCCCGGCCGCCGCTCGGTGCCGTTCCGCACCGTGAAGTCCGGCACGCTCACGGTGGCGCGCGAGGGCGACGTGCTCGCGATGGACTTCCCGTCGCATCCGCCGGAGCGCAAGCCCGCCGATGCCAGGGTGATCGCGGCGCTGGGCCTGGCGCCGCGCGAAGCCTATGACAGCGGCCGCGGCCGCGTCTTCGCGATCTACGAGCATCCGCAGGACGTGGCGACGCTCAAGCCCGATCTCGCGGCGATCAAGCAATGCGACCTCACCGTGCTGGTGACCGCGCCGGGCGGCGAGGGCGTCGACTTCGTCTCGCGCTACTTCGCGCCCAATCACGGCATCGACGAGGATCCCGTCACCGGCGGCGCCCATTGCGTGCTGACGCCGTTCTGGGCCGAGCGGCTGGGCAAGACCCGCCTCAAGGCGCGCCAGGTCTCGGCGCGCGGCGGCGATCTCCTCTGCGAGCTGCGCGGCGATCGCGTCACCCTCTCGGGCCGCGCCAAGCTCTATCTCGAAGGCACCATCATTCTCTGAGTTTCACGAGGCGAGATCCCATGACACAGCGGCGCTTCCAGCAGGTGGATGTCTTTACCGAGCAGCCCTATTTCGGCAATCCCGTCGCCGTCGTTCTCGACGGGCAGGGCCTGTCGCCGGAGACGATGCAGCGGGTTGCCAACTGGACCAATCTCTCGGAGACGACCTTCGTCCTGCCGCCCAAGGACGCGAAGGCGGACTACCACGTCAGGATCTTCACGCCGTCCCGCGAGCTGCCTTTCGCGGGCCATCCGACGCTCGGCACCTGCCACGCCTGGCTGGCATCCGGCGGCAAGCCAAAGGGCGCCGCCATCATGCAGGAATGCGCCGTCGGTCTCATCCAGATCCGGCGCGACGGCGAGCGCCTCGCCTTCGCGGCACCGCCGCCGCGCCGGATGGAGCCGCTCGATGCCGAGACGCTCGAGCGGATCGCCAGCGGGCTCCGCATCCGCCGCGACGACATCCTCGATCATTCCTGGTGCGACAACGGCCCGCCCTGGCAGGCGGTGCTGCTGAGGTCCGCCCGCCAGGTGCTGGAGGCGGCGCCTGACATCGGCATCCTCGGCGAGATGGATCTCGGCCTGGTGGGGTCGCATCCGGAGGGGCCGCTCGCCTTCGAGGTGCGCGCCTTCTTCCCCGTCGACGGCGCCTTCCGCGAGGATCCCGTCACCGGCAGCCTCAATGCGGCGCTCGGCCAGTGGCTGATCGCCAAGGGCCATGCGCCGGCGCGGTATCAGGCGGCGCAGGGCACGAAGCTCGGCCGCCGGGGCCGCATCCACATCGAGCGGGATGCTGACGGACAGGTCTGGGTCGGTGGCCAGTCCATCACCTGCATGACCGGCGAGATCGCGCTTTAGGAGCGCTCAGCGCGCGGTGACGTGGCTGCGGAAGGTGAGGGGATCCTCGATCATCCGCAGCGGCTCCAGGCTGGCGCCGGTGCCGCGGATGGTGACGTCGCCGTAGTTGAAAATGCGGCCGAGGACGGACTGGTCGACGTCGACGCTCTCGACCTTGTCCATGTTCATCTCCACCGTGTGGCGGCGGATCAGCCCCTGCTTGTAGATCACTCGCCGGTCGGTGACCGCGAGTTCGGTGCCGGCGCGCCGCATCCATGCCTTGAGCCAGGCGAGGAGGGCGCAGACGACGCCGATCGCCACCAGTCCTTCCCAGACCACCGGCGGCTGGTTGCTGTTCGACAGCGCGAGGCCCGCCACGGCAATCAGCAGGAAAAGGAACCCCGGCAGATAGATGAACCAGTGCAGCTTGCTCTGGTGGAGCAGCTGCTCGCCTGGCTGCAGCACGCGCGTCACATAGCTCATCGGCGGAACCCCCTGGGCAGTGGGCATCAGACCCGCGCGGGAGCCGTGACGTCAAGCCGGAGTGGTCCCTCTCCCCGGTGGGGAGAGGGAGATGCCAGCCCCCTCCTTTGCGCCTCCCCTCTCCTTGGCTAAGGTGGGGCAAACCGGTTCGGTGACGAAGGAGAGGGCGTTGGCCAAGACCTATACGATCGCGGCGATCCCGGGCGACGGCATCGGGCATGAGGTGGTGCCGGAGGGCATGCGGGTGCTGGAGGCGGCCGGGCGCCGCTTCGGCTTCGGGCTCAAATGGCGGGAGTTCGACTGGAGCTGCGAGCGCTACACCAAGACCGGCAGCATGATGCCGGCGGACGGGCTCGAGCAGCTCAAGGCGACCGACGCGATCTTCCTCGGCGCCGTCGGGTTTCCCGGCGTCGCCGATCACGTCTCGCTCTGGGGCCTGCTGATCCCGATCCGGCGCGGCTTCCAGCAATACGTCAACCTGCGGCCGATCCGGCTCCTCGCCGGCGTCGACACGCCGCTGAAGAACCGCAAGCCCGGCGAGATCGACTTCTACGTCGTGCGCGAGAACAACGAGGGCGAATACTCCGAGATCGGCGGCCGTCTCTATGCCGGCACCGACATGGAGATGGCCATGCAGCAGACCATCTTCACCCGGCGCGGCTGCGACCGCATCATGCGCTTCGCCTTCGAGCTGGCGCTGAAGCGGAGGAAGCAC
>Ga0335078_10014754_pt1 | contig 11594 bp, 10 predicted proteins | sample Lox_Sample_32_FD_206711 | JGI IMG/M metagenome (GOLD analysis project Ga0335078, IMG submission 206711) | Soil microbial communities from Loxahatchee National Wildlife Refuge, Florida, United States - Lox_Sample_3.2 | ecosystem: Environmental > Terrestrial > Soil > Wetlands | place: USA...
AAATTCCGCCAGGTGACCAGCCGCGAATCCCAAGCGAACGCCCGGTAACGGTGTTCCGGCTCGCGGAACAACTCGTCCACCCGGCCGCGCTCCGGGACCGTCCACGATGGGCGCAGGGCATACAGAATGGCCATCGGCACCAGGATCCCGCGCGACCACGACGAAATCTCGTACAGGTTCACGTAGAACCAGTACGGCAGCAGGAGCAGCTCCGGCGGCATCGCCGGCACCATTCCCCAGTCGGCGGCCCCCACCAGCGCCAAGTAGAACCTCTCGAAGGAATTGATGGACTCCAGCCCGCCCAATTCGTGCACTCGCTGCCGCGCCCGCGCCATATGCGGCGCGTCCGGCGAATCGCCCGCCAGCTTCAATCCCATGTACGCTTTAACCGTCGCATTCAGCTCCGAAGGTCCGTTTGCGTAAATGTTCCAGCCGCCGTCAGGCAATTGGTGGCGCCGGACATACCGCGCCAGTTTCTCCACGCGCACCGGTTCTGCACGCCCGATCACGTGCAGGTAGAGGATGTAATCGGATTCCAGCGTGGTATCGGCTTCCAACTCACCCAGCCAATACCCCTGCGGGGCCTGGCAGTTCAACATCCAGTCCACCGCCCGCGAGATTCCCTGATTCAATCGTTCTTCAAGAGAGGGGATTCGCGCTGGTGCTGGCGCCGCGGCGCCGGTTAAATGAGGATTCCAATTATGGCTCGTATTCGCTGTCATTTCGTATGAGTGCGTCGGCCTTGGATTAGAGCATTCCCCGGGCGCGTCAGGAGGAATCCACTACAGCCTCCTGAATCGCGTTCCAAATAGGGTCAGCTTTTCAGGGGATGCTGGGTTCCCCCCTGGAAGCTCCTACAATCATGGTAGCCGAGCCTCCTGTTCCCCTGTCCTAGGAATTATCCCAATGATGCACTGCGCGGTCAATCAGGAAGATGCCTGGAAGGTGTCCCAGGATGCATATAGGGAAATAACCTCAGTCGAATCAACGCGAGAAGCGCGCCAGGCAGACGTTCACCGATCCGCTGCTCGAAGAGCGGTTTCGACCGCAGCACTGTGTCGGCCGCCTCGCCCCAAAGCCTGTCCGGGATAGACTGACGCGTCACAATCGCGTCGGCGCGTCGTCCAACACTTCGTGCTGATTCTTTGAACTCCGGCTGCGCAGGGTCCACCACCAGAAGGTACAGTGCCGGTTGGACGATTTCTACTGCCGCATTGCTCTCCAAAATGACACATTCCGCTCCCTTCAACACGGGTTTTAGCAACGCCATCCCTTCCGCGAGCCGTTCCTCTCGCACCCGCAACCAGAATGCGCGCTGCGCTCCCGCCACCAGGTATCGCGAGCTATCCGTGCTCCCGCCGTGGTCCTCCTCCTCTTGCAGCACCGCCGTCGATCCCGCCTGCGCCGTTGCGGCATCTTCCGGCCATGCCCCGTGACCGTGTGGAGTAATTTTTACCGCAGTCCAGGCGACGTCGGGAAACGCCCGAATCACGTCCACAACCAGCGCTGTCTTTCCGACGCCGCGGGCGTGCCCTCCGATCACCAAGTACCGCGTCTCAGACATCTGTTGCGCCTGAAGCTGTGTGCCTGCGACTGTCATTCATACCGCAGGTCCACGAGCGGGTCCACTCGTGTGGAGCGCTGCAGGCCACCCCTGAGAATCTGTCCTATTGGGCATAACCAGTTCTGTTGCGTTGCCCCGACCACTCGCGATCGGGCCTCGGAAGGAGCCGGCGTTCAGCATAGGCGTGCTATCGCCCACTTTTTCCGCGCGCCACCAGGCGCATCAGGTCGTCGCCCACCTCGCTCAGCCGTCCCAACCAGGCCAGTTGCTGCAGGTATTTGCGGATCGGCCGGGCGGGAGTCCCCCAGACGGGCTCGCCCGCCACGATGCGTTTGCCGGTGGGGATTCCGGCCTGCGCGCCAATGACTGCGCCGTCGTCAATCCGGACATGGTCCGCAATTCCCACCTGCCCGCCGATCACCGCCAGCCGGCCCACCACCGAACTTCCCGCCAGCCCCGCCTGCGCTGCGATCAATCCCCCCTCCCCGATCTGCACGTTATGGCCGATCTGCACCAGGTTATCCACCTTCGTACCCGCGCCCACTCGCGTCTCTTCCAGTGCGGCCCGGTCCACACAACTGTTGCAGCCGATCTCCACCTCGTCTCCCACCTCGACACGCCCCACCTGTGGGAATTTCCAGTGGCGTCCCTCTCCGGTGACATATCCGAACCCGTCGCCGCCCACCACGACTCCGGCGTGAAGCACCACGTCCCGCCCGAGATGTACTCCCGGATACAGCACAACGTGTGGATACAGCGTGCAGCCGGAACCCAACACTGCCCTCTGTCCGACGCAACAGAACGCCCCAATCTGGCAATCCCCTCCAATCTCCGCGCCCTCTTCGATCACCACGTACGGTCCGATGGCCGCGTTCTTGCCCATCCGCACTCCGGCGCCCACCACCGCCGTCGGATGCACTCCTACCGTGGCCACTCGCGGTTTCGGGAGCAACGCGGCGGCCGCGCGGGCAAATGCCAGCTTCGGGTTTGTCGTCCGCAGCAGCGTCCTCTCCTTCAGCTCGACTCCCGGAGGAAGGATGACGCATCGCGCCAGCGACCGCGCCGCACGCGGCACGTGCTTCGCCGACTCCACGAAGATCAAATCCATCGCGTGCGCGCGCTCCGGAGTCGCCACTCCGGTCACCGGAACCGCCGGGTCGCCTTCCATTTCCAGATTCAGTTGTTTCGCCAACTCCCGGGCCGTTAACATCGTAGCCTCCCGCTCTTCTTCGCCGTTTCGCTCAAAACGGATACAGCGACGCCTCTCCCTCCGGCCGCGTCTTCCATCGTTTGTGCACCCAGAGCCACTGGTCCGGATAGCGCCGCGCATACTGTTCGAACACCTGCACGAACCGGGCCGTAACGGCCACCACGTCCGCCTCCGTATCCCCGCTCCGCTCCAGCGGAATCGCGGGATCGAGCTGCAGGTGGTAACGCCGCTCCGCCTCGTTCCAGTACACATAGCCCGGCATCACCGCGCAGTCCGTGCGCAGCGCGATGCGCGCCACGCCGCTCGACGTGCACGCCGGAATGCCGAAGAACGGCACGAACACACCCTCTTCCCGCGCGCTGTTCACGTCCATCAGCACGCCGACGTCGCCGTTCTCCCGCAGGATGCGCAGCATCTCGCGCACCGCCTCATTCTTATCAATCGTCCGGTTGCCGGCCAGGCAGCGGTAACGGTCCACCAGCGCGTTGACCCTGCGGTTTTCCAGAGGCCGCACCAGAAAATTCAGTGGATGCCTGTTTAGCGCCTGCGCAAACGGCGCGAGCTCCCATGCCCCCATGTGCCCGGTGAGATAAATCAGGCCTTTCCCCCGCGCTTTCGCGGCCTGGTAGTTCTCCATTCCGTCGATGGTGATCACCCGCTGGATGCTCTCTGCCGTGTGTCGCGGAAACTGCGAAAATTCTCCGCCCATCCAGCCGATGTGGCGCATCAGGCGGCGCGCCGTGGCGCGTCTTTCCTCCTCCTTCACTTCCGGAAAGGCCAGCCTCAAATTGAACAGAGCGGCGCGCTCGAGCCGCGGCTGCAGGCGGTAGAACAGCGCCGCGACCCCCGCGCCCACCGCGCGGGCCATGCCGCGCGGCAGCCATCCCAACGCGTGCAGCACGCTCCACGCGGCCACGTATTCCATCCATTCGCGCATGGAAGCAGATTCTCCGGCGGATTCTCTCACATCACTCGCGCGCTGCTCCGCCTGCATTACGCTGGCACCGCCTCTTTCCGTCGCAACAACGGATAGGCCGCGAGCCCCACAGCCAGCGCCACCGGACCCCAACGCAGAGCGAAGGGGTCGCTCACGTATAGCGCCACCACGGAGATCACCAGCGGCGCGCCCACCGCGCACGCCAGCCCGGCGGCGCCGCCTGGAATCCGAAACGGCCGCGGCAGCTCCGGGCGCGTGCGCCGCAGCGGCGAGCACGCCAGCACCGTCAGCATGGTCACGGCAATCCGCAGCCCGATGTACACGCTGATGATTTCCGCCAGGCTGCGGACTGCGAACTCCGCGCACAGCAGCGCCGACACGAAGATCGCCGTAGCAGGCGTCGCGTACCTCGGATGCGTCGAAGCCTGCCCCCGCGGACGTCTGGCCACTGTTCTCGAACTGGACGAATCTCTCGCGGCGCTCATTGCACCACGTCCAGAATCCGGTACCACAGGCTGGCCAGCGGCAGGAACCAGGGCCTGCCGTTGTAGAGCCCCAGCGGCGCCATGGGAAACGTCACCTGTGCGAACGGTGCCGGTGCCGCGTCGCCCAGAATCGCCGCCGCCATTCTCGTTCCCAGGTACGTGGCCATGGCTACGCCGTGCCCCGCGTATCCCATTGCGAAATGCAGGCAATCCATTTTCCCGGCGTGCGGCAGAAGGTCGAACGCAAAATCCAGAGTGCCTCCCCAGGCATAGGCCACGGACGCCGCGGCGAGCTGCGGATACACACGCACCATGTCGCGCCGCAGAATCTCCGCGCTCCGCCGGATCGTTTCCGGCGTTTCCGGAAAAAACGCCGCGCGGCCTCCAAACAGCATCCGCCCATCCGGAGTCAGCCGGAAGTAGTGCAGGAAATATTTCGAGTCGAAAATCATCCGGCCGCGCGGCACGAGCTGCGTTGCGAGCCCTTCGGGCAACGGCTCCGTGACGATGATGTACGAGCCGATGGGCACGATCCGCCGTCGCAGAGCTGGAGTCGCCGCGCCCGTGTATCCGCTGGTGGCCACCAGCACCTCGCGCGCATGAACCGTCCCGCGCTGGGTGGAAAGCCGGAAGCCCGGGGCTCCGTCGTGCGTCAATCGCTCTACGCGCTCCACCCGCGCGTGCTCGCAAATCACGGCGCCGGCCCGTTCCGCCGCGGCCGCCAGTCCCGCCACGTAGCGCGCCGGATTCAGCCCGGCGCTGCCTTCGTCCACCAGCCCGCCGAAATAGATTGCCGATCCGATTTCGCTCCCCAGCGACTCTCTGGGCACCAGCCGCACCTCGCGCCCGAAATCCCGCGCAATCGTCTCCGCCCAATCCTCAAATCGCCCGTAGTGTCCCGGCTTCGATGCCACCTCCAGATGTCCGCAGCGCGCGAAATCGCAGTCAATCCGCTCCTCCCGCACAATCTGTTCGACGCAATCAACCGACTCCATCGAAGCTCGGTACATTTCCGCGGTCAGTTCCCTTCCCACCTTCGCGCGCAGTTCGACTACACCCAGCTTCAGGCCGGTCAGGACCATGCCGCCATTCCGCGAACTCGCTCCCCATCCCGTAGTCTCTGCTTCCAGCACCACCACGCGCGTGCCGCGCCGCGCCAACTCCCTCGCCGCAGCGAGGCCCGTGTAGCCCGCGCCGATCACGGCAACATCGGAACGCTCCGGCACGGGAGACTGCGGTCCCTCCGCCTCGAGTGTCGCGGTGTCCCACCAAAACGGCTTCTGCCGGAAATTCAATGTTGCGCCCGCGCGGCGCATTGCCGCGTCCAAACGCGCCCGATGGTATCACCGCGGTACGCCGTGGCCTTGCCGCTTCCAGCACTCGGGCCACACTCCAGCGGTCTCCCGCCAAAACGCCATTTTGTCCCGCCCCACCGGCCTGCGACATGTTACCTGAGCCTTCGAAAACCTCTGGTAGACTCGGTGCGCTTTGCAGATTTCCCCCACAGTTCGCACCGCGCTTCTCAGCGTCCTTTTTGTGCTCGTGGTGTTCCATTGCTTCTTCACCGGCCTCGCCCGGACCGGATTCGTCGGGCCCGACGAACCGCGCTACGCCTCGATTGCCCGCGAAATGGCGCGCAGCGGCGACTGGGTGACGCCACGGCTGAACGGCTCTCCCTGGTTTGAAAAGCCGCCGCTCTATTACTGGTCCGCCGCGCTCGGTTTCCTGCTGTTCTCGACGCCTGAGGTTGCGGCGCGTGTGCCATCCGGCATGTTCGCGCTGCTCACGGTTCTGGGCCTCGCGCTGGTGGCGCGCCGCCTCTACGGCCCGTCCGCAACGTTCGCCGTCGCCATAATGCTGCCCGCTACTGTGGCTATGACGGGATTCGCCCGCGCCGCCGCGACGGACATGCCCTTCGCGGCCTGCCTTACGCTCGCCATGGCCGCCGCCGCATTCCTTCTGCTGCCCGAACAGCCCTCGCAAATCGGGCTGATTGCCGCGGCGTTCGGCGCGGCGCTGGGACTGGCCGTCCTGGCGAAAGGTCCTGCAGCCATCGTTCTCGCGGGCGGCGGCGCCGGGCTCTGGGCGGTGGTCAGCGGAAACCTGCGGCGCGTGTGGCGGCTGTTCCATCCCCTCGCAATTGTGGTGTTCGCCGCCGCCGCTCTCCCCTGGTATGTGCTGTGCGCGCTGCGTAACCCCACCTTTCTGCGCGTCTTTCTTCTGCAGCACAATGTTGAGCGGTTCCTCACGAACCGCTATCAGCACCAGCAGCCATTCTGGTTTTTCGTTCCCGTGCTTCTCGTCGCCGCGTTTCCCTGGACGCTGCTGCTGGCTCCCGCCCTGGCCGGCGCGTGGCGCGCTCTTCGCGGCGCCGAGTGGCGCAAATCTTCGGAGGTCTTCTTCGCGGCCTGGGTCGTTTTCCCTTTCGTCTTCTTCAGCGCCTCGCAGTCGAAGCTGCCGGGCTACATTCTGCCCGCTGTTCCACCGGTTATTCTGCTGCTGGCGCGAAATCTGGCTGTCAGCTCGCCCGCATCGCGATTCCACCTCATGTGGGTCTCCGCCACCCTGGCGGCCGTGGGATGCATGCCATTCCTCCCTCAGTTCTACGCGCCCCGCGGGCAGGAGGCCCGCACGCTCCTCGCCGCTCCAGGCGTGGAGGGGCCGCTCGCCCTGCTCGGCGCTGCGCTGCTGCTCGCCGCCGTGCTCGTTGCCGTTGCCGGATGGATGCGCCGAGTGGACACAGGCATCGCCATCGCCGCGCTTCTGTTCTCGTTTGCCGTGGGCATTACCGCGAACCACGTCCTCCCCCGGTGGGATTCCAGCATCTCCGCCCGCCAGTTCGCCCATTCGGCGCACGAGCAGGCGGCCGGGGCGTCGCTCGCCGTCTACAAATTGCCGCGCGCATGGCAATTCGGCGCCGAATTCTATCTGGACCTCGCGCTCCCGGAATGGACGCCGGCGATTCCGCATCCGGTGTGCGTAATGACGAGCGTCCGCTCGCTCCCGGATCTCGAGCGGCTGTCCGCCTCTGGCCGTTTCGTCGCGACTCCCTCCGGACCCGCAACTCTCTATTGCCTCCCCTGAATCTGGGGGCATTTCTGCTGCCCTTCCGTGCCTCGAATTGCCGGCGCGGAGCGCTGACGTCCGGTGGGTTCCGGCGAATTAACGCGAACTGGAGGCTACCGGCGGCAGCGTGCGCAGGAGAAAGCTGAGGACTGTATTGTCGTAGGTTCGTTTCTCATCGTTCGTCATGGTCAAATAACTGGCCTGGGGCATCACCCATTGCTCGTGTGGCTCGGGCGAGGCGTTCATCAACTGGAGCGTGGTCCGCGCTAGAATCGGGCTCTCGCGCAGGGCAATGAAAAGCTTCGGGATACTCCCCAATGACCCGACTCGCGCGAAGAGCGGCGGCTGTCCCCGATAGGGCAATTCCGCCAGGCGGAAGCCCAGCCGGGCCATCCATCCGATGATGGGCATCTGGCCGTAGCCATCGCGGTCCAGCGCGATGCTGAAAAAATCCATCGGTTCGTTGTATATCGAATCGACCACGAGCGAAGCGACGCGTTTGTCCGTTGCGGCGGCCACCAGTGCCGCATAGCCTCCCATGTTGGCTCCCCACAATCCCATGTGGTTCCGGTCCACGTCGTTGCGCTGGGCCATCACCGCGATCACCGTGAGAACTTCGGTGGCTTCGCGGGGCCCCATCGTGGTCGATCCCGGCGATTTTCCGTGGCCGGAAAAATCGAAGACGAACACGTTGTACTGATTCTCTTCGAGTGTGGTGGCGAGTGTCAGCTCGTCGCCCCGCTGCCAGCCATACCCGTGGCAGAGGATGATCACGGGAGCGCCGCGCAGGCCGGGGAAGAACCATCCGTCCCGGTTCCCTTCGCCCGGAAGCGTGTACTGCACCACCGTCACGTGGCCCTGCAGATCCTCCGGCGTCAGTGAAGTGCGCGTGCTCTCGGGATGCAGCATCCGGTAGTCGATGTATCCGGCGATGACGACGCACACCAGGCCTACCAGAAGCAGTAACAGCAGCAACAGCGTGAGAGCGCTTCGCGTGGTCGAGGAGGGATCACGAAGTTCTTCAATTATGTCCATGAGTCGAAGAAACACCCGCTCATCCGGTTGCCCACCCGGTAGCGAAACGGCGCATGTTAACACACTCGCACACGCTGCCAATCGCTTCCTCCACGCGCAGCACGCATGCAGTACCAGCCGCCGCGGCGGCAGCGCCCGCCGGGCGCCTCAGCGGAGACAGCGGTTGGAGCCCGCGAGTTCGGGCCGCTATAATCGTCTCGCCAGCTCCCTTCCCAGGGGTCTCATGGAGATCGTCCCGCTCAGGCAGGCGACGCCGCGCCAGCTCGATCCTCTCTTTGAGGAGGAGGCGGAGTGCTGGCTGGAGGATTTCCGCTGGGACTACCGTCCATCGCTGGCGCTGATCCGGCGCTTCGTGGAAACCCGGTCGCTCGAGGGGTGCGCGGCGATGCACAACGACCGCGCGGCCGGCTACGGATTTTACGTCTTCGAAGAAGAGAAGGCGCTGCTGGGCGGACTCTACATCGCGCGACGCGCGGGCGAGGCCGGACTCCCGGAACGGCTGCTGGCGGCGCTGCTGCTGAACCTGCGCGCGCGTTCGGACATTGGCCGCATCGAGGCCCAGTTGATCCCGTTCGGCCATTCGCTGGACATGGCGCTGGAGCGGCATCGCTTCCGGTTGCACAAACGGCAATTCATGTACCTGGACCTCACCGGCGGGCTCCGCGCGGCTCCAGCCGTCGCCTTCGCCCCGCCCCGGATCGAGCGTTGGAACGATCGCTGTTTCGAATCGTGCGCGCGACTGATCGAACGCGCCTACTCGCGGCACGTGGACAGCGAGATCAACGAACAATACCGAAGCGAGGCCGGCGCCGCGCGCTTCCTGCGCAACGTAGTGCTGTTGCCCGGCTGCGGCCAGTTTCTGCCGGAGGCCTCGCTGGTCATCCCCGGAAGTGGCCGGAGCGACCTGCAAGGAGTGGTGCTGACCTCCGTGGTGGCACCGCGCGTGGCCCATGTGACGCAGATCTGCCTGCTGCCCACGCTGCAAGGAAAGGGCTGGGGCCGCGCCCTGCTCAGGGCTTCGATCGACGTGCTGCGCGCGCGTCAATTCCAGGGGCTCTCGCTCACGGTGACCTCGGCCAACGCCCCGGCGGTGCACCTGTACGAGTCGGAGGGATTTCGCGTGCTGCGCACGTTTTCCGCGGCGGTGTGGGACGCGAAGCGGCTCGACGTCTGACGCGTCGCCAGCGGCTGGCCCGCAGCCGTTTTCGCCCTCCGAATTCTGGGTTTCGCGGTTTATTTTTGGGCCCGCTCCTTCAGCAGCCCCTTCAATTCATTCAAGAATTCCTTCACGTCCTTGAAATCGAGATACACGGAAGCAAACCGCACGTAGGCCACCTTGTCCAGTTTCTTCAGGCGGTTCATGAGCATCTCTCCGATTTCGGTGGAGCTACGCTCGCGGCTAGGTGAATCGTGGACGAAAGCCTCCACTTCCTCGACGAGCGTCTCAATCTTGGGGATCGGGATGGGCCGCTTTTCGCAGGCTTTCAGCAGGCCTTGCAGCAGTTTCTGGCGGTCGAAGCGTTCGCGCCGGCCGTCCTTCTTGATGATCATGTAGGGGATTTCATCGATGCGCTCGTAGGTGGTGAACCGCCGCTTGCACTTGAGGCATTCGCGGCGGCGCCGGATGAGATCCCCGGCGGTCGCCTCGCGGGAATCCACGACCTTGTCCTCTTTGTGGGAGCAAAATGGACATTTCACGGTTGTATCCCTTTCGAAGGAGCCGCGGCGGGTGCGCCCGCCGTACGTTCGTCGCGTTGCGTCGCAATCCGGCGCAGCTCCCCGAGTGACATCCCTTCGCGAAGAAGGAGCGGAATGCCTGCGAACGAGCAACTGGCAAACGTAATCAGCCACAGGGTAACCGCCGCAGCCATAGCCGGCTCGCGAGCGACACCGAGGAACAGCGTCAGAGCGCCGAACGTGCCCGCCCAGGAGCCGCCGCCGATCACCGGCAACTGCAACGCGGACCCGAGCATGGTGCAGGCGAGAGTGAGGACGGCGGCGCGCAATCCGAACGAGGCGAAATCGCCGCCAAAGCTTCGAGGCACCCACACATAAATCGCCAGCACGAGAGACCAGTGTGCCGCGGTAAGAACGACGGCCACCGCGAAGTCGCCCCAGTTCTGGAGGGCCTGCAACCCTTCCAGGAATCCTATGAAAATTCCTGCAACGCTGCAGCGCCAGCCGGATGTGGCGCGCCACCGTTCCATTTGGCGCGCGAACACTCCCCCATGGGTGATGTGGAGATACATCAGGAAGACGACGGCCACCAGCAGACCGGCGAATAACGCGAAGCCGGCCTTCTGGAGCAAAGCGAGCCGTGACCATGCCGGGGAGGAGTGATTGCCCGCCTCGTGTTCCCGCAACAGGCGGGGGAGCAATATCAGGCTCCAGCCGGTCATGAAGATGGTGACGGAGACGTCGAGCAGGCGTTCCACCACAAAGACGCCGAACATGGAGGAAATGGACAGGCGTTCGCGGCGACCGATGAGAAACGGGCGGACGGGCTCGCCGGCGCGGCCGAGGAGCACGATGGCGACAAACCCCATCAGCGTGGCTTCGAACACGCTCCAGATGCCGGCCGGGCCTATGTGACGGGAGAGACGCACCCAGCGCAACCCGCGAATCCAGTAGCAGACGTAGATGGCAAACAGCGAAAGCAGCAGGAGATCCAGGCGGGCGCCGCGCAGGGCCTCACCCAGGCGGTCCCAACTGAATCCGGGCACGCGCATCCGGCCGTGCGCGGCCCAGAGAAGCACACCAATGAGCAGAAGGGCAAGAAGTAGGAGTAGAATTTTTCGCGCCGGGCGATTCATTGGCAATTGACCGTAGCAACAGCCGTGACATGGTGTCAAGGAATGGCGGTACACTGGAAGTCAAAGCGAACTAGGAGCCACGGACTGGAACGGAGCGACGCCGCCGGGCTCGGAGATCCACCCCGCGGGCCCTCCAGGGGCATGCGGGAAAGCGCGGGTGGCGGGGAGTATAGTTTGATGGTCGGAGTGTGGGCCCTGGGCCGGAATCCGGGATGGTCAGCGGAAACGGACCGAGCCAGCCGTCGAGGACCACATGGCGCTGCCACAATCCGTGACGCTGATCCTGATTCCCCTCGCGTTTGCCGGAGGCGTATTCCTGCTGACCCGGGCGATGAGGCGGATGAGCGCGCGGGCTCAGTTCCTGGTGCTGCTGGGGATGGGGCTGAGCATTGGATTTACGTTTCTGGTGATGGTGCAGTTGCCGCGCTTTCCGCACTGGCTGGGAGTCTCGCTGATGGTGATGGTGTTCACGGCGTCGCCCTTT
>Ga0335078_10014756_pt1 | contig 11593 bp, 10 predicted proteins | sample Lox_Sample_32_FD_206711 | JGI IMG/M metagenome (GOLD analysis project Ga0335078, IMG submission 206711) | Soil microbial communities from Loxahatchee National Wildlife Refuge, Florida, United States - Lox_Sample_3.2 | ecosystem: Environmental > Terrestrial > Soil > Wetlands | place: USA...
GGGCTGGGCCGGGCAGCGGCCGACCTAGTAGAGTGTCGTTGCTTAGTTTTGGTGCTCGTGGTTGGCTGGTGCCTGGCAGATCTCCCTTTCCTTCTGCCGGGATGGATGTGTCATGGCCTCGCGGATGAAGCGGCAGGTTACGTTGACGGCCGGTGATCGTGACGAGCTGGTGCGGATCACTACCACGGGCGTGCATCCCGCGTCGATGATCCGGCGAGCCCGGGTGCTGCTGGCGCTGGACGACTCGGCAGGCGAGATCGGCCAGAAAGAGGAGATTGCGGCGAGGGCCGGGGTCACTGGGGAGACTGTCCGGCTGGTGGCCAGGCGCTTTGAAGAGACCGGCGGTGATGCGTTCGCGACGATCGCCCGCAAGCAGCGTGAGCTGCCGCCGGTGCCCTCTCAGGTCACGGGCGAGGTGGAGGCCCGGCTGATCGCGCTGGCCTGTTCCCGGCCGCCGGCGGGTCACGCCCGGTGGTCGCTGCGGCTGCTGGAGAAGCACGTCGCGCTGGCCCAGGACATCCCGGATATGGACCATTCCACTATTGGCCGGGTGTTAAAAAAACGAAACTTCGTCCTCATCTGAGGAAGTGCTGGGCGATCCCGCCGAAGGCGAACGCGCAGTTCGCGGCCAGGATGGAAGACGTACTCGCGGTCTACGCGCGCCCTTACGACCCGGCGCGGCCGGTGGTATGCATGGATGAGAAGCCCTACCAGCTGCTCGGCCACGCCCGCGCCCCGGTCCCCGCTGGCCCCGGCCAGGACGCGAAGGTCGACTCCGAGTACGTCCGGTATGGCACCTGCTCGATCTTCTGCTGGGCCGAGCCCCTGGCCGGATGGCGGCACGTCGACGCCCGGCCCCGCCGGGCCAAGACCGACTGGGCAGGTCAGGTCAGGCGGCTCCTAACAGCGGACTACCCCGCCGCCCAGACCGTCGTGCTGGTCATGGACAACCTCAACACCCACGGCATCGGGTCACTGTATGAGGCATTCGAGCCCGCCGAGGCGTTCGCGCTGGCCCAGCGGCTGGAGATCCACCACACCCCCCGGCACGGCTCCTGGCTCAACATCGCCGAGATCGAGCTCTCAGCCCTGACCCGCCAATGCCTGGACCGGCGCATCAGCGACCTCGACGCCCTGAACACCGAACTCGCCGCCTGGCAGCATGCCACCAACACTGCCCAGCGCCAGGTCGACTGGCAATTCACCACCAGCGACGCCCGCATCAAACTCCGCCACCTATACCCCAACACTTAGCAGCGACACTCTACTAGCTGCATAAACGCAGCCTGGCCAGCAGCGCTCAGCCCTTGAGGGTGGGGAAGTCCTCTTCCCAGAACTCGGTGACGCCGCGCACCCCGCCCGCGGCCGGGGCCGGGGGCGCCGCCTCGCCGCCGAGGCGCTCGTTCTCCTGTGCCCGCAGTTGCACCCGGCGGATCTTGCCGGAGATCGTCTTCGGCAGCTCGGCGAACTCCAGCCGCCGCACCCGCTTGTACGGCGCCAGCCGCTCGCGGGTGTAGGCGAAGATGGCCAGCGCCGTCTCGCCCGAGGGCTCCGCGCCGGCCACGAGCGTCACGTACGCCTTGGGCACCGCCAGGCGCAGCGGGTCGGGCGAGGGGACCACGGCGGCCTCCGCCACGAACTCGTGCTCGATCAGCACGCTCTCCAGCTCGAACGGCGAGATGCGGTAGTCCGACGCCTTGAACACGTCGTCGGTCCGGCCGACGTAGGTGAGGTACCCGTCGTCGTCGACGGCGGCCACGTCGCCGGTGTGGTAGTAGCCGTCGCGCATCGCGGCGGCCTCCCGCTCCGGGTCGCCCCGGTACCCGGTCATCAGGCCGAGCGGGCGGCGGGACAGGTCCAGGCAGATCTCCCCCTCCTCGGCGGGCTCGCCGGTGATCGGGTCGAGCAGCGCCACCGCGTACCCCGGCAGCGCCTGGCCCATCGAGCCCAGCTTCACCTGCTGGCCGGGGCAGTTGCCGATCTGCGCGGTCGTCTCGGTCTGGCCGTACCCGTCCCGGACGGTGATGTCCCACGCGTGCCGCACCTGCTCGATGACCTCGGGGTTGAGCGGCTCGCCCGCGGCCACGCATTCGCGCAGCGCGGTCACGTCGGCGGCGCGCAGGTCGGACTGGATGAGCATCCGCCAGACGGTGGGCGGCGCGCAGAACGTGCTGACCCGCTGCTCGCCCAGCGCCCGCAGCAGCACCTCCGCGGAGAACCTGTCGTGGCCGAGGATCAGCGCCGTCGCCTCCGCGTTCCAGGGGGCGAACACGTTGCTCCAGGCGTGCTTCGCCCAGCCGGGCGAGGAGATGTTCAGGTGCATGTCGCCGGGCCGCAGCCCGATCCAGTACAGGGTGGACAGGTGGCCGGCCGGGTACGACACGTGGGTGTGCTCCACCAGCTTGGGCTGCGCGGTCGTGCCGGAGGTGAAGTACAGCAGCAGCGGGTCGCCGGCGGTCGTCGGCCCGTCCGGGGCGAACTCGGCCGGCCCGCTGAACGCGTCGGCGTAGGCGTGCCAGCCCTCGGCCGGCGCCGCGCCGTCCACCAGCACGCGGGTCCACTGGCCGGGCAGGCCCGCGAACTTGTCCTTGTGCGCGGTCTCGGTCACCACGTGGCGGACCTCACCCCGGTCGATCCGGTCGGCGAGGTCGTCCGGGCTGAGCAGGGTGCTGGCCGGGATGATCACCAAGCCGAGCTTGATCGCGGCCAGGATCACCTCCCACAGCGGGGCGATGTTGCCGAGCATGAGCAGCAGCCGGTCCCCGCGCCGGGCGCCGAGCTCGCGCAGCAAGTTGGCCACCTGGTTCGACCGGGCCGCCAGTTCGCCGTAGGTCAGCGTGGTGACGCCCGGCTCCGCGACGATGCGCAGCGCCTCCTGGCCCGGGTGCTCGGCCGCGATCACGTCGAACCAGTCCAGCGCCCAGTTGAACTCCGGCAGGTGCGGCCAGGAGAACTCGTCCATGGCCGCCCGGTAGTCGTCCCGGTGATGAAGCAGCAGGTCACGGGCGGCCCGGAAGGTGGCCGTCGGGGAAAGCGGTTGCGTCATGGCGTTCATGTTAACTGCCGCCGCATAGCCGGATGCGGGCGTTAACGCCCTGTTCCGGACAGGCCCGGTCAGTTAGGCGAGAGCCAGTCGTTGGCAAACGCCGACGTATAGGTTCCGGGCAGGAGCGCCTCCGGCTTCACGTCGGCGCGGCCCGACGGGCCCCGCAGGAGGCGCCACGCGGACGATGCCAGTGGCTGCGGGGACTTCTGACTGCTGCCCTGCACCTGGATCTGCCGGAACCCCGCCTGCGTGAAGTCGGCGACATTCTGCTGCCCGGGCTACCCGCTTATCCCGAAAGCGGCGTAGGCAGGTGAGCCGTTTTCGCAGGACTCCTGGAGGTAGACCTCGTTGTTGGGGTCGTCGGGGGTGTTGCGGCTGCCGAGCGTCACCAACTGCAGCGCCTCGCCGTTCATTTTCATTTCTCCTCCACTTGTCACCCTTACCATTCAATACGCGCCGCCACGTGACGCAGGAAGCCATTAGAAAAGGCTAGCACCGGCTATTTGCCCCCGGGATCCCGGTGGCGAAAGCTTTAATGATCACCCGTGGTGGGCGCTGGTCCCCGCCCGCCGTTCCGGGCCACGGCCCGCGCCGGGGTCCGCCGGTCCCGGTGAGCGTCGGCCGCGCGCGGTAACGTTCCGGTGTGCCCACCGCCGAAACCCGGCCCGCCACCGCGGCGCTGCTCGCCGCCGCGGTCACCGGCATCGGCGGAGCGGAGCGCACCGGTCAGGTCGCCATGGCCGAGGCGGTGGAAAGCTCCATCGCCGGCGGCGAGCACCTGGTGGTCCAGGCGGGCACCGGGACCGGCAAATCGCTCGCCTACCTGGTGCCCGCGGCGGCGCACGCGGCGGCCACGGGCTCGGCCGTCGTGGTGGCGACCGCGACGATCGCGCTGCAGCGCCAGCTGACCGACCGCGACCTGCCGCGCCTGGCCGCGGCCCTGGAGCCGCTGCTCGGCCGGGCGCCTACGTTCGCGATCCTCAAGGGCCGCCGCAATTACGTGTGCCGCTACCGGCTGCACGGCGGAGCACCGGAGGACCCCGCCGACACCCTGTTCGAGCCCGCCGCCGCGTCCGCGGTGGGCCGGCAGGTCCAGCGCCTGCACGAGTGGGCGGCGGAAACGCGGACCGGCGACCGGGACGAACTGGTGCCGGGCGTCGAGGACCGGGCCTGGCGGCAGGTCTCGGTCAGCGCCACCGAATGCATCGGCGCCGCGCGCTGCCCGAACGGCTCGGACTGCTTCGCCGAGCTGGCCCGCGAACAGGCGGGACAGGTCGACATCGTGGTCACCAACCACGCCCTGCTGGCGATCGACGCGCTCGAGGACTTTCCCGTCCTGCCCGACCACGACGTGGTCGTCATCGACGAGGCGCACGACCTGGTCAACCGGGTCACCTCGGCCGCGGCCCGGGAGCTGTCCGCGCCCGCCTGCGAGTCCGCTGCCCGCCGTGCCGCGCGGCTGTTGTCCGGTGACCACCTCGACCGGCTGCGCGAGGCGGGCGAGGCGCTCGCCCGGGCGCTGCCCGACGTCCCGGCAGGGCGCCTGGACACGCTGGCCGAACCGCTGGCCGCGGCGCTGGTCACGCTGCGCGACGCCGCGTCGTCGTGTGCCGCGCGGGTCCGCGCCCTCGGCCGGGAGGCGACCGAGGACGCGGAGCGCCTGGCGGCCGGCCGGGCCGCGCTCGCCACGCTGGGCGACATCGCCGAGACCACGGCCCGGGTGCTGGCCGCGTTCGGCGAGGACATCGCCGCCCGCCCGGACGTGGTCTGGATGGACCGGCCTGGCACCGACGAGCGGCAGCGGCCGCCGACGCTCCGGGTGGCCCCGCTGGACGTGGGCGGGCTGCTCGCGGAACGGGTGTTCCGCCGCCGCACCGTGGTGCTCACCTCCGCCACGCTCGCGGTCGGCGGGTCGTTCGAGCCGCTCGCCCGCCAGTGGGGGCTGCCGGCGGACGGCAGCGGCGACGGTGCCGGAAACGGTGCGGCCGAGGCGGCCGGAACCGGGACCCGGCCGGCGGCCGACGGCAAGCACGGCACGCTGGCCTGGTCCGGCCGGGACGTCGGCTCGCCGTTCGATCACCCGCGCAGCGGCATCCTCTACGTCGCCCGGCACCTTCCCCCGCCGGGCCGGGACGGGCTGCCCGCCGCCTACCTCACCGAGATCGCCGAACTCATCGAGGCAGCGGGTGGCCGCACGCTCGGGCTGTTCTCGTCGATGCGGGCAGCCAAGCAGGCCACCGAGGAGCTGCGCCCCAAGCTCGGCCCTCCGCTGCTGTGCCAGGGCGACGACGCCACCGCCCGGCTGGTCCGGCAGTTCGCCGAGGACGAGGCGGCCTGCCTGTTCGGCACCCTGTCGCTGTGGCAGGGGGTGGACGTGCCCGGCGCGGCGCTGCAGCTTGTGATCATCGACCGGATCCCGTTCCCGCGGCCCGACGACCCGCTCGCCTCCGCCCGGCAGCGCGCGGTGGCGGCGCGGGGCGGCAACGGGTTCATGACCGTGGCGGCGGCGCACGCCGCGCTGCTGCTCGCGCAGGGGGCGGGCCGGCTGCTGCGGACGATGGCGGACCGGGGGATGGTCGCGGTGCTCGACCCGCGGCTGGCGACCGCGCGGTACGGCGGCTTCCTGCGCGCGTCGCTGCCGCCGTTCTGGGCGACGACCGACCCGGAGGTGGCCCGCGCGGCGCTCCGCCGTCTCGCCGCCCGCCGGGGCTGAGCCCGGACAGCGATCCGCCCGGAGCGGCCGTGGTGGCCGCCGCCGGGCGGATCGCCTTACCGGGTCGTGCCGTCAGGTGCAGTTGCTGGCGAACGTCTTGAAGGTGTCCTGGTCGGAGTACCAGCCGTGCACGCCGAGGCTGGGCTTCTGGTGGTAGAACCAGGAGAAGAAGGCCAGCTCCTGCGGGTGGTAGGTGAAGCCGCCGACCTTGTCGGTGAAGGTCGTCCCGGACAGCGGGTCACCCACCTCCAGGTTGTTCTGGCAGCCGGTGACCTGGCCGGTGTGCCCCCACGACGGGGTCGGGTTGACGGTGTCCGGGTCGTTCTGCCACTCGGCCACCTCGTGCGACATGGCGGAGATGTCCGACGACCCGCTGCCGAACGCGCGGGAGTTGTCGTACATGGCCAGGCCGTAGGTCTGGGCGCCGGCGGCGGTGTTGTAGGTGTTGTGGTAGCCCAGCACGCAGCACTGGCTGGTGGTGCCGACGTACTCCCCGAAGTTGTGCAGCACGAACAGCGGGAACGTGGTGGTGCCGACGCCCTGGCTCTTCAGCGACGGGATGACGGTCTTCTGCAGGAACGGGTCCAGCCAGTTGATGTTGGCCAGGCCAAGCAGCTTGTTGCCGCAGCCGATGCTGGCGAACGCCGCCTGGGCGTTCGGCACGTTGATGGTGACCGGCTTGAGGGTCTTGAACGTCAGGGTGACGCCGAACTTGGGGTTGATCCCGGTCGGCTGCGCGTACTTCCAGAAGTCGGCGCGCTGGTAGGCGTCCGTCACCTGGCCGGTGCCGATGGACGTGCCGCCCCACTTCCAGGCCTGGCTCTTGACGATCGGCGAGTTCTGTGTCCGGGTGAGCGCGCTCGCGCCGGGGTCACAGCTGTCGACCTTGGTCGGGTCCCAGGTGTCGCCGTTGGAGAACTTCATGATCAGCGGCACGATCTCGGCGGTGACGGTGGTGGCCGGGTTGCTCGACTTGATCGCCGGGTTCTTGCCCACGATCGAGTAGGTGTAGGACTTGGCGCCGACCTTCGCGCTGGCCGTGTACTCCGGCACGGTCGTCCCGGCCCGCGCGGAGGCGCGTGCCTGGGCTTGCGTGATGCGCGCGTGGACGCCCACGTCGTAGAGCGCGTGCCCGAGCCGGACCGCCTTGATCGGCGATGGCGCCGCCGCGGCCGGCAGGGCAGCGGGCAGGGCCAGGAGGACGCCGATACCGAGCGCGGATGCGCCCCCTATCAAGGCCCGCGACAGTCGTGCAGATTTCACATTTTCCCCTTTGCTTCGGCTAGCCCCCGGATGCGGGAGCCGCGGGCCGGTAGACGTCGCACCGGCTCCTGGACACGGCTCCCTGTCGCCGGGGGCAAATCATGTCAGATGAAAGCCAGGCGAATCCACCCCTTGGGAACATCCATCCGTAATCGGTGGCCTGAACTGGGCTGTTTTAGGCCGGTTCGTAGCTGGCCGGCTGTGTCGAAACCCACATGCGGCGGCCCGGCCTAGCCGTAGCCGGCGCACCCGCCGGCCGTCGGCGATAGGGTCGTGCCGGCCGGGCGGAGCGGGGTCGAGCCGGAGCGACCTTCAGGAGGTACGTCCCATGCGACACCACTGTGCCCGCGAGGCCGGCGGCGGCGGATCCTGGCGGCGGGGCATCCGCCGCGGGCTGCTGCTGGCCACGGTCACCGGACTGGCCGGCGCGCCCCTCGCGGCCGGGGCGGCCATGGCGGGCACCATGCCGTCCGGCCCGTCCGTCCAGGCGGCGGCCGCGCCGCCCGCCAGCCGGGCCGGGACGGCACCGCAACTGCAGGTGTCCGGGAACGAGCTGGTGGACGCCGGCGGTGCCCAGGTGGTGCTGCACGGGGTGGACCGGTCGGGCACCGAGTACGCGTGCGTGCAGGGATTCGGGATCTTCGACGGCCCGCACCACCAGGCCTCGATCACCGCGATGGCGAAATGGGACGTCAACGCGGTCCGGGTGCCGCTGAACGAGGCGTGCTGGAACGGTGAGTCCTATGTGAACCCGGCCTATGCCGGGGTGAGCTACCAGAAGGCCATCAAGGCGTATGTGAGCCTGCTGAACGCCAACGGGATGGTGGCGATCCTGGACCTGCACTGGACCGACGGCGGCTACACCGGCCCGTCGTCAGGGTGCTCCTCGGCCCAGGCGGTGTGCCAGAAGCCGATGCCCGGCGCGGCCCAGGCCATCCCGTTCTGGACCTCGGTGGCGAACGCGTTCAAGGGCAACGACGCCGTCATCTTCGACCTGTTCAACGAGCCTTACGCGTCCCGGGCCACCGGCGGCACCGGCAGCGGCTGGCGCTGCTGGCTGCACGGCGGCACCTGCCCCGGGATCGGCTACCAGGTGGCCGGGATGCAGAGCATGGTGAACGCGGTCCGGTCCACCGGCGCCCGCAACGTGATCATGCTGGGTGGCGAGGAGTACGCCAACGACCTGCGGCAGTGGCTGTCGCACGAGCCCGCCGACCCCGACCACGACCTGGTGGCCTCCTGGCACTCCTACAACTTCAACACCTGCGCACCCGTCTCGTGCTGGAACCACCAGGTGGCGCCGGTGATCGCGCAGGTGCCGGTGATCGCCGGGGAGATCGGCGAGAACGACTGCGCCGACGGCTACATCGACCCGCTGATGAGCTGGCTGGATGCCCGGTCCACCAGCTACCTGGCCTGGGCCTGGAACGCCGACTTCGACTGTTCCTCGGGGCCCGGCCTGATCACCGGCTATGCCGGGCACCCGACCGGCTACGGCTTCGGCTACCGGTCTCACCTGCGGCACCTGGCGGCCGGCTGACCTCAGGGCCCGGCCTGGCTGGTCATGTCGGCGATCTCGTCCGGCCAGAAGATGGGCAAGGTGGCGTAGCCCGGCGGCTCGGCCTCGTTCTCCACGTACACGTTGCCGATCCCGTCCGTGGCCGCGTCCGCGACGTCGGTGCGCACGCCGGCCCGGGTCCCGGCGCTGATCATGGCGGCGAACCGGTCGGCGGGGTAGGCGGCCAGCCAGGGCGGGAAGGCCCGGGCCTGGAATCCGGCTTGCGTGCCGGCGAACACGTCCAGGATGTCGCTGGCCGGCATGTAGCAGGACGAGCCGCCGGCGACGGTCCCCGGGTCGAGCATGACGATGCCGCCCAGGGCGTGCACGAAGGCGTAGAGGGCCCGGTAGTAGGGCACGTCCGCGCACGACGTGGGTACCTGGTCGAACATGACGCTCGGCGTGCCGTACCACAGGACGGCGTCGGTGACCTCGGCCTCGACGGTGGCCAGCGGCACCCGCCCGTAGCTGGTGGTGATGTAGTACAGCGGGAGGACGCCCGCGCCGCGGAGCGCGCTGATGGTCGGTGGCCAGGCGAGGTTGGGCTCGTCGGCGGGCCGGTGGTCGCACCCGGATCCGGTGCCGTCCGGCGCGCAGATGTCCACGATCGCCGCCCGGACGGCCGGGGCGCCGCCGGCGACCTGCGCCCAGGCGGGGGAGCCCGCGGCGGCGTAGAGCGGGAGGGTGATCCGCGGGGAGGGCTGGCCGGCCACCGAGACACCGGCGACGTCGGTGACCTCGGCCGGCCAGAACGCGGGGAGGCCCTGGTAGCCCGGGTCCGGCTCGTTCTCGTCATCGACGTAGATGTTGCCGATCCGGTCGCTGGCGGCCTCGGTGACGTCGGTGCCCACGTTCAGGGCGCTGCCCTGGCTGACCGTCGCCGCGAACCGGCCCGCCGGGTAGCCGCTCATCCACGCGGGGAACCTGTATCCGCGGAAGCCCTGCAGGTGCAGCGCGATGTTGCCGTTCTCCGGGCCCTCGAACACCTGGAGGATGTCCGCGGCGTCCATGTAACACGACATGCCCGCGCTGACCGTCCCGGGGCTCAGCTCGACGGTGCCGTCATTGGTGACGCTCTTGACGTAGTTGTAGAGCGGGCCGTAGTAGCTGGACTCCAGGGCGCACGTGCTGCCGGACTGGTCGAACATGAAGCCGATGCCCTTCCCGTACCAGCCCGCCGCGGCGGACACCTCCGATTCCACCGTGGCGAGGGAGAAATGCGGGCTGCCGCCCGCGTCGCCGTAATCGGTGGCGATATAAATCAGCGGGGTGATCCCGGCACCGCGCAGCGCCGCGATCTGGCTGGTCCAGGCGGGCGGCGGCTGCTCGTCCCACGGGGTGCCGTCACAGCCCGAGCCGGAGCCGTCGGCCGCGCACATATCCAGGATGGAAGCGTGCACCGCCGGGGCGTTGGCGGCGACCTGATGCCACGGTGAGATGTCCGGGAAGGCGTAGAGGGTGGTGATGATGTGCTCCGACGACACCAGCCCGCCGGGCTGTGCCGCCACGGACGCGGCCGGCCATGCCGGCGCCAGCAGGGCCAGGGCCCCGGTCACGGCCAGCATGGTCAGTCTGGGAAGCCGCATGCGCACCTCGCCCGGCCGGGCCGGCCCGGGCAGCCGACTTGGTTTCCTTTCCCCGGGAATGACGGCTCATCTTATTCGGCGGGCCGCCGGGCCGGTGCCTTTGCCGGCAGAAATTTGACGGCCCGCCATATTGGCCGGTGGTGCCAATTAAGCAAATAGGTGCTTATGGCGGGCTATTCTCGGCGGCCGCGCAACGCGACAGCAGCGTTATATGCGCGGTGGCGCGCACTGAGTTCCGCGATGCCCTGGCAGGGCTTGACTTCCTACCGCGTGCCCCGGGGTATCAGGTGATGGCAGGCGCGCACGGCGGCCCGGGTCCGCGGCGCGCCCGGGGTGGCGCCCTGGATGGCGAGCCCATTGAAGATCAGCACGGTGTTGAGGTTCGGGACGCCCGGGGCGCTGGTTACGTGGGCGTGCGGTAGTCCGTGCGCGCGCAGGCACTGCGCGTATGAGTTCATCGCCGCGAGGTTCCGGGAGGAACTGGCATGCGACCTCGGCGGGTGCGAGCCTCCGCTGCACGCCGCGGCCAGCAGTGCGAGCACGGCGACAGCACCGGCCACCTTCGTCATGGCCCGGCCCGGCCCGTCGTGATCGTTGCCACGATGTCGCCGTGCACCACGACCTTGTGGCCCTTGCCGGGCCAGGCGATGGGCGCGGTGCTGGCGCAGGTGTAGGCGTGCGTGTCGATGAGCGTGTCGACGGTCTCCTGGCCTGAGGGAAGCCTGAAGTAACCGAAGCTCAGTTCGGTGCCGGCGGGCAGGGCCGCCGGGTTGATCGTCATGGTGTCCGGTGATGACCTTTGCCCTGTCACGACCCGGGTGAAGCCGGCCGGGCTGGGATGTGAGGAGCAGAAGCGGCCGGTGGTGACCATCGCCGGGATCCCGTCACGCCGCAGGTCGCGCTGCAACGCGCCGGGTGCCAGCAGCACGTTCGGGTTGATGGTCAGCGTCGCCGTCCCGTCGCGGTGCTTGACCAGGGTGAAGGCCGTGGTCCGGATCGTGCCCGTGCTGCGGGCTGGAGCCGCACCGTGGACGCCGGGCAGGGTGAGTGCCAGCGCGGTGCCCGCGGCGGCGAGCACAGCCAGCCCGGTGACCGCGGCGGGAATCCGGCGCCGGGCGCGGACCGTGCGGCCGCGGCTGATGATCTGGTCCACCGGGGTGTGCGAGTGCACCAGGTCACGTTGCCCTCGCACCGCGGTGATCACTTCGTCGTCGTTCACGATGACTTCTCCTGCTGTCGTTCATGGCTGAGGTCGCTGCGCAACGTGGCGATGGCGCGGGCCGGGTGAGCCTTGACCGCGCTGGGCGAGATGCCAAGCAGCCCGGCGGTGCGGCTGGTTTCCAGGTCAAGGAGCAGCCGCAAGGTGACTACCTGCCGCTGGCGGGCAGGTAGCCGGGTCAGGGCCGTCATGATCCACGGATCGAGCG
>Ga0335078_10014758_pt1 | contig 11592 bp, 10 predicted proteins | sample Lox_Sample_32_FD_206711 | JGI IMG/M metagenome (GOLD analysis project Ga0335078, IMG submission 206711) | Soil microbial communities from Loxahatchee National Wildlife Refuge, Florida, United States - Lox_Sample_3.2 | ecosystem: Environmental > Terrestrial > Soil > Wetlands | place: USA...
AATCTACGACTAACCTGGCACCATCGCAATGGACGGATGTTCTCACCAACTCCACTCCGTCTCCGATCAACCTCTGGACCAATACGAGCATCTCGGCCAGAGCGGTTTATTATCGTGTCGTTTCGCCTTAATGGGAGCTTATTGCTGGCCAGGACATCCCAGACTGAAATGGCCCGTTTTCGTCCGTTTGCACGTTCTGCAGTCTCAGGCGTAATGAGATCTGCACGCCGGCCCGCGAAGCCGGAAGCTCGCGGCGCGAATCCACGTGAGAGCGCTGCATCGAACCTTCGCGGCAGGCGATCGAAAAGGGGCTGTTCAAATGGATGCCGCTGGAGGCTCGGCCGGGGTGGGACAGCCTGATGGGGCTGCAGTTCGAAAACCTGGTCCTGGGAAATCTTGCCGTGGTCTTGGATCGGGCAGGATTGGCCAGCGTTCCGATGTTGAATGCCGGGCCGTTTTATCAGCCGCGGAAGGCCTCTTGCGGCGGCTGCCAGATTGATCTCCTTGCTCGCTCGCGGCACTCGCTCTACGTGTTCGAAGTGAAGTTTAGAAAGCAAATCGACAAGTCGGTCATAAAAGAGGTGAAAGAAAAAATAAGGCGGCTGCGGCGGCCGCGGGACCTCTCGGTCCGGACGGGCCTCGTTTATCAGGGTGAGTTGCACCCGGAAATCGAGTCGGCCGGCTATTTTGATTTTCTGCTCCCTTTCTCGGATCTTTTGAAATAAGCCGGGGCCGTCCAAAAGAGATTATGTTCACATTCGTGCAATTTAATTGCCGATGGTGCGACCCGTACTATTTGGAGTTCTCCGTTTTGGACACGGTGGGGCAGGCGGGCCGGGGAGGCGCGGTGAAAGCCGGATCAGCCTTGTTGAGTGGGCTGATGCGTTGCGGATGGGCTCCAGGAACAAGCAGACGGCGCCGCCCAAATTCTTGCCCATGGCCTCCATGTCCCCAATCTTAAACTTGACACTTGCAATCCCCATAAAGAAGGGCGTGGCGACGATTATCGCGAAGGGCCTTTCTTCCAGGCCATCGCGGCTCCCTGCACCATCTCCGCCAAGAGCGGGTGTCATTCCTGCGGCCATCCTGACGAAACTCAGCGATGGCAACCAGGCCGGGCTGCTGTGCGGATTCTCCAACAAATGTCCATCCCCCCACTATAATACCCTGTTGGACCACGCGGAAGTTTTACCCGCCCGCAGCCGCCACATTTGCTGGTGATTTGAACTAATCCGTGACGGGCGCGTCGGCAACCGGCGTCCCGACCTCGAAAACCATAATCACATGCAATTGCGGAAATTGGCTGCTGCCGAGGCTGGGAAGCACCTTCAAAGGACTTCGCTTTTTGTGCTATTTCACAGGTGAATACGGTTGTTACGAAGGAATTTGCCACAAGATTTGACAAAAACATGCTGGACAAGGACAAGCGGTGAATACAAATGTGCTGCCACAATTCTCCGGAAACGTGGTGCCGGTGGCCGTGCCGAGACCAAGACAGTTTCAATCCCTCCAACAAACGAGTTTGGCGCATTTCGGATTACCTGTTCTGCCTCGACTCGCCAGGGCCGGCAAGAGTTGCTCACGGTAACTGCGGGCAAGTGTAAAGCTTTGATATGAGATTTCAATGCGGTCTAAGCTGCCGCGAGGCATGGAACAACGAAGCCACCATCGCCATTGCCAACAGCCCGATCATGATCAGCAGAGAGGTCAGCGTAGCGATCCTGTAATAGCCGGCCAGCATCATTTTTACGCCGACAAACACCAGCACCGCCGCCACCCCGTAGTGCAGGAGAACGAATTGTTTCATCATGCCCGCCAGCGCGAAGAACATGGAGCGTAATCCGAGGATGGCAAACACGTTCGAGGTATATACGACGAATGGGTTGGTGGTGATGGCCAGCACGGCGGGCACGGAGTCCGCGGCAAACACGAGGTCTGAGGTCTCCAGCATCAGCAGCACAATGAAAAGTGGCGTGGCCAGTCGTCGTAAGTCCGGTTTCACGAAAAACCTGCCGGCGTGATAATCCGTTGTCACGGGCATGAAGCGGCGGAAAATCTTGAGCACGGGATTCCTCTCCGGGTGGACTTCCTTTTCCTTTTGGAATGCCATTTTGAAGCCGCTCATCACGAGCACCACGCCGAAGACATAGATAATCCAGTGAAATTTTTGAATCAGCGTGACCCCTGCCGCGATGAAAACTGCGCGCATAAGCAACGCTCCGAAGATGCCCCAGAACAAAACCTTGTGCTGATATTTCGCAGGCGCCTTGAAGTAGGCGAAGATGAGCAGGAAGACGAACAGATTGTCCACGCTCAGCGACAATTCCACGAAGTAGCCGGTGAGGAACTCCAGTCCTTTGTCATGGCCGCGCCAGTGCCAGACAACAGCATTGAAGAGGAAGGCCAGAGCAATCCACACGCCGCTCCACACGAGCGCTTCCTTCGTGCCAATCGTGTGCGATTTGCGGTGGAAAACGCCGAGATCCAGCGCCAGCATCGCAAGCACGAAAGAACCAAAACCAAGCCAAAGCGAGGACGAGGCGGTCATTCTTTCACTCCGCGCGTGCGTATGGAGCGAATCATTCTCAGAAATCCCAGTGCAATCGCATGCTTACGACCGACACCGGGCCGCGCGCGGTGTTGTAAGCCGGATTGGCGAAATACTGATAATCTGCCGTGGCATGAATGTTCTTCCAGACTCGCATATTGTAATAGGCTTCGAGTCCCTGCTCGATGGCGTAGTTAAGCGCTCCGTCACCGGCTAGGATACCCGACCCGCCGGCGGCAAAAAACTTCTGCGCGTCGCGAGAAATGCCGTTGATCATTCCAGCCAGACCGATTGTGTCATCCGGGCGTTGCCAGAAATCGCCCTTGATGCTCAGACCGAATGAGGCGGCTTCATTTACGTCCGCATAAGCCCAACTCTCCGTATGCCCATCGTTCCAGCCCAGCCGGGCAAACGCACCCACACCCTTGATCAACTCCTGCTCGGCATTTAGCGCGAAGCCGTATTTATAACGGTAGGCCCTTGTGGCGACAATGTCGGCTGGCCGGATCGGGCTGTCCACTGCGCCCTCGTAGCTGCCCATGTCCGCCCGATTGACGAACGCCAGCAAACGAACAGCGCCAGGATGATTGCCAAAAGCAAGACGTCGTTCAAATTCGGTGACCATTCCCCATGCTTCCAGGTAATGATCATCGATGGCCATGCCGTTGGCCACGCGAGGCATCTGGAAAAAGCCGTAACGCGCGGCCCAGGTGGGCTGATTTAATTCAGCGGTAAACCCGGTGATGTAGCCCAAGCTGTTGGCTGGATAGTCCCAAGCTTCGTTGCCTACTAAAGCCCAATCCAGAAACTGGGACGTTACATCGCCCGCGTAGGAGTTCTGATCGAAAACATCCAGCACGCTCATTTCTCCAACAGTCAAAGTGATCCGCGAAACGTCCTGTTTGCCGCCCACATGCAGAGCGTCATCCGGCACGTCTTCTTGCTCGCCCCCCAGGCCGATCGTTTGGCGGACAAAAACACGAACGGGAGCCACATTGCCATGGGCAGAGCCTAGTTTGTAAGCCTCGGCATTGGGAAAGGCTTCGATACCGAGAGTGTGGTTAAAACCGAAACCTTGCCAGAACATGCCGTCCAGATGGAACTCCGCCCCTTTCCACAACCGTGTTCCGAGGAACAGGTCATAATCAACCGTCTCGGCTGTGGCGGCATGGTTGTCCAGACTTTGTGGGCCCGAATACTGCGCCGGAAAACTCGAATGCCAATCTCCCACATAGGTGGCCGCCATGTGGTAGTTCCAAAACTGTTCTCTCGCCGCGGTGGGAGTTGGCGGTGTTAACGCGGGCGCGCTGTTTGTATGTGAGGAGTCCTGACTATAGCACGCTTCGCCCAAGAAATGAACCGCCAGAATCAAGGCGGAACATTTCAGAATGGAAGGGCAAGTTTTCATATTCGTGGGATGGTTGTTGGGCTAAATGCGTGAATTTGATTTTTGTTGTCGCGTCATAAAATTCCGGCACAGCCGATGTAGGCAGATTAGCTCACGTCCAGACGAACGTGTTACTGAAGACTCCCTGAAGATTTGTTAAGAATTGCCGTGCCCCTAAAATGGAGACATCCAGTCTCCTCCATCTCATCACGCGCCTTGCGGGAGTGGGTGATCTTGGTGATCCCCTTCGCAATGATGAATTTCGACTGTCATGTGGACAAGTTCTTCATGCTCCTTCAGGGGCGCCTTGTATGCTTCGGGTGACTTCGGGTGGTGGGCAACCAAAGAAATGATGGCGGCGAATTTGTTTAAGCCAACCTGCCAGATGTGCAAATCGGTGATGACGGAGTCCCCATCCGATTCAATGGACTTCCGTATTTCCTGGTTCAAGTCGGAATTCTCCGGCTCCTTGTCCAGAAGGATGACTTGAGTTTGGCGGACCAGCCCGTAGGCCCACTGGGCAATCACCGCGCTGCCGACAATGCCCATGACTGGGTCGAGCCAGGCCGCCCCCCACAGTTTACCCGCCGTCAACGCAAAGATCGCCAGCACCGAGGTTGCCGCATCTGCAAGGACGTGGATGTAGGCCGATTTCAAATTGATGTCATTCTCGTGAGAATGGGAGTGCGGCTTCGAATGCGACCCGTGCTCATGCCCGTGATCGTGGTGATGGCTTTCCTTGAGCAGGAGAGCACTAACCAAATTCACTACCAGCCCGATGGCCGCGATTCCAATCGCCTCATTATAATGGATGACCAAGGGCTGAAAGAGCCGCACGATCGATTCCACCAGCATAAAGAGGGCGATACCCGCAAGAATGATGGCACTTGTGTAGGCTCCCAAAACGCCGACCTTTCCTGCGCCAAAACTGTAGAGACGATTGCCAGAATTCCTGCGCGTCACCATATAAGCCCAGGCCGTGATGAGGAATGCGGCGACATGGGTGCTCATGTGGCAACCGTCCGCGAAAAGCGCCATTGAATGCAGGTGCAGGCCGGCGATGATTTCCACCACCATCATAGTCGCGGTGAGAAAAATTACCCTCCGCGTGTTTTTTTCTGCCGTCCCCAGATCGCCTACGAAATCATGACTGTGTTGCCAGCGTGATTGATTTAGCGTGTGCATAAAATCGTAAAATGTGATGTTTGTCTCGTCATTCTGTTTTCGTTTGGGGCAACAATTGCCATGTAATCCCAACGACATTTTTTTCCAAACTCAACCGGCTGACCATCTGTTCGACCTGCGCATCCATTCGTTCCGAACTGGACAGCGTGGCCCGGAGAACCGCGTGTGTCTGGCTTTTGCCGACCACGCTCTCGAGTTCGTGCAGAACCATGGGTGAAACGGTCGTAAGCTGGACAAGCAGCATCCGAAGTTGCACTTCCTCACGCCCCAGGCAAGTCAAGTGAAGTGAGTATTTGAACTCCTGTTCGCTGACGTCAACCGGTTGCCGGTTAATCAACGCAACGACCGGGCGCAACAGAGTGTTTACCCCGAGCACGCAGGCGGCACCGAGACAAGCAAATCGAAAATATCCGAACCCAGCCAGGGTGCCGAGAGCCGAAGAACACCAGATGGTTGCGGCGGTATTGATCCCACGCACATTGAGACCGCTCCGCATGATGACCCCTGCACCAAGAAACCCAACGCCGGAGACCACATACGAAGCGATGCGGGTCGAGCTGGGATCTGGAATCAGACAACCCACAATGACGAAGAGAGCGGAGCCGACTGCAACCAAAGTGTAAGTCCTCAAACCGGCGGTTCGTTGGCGCCACTGTCGTTCCGCTCCGATGACCGAGCCGCAAAGCAGAGCGCAGCCGAGCCGCAACAGAAAATCAACCGTGTTCATTTTTAGGGCTTGATCCCAGCATTGATCCGATTGGTGGTGTCGATCGCGTTCGCTGGGGAATTTGAGGCCGCATCCTCTGACTTGTGTGAACTCGCAAAGACCCGAACGAATTTGATGCCGATCAGCAGGAGCAGGATCAGCAGGTAAATGCGCAAGGCCCACAAGGCAAACCGGACCGTTTTGGTTGTTTTGATGCGTGGCATAAATTAACTGCTTTGGGATTCAAATTTGGTGCCTTTGAGGATGTCCCGGTTGCGCACAATGCCCAACAACCGGTCCTGAGCGTCCACTATTGGAAGCATGTGAAACTGGTATTTGGCGAACAAGGCCACCAAATCTTCGCGCAGGCAATCCTTGTCTGCGGTGACCACAGGCGAAATCATCAACTCGCCTAGGCTCGCGCTCTCCGCTGCGACTACCAAGTCCCGCAAATCCACCACGCCTTGCAGAGTTTTAGCCTCGCCCGCCACGACGTAGAGATATGAAATGTTGCGGTTGTGGCCGGTGAACTCGCGCAGTGAACGCAAAACGTCAGCCGCTTTCGCTTCTGCTGGGAACGCAAAAAACCTCTCGCTCATCAATGTCGCCGCCGGCACATCGGTATTGGACATGATGGCGTTGACGCGCGTGGCCCGGGCCGGGGGCAACAGTTTCATTAGTTCAGTGGCCTTGGCGTGAGGCAAACTGGAGAAGAAATCAGCGATTTGCATCAAGGACATGATCGCCAAGACTTGGCGCGCTTTTTCCTCCGACAAAAAGGCGATGAGCTGCCGCTTGGCGCGCGGCTCGGCATCGCCGAGCACCTCAGCTGCCTTCTCCGGGGCGAGCGCGGAAAACATGGCCTGTTGCTCGTCGCCGGACAGAACCTCGAGCGCGTCGGCCAAATCTTCGCTAGGCAGTTCCAGCGCGTGCTCGCGGGCGACCGAAAGCGTCACAATGTCCTTGGTGTGGTCTTCCACCGAGAGCGGTTGGACGTAACGCCAGGAAATCAACTGATCCTTGGCTGCGGCGAATCGGTCAAAACCCCATTTGCGGAGAAAGCCGTTGAAGGAGATGTCCACATGCACCAGGATCATCCGCCCTTTGGAGAACAGGAGTTGAACATCGTTGACCACCTCCGTGCGCCGACCGTCAATATCCAGAATCGTCTGCCCCATCAGGTGTTCGTTGACCAGAATCCAGCCTTTCTGGTCGGTGAACCGCGGATACGGATTGCCCGTTTCGGACGCCATGATGAAAATGCATTCGTCTTCGATTCGCGTGACCTTCTCCCATGGGACCAATTCGTCGGGATGTCCTTGGCCGTGTTCAATGTAAATACCGACGGCTTCTGGATACGGTTCGGAAAGCCGGAATACCAGATCGGTGAGACGGCCATTTTTCTGGTTGGTTTTCTCAAGGCTAATGCGGCGGTTGAGCAATTTGGAGAAATAAAGAAGCTGGAACGCTTCATATCCGGCCGGTTTGTCGCTGAAGTTGTTTTGACGATCGTTCATGGCAGGTTCTCCTAGTTGGCAGTCCCGAACCATTCGGGGAACAACACGGAAATGCCGTAGGCGGTGGAAATAACAATAACGAAGGCGGCGATGCTCCAGTTGGCGATGTTCTGCCAGCGAGTGTTGACGTATTCACCCATGAGTGGTTTATCGTTCAGCAGCAAAATCAAAAACATCAATGCCGCCGGCAGCAGCGTCACCGCCACCACCTGCACAAAGATGGTGATGATGTTCTGCATGTCGATACTGGCGACGAGCGAGACGACCCCGGCTGACATCAGCATCAACACGTAGGCGACGTAGAACCACGGAGCTTCCCGGACACCGCGATTCAGGGAATGCGCCCAGCCGAAAACTTCGCCCAACGCCCAGCTTGTTGCCAGGGAAATGCACAGCGCGCCGAGCAGCCCGGCATCGAACAGGCCGATGGCGAAGAGCAGCTTGGCCCACGGGCCCCAGTGTGACCCCGCGGGCATGACCGCAGGCATGGCGGCGGCGGTTTTAGCGGCCGAATCCATGTCCTGCCAGCTATGGAAGGATGGATCAATCTTCGACCAGGGACCGGTGGTGATATGATTGGCCGCGGTGTCCGCTGCCAGGGTGGCGGTGTTGGGATTGGCCGGGTTATAATAGAAGACGCCGGCAGCAACGATGATGATGAATGCCGCCACCACGCAGGTCATCGTCGATCCAAAAAGGGTGTCGAACTTCCCATATTTGATCTGTTTCACATCCATCCCTTTGTCCACCACGGCGGATTGTTGGAAGAAAATCTGCCACGGCGTGATGGTTGTGCCGATGTTCGCCATAATCAGGGTTAGCAAAGCCACGCCCGACATGCCGAGTTTGAAACTCGGATGATAGAAGCCCTGTCCGACGGCACTCCAGCCTTCCTTGACGTTCCCGGTGTGCATCGCCCAGATGGCCGCGGGGATATAGACCAGATTGAAGAGGCAGAAAAAAAGAGTGATTTTTTCAAACGTCCAATAACGCCCGGTGATGACGATGGCTGTAAGCAGAAGGGTCACAGTGAAGAACGTACCCCACGGCGGGATGTTGAACAGGCTCATCGCTTGCGTCATGCCGATGTATTCGGTGACGAGAGTCAACCAGTTGATGACCGCCAAATCGAAAATGGAAAACCATCCCCAGAACTTTCCAAAGCCATCAAAGATCGCCTCCGCGTGGCCGCGCTTGGTCACCGCTCCCAACCGCACGGTCATTTCCTGCACGTAATACGCCATCGGCACCAAAATGATCATGGCCCAGAGCAAATTGAAGCCGGTCTTGGCGCCGGTCTGGGCGTAGGTGGAGATGCCGCCAGCGTCATTGTCGGCGATCATGGTGATAATGCCAGGGCCAAGGGCGGCGAGGAAGATCAACGTCCGCCGGTTGAAGCGGCGGATTTGATGAAGCAACTTGCTGATCCAATACATAGTAATCTTGCTTTGTTTTACTTGGTCGCCTGTCGGCCCCTCTCGCCCTTCAGTCAATCATAATCCATATTCGAACCCCAATGCGAATCCCGCTCCATTATTTTGGGATACCCTAAATTTGCCCAAACAAACGATACCTTATGGACTTGGAGGGGCGTTACTGAAGACTTCCTGAAGAATTCTTAAGGATTCGTCTCCGGGAAAACTATCTGGAACATCAGTTCAACTCCGTATCATGCGCAAACGGATGCGAAACACGCTGCCGTGTTCAAGTTGGCTGGTCAGTCCTACCGTGCCTCCCATCCGTTCAACCGACCATTTGACGATGGCCAACCCCAAGCCCACGCCGCCGTCCGCCCGGGAGCGGGCTTTGTCCACCCGGTAGAATCGCTCGAAAATCTTCTGTTGATGCTCTTCCGCGATACCTGGTCCCTCATCGCTGACCTCGACTACGGCCTCATCCCCCTCAGCGAAGGCGCGCAACCTGATTGGTTTTCCGACGGGGCTGTAACGAATGGCGTTCTGAGTCAGATTCATCAGGGCTAATCGAAGCAGCGCGGGATCGAAGACCGCCAGTAAGTGATCCGGACAGTCCGTCTGAAGCTGCTGGTGCTTTTCCTCGGCCACCAGGCTCAATGAATCGTTCACTTCCACCAATACCGGACGCACGAGCCCAGCCTCCATTTGCAGCGGGATTTCGCTGTTTTCCGGCCGGGTCAGCAGCAGGAGCCGGTCAATCAACTGGTTCATGCGAATGATCTCTTCCAGCATGCTGCCAACCGCGTCATGAAGAATGGCCGGATTGCGCTCGCGCTGGGCAACTTCACCGACGGCGCGCATCGCGGTAAGTGGTGTGCGCAGCTCATGGGAAACGTCAGCCGTAAGTCGGTCCAGCTCGGCAGAAGATCTTTCGATCTGCCCCAGCAACTCATTTAGCCCAGTAGCCAACTGCCCAACTTCGTCGTGAGGATTCGTCACGGGCAGACGTTTGCTCAATCCCTTGGCTGACAACCGCTGGGTCTGCGTTACCAATTCCCTCAGCGGCGCCAGCATCCGCCGGGTCATAAAATGCGCTCCTACGCCGAAAAGCAACGTCACGCCGGCCCACATCAATGCCAGTTTCGCGAGCAGATCGGAAAGATTTAGAGGCTTCCAAATGCCGAGCACGGCCCCAAGGGCGACACAAACAGAAGCGGTTGCCCCCGCGCTCACGCCGCCGCAAACAGCCAACCGCACCCTCAATGGGCGGCGTTGCCACCACGCCTTCACCCGTTCGCCTCCTCCCGCAGCACGAAGCCCACACCACGAATGGTGTGAATTAGTTTAACGGCATGGCCTTCATCCACTTTGCGCCTCAAATGCGCCACATGAACATCAATCACATTGTCCAATGGCGTCAGGCGATTAGCTTCGCGCCAGACCTCCTTCGCCAGCATTTCACGGGTAACGACTTGGCCCGGTTGCCGCAGCAAGAAGGCCAGCAGGTCAAACTCACGAGGAGTTAGCTCGATGGGCTTGGTTGACCGCCACGCACGGCGAGCCTCCAAATCGACAACTAAATCGGCGATGGTTTTCTTTAAGGGTTCGCTGGGTCCAGTCCGGCGCAGCAATGTTCGAATCCTGGCCACCAACTCTGCGAAGGCGAAAGGTTTGACCAGATAATCGTCCGCCCCGCTTTCCAGCCCCAACACCCGGTCGTCCACGGCATCGCGCGCAGTCAGCAGGAGCACCGGGGTTTTATTGCCTCGCGAGCGGAGGGTTTTGAGAATCTGAATCCCAGATCGCCCCGGCAACATCCAATCCAGCACCACCAAATCAAAAGTTTCGGCATTAAGGAGAAAAAAACCATCCTCCCCAGTATGCGCCATGGCTGTGGCAAACCCGGCGCGCTCCAATCCAGATGCGAGCGCGCCAGCGGTCTTTTTGTCGTCCTCGATAATGAGCAGGCGCATAAAGTTCCAAGCACCACAAAACATGGTGTAAATCCGGGACGCTGGCGAGGAACAACACCTTAAGATTTCTTCAGAATCGCACGGCGATCGCTTGTGAAACATGGCCCTTCAGTTATCGTCCAAGCGGTCAATTCCGGCGCGATGGACGTTTTTTAAAAGGGCACTTTTTGGTTTCTGAAGCGATAATTTGTGAATGAAGTCGAGTTGAAGTCAGCGCCTTCAAAGGGCGCTGTCCTGACGAGGAACCCAGCAAAAACGTGGCTCGGTCGCAACGGTTCCGTATCATGGCCCAAAAGGCAGTTGTACCGCTTTAACGCTTGTAAGCCATGGTGGTCGCGTCGATGTCGCGGGGACGCAACCCATTCGGCGCGAAAGCCTGCCGCGCAAGGAAATGGATTATGCTTGGCGAATTACCTTGACGCGGTAATATTCATTCTCTATCGTGCATAACGCATGAAAGAGAATTTAGACTTGCCCAATCCGTTCGAATATGGGACTTTCGTCACCGGAGAGCAGTTTTGCGGCCGGAGCAAAGAAATCACGGAATTGCGAAAGGCCATCCTAGGCCATCAGCATCTGCTCATCAACGCGGAAAGGCGGATCGGAAAAACTTCGCTGGTAGAGCAAACCCTGCTCCAACTGCCCAAGGATGAGTATGTGGTCTGCGCGTTGGACCTTTACAAAACCGAGGACGAAACCAGCTTTGCTAATGCCTTTGGAAGGGCGGTGGCCACGGAAAAAGCGGGGTCCGCTGAAGGCTTGCTTGCCCAAGCCAAGAAGTTTTTCCACCGGCTGAAGCCGACCGTCAAGCTGGATACGGAAGGCAAACCGAGTTTGTCGCTGGAGATTTCCGGGGAGATG
>Ga0335078_10014759_pt1 | contig 11592 bp, 8 predicted proteins | sample Lox_Sample_32_FD_206711 | JGI IMG/M metagenome (GOLD analysis project Ga0335078, IMG submission 206711) | Soil microbial communities from Loxahatchee National Wildlife Refuge, Florida, United States - Lox_Sample_3.2 | ecosystem: Environmental > Terrestrial > Soil > Wetlands | place: USA: Florida...
ACGAACTGAAGTTGCCGGCCGGTTCCAGCGATTCCGCCGCGATCCGCGAAACCGTTGGCGGCTTCAACGACGACGTGGTCGTGACCGGCGACAAAAAGCTCTTCTTTACGCGCATGTCGATCACAACTCCGACCGAAATCTACACGGCATCAACAGTCATGCCGTCTTGTAAGGTCCACCTTGCGCACGGCAAGGAACCGGACTTGCCGTACGACTCCCCGGAGTGCCAGTTGTCTGAAGCATCCGCCCTGACCCACATGAACGACGCTGTACTTTCTCAGATTTCCATGACCCCGCTCGATACGTTCACCTTCCCGGGAGCGAACGACGAACGAGTCGAAGGCTTCATGGTCAAGCCACCGAATTTCGACCCGAAGCAGAAATATCCGGTGAAGTTCGTCGTGCACGGTGGCCCCGAGGTTCCGTTGGGTGACGAATGGAGCTATCGCTGGAACGCACAATTGTTTGCTGCCACCGGCTACGTCGTCATCGAGATCAACTTCCACGGCTCGCCCGGTTACGGCCAGACATTCGTCGACTCGATTAACGGCAACTGGGGTGGAGCGCCCTTCGTCGACCTCATGAAAGGTCTCGATTACGTAGAGCAGCACTATCCCTTCGTCGACAAAGACCGCGAATGCGCCATGGGAGCGAGCTACGGCGGATACATGATGAACTGGATGCTCGGCCACACCAATCGCTTCAAGTGCATCGTGACGCACGATGGTATGTTCAACGCGACCTCCGCTTGGGGTACAACCGAGGAGCTCTGGTTCAATGATTGGGAATTTCAGGGAACTCCGTTCAGCAACCGCGCCATGTACGACAAATGGTCGCCGCATATGAGCGCGACCAACTTTAAAACGCCGACCCTCGTCGTTCATAGCCAGCGCGATTACCGGCTCGACGTCTCCGAGGGATTTCAGTTGTTCACCACTCTGCAGCAGCTGGGCGTTCCATCGAAGATGCTCTATTTCCCCGACGAAGGACATTGGGTGTTGAAGCCGCAGAATTCGCAGCTCTGGTACAAAACGGTGGGCGACTGGGTGGATCAGTGGACGAAGAAGTAAAATCTGGCGCCTGATCCAGCCGTAATTTGCGTCATCCGCGGGCGGCGCCCTTAAGCGACAGCGGCGTGCACGTGGGCGCTTTCGTATCCAGCTGCCAGGTAATAAAGGGCCTTGTCGAAAAACTGATCGAGCAACCTGAACAGTTCCATCTCGGCAAACAGCTCGACTGGCTTGGTTACGACGCCTTCATCTTGCAAGAACATCCAGAGCTGCTCTTTCGTGGATGTGATCGCATACAACACGTGGCTGAAAGCGACTCCCTGGCGGGCGCGGCGCACGCCGATCTCTGTATATGCGCGCGCCAACTCGTGCTCGGTCTTGTGCAGCAGCCAATCCGCAAGGTGACTGAAAATTTCGTAACTCCGGGCTTCGAGTTCGGCAGCTGGCACCTTGCGGAGCTCGGCGCACCGCGAATCGTTTTCCAGTCGCTGGGTGAGTGATTGTGAGAGACGGTCTGCGTGGGATTCAATCAGGTGTACAAGCCGCATCGCTAGCATACGACACCTCCGCCCTTGCGTTCAGTCTGCAGAAAGCCAGGCACCTTTTGCAGTGATATGGCTCACGAAAGTTCGCCCGTCCCCAACAATCAAGCCGACCACTTTGAACATGGAGCAAGAGTGGGCTTCCCGGCACCATCAATTCGCGAATCCAAACCTGACAACGCAGCGTTTGGACCTCGAGGTGCCGCTGCACTCACGGCCGCCAGCGAAAAGTAAAGCTTCACACCGCTCGGCCGATCTTTCAAAGATGGGAGGAAGATTTTATGGGTTCCGTATCAGCAGCTTATCTCCATGGTCCACAACAGCTGCAGAATTACTATCAGCAGCGGTTCCGTGACATGCGGCAACTTGGGCAGGCTTTGGAAGCCGGCGATGCAGATTCTGCCCAGCAAGCCTACGCGTCCATCAAGACGCTGGGCCAGAATGGGCCGTTCAAGAATGGAGCACCCTTTGCTCTCTCCAATCGTGAACAGGATTTCGAGGCGATTGGTCAGGCTTTGCAATCCGGAGACTTGTCCGCCGCGCAACAGGCGTTCGCAAGTTTGAAGCAGACTTTCCAGTCGGCGGGCCCGAGTCCCGCCGCCGAAACCAATGATCAGAACAGCAGCGTGAGCAGCTTAGGCTACGCCTAGGAAAGGTTTGCCGGTCCGCGGAGCAGGCACTCACTACTCCGAGGTTGGCATGAACACTAAATCAAAAGGGATGTTGCTCGACCCCGCGGTCGCCGCCCCCTTAATCTCCAGTGCCACCGTGAATCCGTACGTGGTGGGCTGAAAACTGGCGTATCCGTTCGAATCCGAAATCACTGGCGTTTGCGTCGACCAGAAAATTACTGGCTCGGAATTGTTGTCGGACCCGCTCGGCGGAAACAATCCTCCGGTCGATTGAAACACCACGCTTGCCCCTAGTACCGGGTTTGCCGGTGTCGATTGATCCGTTGCTTGAACGGTCACGATTTGAAATTGCTGTCCGACAAGCAGCATCTGGCTGGTTCCCGAAATTGGCCGGAGTAGAATCGAACCCGCTGGCACTGCCGTTCCATAAAATGTCTGGCAAGGAGCATTTCCGGGCGCAACGCATGCACTAATCTGAACATCGCTTGAGAAAGACGAAACCTGGAGCGTGGTGCTCGCGTACCCGTTCGTATCTGTCGCGACCGTTGAAGCAGTCAATGCCCCAGACCCTTTCATGAAAGCAAAGTTGACGTCTCTTCCAACGATCGGTACGCCATAAGAGAGAACTCGCGCCGTGAGAACTACGCTCGCGCTAGCTCCTGTCAATATGTGCGCAGTCTGCGGAACCAGTCCAATATCCAGCGACGAAGACGTTCCCACCAACGTGGTCTGCACCTGCTTCGGACTCGGATACGACGCCGGTGCCAGCTTGGCAGTGATCGTGCTCGCACCCGAAGCCAGCGGAGTCACATATGTGGCAGCCTGTCCCGTCAGGTTGGTCACTACCGTGCAACTAGTCCCACCCGAGCAGGCAGAAAACGCCGCTGCAGGCGCGGAACCAAAAAGCACGCTGGCGCCTTGCACTGGAGTCACACCATCTGCGTCGAGCACTTGCACGACGATCGGGTTCGGAGCCTGCGCCCCGGCCGGAGTCCCTGGATTCGATCCTGCTATCAGGCCGATCGTGTCGTTTGGTCCGGCACCATAGGTCAATGCCGAGGTCATCGTCGATGTCGCGCCAGTCGGCGGATCAAGTAATGTGACATTGACAACTCCATCCGGGAACGCCGGCGCGTTGATCACGATCTGATCAGCGCCAGCCGAGAGCGGTGTCACATTCGTACTCCCAAACGAAACCACCGTGTTGCTCTCAAACCCCAAGCCCTGCAGCGTCAATGGCGTTCCGCCAAGAACGCTTGCTCGCGCGGGCGACATTGCATCCCCATAAAGAACACGCGCGTGATAGCGATAGTCTGGCCTGCCATCGCTACGGAAATCAGAGATTCCGATGCGAAAGTCCGTCGTCTGCAGGAGCGTCGCATTCAACATGGTCAGTCCCGTCGTAAATGTGTTGAATGCCATGGGAGTGTTGGCCGGTGCGGGCGAGGTTCCAGGATCCGAAAGCGCCCAGATTCCAATCACCGGCTGTGCCTTACTAATCGTAGGGTTGCCAGATTCATCCAGAGCCGTGGCGAGAACCGCAATCGTGCGGTTCACTTGCCCGGAAAACCAAAAATAGTCCAGATCGCCATAAGGGCTCAGCGATCCCATCCAATCCGCTCCCGGCGGAAGAGCCGCGGGTGTGTTGTAAGTGGTCGGCGAAAATGGATCGTCCACCGCCTCGGCGCTGCCCTGCATCAGGATGTCCTGCTGGACACTTGCGCCGGCGCTGACCGTCACCGTGATAGGCGAAGGTGTCCCCGATGGTTCCACTTGCAACGGTTCATAGGGTCCCAACGGAGTCGACCACAGCGGATCGATGGCCTCGACTGTCAACTGATACGGCGCACTGTTGGCTCCATTCGGAATCGGCAAGCCTCCAAGATCATAGAAACCTTCGACCGTCGTGTCATTCGATCCGTAGCGGTTCAAGGGCAGTCCGGTCACATCGTTGTAGCCGGTGATAATGTTGCCTGCATTCCCCGCAAACAGAAACCCGGAAACCGAGGCCGCGGCAGTAGCACGCGATGGCTGACCAGTGCCTGGATCAATCCAACGCGCCACCACATTGACCCCTTGCATGCCTTCCGCCGCTTGGCCACTGTGATTCGTGAAGTAAACGCTGCCCGAAATGCGAGCAGTATTTGCCGCCATCGAGGATGCCGGGTACAGTCGCGAGATTGCCGCCTGATCATCCAGTTTCGGCTGATACGGATTCGAGTAACACAACGTGATCGGAATGCAGTTTGGCGGATCAACCGCATGCATCACCGGCAGTCCGGCGTAGTCATCTGGAGTCGGCGGTGGATTGTGAGTGAACACGTTGTCGTTGACCTGCGACCAGTCGAGGCCCAGCACTCGGCCGAGCACCCGGACCAGGCGATATTTGACATCAGTCAGTTGTCCCGAACTTTGCGCGCAATTCCCGTTGATCACCACCAGTGCATGTTGAAAATAGGCGTTCTTGCCGAAGTTATCGATCCAGCCAAATACGGCGTTATAGAAGCACTCCGAAGCGTCGCCTGCCCCTTGGCCCAGCAGCGCGTTTGTTACTGACCCGTCAAGGTCGTAAACGATCCCGATCGGTGTACCTGTTGCGCTCGGTAGAATATCCGCCGGCATGGTCACAGTGCCGTCTGGATTCTGATAAACATTGCTCCCATTCACGTCTTCAGCAAGCTGCCCCGCTGCGATCGCAGAAATCGCGGCGGTTGAAATCGACGTCCACTGGCTGAATGCGTCCGCCACAAACGCGTTGGCGCTGGCATTTGGAAGGGCCGAACTGAGGTCACCCTGATCCGTGTAGTAACTCACGATCCCTTGCGACCAGGTCAACGGAGTTCCCATCGTGCCAGGATCAAAGTAGCTGGCTCCAGCCACATATTTGGGACTGCCGGCTCGTAACGTCATCGGTAAGATCAGCACGAAAACTGTGATCAGGAGCACACGCCTTGTCCGGGGAACGGAACTCATGGTCTACTCCACTTCCGCGCTGAGAGCGCGAATGAAATCCCGACGGCTTACCGGGATGCTTTCTGGCAGATGACCAGTTCCGGGCGGCGATATGCCAACGGGATGAGGTCTCACCACGATGCGGCCGCCCGAATCCATCACGAAACGGCCGCTCGCACCTCCGACCACACTCGTTAGGCCCAACTTGCTGGGCGCATATAAGAAGAGGAGAACCCTCTCACCGCGGCGATAACTTTGTCCCGACTGCCACAGTCCCGCCCACTCGCGGATGACCAACTGCTCGCCCGACTGCACGCCGCGGAAGCCTTGTTCCACTTGAAATGTTATTTCGACGACAGGAGCGCTGCCGGCATCCTTCGCGGGCAAGAGTCGAATGTCTCTTACCTGGCCATTAAAGATGATGCCCGACGGTCGAGCCAGCGACTGCAATCTGGCGACCACGGGCCGAGGCAGTTGTGCGGACGCCACCGCACAGAAGATAAGAAGCACGGAGCAGACGGACGGGAGTCGCATTGCGAGCCTCACGCGGAGGCCAGCACAGGACGGGGAACTGGCTGATGCTAGATCACCAAAGGGAGTGGCTCAGTGCGCTCGGTCACTTTAGAAGTGTGACGCGTGAACATGTCAAAAACATGAACCGAGCACGCCACAAAAAGTGGGTCATTCCGAAGGTCGGCGCTTTCTCCAGCCGACCGAGAGATCTCACAACAAAAGTATTATCCGGCCTTACATCCGCTGCGACGCGCCCTACGCTGCGTTCTCAATCGCCAGCGCCATGCCCATTCCGCCGCTGACGCACAGAGTGGCTACGCCGCGCTTGGCTTTCCGCTTCAGCATTTCGTGGAGCAGCGTCACGGTAATCCGCGCTCCGGTGCAGCCGATCGGATGCCCAAGCGCAATCGCGCCGCCGTTTACGTTCAGCTTCTCGCGGTCAAAGTGCAGTTCCCGGTCACAGGCGAGCACCTGGGCGGCGAAAGCTTCGTTCAGTTCAACGAGATCGAAATCTGCCAACTTGAGGTGGTGCTTCTCTTCCATTTTTCGCAACGCGGGAACCGGACCGATCCCCATCAGTTTCGGATCAACTCCAGCCGACGTCACCGCCAAAATTCGCGCCAGCGGCTTCAAATTGTTTCCCTTAACAAACTCTTCGCTGGCGAGAACTACCGCCGCTGCTCCGTCCGTGATCCCCGAAGAATTTCCCGCCGTGATCGTGCCCGTTTTCGAGAACACTGGAGCCAGCTTTGCCATCTTCTCCATCGTCGCCCCAATAAATGGATGTTCATCTCGATTGAACGTCTGTGTCCCTTTCTTGCTCTCAAGCGTGACCGAAACCAGCTCCGCATCGAAACGATTGCTCTCGATCGCCCGCGCCGCGCGGCTTTGCGAGCAGAGGGCAAATTCGTCCTGCTCTTCTCGCGAAATGTGATACTCATCGGCCAGAACTTCAGCAGTCTCGCCCATCACCATTTTCGCTAAGGGGCAGAAGAATCCGTCGCGGTACATGCCGTCGACTAACTCTTGATTGCCCAACCGATATCCCCAACGGGCGCCATCAAGATAGTAGGGCAAGCGGGACATCGATTCAGTCCCTCCCGCGAGTACACACTCCAGGTTGCCGGTCGTGATCTCCTGAAATCCCAGCGCAATCGACTTCATCCCGGAGGCACAAGCCTTATTGACCGTATAGGCCGGAACTTCTTTGGGAACGCCGCCGCGAATGGAAATCTGTCGGGCGGGATTCGGTCCTCCGCCAGCCTGCCGGGCGTTTCCGAAAATGGATTCTTCCACCTGATTCGGCTGCACGCCAGCACGCTCCATGGCCGCTTTTGCCGCAACCACACCGATATCGGCGGCCGACATCGAGGCTAGAGACCCGCCAAACTTCCCAATCGGCGTCCGCACTCCAGACAAAATATAAACATCGCGCATAACTTTTCAGGATAGCATCCGGGCCATCTCCTTGACGGCAACCGGTTGACAATCACAGCCGCCGGCCCTTGTTACACTTAAAGCTTCATGCACACCATCTACGGGATCAATTCCATCAGCGAGGCCCTCAAAGCTCGGGGCCGAGCTTTTGCCTGGGTCGGAGTCGCGAAAGAGCGCCATGATCTCCGGCTTCAACGCCTCGTTGAAGAGTGTCGCAAGCAGGGCGTCTCCGTTCGGTTCATCGATCGCGCGGAACTCGACCGCATGGCGGGACACAACGGACACCAGGGTGTGGTCGGAGTCACCTCAGCCAAGCAATACAACGATCTCGACGATGTAATCGAGGCCAAACGCGGCCAATATTCGCTGATTGTGGTCCTCGATGGCGTGGAAGATCCGCACAATCTGGGCGCGATTCTGCGCACCGCGGATGCAGCCGGAGCGAACGGCGTGGTGATTCCCGAAAGACGCGCCGCCGGTGTTACTGGAACCGTCACAAAGGCTTCAGCGGGAGCGAGCGCGCACTTGCCAATCGCAAAGGTTACCAACATCGCGCGTGCCCTCGAAGACTTGAAAGCGAAAAACATCTGGGTGGTCGGATTGGACGAGCGCGGATCGCAATCCTACGACTCGCTCGACTACAAAATGGATTGCGCTGTGGTTCTCGGGGCGGAAGGGAAGGGCTTGCACGATCTCGTGGCAAAGAAATGCGATTTCCTGGCATCCATTCCTATGTTGGGCAAAGTGCCGTCGCTCAATGTTTCAGTTGCGGCCGGGGTCATCCTCTACGAAATCGTCCGTCAAAGAAGAAAATGAAATTCCTTTCTCTCCTCCTTCTTGTCCTCTGCGGTTTGTCAGCCTATAGCGCTGCCCTGGACCGGGAGGCATTTACCTTCACCAAGTACGATCTTCGCGTGAGGATCGAGCCCGAGCAACAGCGCTTGGCGGTACGCGGGAAGATCACGCTGCGCAACGACTCGCCGGATCCGCAAAAGAATTTCGCCCTCCAGATTTCATCCACCCTCGACTGGCGCTCCATTCGGGTGAATGGCAAGACTGTCGAGTTCGTCAGCGATGAATTCAACTCCGATCTCGACCACACCGGAGCTTTCTCAGAAGCCATCGTCAATTTGGGAGAAGAGTGCCCACCAAAAGCCGAGTTGCAACTCGACGTCGGATATGAAGGCACGATCCCGCTCGATACTGGGCGTTTGACGCGTATCGGCATGCCGCAAGATAAAGCCCGGCACAGCGATTGGGACCAGATCAGCAAGACTTTCACCGCAGTCCGCGGCGTGGGATACGTCACTTGGTACCCGATTGCAACCGAAGATGCCAGTTTCTCCGACGGAAACAGCGTCGCCGAGACGATCGGCCGTTGGCAAACCAAGGAAGCGCATTCCGAAATGGTGATGTCCGTGGAGTCGACCTCCGCCAGATCGATCCTCTTCAATACCGGCGCCGCGGCCGCAAACAAAGCTACCCGGTTCAGTATGACGGAGATGGGAATTGCAGTACCCACCTTTGTGGTCGCCGACTTTCAGACGCTCGCGCCGAAGTCCGCCGCCATCTACTATCTTTCCGGCGAGCAGGATGCTGCGCAGTCGTACAACGAAGTCGCCGAGCGGGCGACTCTGCCATTCGGAATGAGTGAATCGGACCGATTGCAAATTGCTGGTCTCCCCGATCCCGACGCGCAGCCATTTGTTACTCAAGGTCTGCTTCTCACTCCGATGAAAGCGCCGATGACGAACGAAATCGAACTCAGCATCATTTATGCGAAAGGACGGCAAGCGCTACCGTCGTCGCGGGCTTGGATCCAGGAAGGACTGGCGCATTATGCTCAGGCCCAGTTTGTGCAGGAACAGAAGGGGCGTGACGCGGCTCTCGAATATTTGAGTTCTCATGCCGTCGGTTTGAGCGAAGCGGAGAAAAGTACGTCGGATAAGAACGGTTCTCACGACTCGATTCGTTCGTTGATCGATGGTCCCGATGATGTCTACCTCCAAACCAAGAGCATGTACATTTGGTGGATGTTAGGCGACATGCTGGGAAAGGCATTGAACGATGGTCTTCATGACTACCATTCCGCCGATGACCATGATCCCGCTTACGTGCAGCATCTCCTCGAAAAAGCCAGTCAGCGCGATCTGCAGTGGTTTTTTGACGATTGGGTGTATCACGATCGAGGGTTGCCCGACTTCAAAATCGATTCGGTGTATTCGACGGCTCTAGAGAAAGGCGGATTTCTCGTCACCATCACCGTGGAGAATCTCGGTAATGCCGGAGCCGAAGTTCCCCTGACCGTGGAATACGATGGCGGCGTGATCCGTAAGCAATTGGAAATTCACGCGAAGTCGAAAACATCTATTCGCGTCGAAACCCCAGCTTCTCTGCAGGAGGTCACAATCAACGACGGCAGTGTCCCCGAAAGCGATGTGAGCAATAACAATTACAGGATCGAGAAAAATAACTGAGCAATAACTAAATTTATTCAGCCAATCCGCCGATGGGTTCTTTGGGGTCTCTCGGCTCGGAGGAACGTGTGGCCTACATCCAATTCTTAGGAGCAGCCGGAACCGTCACCGGCTCCAAGCACCTGGTCAATACGGGTTCGGACGCGAGCGGCAAAACGGGTTACCAACTTCTGATCGATTGCGGCCTCTTCCAGGGACAGAAGGAATGGCGTGAACGGAACTGGCAGAACCTGCCCATTGCCGCGAAAGAAATCGATGCCGTCGTTCTCACCCATGCTCACATCGATCACTGTGGATGGATTCCGCGGCTGGTCAAGAACGGCTTTCGTGGGCCAATTTACGCAACGCCCGCCACCATCGATTTATGCGGAATTCTCCTGCCAGATTCCGGCCACCTGCAGGAAGAAGATGCAGCGTTCTACAACAAGCATCAGAAGTCGAAGCATACCCCGGCCTTGCCCCTCTACACGCTCGAAGAGGCCCAAGCGTGCATGCAATATTTCCATCCGGTGTCAGTCGAACAAATAAAGCAGCTCTCTCCTGGGATTTCGTTTCGCTTCGTCCGGGCCGCACACATCCTCGGCTCGGCCATGGTGGAACTGACATTACAACTCAACGGCCAGGGGCGCCGCCTCCTGTTTACCGGAGATGTCGGCCGCGTACGGGATCAAAACGTGGCGCCCGGCAAAGTCGTGCGCTCGGGGCCGGTCGAAGGTGAGACCGCGGACATCATGGTGATGGAGTCCACCTACGGCAACCGCGAGCATCCGACCGATGATCCGCGTCCGCAACTGGCGAAAGTGATCCGTGAAACGATTCAGCGCGGCGGCAGCGTCATCGTCCCCGCCTTTGCCGTCGAACGCACCCAGAAGTTTCTGTTCATCCTGAAAGAGCTCATGGAATCCAACCAGGTTCCCAAGGTGCCGGTTTATTGCGACAGCCCCATGGCCATCCAGGCGGTCGAGATTTTTATGAAGCACTCGGAAGAGTACAGCGACGCCACGCGAAAACTTCTCAATCAGTACGGGTCCCCGCTCGAGTGGCCGGGATTTCAGTTTGCCCTGACGCCGGACCAGTCCAAGCGGATCAACGAGTCAAAAACTCCCTGCATCATCGTCTCCTCGAGTGGCATGGTGACCGGCGGCCGAATTCAGCACCATCTCGCACAGAGACTTCCCGAGCCCAGGAACACGGTCATCTTTATCGGATTTCAGGCCCAGGGTACGCGCGGGTTCACTATTAAGAGTGGCGCACCCGACGTGAAGATCTTCGGCGAGATTGTCCCGATCCATGCCCAGATCGTCGCCTTCGAGCAGTTCAGCGATCATGCCGATACGCCCGAGTTGTTACAGTGGCTGCGTACCTTCAAAAGCAAGCCGGGTAGGACTTACTTGGTGCACGGAGACCCTGCAGCCTCTTCCCAGCTTCGCGACGCCATGACGAAAGAATTAGGCTGGAACGTCCAGGTCGCAGCTTGGATGGAAAAAGTCGCAGTGTGATTTTGTAATGGGTAACTGAAAGTCAAAGGCCTCTTAAATTACAAATTACAAAATGGTTTTCTTATGACTGATTCTGAACTCAAAAAGCACATCGACGCCGCCGACAAGAGCCCGCGGGAAATCGCCAAGGCTGTCTCCGGCCTGCCCGAGAAGATCATGCGCTACAAGCCCGCTCCGAATAAATGGAGCATTTGGCAGATTCTTGGTCACCTGGCCGATGTGGAGATCCTGTACGCCCACCGCTTCCGCCAGATGCTTGGCGACAAAAAGCCGGTGATCGCACCGATGGATGTCGACGATTGGGCGAACAATCTTTGCTATGAAGATGAGAATCCTGCGGAGTTGATCGCAGCCTACGGATTAAACCGGCATCGAACCTTGCAATTGTTACGGCGTCTCAAGCCAGACGATCTGGAGAAGTCCGCCTTCCACCCCGAACTGCAGCGGCCGGTCACGGTTGCGGAATACGTCGAGAAGATCGCCACCCACGGCGCCAACCATCTGGCCCAGATCGAGCGACTGAAGAAGGA
>Ga0335078_10014760_pt1 | contig 11592 bp, 14 predicted proteins | sample Lox_Sample_32_FD_206711 | JGI IMG/M metagenome (GOLD analysis project Ga0335078, IMG submission 206711) | Soil microbial communities from Loxahatchee National Wildlife Refuge, Florida, United States - Lox_Sample_3.2 | ecosystem: Environmental > Terrestrial > Soil > Wetlands | place: USA...
CCGGGTCCGCCGCACCACCCACGCCGCGCGCCGCGCCATGCCCGCGTCGACGGAGTCCGCGTAGGCGACGTCCTGGGCCCAGCGCGCCAGCGCATCGAGCCGGATCCGCCCGGTCGGGGCGCAGTCGGCGAGCGTCGGGCGCGCCGGCTCGGTGAACACGCGCCCGCGCCCGGGCGACGCGACGAGCTCGCTCAGCTTGACCGCATGCACTCCCGTCAGCCTACGCAGGTGCCGCGCTAGGCGAACAGCCGCGGATCGGCGGTGGCGATCCCGTGCACGCCGAGCGCCTGCAGCCGCGCGATCGCAGCGCGCTCGTTGACCGTCCACGCGTACAGCCGGCCGCCACGGTGCTCGACCTCGCCGAGCAGCCCGCCGTCCACCAGCCGGTGCTGGGCCATCACGGCATCCCAGCGCCCGCTGTGCAGGCCCGCGAGCGCCACCGCCCGCCAGTCGCGCCACCGGTGGCTCAGCCGGGCCAGCCGCCCGCCGATCGAGATGCCGACCCGAGCGCGCGGCTCGAGCGCGCGGACGCGGTCGAGCACGCCGGGCACCTGCGAGGAGATCAGCGTCCGGTCGAGCAGCGCAGCCTCCCGCAGCCGATCGAGCAGGGCCGCCTCACAGCCGACGTGCTTGACGTCGACGTTCAGCCCGACGTCGCTGAAGCGGCGGCCGGACAGATGCGCGAGCGCGTCCTGCAGCCGCACGTTGCCGCCCCGGCGGGCGTGCAGGATCGTGTGGGCGAGCACGAGCTCGCCATCCCACGCGCGGACGTCGAACTCGACCATGTCGACGCCGATCTCGCACGCCGCGTCAAACGACGCGAGCGTGTTGGCCCGGGCCAGCGCGCTGGCGCCACCGTGGCCGATGCGTTGACAACCCATCCCGGATCAGCGTACCTGGGTCAGCCACTCCCGTACGGCGGTTCTGACCGCGTCGAGGTCCGTCCGCAGGCTGTGGTTGCCCGCGACCGTGACCACCGTCCGCGACGGACCCGGCGCCGGCATGCCGAACGGGTCGCTCGCACCCTGGACCACGAGCACGGGCACGGCCACGCCGTCGAGCTCGTCCTGCCGCCCCGCCGCCGATGCCCGCCCGGGCGGGTGGAGCGGGAAGGCCAGGCACAACACCCCGACGGCGCCCGTGTCCGCGGCGGTGCGGCACGCGACGCGGGCGCCCGAGGAGCGGCCGCCGCACACGATCGGAAGGCCCTTGAGCGCCTTGGCCCGCAGGTGCGCGACGACCGCGATCCAGGCGGCGTCGAGCTGGCGCGCCGGCGCCGGCGAGCGCCGGCCGGCGACCCGGTAGGGCTGCTCGACGAGCGCGACGCTGAATCTCTCGGCCTGCGCCACCTCCGCGGCCGCGACCAGATCGCGCGAGCCGACGCCACCGCCGGCGCCGTGGCCGAGCACGACCGCCCCGGTTGCGCCCCGGACCTTGTGGAGATGCGCCCGCGCGGGGCCGTGGGGTGTTTCGAGGGCGAGGACGGTGGCGGTGGCGGTGGCGGTGGCGGGCATGCTGGCACCACCATAGCTCCACGCTCGACCGCCCTTCCCCGGTGAATGGGGATTCAGAAACGTATGCGGCTCATGCGGCGCGAGGCGGTCGCCGCCGGCACGATCGAGGTGCTCGAGTCGCCCGTCCACGAGCGCGAGTCGCGGCCGCGTCCGGACCTCGGCCTGATCGAGCTGCTGCGCGACCTCTCGCAGGGCCGCCGGCTGCCGGCGCAGCTCGACCGCTCGGCCCGCGAGGTGCGGCGGCGAGCGCCGAGCTCTTCAGCGTCCGACGCGCCGACGTTGTGCGCCTCCGGGACATAATCACCGCTCTGGATAACACAGGAGGTCTGAACCGATGGCGAACTTGACCGGCACCTCAACCGCGGAAATCGACGCTCCGCTCGACCGCGTCTGGGCGCTGGTCGAGGACGTCGAGAGCGCGCCGCAGTGGCAGGGCGGGCTGAAGGCGATGCGCGCGATCGACCGCGACTCCGACGGCCGCGCGATCCAGTGCGAAGCCGAGACCGATGCCAAGGTCTTGACGGTGAAATCCAAGGTTCGCTTCGCCTATGACGGCCCCCGCCGGCTCAGCTGGACCCAGGAGCAGGGCGACTTGAAGGCGGTCCACGGGAGCTGGGAGCTAGAGGACCTCGGCGGCGACCGCACGCGCGCCACGTATTCGCTCGATGTCGACATGGGACGGAAGCTCAGCCTGATCATCCGCGGACCGCTCGTCGACGCGCTCCGTCACATGCTTGTGGCCTCACGCGCCGGAGAGCTCAAAAAGCAGATCGAGTCAGGCTGACACGGCCGCGGCGAGCTTCTCGAGCATCTCGCCGAAGATCCGCCGCAGCCCCATCGGCGCGAACGTCCGCTCGAACACTCCACCGATCCCCGAGCCGCCCTGCCACGACGCCTCGACCGTGACCTGCGCCCCTGCCTCCGCGGGGACCACCGTCCAGCGCGAGACGAACGACGACAGCTGGTCGCGCTCGGCCAGGCCGGCGCCGTCCTCCTCGACGCTGAGCCGGTAGTCGCGCTCGCGCCCGCCGGCCGCGAAGTGGTAGCCGATCACGGTGCCCTGGCCCAGCCCGCCCGACTCGACCCGGTACTGGCTGTAGTTGTCGGGCAGGATCCGTGGCCGCGACTCCCGGTAGTTCCGCAGGAAGGCGAGGACCTGCTCCGGCGAGGCGTCGACCGCTTTGGTGGCGCGCGCGGTCACGGTGGCCATGTGCCGCGGATTGTCGCATCCGCCCGCCGCCGACCGCGACCCGGTGGCGCCCGGGGACCACGAGACCCCGCCGGCGACCGAGGACCGCGACCCCGTGGCGCCCGGGGACCACGACTCCGCCGGCGACCGAGGACCGCGACGCGATGCCCGGGCCGCCTACGGCATGATTGGCCGATGCTCGCCGTCTACGCCTCCGCGACCAACCGCGACGACCCGCTCGCCGGCCTGCGCATCGACGACCGGCCCGAGCCCGACGCCGCCGACGGCTGGACCACGATCACGCTCAAGGCGGCCTCGCTCAACCACCACGATCTGTGGTCGCTTCGCGGCGTCGGCCTCCCCGAGGACCGGCTGCCGATGATCCTCGGCTGTGACGCCTCCGGCCTCGACGACGAAGGCCGCGAGGTGATCGTCCACTCGGTGATCACCGATCCGTCCTGGCACGGGGACGAGACGCTCGACCCGCGCCGGTCGCTGCTCTCGGAGCGCTACCAGGGCACGTTCGCCGAGAGGGTGGCGGTCCCGCGCTGGAACCTGATCCCCAAGCCCCCGGAGCTGTCGTTCGAGCAGGCGGCGTGCCTGCCGACGGCGTGGCTGACCGCGTACCGGATGTTGTTCACGCGCGGCGCGGTGTCGCCCGGTTCGACCGTCCTCGTCCAGGGCGCCACCGGCGGGGTCGCGACCGCCCTGACCGTGCTCGGCAGCGCCGCCGGCATCCGGGTGTGGGTGACGGGACGGTCTGAGGAGAAGCGCGCCCGCGCGCTGGAGCTCGGAGCGGACCAGGCATTCGAACCGGGCGCGCGCCTGCCCGAGCGCGTCGACGCGGTCATGGACACGACCGGCCAGGCGACGTGGGCGCACTCGGTCCGCGCGCTCAAGCCGGGTGGGAAGCTCGTGATCTCGGGGGCCACCACCGGCGACGCCCCGCCCGCCGAGCTGACCCGGATCTTCTTCCTGCAGCTGTCGGTGATCGGATCGACGATGGGAACGCGCGACGAGCTCGAGCGGCTGATCCGGATGTGCGTCGACAAGGACGTCCGCCCCGCGATCAGCGCGGCGCTGCCGCTGGCCGACGCCAAGGAGGGCTTCCAGGCGATGCTGCGGGGCGACACGTCGGGCAAGATCGTGTTCACGAACTCATAAGCGCTCGTTATAAGTAGCACCGAGAATGCGTCTTGGACAACTAGGTCGCCGCGCGTCATGATTCCGACACCCTCCTCCCTCGAGCGCGCCCCACAGACCCGGCCCATATCTCCCGCCGGATCCGGGGCGCGACTCACTTAAGGGGACCCGCGACGCCGCGAGTCACGACCGCCGCCGACGCGCACGTGGCCAGCGCGAGCGGCAGGTCGGCGGGGGCGACCCCGCGCAGGTCGGGGTGGCGCAGGTCGATCTCGATCGTCGGCTGCTCGAGCTCTGAGCCGACGCCGAGGCTCCGGTAGCCGTTGCGGCAAAGCTCGGTCCACAGATCGCCGACCGACGCGAGCAGGCCCGTTCGCAGCTGGCGCTCGCGGCGCGAGCCCGTCTCGAGCTCGCGGGCCTCCTCGAACGGGTCGATCCGGACCTGCGAGTCGCTGCCGATCGCCAGCGGCACGCCCGCCTCGGCATACGTCATCGCCGGCAGGTAGCCGTCGCCGAGGTTCCCCTCGGTGGTCGGACAGGACACGACCGTCGCCTCGCTCGCGGCCAGCAGCGCGACGTCGGCAGCCGACACGTGGATCGCGTGGATCACGCTCGCGCGCGGACCGAGGAACCCGGTCCGCTCGAGCAGCTCGATCGGCGAGCAGCCGTGCTCGGCCCGGCACTCGTCGAGCTCGCGGCGCTGCTCGTGGGCGTGGACGTGGCGGACGATCCCGTGGCGTTCGGAGTACTCGGCGATCGCCTCGAGCCAGGATCGCGGCACTGCACGGACGCTGTGCGCGGCAACGCCGACCTCGACGCCCGGCACTGACGCCGCCCACGAGCGCAACGCGTCCACCCGCTCCAGGAACGCCTCGACGTCCGGGTCGCAGAAGCGGCGCTGTCCGGGCGCCGGCGGCAGATCCCCGCCGTCCCAGCCGCCGCGGTGGTACGCCGCCGGCAGCAGCACGATCGGCAGTCCCGCCGCCAGCGCGGCCTCGGCGACCGCGTGCGCCATCGCGTTCGGCTCTGCGTACGGGGTGCCGTCGGGCTGGTGGTGGACGTAGTGGAACTCGCCCACGACCGCGTACCCGGCGCCGGCCATCTCGGCAAACGTCTCCAGCGCCACCTCGCGCATCCGCTCCGGGTCGAGGGTGTCGGCGAGCGCGAACATCTCGGTCCGCCACGTCCAGAAGTCGTCATCGCGCCCGGCGGGTCCGGGCCGCTCGGCGCGTCCGCGCAACCCGCGCTGGAACGCGTGGGAGTGCGCGTTGGGCATCCCGGGAATCGCGCGCGTCACCGCAGCCGGCGACACCGGGTCCATCACGCCACCGCCCCAAGACCCTCTCGCCCCATCACCGCCACCGCCCCGAGACCCTCTCGCCCCATCACGCCACCGCCCCGAGAGCCTCGAGCGCGCGCGCCACCACCCGCGCCGCCACCGCCGCATCGGCGAGCGCGACGTCCTCGGCCGGCGAATGGCTCACGCCGCTCTCGTTCCGCACGAGCAGCATCGCCGCCGGCACCCGCTCGGCGAGCACCCCGGCGTCATGGCCGGCGAAGCACACGACCTCGGGCGCGGCGTGGCCGAGAACGTCCGCGCTCGCCTGCGCCAGCGCGGCCCGGAGCTCGGGGGAGAACTCGCGGCCGTCGCTCCGCGAGGCCACCGAGACGTCGATCTCGACCCCGGACCGCGCCGTCAGGTCGCCGGCGAGCGCATCCAGCTCCGAGCGCCACGCATCGATCGCGCCGAACCCGCCCGGCGCGCGGGCGTCGATCCACAGCCGCACCTCGGCCGCGATCGTCGTCGGCGCGTTCGGCTTGGCCAGGATCCGCGAGGTCGTGACGGTCAGCGACGGATCGCGCTCGGCGAGGTCCTCGGCGCCGACGATCAGACGCGCCGCCGCGGAGAGCGCGTCGCGCCGCTCGGACCGGGGCGTCGTCCCCGCGTGGTCGGCACGTCCGCGCAGCACCACCTCGAGGCGCGTGCGAGCGGCCAGCGCGCTGATCAGCCCGACCGGCTCGCCGGCGCGCGCCAACTCGGTCGTCTGATCGATGTGGATCTCGACGAAGCCCGACAGCTTCCGCAGCCACTCCGGCGCCTCGCCGATCCCGTTGGGGTCGACGCCGGCCCCGCGCATCGCGTCGCTCAACGCGATGCCGCCGTCGTCGCGCCGGGACAGCACCGCCGGCAGGTCCAACCGTCCGCTCAGCGCCTTGCTTCCGAACGTCGGCGTGTTGAATCGCGCCCCCTCCTCGTCGGCGAACGACACCACCGCGACCGGCGCCACCGCGCCGCCCGCGACCTCGGAGGCGACGCCGGCCGCGATCTCGAACGCGCAGGCCACGCCGAGCGGCCCGTCGAAGCGGCCGCCGCCCCTGACGCTGTCCAGGTGCGAGCCGATCCCCAACCACGGCGGGCCCGCGCCCGGGCACGCCCACAGATTCCCGGCGGGATCGCGCTCGACGCGCAGCCCGATACCCGCGGCCTGGCGCTCGAACCAGGCGCGCGTCGCCGCGTCCTCCTCGGTCCAGGCCAGACGGTGCACGCCCTCGGGACCGACGCCGATCCCCTCGAGCTCGGCGAGCCGGGCGGACAATCCCTCGGTCGTGATCACGCGCGTACGGTAATTGAGCGAAGATCCTGGGGTGGCCATCGAGGCTCGAAGCAACCCGGCGTTCCTGTTCGATCTCGACGGGACGCTGATCGACTCGGTCTACCAGCACGTGCTCGCTTGGCGCGAGGCGATGCAGGAGGTCGGGATAAATCTGGCGGTGTGGAAGATCCATCGGCGAATCGGCATGAGCGGCGGCCTGTTCATGACCGCGCTCAGACGCGAGCTCGAGACTGAGCTGGACCCGGACACGATCGCAGCGCTGCCCAAGCTGCATCAGGATGCGTTCCTGCGCCTCTACGAGAGCGTCCGGCCGCTGCCCGGAGCCGTCGAGCTGCTCGAGACTCTCACCGCCCACGGGGTTCCGTGGGCGATCGCCACCAGCGGCGTCGAGCGGTACGCTCGGCGCGGGCTCGACCTGCTCGGGCTGCCGCCGGACACTCCGCTCGTGACCCGCGACCAGGTCCGCTACGCCAAGCCCGACCCCGACCTGTTCCTGACCGCCGCCGAGCTGATCGGCGTCGACATCCGCGACAGCATCGTGGTCGGCGACAGCGTCTGGGACCTGCTCGCGGCCCAGCGCGCCCGCGCGCTCGGGATCGGCCTGCTGTCGGGCGGATACGGCCGCGAGGAGCTCATCTACTCGGGAGCCTTCCGGGTGTACGAAGACCCGGGCGACCTGCTCGCGCACGTCGACGAGGTCGGCGTGCGGCGGCCGCTGTAACCCGGTCGCCCGGATCCACGCCGGCCCGGTCGCCCGGATCCACGCCGGCCCGGTCGCGGTGGAGACCGACCGCGACGACCACGAGCACGATGCCGACCACCTGCCGCGCGCTCGGGATCTGCGCGAGCACGACGATGCCGATCACGGTCGCGGTCGCCGGCAACAGCGACACCAGCAGCGAGTAGGTGGCGCGGGGAAGGCGCGTCATCGCGAGCTGATCGCACACGTAGGGGATCACCGACGAGGTGATGCCGACGCCGATCCCCGCGCCGATCGCCACCGGGTCGAGCAGGTGCGGGAGGGCGGCCCAGCCGCCGATCGCGGTGGTCACCGGGGCCGCGACGAGCATCGCGCCGGCGAGCCCGTCGATGCCCGGGATCTGCGCGGTGCGCGCCACGCGGTGCGCGAGCACGATGTACAGCGCGAACAGCCCGGCGTTGCCGAACGCCAGCGCCACGCCGAGCGGCTCGCCGCGAAGCTGGACGGCGACGAGCGCGAACACCCCGGCCACCGCGAGCCCGAGCGCGACCCCGTTGCGCAGCGAACGGACCCCGATCGCCGCGAGCACGATCACCGGGAGGAACTCGATCGCGGACACCGTGCCGAGCGGAAGCCGCGCGATCGCCTCGTAGAAGCAGCTGTTCATCGCCGCGAGCACGAACCCGAGCCCGACCACGAGGCGCACGGTCGAGCGGTCGGCCGTCCGCAGCGAGCGCCACGGCCGGCGCCAGAGCGCGAGCACGACGGCGGCGCTCACGATCCGCAGCCAGGCGACGCCGAGCGGTGCCACCCGCGCAAACAGCAGCACCGCGAACGCCGGCCCGAGGTAGTGGAACACGGCGCTCCCGACGAAGTACGCCTCCGGCGGGACCGCGGTCTTCGAACGGCGACCGAGCATGCCGCGAATTGTCCGCCCCAGGCTCGCGGCAGCACATGGCCAATCGAAGGTGTTACCCTCTCTTCACCTTATGAAGAACGGACTACAGCGCCCAGCGGCCATAGATTTTCCGCCACTCGACCCCATCGACCAGCAGATCATCAGCGAGCTGTCGGCCAATGGACGGGTCTCGTTCGCCGAGCTCGGACGGCAGACGCATCTCAGCGCGCCGGCGGTGACCGAGCGTGTCCGGCGGCTCGAGCAGGCCGGAGTGATCACCGGCTACCGCGCCGAGATCGACCCTCGCGCGCTCGGCTATCAGCTGACCGCGATCGTCCGCGTCAAGCCCGCCGTCCGCCAGCTCGCGAAGATCGCCGAGCTGGCCGCCGACATCCCGCAGATCGAGGAGTGCCTGCGGATCACCGGCGAGGACTGCTTCTACATCAAGCTTCACCTCGGCGCGATCGAGGAGCTGCCCGAGGTGCTCGACCGGTTCCTGCTCTACGGCGAGACCACGACCTCGATCGTCAACGCCACCCCCGTCGCCAGGCGCGATCCGCCCCCGCGGTAGGGAAGCCAGTCCGGCCACCCGGCAACGCGAACGTATCAGCCCGGCGCCGGGACGCTCCTGACGGTAAGTCGAGCCTTTTCAGAACCGTCCGAGGAGACCGTCCATGTCCATCTCTGAATCCCTCCAGCTCGCATCGCCGACCAGGACCGCCGACCGTTCGTCGCTCGCGCCGCTCGGCGTGGTGCTCGCCATCGGCCTGATCATGCTCGTGTTGATGCTCACGACTGGGACCGGTGGCACCGCGCCACATCACGCACTTGGCGCGCACGCCGTGCCGCACCTCGCGCGCTGAGCGTCGAGCGTGCTCGCCGGGATCTGGAACGCGACCGTCCCGCTGTTCACGCTGCCGATCGCGATCCTGTGGATCGCCGAGGAGCACACCACGGCGCCGGCTGGCCGGGCTGGCGGTCGGGTTCGCCGGGGTGTTGATCGTGCTCGGGGTCTGGCGCGGCCTCGGAACCACGTCGCTCGAGGGCAACCTCCTGTGTCTCGCCGCCGCCGCCTACGGGGTCGGATTTCCCTACGCGCGCAAGTTCCTGACCCACCTCCGCGAGGGGCCGCTGTCGCTGGCCGCCGCACAGCTGATCTGCGGCACGCTGATCCTGGCGATTCTCACCCCGCTGTTCACCTCGGCGCCGGATGGCGCCGCCGCCAAGCCCGTGCTCGCGGTGCTCGCGCTGGGCGCGCTCGGCACGGGTCTGACGTTCGTGCTCAGCTACTCGCTGATCCGAGACCTCGGCGCGACCGTCACCGCCACGGTGGCCTACGTGATGCCGATCGTCTCGACGGTGCTGGGCGTCGTGGCGCTGGGTGAACCGCTGCGGTGGTACAGCCGGCGGGCGCGGCGATCATCGTCCTCGGCTCGGCGCTCGTGAGATATTCGCGCTCGTCGACCGGTGAGCGGCTCCCGCTCAACGCTCGACGAAGTACGTACCGCTCCCCTGCCCGCTCGAGAACCAGCGGCTCGTGACGGTCTTCTTGCGCGTGTAGAACTCGACCGCGTCCGGCCCGTGCGCGTGGAGGTCGCCGAGGAACGAGTCCTTCCAGCCCGAGAACGGGAAGAACGCCACCGGCGCGGCCACGCCGATGTTCACGCCGACCATGCCCGCCTGCACCTCGTGGCGGTAGCGGCGAACCGACGCGCCCGACTCGGTGAAGATCGATGTCCCGTTGCCGAACCGGCTGGCGTTGACGATCCCGATCGCCTCGTCGAGCGTCGGCGCGCTGATCACACACAGGACCGGGCCGAACACCTCCTCCTGGGCGATGTCCATCTCGGGCGTGACGCCGTCGAGGATCGTCGGGCCGACGTACGACCCGTTCGGATCCCCAGAGGCGTCGCGACCGTCCAGGACCAAGCGAGCACCGGAAGACACCCCGCGCTCGATCCACGAACGGATCCGGTCGCGCGCGGCGCACGAGATCACCGGCCCCACATCGCTCGAATCCTCCAACCCATCGCCCACCCGCAACGACCGCGAAGCCTCGACCAGCGGCCCGATCAGCTGTTCGTGCGCGTCGCCGACGGTCACGACCACCGACCCGGCCATGCACCGCTGCCCGGCGGCGCCGAACGCGGAACCGATGATCCCGTCGACGGTCTTGTCGATCACCGCGTCGGGCATCACGACCATGTGGTTCTTGGCGCCCCCGAGCGCCTGCACGCGCTTGCCGGCCTTGGCCGCGCGCTCGTAGACGATCCGCGCCACCGGCGCCGAGCCGACGAACGACACCGCGTCGATCCCGGGATGGTCGAGGATCGATTCCACAACCTCCCGGCCCCCGTTGACCAGATTCACGACGCCCGGAGGCAACCCCAGGGCGTGCAGCTCCTCGAACGCGATCTGCTGAGTCAGCGGCACCTGCTCGGACGGCTTCAAGACGAACGTGTTGCCGCAGGCGATCGCAAACGGGAGGAACCAGAACGGAACCATCGCCGGGAAGTTGAACGGGACGATCGCCGCGCACACGCCGACGGGCTGGCGGATCGTCTCGGCGTCGATGTTGCGCGAGACGTCCTCGAGCGAGCGCCCCTGCATCGTGGTCGGGATCGCGCACGCGCACTCGACCATCTCGATCATCCGTGCCACCTCGGCCCGGGCGTCGCCGATCGTCTTGCCCATCTCGGTCGTCACCGACCGGGCCAGCTCCTCCTCGCGCGCCACCAGCCGCTCGCGCAGCTCGAACAGCTTGCGGGCCCGGCCGATCGTCGACACCGCGCGCCACTCGGGCAGCGCCTCGCGCGCCGCGCGCACGGCGACGTCCAGATCGGCGGATCCCGACAGCGGCACGCGCGCCAGCGCCTCCCCGCTGGCGGGGTTCAACACGTCGAGCACGCCGGTCGCGGCCTGGGCCGGCGTCCACTCGCCGTCGATGTAGTTGTCGAGAAGACGGGTTGCTGTGAGTGCCATCGATGCTCCTACGTCGCTCAGGGTGACTCAAGATAGAGCCGCTGGTGCTCGTGCGCGCGCTCGTACTCCTCGCGGGCGGCGCGCACGCCCTCCTCGTCGGAGACCTCGGCGACGGGGACGTCCCACCAGGTCTCGTAGCTCGGCACGCCCTTGAAGCGGTCGGCCTCGATGTGGACGACGACCGGGCCGTCGGCGCCGCGCGCGCCGGCGAGCGCATCGCGCAGCTCGGCGATCGTCGTCGCGCGCACCACGCGGGCGCCGAGGCTCTCGGCATTGGCCGCGAGGTCGAGCGGCAGCACGTCCGACGACGCCGGATCGACCGGCACCGAGCCGTTGTCCGAGAACCGGTAGAGCGTCCCGAAGCCGGAGGACCCGATCGAGCGCGACAGCGCGCCGATCGACGCGTACCCGTGGTTGTCGACCAACACGATCACGATCGGCACGTGCTCGGCGACCGCGGTCACGAGCTCGCCCGGCATCATCAGGTAGGACCCGTCGCCGACGAGCACGTACACCTCGCGCTCCGGCGCGGCCAGCTTGACGCCGATGCC
>Ga0335078_10014762_pt1 | contig 11591 bp, 7 predicted proteins | sample Lox_Sample_32_FD_206711 | JGI IMG/M metagenome (GOLD analysis project Ga0335078, IMG submission 206711) | Soil microbial communities from Loxahatchee National Wildlife Refuge, Florida, United States - Lox_Sample_3.2 | ecosystem: Environmental > Terrestrial > Soil > Wetlands | place: USA: Florida...
GGACAGCAGCAGAAGTCCGACTCTCATTTGTATGCGGCAAAGGCTGTCGTTGGTACCGACATCCCCTCCCTTATTCACCTCGACGGAGTCCTGATGCGCCGGCGAATGTACGTCGACGCCAGGGATTTTCTGCAAAAGACTGTGGCTCTGGACTCCTACAACGAGCACGCCTGGTACCAGCTGGGACTCGCGCAATTCAGGATCGGCGAGGAAGAGGCCGCGGAAACCGATTTCCGGGTCGCCGTCCGTCTTGACGAAAACGATGTGTGGTCGCGTATCGGTTTGGGTGCTGTGCTTCTGAATGCTGGGCGGCACCCGGAGGCTACCGCCGAATTCGAACGAGTTCTCAAGAGTAGCCCCCGTAATCCCGCCGCTCACTATTACCTAGCTCGCATCGATCGGGAAAAGGGGAAGATTCCTCTTGCTTTTCGTGAGTTGCACCAGGCCGTGCACTTAGACAGCAAAGACGCGCGACCGTGGGCTGCATTGGGACAGTTCCAACTGGAGCAAAACCTGCTCTCCTCAGCGCGCGTTTCTCTGAGGAAGGCCATTGAACTCGACCCGCAATATTCAACTGCCCATTACCAGCTGGCGATGCTACTGAGGCGTACGGGCGAGCAGGCAGAGGCAACGAGAGAAATAGCACTTTTTCAAAAGTATCACGATGAGGAAAACAAGAAGGGAATCATGGGCCTGGTAAGCAAAGGTAAATGGGATTATGCCGGGTTCCTGCCTGCAGATTGAATCGAACCCTATGACCAGAAGAGAACTGTTGTTGACGATGGCGATTGCGGGTTTAGAACCGTCGATCTTACGCTCCATGGCAGCAGCGGATTCCGATGCTCCGGGCGGCTGGAAGAAATATCATGGCAACCCGGTGCTGGGCGGACAATACGGGACTTGTTTCGACATATGTGTCTTGCAGGAGCGCGGTTTGTACAGGATGTGGGTGTCGTGGCGCCCCAGAAAGAGTGTTGCGCTCACGGAGAGCAAGGACGGGATCCATTGGGGCGCTCCTCAAATCGTTTTGGCTCCTGAGGCAAACACGGGATGGGAAGATGACATCAATCGCCCGGTCGTGGTGCATCGTCAGGACGGATATCACATGTGGTATACGGGCCAAGCACACGGCAAATCGAAGATCGGTTACGCAAGAAGCACAAATGGTCGAGACTGGATAAGGCAATCTTCAAAACCTGTGTTGGAATCGACTCTGCCCTGGGAAGGAGTCGCCCTGATGTGCCCACACGTGATGTGGGACGTACAGAAGCAGGTGTGGAAGATGTGGTACTCAGGCGGTGAGCAATATGAGCCCAACGCGATCGGCTATGCGACCAGCGTGGATGGCATTCACTGGGAGAAGTTTCCGGCTAATCCCGTGCTTACTCCTGCTCCGACTAACGAGTGGGAGAAAGAACGGGTTACAGCCGCTCAAATCATTCTGTCGAAGGGATGGTATTACGCGTTCTACATCGGATTTCGTGACGTGGACCACGCGCAAATCGGTCTGGCAAGGTCAAAGGACGGTATCGGGAACTGGGTTCGGCATCCGGCGAATCCAATCATACGGCCGACGCCTAGGGGCTGGGACGCCGATGCTTGCTACAAGCCATACGCCGTCTTTGCGGATGGCCGCTGGATGCTCTGGTACAACGGCAGAAACAAGTCCTTCGAGCAGATCGGCCTGGTCACACATGCCGGCGAAGATCTTGGGTTTGGGATGTGACCATGCGATCCAGCGTCTCATTTGCGGTCGCGGCAGGCTGCGCGTTTCTCGCTCTTACGGTACTCGGCCTCCCCCAGGTGGTCCCTGCCAATAAGGTCACACCGCTGCCGGTCGAGTCCTTGCTTGATCCGGAAAGCTACCGGCATTACTTCGCCCAATTCTCCATAGACGAGAAAGACATGCTGGGGCAAAGTCCGACATTGCCCTGGGAGTGGTTTGAGCAGAACATTCCCTGGCTGGATATTCCCGACAAAGGGATGGAGGAGACTTACTACTTCCGCTGGTACTCCTTTCAGAAGCACATCAAGCGAACCCCGAATGACTTTGTGATCGACGAATTTCTGGATAATGTCTCGTGGGCTGGAAAGTACAACACGATTGACGCCGCCGCTGGCCACCATATCCGCGAAGCGCGTTGGCTGCGAACTTCGAAGTACGTGGAAGACTATGCAGAATTCTGGTTTGGCCCCGACGGCGAGCCACGGCGCTATAGTTTCTGGGCAGCAGACACTGTGTACAGTCTTTTTCTAGCTACGGGTAACAAGTCATTTGCTGTAAACCTTCTGCCCCGTCTCCAGGAAAACTACAAGATGTGGGAAAGCTCCCACCAGGATCCGAATGGGCTCTTTTGGCAGATCGACGATCGCGACGGAATGGAATTCAGTATCGGGGCAAGCGGGTACCGGCCAACCATCAATAGCTACATGTATGGCGACGCCGTGGCCATTGCGCGCATCGCGGAAATGGCAAATCAGGCGGACCTCGCCAAAGAGTACGAAGACAAGGCTGAACACCTGCGTCATCTCATCGAGACTCAGTTGTGGAACCCCAACGACAAGTTTTATGAAACTGTCCCCCGGAACAGCCCCTATGGCTGGGTAGGAGTCCGAGAGCTGGTTGGATTCATCCCCTGGTATTTTGATTTTCCTTCGGTTGACCGCGCCGTCGCTTGGAAGCAGCTATTCGACCCACAAGGATTTGCAGGAGCATTTGGCCCCACGACAGCGGAGCGTAGGACTCCGCGTTTTAACTTCAAACACGCTCATGAGTGCCTTTGGAATGGGCCATCGTGGCCTTTCGCTACCACGCAAACGTTAGTGGCGCTGGCCAACCTGCTGGACAACAAGGAACAATCTGTCATGTCATCTAGTGACTATTTCCAGCTGCTCGATGCCTACACCCGTTCTCAACGCATCCGTGCGCCGGATGGAAGAGTGATTCCCTGGATTGATGAAGACCTAAACGCCGACACTGGAGAATGGCTCGCCCGAGATATTCTGATCTCGAAGAACCAACCGCCACCCAATCGCGGGCGCTACTACAATCACTCCGGGTACGCAGACCTCCTCATCACAGGTCTCATCGGGATTCGGCCTTCGTCCAGCAATGTACTCCCAATCCGACCATTACTTCCCGCTGGCAAGTGGGATTACTTTGCCTTGGACGGATTGCCCTATCATGGCCATCTACTTACCGTGTTTTACGATCGCACGGGTGAGCGCTACCGCCACGGCCCGGGCTTGACGGTTCTGTCTGATGGGCGCACGGTTGGTCACAGCCAGTCACTCGCTGCGATGACTGTTGTTCTTCCGGACAGGAGCGAAAATGAACAAGCCATAGCGCCGCGCCGCTGATATTATTGAGCTACCCGGATCAGGCCCTTGCGGATCGCGATGGTCACAGCCTCAGTACGATCTTTGGCTTCGAGCTTTGCCATCAAGCTGATCACATGATTTCTCGCGGTCTTGTCGCTAATGCGAAGAATGGAGCCAATCTCTTTGTTCGTCAGCCCGTTGGCAACAAACTGCAACACTTCAATCTCCCGACGGCTCAGCATGGAGTGACTGATTCTTCCGGCAAGTTTGGCGGCGATTGCCGGCGGAATGCAGCGTTTGCCTTGATGCACAGTATGAATCGCGTTGACTATTTCTTCTTGGGGAGCGCTTTTCACCAGATAGCCGAGAGCACCGGCTTGCAGCGCATTGAATATGTCTTCATCCATCTGATAATTCGTAAGTACAAGAATCTTAATATGCGCATGAGCAGCCCGAAGAGCAATGATGGCGTCTACCCCATCCATCTCCGGCATTCTCAAGTCCATGAGAACAACATCCGGAGCAGCATTGACCAACGAGGCCAGCGCCTCCGCACCCGACGCCACCGTTCCAACCACACTGATCCCGTACTGGCTGTCGAGCATGCTTCCCAACCCCTTGCGCACAACAGGATGGTCATCAACTACCAGAACGCGAATCTCGTTTGAGTGTTCCACGCGGCCTCCAATATCGACAATAATTCCGATAGGCTCTGATGGCTGATTTAAATTGGGAGAGCGAGACGCTACGGCGCGGCACCTCAGCGCTGACCTGAGTTCCCTCTCCGCGCTTGCTGGTTATGGCGAAGGTACCATGCAAAGCTCGTATCCGTTGCTTCATACCGGATACTCCGAAACCGCTTCCGTTGAGGGCCGAGGGATCGAAACCGCCGCCATCGTCTGTCACCTTTAAGGTGACCATCCGGGGTTCGTAGTCCAGGCTAACACGAAGGCTTCTAGGTCTGCCGTGGCGCAGGGCGTTGGCAATGGATTCCTGCGCCACACGATACAAAGCGTCTTGTACGAAAAGCGGGAGTCCGGTCTGTGTTCCATTTACACCGAAGTCCAGATTGATGTCGCAGCCTTCCGTCATACGCTCGATGGAATGTTTGAGAGCGTCCTCCAGATTCGTAGTTTCGCTCAAGCCTTGAGGCCGCAGCATGATGATGCTGCGATGAGCTTCTGAGTGACTATGCCGCACCATATCCAACGCAAGATCGAGATGGCGTCCCAGAAGCACGTCTCCAGCCGGAACATTGTTCTTGGCGGCCTGAATCTGGAAAGCGACCCCGGCGAAGTTCTGTGCCAAGGTATCGTGCAATTCATGCCCCACGCGCGCACGCTCCGCCATGATCGCGCGAAATCTGGCGCTCACGGTTTTGACTCGCGTTGCATGGGCTGCCCAGATAATGCCCAGCAAAGCGATTCCAAACTCAAACAAGTGGCGGGGACTCCACCACGGCGCGCCAGAGACGATATCCATGTCTTCCGCCGAGCGTACAAGCAAGGCGAATCCTCCGACATAGTGCGTATCTTCCGGCCGCACGGAGCAAATTCCGCGGAGTCGCAATAGAGATCCACGATCGAGCCGAGGCAGCAGGAGATTTCCTTTCGCCGAATCGAAGCGCGCTAGGAATATCTGATTTCCACTTTCAATCTTGAGCCAGCTGTCCGGATCACTCATTCCGTCATCCACCAAGCGTCCCTGAAGCTGGATGAGAGAGTTCGCGAACTTGCCGAGGGCGGCTTGGTCTGCAGTGACCGCCAGTGGGGCTACGGGTATTCCCGGCCACAGGACACGAACTTCGGCGTTTCGAAAGACCAGCCCACGATCGGTTTCCTCCGGCCAACCGCGCACCAATAGTTGGTCGCCAATCTTCAAATTCTGTTGTGGCACATCTTCTACCGCGGCCCCTTCGGTGGAATCCTCGATATAAATCGGACTACCGTTGCGCGTTAGGGTGGCACGTACTGTCAGACGCTCTCTGCGTAACTGCAAGATCGAGTGAACTGCTGCGATCGGAATATAGGGTTCGGCCGACGGGAGATCAACCGCTTGCTGCGTGACGGGGACCAGAGCGAGGAAAACTATGAAAGCGTTCATCATCTTTAATCACATCGTCTTTGTTCGCGCCCGACAAGCAAAGTTAGTGGGAGGCGAGAAGCTTAGTAACGCGGACATTTTTCCAGATACCGCCTGAATCGTAGGAACGCAGTCCGATCTTGCCCTGCAGAGGGCAGGAATCCAAAGTAATTTCTTTACTCCCGATCTGCGTGGAACCATCGCGATTGACAGTGGCATTGACTTTGCAACCTTCTAGCTTCACCTGAAGGTGGTACCAGGTATTCGGCACAATTGGGAATGAAAGTGATGGCGTGTCAGCCTCCTCCCAATCATGATCGGCGACTCCTATTACTAATCCCTGGTCCCGAATCCGGAGACCGACATAAATACCACGGTAGGCATCGACCCCCTGCTCAGGATCCGACACTCGTGCGAGGATGCCGGCATCGCCTAGACTGCGCAGAGCCACATCTGCCTGCACGACGTAATCCTTCCAGTAGGCCGAGCCGGCCACCAGCTTGGCCCCTCTTTCGTTCGACTCATTAACCATACCTCCGTCCTCTACTTTCCAGTTCCCACCGTAGGCGGACCACTCGGCGTTATCGCTAGTGGCAAAGCGGTCTGCATAAGGTAATCCCCGATCCGGAGAATGAAGGACGACGATCGTGCCTTTGGTTATAAAAAAGCAGACTGCCGCTGCCAGAGCAAAGAGGAGAATGTCATTGGCCTGCAAGCGGTCGGCAGAACATGGCCGCTGTTTGGCCGACAGATCTCCAAGGCACCCCATCTGCTCGATTTCCAATTGGGAAGAGGGGTTCACGGCCTCACCGCAAGATCGTCCTGAGTGAGCAGGCGTGGTTCTACATACCGGGGCTTTGAGAGAGCGCGACCCGCAATTACATCAAGCAAAGATTTCGCGGCTAAGTACCCGACACGGTCATCGTCGCTAATGACAAGAGAATCAAACTTGTGTGCCCGCAGGTCACTGGTCAAGAAAAGATCATCATCGCACCCGACCAAAGTGACCGCGTGCGCGAGGCCGCGTTGCTGAATGGCGCGAATGGCGCCGTCCGTCGCGGTGGCACTGACTCCAAATATAGCTTTCAGGCGCGGAAACGCGGCCAGCACTTCGTGTGCGTTTTGTTCGGCTTCTGCAGCCAAAGATGTACCGCGTTGCTCAGCGACGATCTTTATCTCCGGATGGCTGCTCAGGTGCTCGATAAAATGTTGCGCCCGTCGCAAAGTCTCCGGCGCTGTTCGATCCAAGCCCAGGATCGCCACCTCGCCGCCTCCAGCACCGAGGATACTGAGGATGCGCGTTGCCGCCAACCTTCCCACGACCTCTTGGTCAGGTGTAACCGACGTTATAAAGGGTCCGGGCGGAATCGGCGTATCGGTCTGAACAACAACAATCGGAATGCGACGAGCGATGAACTCGTTAATCTTCGTAGTAAGAGCGGGACCATTCGTGGGTCCCAAAATTAGACCCTTCGTGTTATTGTCTAATGCCCTCGACATCAATACGATTTGCCGATCCACATCATCCTCGCGAGTAGGAGCGTTCCAATACAGACGAAAGCCCGCTTCACGAGCGGCCCGGTTTGCTCCGCGATGCATTCCTTCGGAAAGAAAGGTGCCACTGGTTCGCGGAATAAAAGTAATTTCTGGAGGCCGCGATTTAGGTGCAATCGCCGGGAATACCCCGAGCGCGAAGCCACTGAGGGCACCGAACAAAACGACGAACAATGAACGCAAGGATGTCACATTCATCACAGGCTCAAGGCCCAGAATTCACCCTGAGTTTAGTACGGTCGCCGCCGGTGGACAAGAATGGTTTTGATGTAATCGAACACTCGGGACACAATTCGTAGGGAATAGTGCAAATGCACCATGTCGATGTAATGTGCTTGGTGCAAGCTTTACGTTCGGAATTGCCAAGGAGCATTCCAATGTCTCTTATCTCTCGGCGCGAACTGCTATGTTCCGGACTTGCGCTCTCTGCATCGGCTTTATTACCTCGATCGGCCCGGGCACGCATGACTGACCTCATGGCCGATAATTCGGGTGCGGCTCCAGCCGAGGCATTTTCGGCAGTGGCGCCACGGGAGCGTTTGCTTTTCGATTTTGACTGGAAATTCCTTCAGGGACACGCTACCGACCCCGCGCGTGATTTGGGATTTGGCAAAGATCAGGGAGACTTCGCCAAGTCCGGTGACTTTGACTTTGCAGGGGAGAAATTCGACGACTCGAGGTGGCGACCGCTGAATCTACCACATGACTGGGCTATCGAGTTGCCTTTCGTTCGTGACGAAGACCTGCGATCACACGGCTACAAACCGCTGGGGCGGCGCTATCCCGAAACCAGCATTGGCTGGTACCGCCGGGTTTTTGAGATTCCCAGGGAGGACGCTGGGCGGCGACTGGTCGTGCAGTTCGACGGCGCTTTCCGCAGCGCGCTGGTGTTTTTGAATGGTTATTACATGGGTCGAAACGATAACGGGTACGCACCGTTCTCCTTTGATCTGACGGATTTTCTCAACTACGGCGGGAAGAACTATTTGGTCGTGCGTATGGACGCCAGCTTTGGCGACGGATGGTTCTACGAAGGAGCAGGCATATATCGGCATGTGTGGTTAAGCAAGACCGACGCGCTGCACTTGGGCCGCTGGGAAAGCTATGTACGCCCGGCCGTCAACGGCGACATGGCGAGGCTTAATCTGGGAACTGTACTGCAAAACGAAGGTCGCCTGACTGAGAGTTGCAGAGTACGCTGGCAGATTCTTGATCCAGCGGGGCAAGCCGTTGCCAGCGCGGACGCTGGGTCTCAGTCAATTCCTCCCGACGGCTCAGCCACTTTCACCGCGAGCGCGAACCTGAAGAATCCCTCGATGTGGTCGCCCGACACTCCGAACCTCTATTCAGCGGTAGTCACGGTCGAATCCAACGGAAACGCACGAGACGCCGAGCGGGTGAATTTTGGCGTGCGCACAGTGGCCTTTGATGCAGACAAAGGATTCTTCCTCAATGGCAGGCCGCTCAAAATCAAAGGGACGTGCAATCACCAGGACCATGCCGGCGTCGGTGCCGCGCTTCCCGATCGGCTACAATGGTTTCGGGCTGCGGTGTTGAAAGAGATGGGCTCAAACGCGGTGCGCACGTCGCACAATACACCAACTCCGGAGTGGGTCGAGGCTTGCGAACGATTGGGCATGATGATGATGTGCGAAACACGAATGATGAGCTCCACATCCGAAAGCCTGGCCCAACTTGAGTTGATGGTAAAGCGCTACAGAAATTCTCCCGCGATCATTCTCTGGTCGATGGGAAACGAGGAGTCGACGCTGCAGCGCACTCCACAAGGCGAACGTGTCATCGCCGACATGGTGACCCGGACTCACGAACTCGATCCCACGCGGCTTTGCACATCAGCGGTCAACGGAAGTTACGAGTCGCGTTTTTCGGATGCTTTGGATGTCATGGGGTTCAACTATAACCTGAAGACGCCCGACGGTTGGCACCATGCACATCCGAGAAAACCCTGCATCGGCTCGGAAACCGCGAGTACAGTTTCTACTCGCGGCATCTACTTGACGGACAAGCTGCGTAACTGGGTGAGTGCATACGATCTGAATTTTCCTCCCTGGGCGGAAACCGCAGAGGAGTGGTGGAAGTTCTACGCGGCACGGGAATGGCTGGCCGGAGGCTTTGCGTGGACTGGGTTCGACTACCGCGGCGAACCCACACCCTACGGCTGGCCTTCCGTTAACTCCCAGTTCGGAATCGTCGACATGTGCGGGTTTCCCAAGGACAATTTTTACTATTACAAGTCGTGGTGGGGCTCCGACCCAATGCTCCATCTTTTTCCGCATTGGAACTGGGAGGAACGGGAGGGTGAGCCGATCTCGGTTTGGGTGCACTCAAATCTCGACTCGGTGGAAATCTTCCTCAACGGCAAAAGCCAGGGCTCACAAACGGTGCAGCCGTTCACGCACCTGGAGTGGACAGTAAAGTATGAACCGGGTGTACTCGAAGCGCACGGCACGAAAGACGGCAAGGTTGTGCTGGTCGAAAAACGAGAGACGACTGGCAAGCCGGAGTCTATCCGCCTCACGCCTGAACGCACCGAAATCAATGCCGATGGCGAGGATATTGCGATCCTCCGCGTCGAGGTGCTCGATGATAAGGGCCGCGCGATTCCCACGGCGGACAGCTTGATCAACTTCAACGTCAACGGTGAAGGCACGCTGCTTGGCGTTGGCAATGGTGACCCAAACTGTCAGGAATCGGACAAGGAGCCCCGGCGCAGCTTGTTCAACGGCTTAGCACAAGTGATTGTGCAAGCGAGCCGGGCTCCGGGGACGATCACGGTTCAGGCTTCTACCGAACACCGGCCGAGACTTCCTGCGGCGCAGGTGACGATCACGACCAAGAAAGTGGACTTTCGTCCAGCGGTCACTTGAAGAGCCTCGCTTCTCGAAGAAGCTGTCATTAGTAACTCGGAAGTTGGCTAGGTTAGCTTTGTTAGGGGATCACAGGTGGATCAGACCCGAGCAGGAAGTTAATCGAGTGACAGGGCTGGTCTGGAAATCGAAGGTCACTGGCTCCGAAGCCAGTTCGCGATCGCTCGCGGATCAAATCGAACACAAGTGCCCACACGGAAACTTGGTATCCGGCCGGCGGCTGCTTGCTTGAAGATTGTGACCCTCGACACAGCGAGGAGCTCCGCAACTTCTCCGGCGGTCAAGGCTCGACCGATCTTTTCGATTTCGTCGGCAAGTGACATTTTTGGTCAAAGTGTTGGTCCTCCCCGGCCCACACTGGAACCTCGCTCTTCATCTGAAAATGAGAAATTGATCACGCCCCAGAGACTTTTCCCCTTTTGTCCGTATCCTCAAAACTGAGCATTAGCTAAGTGCAGAGAAATAGCGGAATTCCGACCGGGTTAATCGAAAGATCGTCACCTCTAGAGTGAGGCAGACATGGTTACTCACGCCGTGCTTCGACAGGCGTCGAAGGGGTTGGGCAAAATCAGAGAGTTTTCGTGGAGTTGTTGCAACTCGATGCCAGTCGCGACCCCGGCCGCCAGACACCGATCTTTGTTTCTTCCGAGTCCTGCAGGAAGCTCTGCACAATTGTGCACGAGACAGTGGGGTGCGGCACTTCGAAATGCGCTTGTGGGGGACGTCCGATGAAGTTCATCTAACGGTTAGTGATTCCGGCGCAGGCTTTGAGCTACGTGCTGTGTAACAGCGGGAGTATCTGAATCGGCTTTTGAGGTTTTGAGGTTGCTTAATAGCCCAGTTCCCGTCCATGAACGGCTGAGTGTTCCCCGCAGATTCTTCTGAAGATTGGGCTGCTTTCTTTGTCTGGAAAGGCGCTGCATAAATACCCACACAGAGTATGTACTCCATAGCTTTTCGTGATCTCGTCCCACAGGTGTTCGAGCTGAATCGCCCCCTCCGCATTGCCTCTGGACAACAGGGTGGGTGCAATTTCTCCACAAACTACAACCTGACCATGTTTTCCCTTTACACCCTTGGCTGCTCCCATAATGAGATCGCCTATCACTTTTCGACAGCGAACGGGATCAAGCATATCGTTGACTGTCAATCTCACCAGTGCATCGGCAGCATCCAACGGAACATAGCTTCCCTGTTTGATGGCAGCAGCCACGTCCACACCTTCTGCTTCCAATCTCGGAAGAAGGCTAGCGCGGTGTGCCTCGGTCACGACGACGATGACCGCATCCCCACTTTTCAGAGCGGATTCGATAAACCGAGCATAGCCATCTGCCACAGAATCGTCATCTGCGTAGAACGCGACTTCATGGCAATGCCTGACCGCTGTGGAGTGGTCGTCCTTGGGTGCTTTGGAATCGTGACCCGTCAAACTGGCACTGACGAACTCCTTACCCTGAAGAACGGCTTTCACCGCAGGCAAAAGTTCGCTTCCGGCAGCCGACTTGACGACATAGCCGCTCGCGCCCGTGTGTAAGGCTTCCTCTGCGATGTCGCGAGAACCGTTTTCGCTCACAAAGAGGATTTTGGAGGTGGGCGAAACCTCGCGGATTCGGCGAGCAGCTTCAATCCCATTCAGTGTCGGAAGACCAATGTCGAGCACAATTAAGTCCGGTTGGAGTTCTTCAGCCTTCCTAACCGCTTCTAATCCGTCTGCCACTTCGCCGATAACCCGCAAGTCCGGCTGCT
>Ga0335078_10014763_pt1 | contig 11590 bp, 13 predicted proteins | sample Lox_Sample_32_FD_206711 | JGI IMG/M metagenome (GOLD analysis project Ga0335078, IMG submission 206711) | Soil microbial communities from Loxahatchee National Wildlife Refuge, Florida, United States - Lox_Sample_3.2 | ecosystem: Environmental > Terrestrial > Soil > Wetlands | place: USA...
CTGGTCTATGGAAGGACAAGGAGCGCATCATGAAAACCGTTGCGGCCAAAGCCGCCCTGTTATTCCTGATTCCGGCATCCATCACACTGGCCCAAACTCCCACGCCGCCGCGCCTGACGCTGCATGACGCCGAAGTCCTGGCGCTCAAAAATCATCCGCAAGTACAGGCGGCCCAGTTGAATTACCAGGCATCCCAACAAGCGGTCTCGGAAGCCCGCGCGGCCTACTATCCGACGCTCCAGGCCGATATCACCGGCTCGCAGGCCAACCCGCAAGCACGCATCGGCGCGGGCTATCTGACGGTGTCCCGCCTGTGGGACCGTTTCGGCCAGGGCATCACGGTCAGCCAGCTCATTACGGACTCGGGACGGACGCCTAACCTGGTGGCCAGCTCGAAGCTCGAAGCTCAAGCCAGTTCGCAGATCTATCAGGCAACCCGATACGACGTGCTGCTGCGCGTGAACCAGGCGTATTTCGACGTATTGCGCGCCCAAAACCTGGTGAAGGTGGCGGATGAGACGGTCGCCGCACGGCAGCTTCTGGCGGATCAAGTGGCGGCCCTGGCACAGAGCAAGCTGCGTTCCCTACTGGATGTCAGCTTCGCGGACGTCAACCTGTCGCGGGCGAAGCTCATGCTGATCCAGGCAAACGACACCGTAGCGCAAGCGTTTGCGGAGTTGACCCGCGCCCTTGGTCTCCGGGACCAGCAGACTTATACATTGGTGGACGAACCGCTGCCCCCCACGCCACCCTCTGATTCCGCGGCGCTCGTTGCGCAGGCCCTCCGCGAGCGCCCGGAGCTGGCTGGTTTGCGCCTGGAGAGCGAGTCGGCCTCCCGCTTCGCACGCGCGGAGCGCGACCTTTCCTATCCCACGGTGAGCTTGGCCGGCGCCGGCGGATTCATTCCGTACCTTCACCAGTTGACGACGCAACAGGTCCCCAACGAGTACGAAGGCGTCGCCGTCAATGTCCAGATCCCGATCTTCAACGGTGGGCTGTTCTCCGCGCGGCGCACGGCGGCCCAATTGAAGGCGCAGGCGGCCGAACAGAAAGTTCGCGACCTCGAAGCCGCGGTGGCGCGTGATGTGCGCGTCGCCTGGAGCAATTCCCAGACCGCCTATCACCAGTTGGATGTCACGGCCGAGCTGCTGCGGGAAGCCACCATGGCGTTGGATCTCGCGCAGGGCCGCTACAACCTGGGACTCAGCTCCATCGTGGAACTGACGCAGGCGCAGTTGAATCTGACCCAAGCCGAGGTCGAAAACCTGAGCGCGAAGTACGATTACCAGCGGCTCTACGTCAATCTCCAGTACGCCATCGGCGCACTGCGGTAGCGAGCGCTCTGCTATACTCTTGGTTTATGGCATCTTCCGCCGCCCGGCATGCGCATTACCGCCGCAGCCAACTGCGACGGGCGGTGTTCTGATTCGACCCATATCGAAATTAGAAAGGACGCCCGCCACGGGGTGCCACAGGGCCCGGCGGGCTTTTTTATTGCTATCCGCATGGATCTGGACTTTCAGAAATCAGACGGGCTCGTCCCGGCCGTGATTCAGGACTACGCCTCCGGGCGCGTCCTCATGGTCGGCTATATGAACGCCGAAGCCTTTCGGCAGACGGTCGAGACCGGTTTCGCCACTTTCTACAGCCGCTCGCGGCGCCAACTCTGGCGCAAAGGCGAGACCTCCGGGCACCGTCTCATCGTGAAAGAAGTCTCGACCGATTGCGACCGCGATGCGGTGCTGCTGCGCGTCGAGCCGCAAGGCCCCGGCGTCTGCCACAACGGTTACGAAAGCTGCTTCTACCGCCGCCTCACCGGCGGACAGTGGGTGGAATCGGAGCCGCGCGTTTACGATCCCGGCGCGGTCTACGGGAGCCGGCCATGACCCTCAAGCTCGGTATTCCGAAGGGCAGCCTGGAGAACGCCACTATCGAGCTGTTTCGCCGCGCCGGCTATGCCATCACCACCAGCACGCGCTCCTACTTTCCGTCCATCGACGATCCGGAGATCGAGTGCATGCTGATCCGCGCGCAGGAGATGGCGCGCTACGTCGAAGACGGCATCCTGGACGCGGGGCTTACCGGGCGCGACTGGGTGGCCGAGACCGATGCGCGCGTCGAAGCCCTCGCCGACCTGGTCTACGCCAAGCAGAGTTTTGGCAAAGTGCGCTGGGTGCTCGCCGTGCCGGAGTCTTCCGCGTTTCAATCGGTGCGCGACCTGGGCGGCAAGGTCATCGCCACCGAACTGGTGGCCACGACCAGGCGCTACCTGGAGCGGCACGGCGTCCGCGCCAAGGTGGAATTCAGTTGGGGGGCGACCGAGGTCAAGCCGCCGGTGCTGGCCGACGCCATTGTCGAAGTCACCGAGACCGGCTCGTCGCTGCGCGCCAACAAGCTGAAGATCATCGATACGGTGCTCGAATCCAACACCCAGCTCATCGCCAACCGGGATGCCTGGCAAGACGCCTGGAAGCGGCGCAAGCTGGAGAATATGCGGATGCTGCTCGAGGGCGCCATCAACGCCCTGGGCAAGGTCGGCTTGATGCTGAACGTGCACCAGAAGGACCTGGCGGCCGTGCTGGCGGTGCTCCCCGCCTTGAAGCGGCCCACCATCTCGCACCTGAGCGACCAGGACTGGCTGGCCGTAAATACGATCCTGGATGAATCTACCGTGCGCGACATCATCCCGCGTTTGAAGGAGGCGGGCGCGCAGGGGATCGTGGAATACCCGCTGAACAAGATCGTCTTATGATCCGGATTCTCGGCGCCACCGATATGGGCCGTCTGTTGGCGCGGCGCAAAGCGCGGCTGGGCCAGGCCGAGGCGATCGTGCGGCCGATCCTGGAGGCCGTGCGCCGGCGGGGCGATCGTGCGCTGACCGCCTACGCGCGCCGCCTCGACGGGCTCGATCGAAAAACGGTGACGGTGTCCACGGCCGAACTGCGGCGCGCCTGTGCCGGCCTTTCCACCGGGTTTCGAGATGCCGCCGCGACCGCCGCCGCCAACATTCGTGCGTTCGCGGAAATGCAGCTTCCCTCCGAAACGCTGCGGGAAGTGAGTCCCGGCCGGCAACTCGGGCAAGTGGTGCGCCCGCTCGATACGATCGCGGCGTATATCCCGGCGGGGCGCTATCCGCTGCCCTCCACGCTGATGATGACGGTGATTCCGGCGCAAGTCGCCGGCGTGCCCAACGTCTGCGTGGCTTGCCCGCGGCGTGTGCCCGAGATTCTGGGCACGGCGCAGATTCTGGGCGTACGGCGCGTCTTTCAAATGGGCGGCGCGCAGGCCATCGCGGCCTTCGCCTACGGCACGCGCACGGTGCCGCGCGCGGATCGCATCGTGGGGCCGGGCAATCTCTACGTGGCCGCGGCCAAGAAGCTGCTGGCCGGCGAAGTGGGCATCGATTTCGTCGCCGGCCCGACGGAAATTCTGATCATTTCCGCCGGCGGAAACCCCCGGCATCTCGCGGCGGACATGCTGGCGCAGGCCGAGCACGACGTGGATGCCGCGGCAATCCTGCTCACCACTTCCAAACCGCTTGCGAATGCGGTGGCTCTCGAGATCGAGCGGCAGCTTGCGGATCTGCCGACCGCGGCTGTGGCGCGCCAGGCCCTTCGCCGCAACAGCGCCATTGTCGTCGTCGGATCGCTCGAGGAGGCGGTGGAGCTGTCGAATCGCTTCGCCCCCGAGCACCTGAGCATTCCGGACGACCGCTTACTCGCGCGCGTGCGCCATGCGGGCAGCATCTTCATTGGCCCGTTCAGCACGGAGGCCGCCGGCGATTACGCATCCGGCCCCAATCACGTGCTGCCCACCAGCGGTGTGGCGCGGCTGCGCGGCGGGCTGTCGGTGACCGACTATTTGAAAGTCATCTCCGTGCAGCGGTTGGACCGCGAAGCGCTGCAAGCGTTGGCGCCCGCCATCACGACGCTCGCCCGCGCCGAGGGTTTGGAAGCGCACGCGCGCTCCGTCGAGGTGCGCACGAATGGCTAAGGCGGCCAAAGTGGCGGCTCCGAAGGCGGCGGCCGCAAAATCCTCTACGGCGGCCAAGACCATGCGCCTGCCGAAAGGCGTCGTCCGCCCGCGCGAAGCGGTGCTTCGCATGCAGCCCTACTCGCCGCCCACCGCCGGACGCGCCGGCAAGCTGCGTCTCGATTTCAACGAAAACACCGTGGGCTGCTCGCCGCGCGTCGTCGAGTTTTTGAAACGACGCCTGGATGCGGGCGGCCTCGCCGTCTACCCGGAGTACGGCGAGGCCAAGGCCGAGCTGGCGCAGTTCTTCGGCGTCAGGACGGAAGAGTTCGTTTTCACCAATGGCACCGACGAGGCCATCCAGATCTTCCTCAATACGTACGTCGACCCGGGCCAGGAAGTGCTGCTGCTGCGCCCCGCGTATGCCATGTACCGCTTTTATGCGCAGGTGGCGGGCGCCAGGATTCGCGAGATCGATTACCAGGGCCCCGCGATGGATTTCCCGCTCGGCGCCGTGCTCGACGCCATCACGCCTGCCACGCGAGCCGTGCTGATCGCCAACCCGAATAACCCGACTGGCACCGGACTCTCCCTGCTGTCGATCGAGCGCATTCTGAAACGCGCGCGCGCGGCCGTGGTCTTCCTCGATGAGGCCTATTTCGAGTTCTCGGGAGTGACCGCGCTGAGCCACATCGCGCGTGTGCCGAATCTGTTTGTAAGCCGGACGTTTTCCAAGGTCTATGGGATGGCGGCCATGCGGCTCGGCTGCCTGTTTTCCGATCCGGCCAACATCGCGTTCCTGCACAAGGCGCAATCGCCTTACAGCGTAAACTCGCTGGCCGTGCTGGCGGCGCAGGCTGCCATTCGCGACACCGCGTATATCGAAAACTATGTCGCCGAGGTGCTGGCCGCGCGCGAGCTGCTGTGCCTCGGACTGGAAAGGCTGCAAATCCCCTACGTGCCCAGTGCGGCGAATTTCGTGCTGATTCGCGCCGGCGCGCGCGCCCTCGACGTCCGCGACCGCCTCGGCGCGCGGGGCATCCTGGTGCGCGACCGCAGTTACGAAGCGCCCGGCTGCGTCCGCATCACGGCCGGCACGCGGGAACAAACGCGCCGCCTGCTGGGCGCGCTCGAGGAGATATGGCCGAGGCCCTGATCGTCTTCGACATGGATGGCGTACTGGTGGACGTCACCGAGTCCTATCGCGAAACCATCGTGCGCACCGTCGAGCATTTCACCGGCGCCGCGATCGCGCGCTCGCAGATCCAGGATTATAAAAACCAGGGCGGCTTCAACGACGATTGGAAGCTCTCGCATCACATCATCGCGCAGCACGGCGTGGCCGTGGAGTTCCAAACCGTGGTCGATTACTTCCAGGGCCTGTTCCACGGCAACGGCCAGGCCGGAGGGCAACCCGGCCTCATCCTGCGCGAGCGCTGGATCGCGCGCGCCGGGCTGTTCGACCGCCTTGCCACGCGCTTCGATTTCGCCCTCTTCACCGGGCGCATGCGTTGGGAAGCGGAAGTCACCCTCAGCCGCTTCGCGCCGTCGTTGCATTTCGATCCCATCGTCGGCATGCAGGAAGTCGCCGCGCACAAGCCCGCGCCGGAAGGCCTGCTCCTGATCGCCGCCGCGAGGCCGGGCCGCAAGCTCTGGTATATCGGCGACACCGTCGACGATGCGCGCTGCGCGCGTGCCGCGAAGGTGCCGTTCATCGGCATTGCGTCGCCCGAGGGTCCGCGCCGCGCGGAGCTGGCGGCCTTGTTCGCGGCCGAGAACGCCGCCGCCGTCCTCGACGATATCAATCAACTCGAAAGCGTGCTGGCCTGATGCGAACCGCCCACATCCAGCGCGATACCCGGGAAACGCAAATCCGTGCGTCGCTCAAAATCGAAGGCCGCGGACATTACCAGGTCTCCACCGGCATACGATTTTTCGATCACATGCTGGAGTTGTTCGCCAAGCACGGCGGCTTCGATCTGAAGATCGCCGCCCGGGGCGACCTCGACGTCGACCAGCATCACACGGTCGAAGACGTGGGCATCGTGATGGGCCAGTTGTTCGCCAAGGCGCTGGGCGACCGCCGCGGCATCAACCGCGCCGGCTACTTCGTCCTGCCCATGGACGAAACCCTCGCCGTGGTGGCGCTCGATCTCGGCGGCCGGCCGGCGCTGGTCTACCGCGATCTGGTGCGCGTGCGCCTCATCGGCGATCTGCAAGCCGAGCTGGTCGAGGATTTCTTCGGCGGCTTCGTCAATCACGCCGGAGCCAACCTGCACGCGCGCGTGCTCTACGGCCGCTCCAGCCACCACAAGATCGAAGCCATCTTCAAGTGCTTCGCCCGCGCGCTGAAATACGCCTGCTCCACCGACCGGCGCTTGCGCGATCAGTTGCCTTCCACGAAGGGATTGCTGTGATCGCCATTCTGGATTACGGCGCCGGCAACCTGCGCTCGGTCGAGAACACGCTTGCGGAACTCGGCGCCGGGTACACCCTCGTGCGCGACTCCGCCGGCTTGTCCGGAGCCTCGAAGATCATCCTGCCCGGCGTCGGCCACTTCGGACAGATGATGCGCGCGCTCGACCGGATGCAGGTGCGCGCGGCTCTGCTCGCCCGCATCCGCGCCGGTGTGCCGTTCCTGGGCATCTGCCTGGGCTTGCAGGCGCTGTTCGAGCGCAGTGAAGAGGCGCCCGAGGCGCGCGGTTTGGAGCTTTTCCAAGGCGCCGTGCGGCGCTTTCCCTCCGGCGTCCGCGTGCCGCACATGGGATGGAACCAGATCGTGCCGCGCCCTGCTACGCGCCTGCTCGCCGGCCTCGATCCGCAGGCGTTCGTTTATTTCGCGCACAGCTTTTACGCGCCGGAGTGCACCGCCACCGCCGCCGCCTGCACCTACGGCGTGCCGTACACCGCCGTACTCGAATCGGGCAACACCTTCGGCGTGCAGTTCCATCCGGAGAAATCCGGACCGGCCGGGCTGCGGATCGTGCGCAATTTCGTGGACCTTTGACCATGCTCGCCAAGCGCATCATTCCCTGCCTGGACGTCACCGGAGGCCGCGTGGTGAAAGGCGTTAACTTCGTCAACCTGCGCGACGCCGGCGACCCCGTGGAGCTTGCCGCGCGCTACAACCAGGAAGGCGCGGATGAGCTGGTTTTCCTCGATATCACGGCCTCCAGCGACGCGCGCGAGATCATGGCCGGCGTTGTCGCCCGCACCGCCCGCCGCGTCTTCATCCCGCTGGCGGTGGGCGGCGGCATACGCTCGGTGGCGGACGCGCGCGGCATCCTGATGTCCGGCGCCGACAAGATTTCGGTCAACACCGCGGCCGTCAGGCGTCCCGGGCTGATCGCCGAGTTAAGCGCGGAGTTCGGCGCGCAAGCTGTGGTGCTCGCCATCGATGCGCGGCGGAGCGCGCCCGGAGCGTGGAACGTCTACACGCGCGGCGGCCGCGATGAGGAAGGCCTCGATGCGGTCGCCTGGGCCGCCCGCGGCGAAGAGTTGGGCGCCGGCGAGATCCTGCTCACCTCGATGGATTCCGACGGCGTACAGCAGGGCTTCGACTGCGTGCTGACGCGCGCGATCTCCCGCGCTACGCACATCCCGGTAATCGCTTCCGGAGGCGCCGGCACGCCCGCGGACTTCCTGCGCGTGTTGACCGAGGGCGAAGCCGATGCGGCGCTCGCCGCCTCGGTCTTCCATTACGGAACCTTGCGCATCGGCGACCTGAAGGAATACCTCGACCGGAACGGCATTCCGGTGCGGAAGCCGTTATGATTTTCCCGTGCATCGACCTGATGGACGGAAAGGTGGTCCAGCTCGTGCAAGGCCGCGAGAAGGTCATCGAGGCGGACGCGCCCCTGGAAATGTTGCGCCGGTTCGCGGCATTCCCGGAGATTCAGGTCATCGATCTGAATGCGGCGATGGGCGCGGGATCGAACGACGAGCTCGTGCGGCTGCTCGCCGCGCACGCCTGCACGCGCGTGGGAGGCGGCGTGCGCACCGTCGATCGTGCGAAGTCCTTGATCGATGCGGGCGCGCACAAAGTGATCGTGGGCACGGCGGCCTTCACGGCCGGTGGCATCGACGCCCCGTTCCTCGCCAGGCTCAGCGCCGCGATCGGCAAAGAGCGCGTGATCGTGGCGCTCGATTCCAGGCACGGCCGCATCGTCGTCAAAGGCTGGCGTGAATCTACACGGTTCGCCGCCGAAGAAATGCTCGCCGCATTGGAGCCTTATTGCGCGGGCTTCCTGTGCACGTATGTAGATAAGGAAGGCATGCTCGAAGGCACCGATCTCGACTGGTTCCGCCGGCTGCGCGCCGCCACGCGCCTGGAGATCACGGCCGCGGGAGGCATTGCCACGCTCGCAGAAGTGCGCGCCTTGCTCGCGATGGACGTGCATGCCGCGCTGGGTATGGCCGTCTACACGGGCCGCCTCCGCTTGGAGGATCTTGCGAAACTATGCGCCGTCTCTCCCCCTGCGCAGGGACCGCAGCCGCACACGGACGATCCCGCTTAAGAGGGTGGTGAAGTGCGCGCCCGCGGCGCCGCGCCCTCACGATCGCGGCTCTGCAAGCTTGTTGCAAATCGAGGCTTCGTTTTAGATCCGCGCGCGTCGGCCAGCGGTACCGCGCCTTTTTTCACCACCCGCTTAAGTTTCAGCCGGATCGCCAACCGAAGCCGGCCGGGTTGCGGCGCACAGTTTCGCCGCGCTGATCGCCTGCCCGAGATGCCGCTGCGTATGCTCTGCGATGTGCGTCACCAGGCCGATCACGGTTGTGGGTAGCCGCTTGCGTCCCACAAAACGCGGCTCGGCGAGCGTTGCGGTGTCGATCGATCGGATCATCTCCCCGGCCAGGCCGAGCGCCCGGTCGACATCCGCGAGTAATTCGTCGAGCCCCGCGCCCGGCTTCATCTCGTTGGCGAGCGCCGCCATTTGCGCCTCGTCCAACGGGCGGCCCGCCAGGTACGTAGTCAGCCGGTCAATGCTGCCGGCGATGTGGCGCAGGTGAAAACCCAACGGCGCCAGACCGTGCGGGCGCTCCCACACCTGCGATGGCGTGAGGCCTTCCGTGTACCGCACCAGATCTTCGCGGGTCTGCTGCAGCGCATACAGCGCCGGCGCCAGCAGCGGGCTCACATCGGGCAGCGGCCCGCGCAGCCAGGGTTCCGGTAAGTCGCGCATGCAATCCTTCAGTGTGGCGCTGGAGGCCGGTAGATGATGCCGATCATTATCCCGACGACTATCCACTCAACCAGATACGCTACCGACTGCTCCACGGTCAGTCTTAGCCCGATGTTCAGGTTGACATAGTTGTGCACCACAAAAGCGCAAACCGAAAACGCACCGATCAGTGCGCCGAAGCGTGCCCCTTCCAAGGCGCCGGAGCCGCCCCGATACAGCATTGCATAGATCACCGCAAGCACCAGCATGGCCACGAACATGGCGGCCATTCCGCCCGGCATAACGCTCTTGATCCCTTCCTGGGACCGGTACACGGCGGGGTATTTACGGAACTCATTGCGAAGGGACGGAACCAAAGTGAACGTGAGACCCCCGAGGACAAAGTACGCCACGAAGGCGCCAAGGGCTGCGAGAGCGAGACGCCAGAAGCTCATGAGCATCCTTTCCGAATCATGCGGGAGTTAGCAGGGCCTGGCTGGCCACCAAAGAATCGAGCTTGTCGAGCGACTCTGCGGTGCCTTGCGAAACGGTCTTGCAGAAGGTTTCGTCCAAGCTCCCCTCGTGTGTGACAACCACCTTCGTGCCCTTGCCCTGCTCGAAGAACTCGACGGCCACGCGCGCGACGACTGGGCCAAAATCCGCACGGTAGACAATCCTTTCCGGTTCGACGATTTCGTCGTATGTACCCCTGAGCGAAAACTCGCACGTCTTCCCCTTCACCGCAATCTGCATTTTCTGGGTGAACGAGCCGCCGGCGCGAAAATCCATTTCGACCTCACACCGGACGGCGTCTTTGCACCCGGACCATTGCTGTAACTTTTCGGCTTGCGTCCACCAGCCGAACACGCGCTGCCGGGGAGCGTCGAAGACCCTGGTGATCTGGAATCGATTACCGCTGATGCTTATATCGGACTTCATCTTGCTTTCCCTTTCTTTGTTCGTTCTTCAACAACTCGTCAAGTGAGTCAAAGCTGAAGTCCCAGCCTGCCGCGCATTGGGCGAGCCAGTCCTGGGCCTGCCTGAAACCCGCGGCCCGAACGCGGATCAGGTGGGTCCGGCCCTCGCGCCGGCGGTCGATGAGGCGCGCCTTCTCGAGCACGCGAAGATGCCGGGAGACCGCCGGCAACGAGATGCGAAATGGCTTGGCTAATTCAGTGACCGGACCCTCTCCGTCGTTCGAAAGGCGCACCAGGATGCGGCGGCGAATGGGATCGGCCAGGGCCGCGAAGACAGCCGTGATGTTTCTTGGATTGTTAACCAACGCGTTAATTGTAAAGGGGAGCGCCCGTCCAAGTCAAGAAAGCTTAACGTCCACGTTAAGTATTTTACATTTGCGGTCTTGGCCGGCGCCTGCCGCCGCCGGGTTCGGGCTTCGCCCACGAGCCTGTGGTTGGATGGCCGGCCGCTCGAGAAGTCCTGCTGGCGCCGGCGGAGAACGGTAGCCGCGGCGGCCGGCCGCCGTCACTCCGCCTGAATCGTCACGATATGCTGCCCGCGCGGCAGAAACACAGCCATCGGCCCCGCCCGGTCAATCGCGCATTCCACGCCGTCCACTTCCACCCGCACCGGCTTGCGATTCAGGACCGCCAGCGCCCGCGCCGCGCTCCGGTACGACACTTCAATCGAACGCCCATCCACCATCTGCGCGGACGTCAGCTCACCGTTGAAGCTGTCCAGCCGGACTTCGGGCGCCTGCGTGCCGGGCTCGATCGAATGCGCGCCCGCGGGCAGGAACAAAAGCGCGCCGTTCCCAGCCGGCCAGGCTTGCCCGTCCACCAGCGCCGGTCCCGGCCAGCGCATCGCAACCCCGTGCGGCGAATCGACCAGTAGCTTCGGCCCGGCCATCTCCGCCCGCTTCACCACCGCCGCCGCGGCCGGCAGCAGCGCCAGGTCCGGCGCCAGAATCGAGTTCTCGAAGTATAGCGCCACTTGGGCGAACGCTCCCGCCGCCGAATGCACCACCTCGAAAAGCTCGGTCCCGGTCTGCTGCTTGGTGGGATACACGTTCTGATAGCGGTCCACGATATTCAGGTCGATCGCCAGCCGGTCCAGACGCGGCGTCAGCGGCCGGTACCGCCGCGCGATTTCTTCGTAGCGCTGCGGCGCTTCGTTCCAGACGGTGGCCGGATCCTCCACCAGAAACGTGAAATTCTGGCGCTCCAGCAGCGGCAGAACCTGCGCGGAATCGGCGCCGATCGCGTCCCGCATGGAAGGATCCAAACGGTCGTCGACATGCGTGAGCACCACGTCCAGATAGCCCCTCGTGCGGCGGATCTTCTCGATTTCCGCCAGCCACTCCTGCTGCATGCCGCGTGCCAGCTTCGCCCGAAAATCCAGAAACGCGCGCTGCGACGCCGCATCCTTGCGCGACTGGAACAACTCTATCGGGTCGAACCCGCCGGAGCTCCGGAACTGCGCGCGCACATCTTCGTTCA
>Ga0335078_10014764_pt1 | contig 11590 bp, 14 predicted proteins | sample Lox_Sample_32_FD_206711 | JGI IMG/M metagenome (GOLD analysis project Ga0335078, IMG submission 206711) | Soil microbial communities from Loxahatchee National Wildlife Refuge, Florida, United States - Lox_Sample_3.2 | ecosystem: Environmental > Terrestrial > Soil > Wetlands | place: USA...
AGGGGCTTGCCTTCTGCGCGCTCAACCTCTGGTACCTCGCCGCTCTGATTAAGGAGCGGCGAAAGAGGGGGTACGACGCGACATGATCGAAGGCAAGATAATCGGGGTCTTCGGCTCCGACCCCGCCGCGAGGGCGGGCTTCCTCGGCCCCGTCGCCAAGAAGAGCGAGGCCGAGGGCTCCCTGGTGCTCTACCACAGGGTGGAGGGCGGGGTCCCATATTCGTTCCTCGAGGACGCCCAGTTCCCCGAGCGCATCCAGGGATACTCCAGGATAGCGTCGCTCTCCGACGCAGCCTTCTACCTCCTGCCCAAGTTCGGAAAGATGACGGCCCCGGACGGCGAGCTTGCCGTCCTTGTCGACGCTCTGGGACTCGACGGCTCGCTCGTCTCGGTCGACGAGCCCGGAGCTCAGCCCGCTGCCTTCAAGGGCCTCCGCCTCGAGAGGTACCCCGTCGAGGAGCGCAGCTCAAAGTCATCGGTCATAGACCTCTCCAAGGTGGGGACGGCGCCCGGCCTCCCGAAGGGGGCGCTGGTCTACATAGACCGCGCGTTCAGCGTCAAGGGAGTGGGCCTGGTGGTGCTCGGGTTCGTCGTGAGCGGGACGGTCTCGGTCCACGACCAGCTACGGCTCGTCCCTGGCGACGGCAAGACGGCGGAGGTGCGCGGGATACAGGTGCACGACGTCGACCACGACAGCGTGGGGCGAGGGGTGAGGGTGGGCCTTTCCCTCAGGGGTGTCGAGCTGAAGGACCTGGACAAGGTCTCCTGGATGGACGACGGGAGCATCCCTACGAGCGAGAAGGTCACGCTCGAGTACAGGCAGAGCGGCTACTACAAGCAGAGCGTCGACGGGAGGGACATGCACCTCCAGCTGCCGGGGGAGGTCGTGACATGCAAGACGAAGCTCGAGGGGGGAAGGCTGACCGCCTCGCTGGCCGCCCAGGCTCCCGTCTGGGACGGTATGCGGGTCGGGCTCATAGACCTGAACGGTAAGGGCCTTCGAGTCGCGGGCGGCGGGGTCTGCCGGATCTAGAACAAACCATATAGCGCGCCCGCCCGGGTTTTTGTCTCAGTTGCCATCGGATCGCGAGGTCATCACGGTTGGCGGGGGCTGCTTCTGGTGCATGGACGCGGTCTTCGCTAGGCTGAAGGGCGTCGAGAAGGTCGAGTCGGGCTACTCGGGCGGGAGGCTTGCCAACCCCACCTACGAGGACGTCTGCACGGGAGGGACCGGGCACGCGGAAGTCGTCCAGCTCACGTTCGACCCATCGGTGATATCCCTCCACGACCTGCTCAAGGTTTTCTTCACCCTCCACGACCCCACGACCAAGGACCGGCAGGGGAACGACGTGGGTACGCAGTATCGCTCGGTCATCTTATACAGGAGTCCGCAGCAGAAGGAGGCCGCCGAGAAGGTGATGAGGGAAGTCACAGAGTCCGAGATGTGGGGCGAGCGTCTCGTCACGGAGCTAAAGCCCTTCGACAAGTTCTACGTCGCCGAGGGCTACCACCAGGACTATTACAGGAAGAATCCGCTCCAGCCCTACTGCATGGTGGTCATCCGGCCCAAGGTCGCCAAGCTCAAGAAGGAATACCTGGAGATGCTAAAGGCGGCCTGAAGAAAAGGCGCCCGCCCTTCCTAGGCCTCTCAGGGACGCCGGGCACGGGAAAGAAGACCATAGCCCCTCTCCTCGCCGAGCGGCTCGGCGTCCCGTCTCGGGCGATAAACTCGTTCGCCCCAAAGGGCAGTGACGAGGTCGATCCCGGGGAGGTCCGGAGGCGGCTCCTCGAGGATTCGCCCTCCGGGGCGATAATCTACGGGCACCTGCTCCCGCACGTGCTGAGGAAAGGCGAGGCGAGCTTCGTCGCGGTCCTGAGGTGCGAACCCAAGGTCCTGCGGAGGCGGCTCGCGAAGCGGGGCTATCCAAATGAGAAGATAACAGAGAACGTCGAGGCCGAGCTGATCGGCGTGGTCCTCGACGAGTGCGTCAGGCGGTTCGGGGGGAAGGTCGTCCACGAGTACGACACCACCTCCGCCTCGCCGGCCAGCGTGGCGAAGGCGATCGCGAGCGACATTTCGTCCAAAGCAAGGGGGGGGCCGGGCTGGATAGACTGGACCCTCGGCTATGACTCCTCGAGCAGGCTCAGGTCCCTCTTGGAGGGCGCGAGGGCTCCCCCGGCCTCGACCTGAACGAGGATCGGCCTCTGCAGGCGGGGCAGGCTGACAACCGCCTCCCCTACGCCGAGGTTCGACACGTGTGCCGTCTGCTCGGCGGTGAGGTTCAGCGAGTCTCGGACGAGCTTCAGGTCCTCCGCCCACCCTACCCGGTGGACGATCCTCACCCCGGAGTTCTTTACGACCTCGGGGGCGACCTGGCTGGGGAACTGGGCCACGAAGAGCATCGACTCGCCGAACTTCCTCAGCTCAGAGATCATCCTCTCACCGACAGACGGAGGGTCCTCCTCGCGCCTCACGGGCGCGACGTTCCTGGCTTCCTCGATCATGGTCAGGTGCTCCATCCGCACCTTCCTCGCGAGCCTCATCTCGTAGACGAGCTTCAACATGATGTCGGCGAAGACGCTCCTTGAGAGGGTCTCCCTGATGTCTCCTAGCTCTATGCAGAGGACCTTGTCGAGGAGCTCGTCGACCGTGTGGCTCGAGGGGGCGTTGAAGGCGCGCCCGACGTGGCCCTGGGTCAGCGGAACGAGCCTCCTCAGGAGCGCGACCTTCGTCTCGTTGTCGTACGCCGACCGGAGGGGGTAGCTCTCGATGGTGCTCACGAGGGACGAGAGGGTCGGCACCTCCCTGTCCGCCGTCTCGGAGAGGCAGCGCTGGAGGGCGTTCCGGAACATGTATGCCTGCGGATGGGAAAAGTGGTAGATGTCGGAGAATATGTCCGTGACCATCTCGACGTGCTCGGCAGGCTCGGTCGAGGCCCCCATGTCCATCGGGTTGATCGCAAAGTCGTCCCTCCCTGGAGAGAGCACCTGGCCGCCGACGGACTTTACCAGCTCGGCGTGCTCGTTGTGCCAGTCGAGTATCATCACCGGGAGGCCCATCGCCGCGACCTGCCTCACTATCACTCCGGCGGTGGTCGACTTGCCGGACCCTGTCATCCCCACCAGCGTGACGTGCCTCCTGAGGTCCTCTAGCTGGAGCCGGAACTCGTGCGAGGCACCCGACCGCCCCTTCACCTTCCCAAGCGCGATCCCCTCGCCCCTGGATCCCGACTCCTTGGCGTTCGGGATGTAAAAGTCGGGAGAGACGGCGGCGGGCGCGACATTCGGCCCGTGCCCTTCGAACGACTCTAGGGAGCTCAGGGTCGAGCTGTCCCCGACCTGGCGGAGCTTGGGCTCCGAAGGGACGAGGAGCGCCTGGGCAAAGCCCACGAGCTCTCCCCTTGTGAGCCGCCTTACCGACGAGTCAGGGAGGCCCACGGAGAGCGTGGCGGCGAGCGTCGAGGTGTTCTGCTCGCACTCTGACCTCGCGTCTTGGAGGTCTTTCCCCTTGGCGTCGACCCATGTCCCCACCACGAGATCGAACTCGAACACCTTGTCCTCGTCCTCCTCGTTTGAGGACGGCCTCACCATCATCGTGTAAAGGAACGGTATCCTTGCCCTGTGCAGGCCGTCCAGCAGGCCCTTCATGCGCTGGTGCTGGAGCGTGATTCGCACGGCCGCAGAGTAGTCGAGCTTTGGCTCCTCTGACGTGTCGGACAGATGGACGCGGAGCAGGGAGAACAGCCTGGAGCTGCTCGACCTCGTCGTCGCCAGGAACCTGCCGTCCATCACCGAGATCGAGTCGAGCCGGATCGGCACGGTGCTCGCCAGCTTCCATTTGAACCTGGACAGCAGGCTCCCAGCTCCCCTGCCCACGGCGACGCCCTCTTCCGCGACCAACCGCCGCTCACCAGTGGAACGCGCTGCCGAACAGGTCGCTCAGGCTGGAAGAAATCGAGGTCCAAATGTTGGAGGTCAGTCCGGTGGCCTGCTTGAGTATCGAGTCGACCCCTCCGACCAAGAGCGACAGCGCGACAAGGGCGACCGAGAGAAGCAGCGCCTCCTCGATCAGCTGCGCGGCCCTCCTCCTTTTCCCGCCCCTCCAGATTCTGTCGATTATCATCTGCCCAATATCCGTGCATCGTATTTAATCTCCCACGGGCTCAGAGCGAGAAGGACATCAGCGGTCCGAGAAGGTGGACCACGAGCAGGAACACCACGAGCGACGCGGCGGCGTTGAGATACGGGCGACCGGGCGAGAGGTAGTATCCGAGGCAGACGGCGCTGGGGAACAGGAACAGCCCCCCTTCGTAGGGGGAGAACCCGCTCAACGCGGGGGGCGCGGTGGTCAGGGTTATCGCAAAGCTCGAAAGCGCCGGGGCGAGGCTGGCGAGCATCCCGACTACCACTCCGGAGACGACCGACACCACTAGACCGCGGAACGCCATGACGCGCCTCTCCATCTCCCTTCTCTCCCTGATCATCGTCCACCTGTCCAGCATCATCGAGATCCTCTCCGCTCCCTTGCTCGCCTCACGGGCGCTCGTCCCGGCGAGGGTCGCCACGAACCTCAGCAGCTCCCCCGCCGAGCCCTGGGAGTCGACGAGCGGGGCCAGAGCCCTGCCGAACGGAGTCCCGAGAAGGATCTTCCTCACGGCCTCCCTCTCTGCTGGCGCATCGGAGGAGGAGAAGATCCTCACGAAGGACGACGAAAGCCCGAGCCCCTTTGACGACCTCTTGAAGACCGCGCGCAGCCGCCGCATGAGGCCCAGCTCGAAGGCGGCTCCCTGGGGCTTCATTTGCCTCGCCTCCAACCGTCGGTCGAGCCAGCGACAGAGAGCGACAGGTCCAGGGCCACGACCTCGACCACCAGGAGGGCCGCGATCGCAGCGGGGCTGGTCTGCTTTGCCATCGAGGCGAAGAGCATCAGCATTATGGGAAGGAAGAAGGAGACCGCGATGAACACGGGGAGCTTGGTCTCGTCCTCGAGAGTTCCTGACGAGAGGATGCCCTCTAGCTCCTCGCTGCCCTCCTCCACCCGGGCCCTCTCGGCTCCGGCCAAAGAGGATACGACCGACTTCGCCGACTCTGAGAAGACGTGCCGCTGAGGGTCCGCCCCCTTGGTCGCCGTGGAGGCGTCGAAGCCGAGCAGGACGCGCCTGCGGACGTCCTTGAGGAACCGGGAGAGCAGGGGCTCCTCGGCTCGGAGGGTTATGAGCGCCCTCGCCCTCGATGTCGAAAGAAGGTAGATGTTGGCCGACGCCGCGAAGGAAGGCGCGTCGAGGGTCTGCCTGAAAGTGGCGAGGCCGATCATCCTCTTTGGATACGTGGAGACGAGGTAAGCGGCGCCCACCGCCGCGACGGCCGCGAGCGCGAAGGAGGCGGGGCCCGCGCGGAGGACCAAGCAAGCCGCGAGCACGGCCGCGAAGAAGGCCAGTGACATCGCCGAGACCACGGCCAAGCCTCGCTTGGTGTCCAGACCGGCCTTGTCCCAGGACTCGGGCCTCATCCGATTGTCGCTCTCTCCACCGTGCCGTCGCCCAGCCTCCTGATCTCCCTCTCGATTCCGGAGAGAAAGCCCTCGCGCGTTCCCACGGGGATGGGCATGCTCACCTGGTCCCACGATGCGGTCCTCCTGAGGTTTCCCTCGGGGCCTCTCGCGTAGACCCTGCGCAGCCAGGTGCCCTCTGAGCGCTCCTCTCTGTCAGGCGATATGATCGAGACGCTCTGCACCCACCTCTTGGAAGTGAGCCTCTCCGGCCTCTGCATCTGGACAAGGACGCCGAGGTCGAGGAGGCTCGCTCTCGAGATCCCGTGGAGCTCCTGCCACCGGCTCATGGCCTGCTCCGGGGACGAGGAGTGGAAAGTCTGGAGTCCCCTCACGCCCGCTGCGAGCGCATGGAAGAACGCCCTGCTGTGCTCCTCCGACTGGATCTCTCCCAGGATGACCAGGTCTGGCGACCTGTGCAGGATCTTGATTATCTCCTCTGACTTGGTCCTCTGAGCCGTCCCGATCTCGAACGGGTCGACCCGCAGCTTCATCTGGTGGTAGCCCCTTTCCAGAAGGTCCTTCGTCTCCACCGCGTCCTCGATGTACACCCTCCTCAGCCTCGGGTCGAGGGCCTCGTCCAGCGCGTTGAGGAGGGTGGTCTTTCCGGTCCCCGTTTCCCCCACGATGGTCACGTTGACCCCCGAGCCCAGGGACGACAGAAGGAAGGCCGCTGCCTCCACGCTGAGCACGTCGAGGGCGATGAGGTCGCGCAGCGTCAGAGCGTTCGACGTCAGCTTCCTCACGTCCAACGAGAAGCCGCTCACGGCGAGCGGCTCCAGGTCCAGCGAGACCCTGAGCCTCGTCCCGAAGACGTCGAACTCGTTCTTGAGCGAGGGGTTGGAGTAGTCCAGGGTGTATCCCTTGAAGGTGTCCATGTGCGTCTCGAGGGCCCGCCTTTCCCGCTCCGTCAGGAAGATCTGGCTCTCGCACCTCCCGTACTTGGCGTGGTCGAGATAGATCGGCGCGTTCGGCGAGTCGAGGAAGAACTCCTGGACGTTCCTGTCGCGCGAGAGGGCGAACAGGGTCGGGAGTCCTACCGCTTCGAAGGCGGCCAGCCTTGAGAGCTCCCTGACGAGCCCGAGGTCCCTTATCCTCGAGAGCTCATGCGCCGCCATCTGGCCTAGGACTTCGACGAGCCTCGTGAATGTGAGCGGCTCGACCTGGTCGGGGGAGAGCTTCGCGCTCACGTTCGCCACCGCCGTCCTGAGGAGCTCGAGGTTCTCGCTTCCGATGACGGGCACCGTCTCGTACACGAACGAGCTCCCTTGGCCGGACTCGCGGCGCCTGATCTCGCACCTGAAGAGTCCGTTGGGATATGTCTCGACGAGGTCATAGTCCGAGGACTGGAGGAGCTCGACCAGGAGGTGTCCCCTCCTTGCGCCGGCCTCGGGCCGCTTCTGCGCCAACCTCGTCAGAGCCTTGCCGAGCCGGTCGATCATCCACACAGAAGATGGGCCCGATAATAAAGCGCCAACCAGTGGGCGCTTAAATCGCGCGCGGAACTACTTCGTCGAAAAGGGCGAATGGTCGAGCTCATCGAATACGTGATAGTCATCGGGATTTCAGCTGGGCTCGCGGGCGCGAGCATACTCGTGGTCGAGGGCGCGATCCCTGGCCTGGGTGGGTTGGCGTCGGCCTCGAGGTCAGACCAGATAGCCGGAGCCGCGAAGCTCTCCGTGGTCGAGGGAGGCAACGCGACGCTCCTCCTGCCACTCCAGGACGAGTCGATAGCCTGCAGCTCAGGCTCCCTTGTCGTCTCCGACGCCGGGGGCTCGCACACCTACTTGGTGGGCTATCCCTGCTCCTTCGGCCTCTACGGCCTCACTGGTCCGTGCACCCTCACATTCTCCAGCAAGGCCGCCCTGGCCCTGGAGGCGAGCTGCTAGTGCCCGCGGCGTCGATCTCATCGCAGATCTCGCAGGCCGTCTACTTCATCGCGGTCCTCTCCCTCGCGGCGATCCTCGCCAAGCCGGTCTACGGCGTCTACGCAGCCGCCCAGGAGCGCGGTGCCCAGGCGACCGCCGACGGGGTAGGGTCGATGCTCGACTCGCTCTCGCCCGGAGAGAGCGTCGTCCTCAAGCTAGAGAGCTACCCTGGGGTCGGCCTGGCCGTGAGCCTCGACGGGTCGGAGGTCAGGGCCTCGGAGGGGTCGGCCACGAGCGTCTACCACGTTCACTGGTCCCTGCCCACGGCCACCCTCCTGCCAGGAGTCTCCTACCGGTTCGTCCTCTCTGGCGGCTCGGTCTCGGTGAAGGCTCAGGATGGTTGAAGAGTACATCGAGGTCTGCATCGCGATGGTCATGCTGGCAGCCACGGTCCTCCTTGCCGTCTCGATCGCCTACTCCCACATTCTCCTCGGTGGCTAGACCTGCAGTTCGTCGACATCGCCGCGGCATCGGCCTACGCTTCGGTCTGCCTCGTTGTGATCGTCCTACTCAACCCCGTGGCTCCGACCGAGCTCGCGGTGGAGGCCTCGGACCAGGCGCTGCTCGACAGCGCGATGTCCGGCTACATCGCAGGCGTGGGCCTGGTCTTCCTCGCCACGTCCTCGCCCTCGGCGGTCTGCTCCTCTCTCCAGTCAGCGGGGAACTCGACCCTGGGCTTTGGAGGGGTCGTCGGTGGCGTGTCTTGCGGCCTCGACAGCCCCTCGCCTCCGCTGTCTTCGGCATCACTCACACTCCCTCTTCCCGGGCGGACCTTGGAGATTCAAGCATGGCTCGCAAGGCCGTAGCCACCTCGCTTGCCGCCGTCTTGCTTCTCACCGCGGTCGTGGCCGCGGCGGCGACGACCATGGCCTCACAGGAGAACCTAGCCTCGACCGCCCAAGCCACCAGCCTCGAGACGAGGGAGGCGATGATCGCGGGGTCCGAGTCGGGCTCGCTCACCCTGACCGACATCTCCAAGGTCGACGACTTCCTCTCGGGGAGCCCGGCGACCTGCGGCGGCCTACAGGACTACCTCAGTTCCATATCGGCGTCAAGCTCGGACTCCGGCTTCCAGGGCGGGGTGGCCTACCTCGCAAGCGCCTCCGCCTCGGCCTCGACCGACGCGGCCGCCGCCTCCCCCGGGCAGGGCGACGCCCCTCTGCTTCGCCCCTTTTCCGGGCCGAAGGAAGGCGGCCTCAACCTCGACGTCGAGCTGACCGTGAACGAGTCGGCCAGCGGCCTCGCCTATCTTTCCACGCGCCAATCGGAGGTCGTCGACGTCCCAATCGCGGTCGATTCTGCGTCGTCCCTGTGCGCGTCGAGCCTCTCCGCCCTCGCGTCCGCCTTCTCGAGCGTCCCTCCATGCAACGGCACCGTGGCCCAGGCCGCCTTCTCGGGCTTGCTTCCCTCCCTCGAGTCCCTTGCAGGCGGATATGGCTTCCAGCTCGCCGCCGGCTGGGGGTTCGGCCCCGGGTGCGGGGTCGACTATTGGGTCAGGCTGGTCGAGCCTGGAGTCGCGGGGGCGACCGGTAGCTTTCAGTGGACTGTTCTTGGCTCTGGGGAAACAGCATAGGCGCGAGCTCCTCGTGGATCGCCTCCCACCTGGGTCTGAAGAGCTCGCAGAACTGCTCCCTGACCGTGTACTCGGCGACCCCCACGGACTTGGCGACCTCCCTCTGGGTGAAGTACCTCTTCCTCGACTCGCTCTCCGAGAGCGCCATCTCCGCCGCGTAGAAGCTCGTGGCGGCCAGAGCCGAGGGGTTGTGACCTCCCCTCACCGAGGAGTCCAGCATGGTCAGCGCCCTCTTCGCGATGTGGAGCAGCCTGTACTGGTAGCCTGGAGGTGCGTGACGCTTCGCGAGAACGTCCGAGAGGCGCGTGGCCACCCGTCCGAGGTGCTCCTCCGCCCTCATCGGGCTCGCCTTCACGGGGGAGTCGAAGCCCATCTTGATCAGGGTCGACGGCCTCACCCTGTGCCCCATCGCCTTGTGGGCAGCGACCACCTCCCTCACCCCGGCGCTCGGGACCACGCATATCCTGCACGCGCTGATTATCGAGAACGCGGATATCGCGGCCATCGTGTAGCCGACCCTCTGCCTCCTTATCGCGAGGAGGCCCTTCGCCACCGATATCGCCTGCCCCATGACCCTCGGCGGGAGAGAGAGCTTCTCACAGACCCTCTCGATGAGCTTGGCGCACGGGTAGACCCCCGCCTGGTCGGCCTGCGAGTAGTCCGAGATCGTCTTGAGGTACCTAAAGTTCGACGAGGCGTGCGAGAGGCCCTTGACCTTCTCGTCGCCGTCGTGCGCCAACGGCCCTAGGAAGCTCCCGAGCGAGTGGCTGGTGTAGTCCACCGCGTAGGCCTTCCTCCCCGCCGCGCCCTTTACCGCCACGACCACCTCCTTTGGGGTGACGCTCCCGCAAGAGGAGCAGACTATCTCCTCGTCGATGTCGACCATCCTCCCGGAGCAGTACGCGCACCTTGCCTCATCCACCGAATACGCCGAAGTAAGCATGGCGAGAGGGCGGTCCCACGAGGTAATCTCCAAGGCTCGCCATCCGCAGGCGACGACGGGCGCTCGCGCAGCCCTCCTTCGCGTCGGCCCGTTGGGGAGAGGGGTGATGGGTGAAACTGATCTCGGCCCGAACCGTTTAAAACGCCTGAACGGACCCAAAAATCTCTCCTTGCCCGAGAAGGTGAAGGACATCCGGCTCAAGCCGTCGAAGGAGGTCGCCGCCCTTGTCGACCAGATGCGCGCCTCTGGCGGGTTCATGGGGAGGCACCTCGCCGAGGCGGCTCAGGTTTACACGGACATGCTCGACGACCCAAGGTGCACAAAGTTCCTCTCCTTCCCGGCGGACCTCGTGGCCACGGGGACGAGGGGCCTGATCGCGGACATGGTCAGGGAGGGGATGGTCGACGTGATCGTCACCACCTGCGGGACTCTGGACCACGACCTGGCCAGGAGCTGGGGCGACTACCTCCACGGGAGCTTCGACCTTGACGACGTGAGGGTCAAGAAGGAAGGCTACCACCGTCTGGGGAACGTCCTCGTTCCCCTCGACGTCTACGGCCCTGCGATAGAGAAGCGACTCCAGCCCTGGCTGGAGGAGAGGTACCAGGAGGGCGAGAAGAGCATGACCACGGAGAGGCTATGCACGGCCCTCGCCGACCTCGCTGGGGAGGACTCGATCCTCCGCGCGGCCAGAGACATGAAGGTCCCGATGTTCGTCCCCGGCCCGATGGACGGGGCGGTCGGCTCGCAGGTCTGGCTGTTCGCGAACCGGAGGCCTGACTTCCGCCTCGACGTGATAGGAGACGAGAAGCGGCTCGCGGACATCGTATTCGTCTCGAAGAAGAGCGGGGCGCTCGTCCTCGGCGGAGGGATATCCAAGCACCACGTCATCTGGTGGTCCCAGTTCAAGGGAGGCCTCGACTACGCCTGCTACATCACGACAGCCACGGAGTTCGACGGGAGCCTCAGCGGGGCCCAGGTCAAGGAGGCCATCTCATGGGGCAAGGTGAGGCCAAAGGCAAAGAAGACCACGCTCATGGCCGACGTGACGGCGAGCCTACCGTTCGTGGCCACGTATGCGCTCACGTGCAGAAAGCCCCGCCCCTAAGCTTATAACCGGATTCCGGAGAAAGCCCGCGCTGTCAGTTTCCTCTACATGGCGATAGACTACAGCCTCGTTGCGGTCGGTGGGGCCGTCCTTGCACTCCTATATGCCGTAGTGCTGATTTTCAACGTAAAGGCCCAGGACCAGGGCACTCCAAAGATGCAGGAGATCGCCGGGGCCGTGAAGCAGGGAGCGAACGCCTTCCTCTCCAGGGAGTACAGGTACGTCGCGCCCGTCGCAGTCATAGTCGCGATAGCCATCTACGCCTTCATCGACATACCTCTCGGCACCGGAGGGACGACCGCGGTTGGGTTCGCGGTCGGAGCAGGCCTCTCCGCCTTCGCGGGGTACACGGGGATGGCGATCACGGTGCGGACCAGCTCAAGGACGGCCGAGGCCGCCAAGAAAGGGCTGGGCGACGCTCTCACCGTCTCCTTCCGCGGCGGCAGCGTGATGGGCATGGCCGTCGTCGGCTTCGGCCTCCTCGGGCTGT
>Ga0335078_10014765_pt1 | contig 11589 bp, 13 predicted proteins | sample Lox_Sample_32_FD_206711 | JGI IMG/M metagenome (GOLD analysis project Ga0335078, IMG submission 206711) | Soil microbial communities from Loxahatchee National Wildlife Refuge, Florida, United States - Lox_Sample_3.2 | ecosystem: Environmental > Terrestrial > Soil > Wetlands | place: USA...
GGAGATGGGGAGAATACCATACGCCCTTGAGGTGCATTGCTCCAACTTTGACGACGGCTCGTGTTTTCTCACTTTTTAGTATACCATCTCGTTTTCCTCGGCTCATGCCCGCTACGTTTAACAATTTTGTACCATTGACCATATCGTTATCTGATCAGTCAGTATGATCGAAAGCAAATCTGGTAAAAATTAAAGGATACCTTCTCGTCGTGCGACGCAAATTCCCTTTGCTTCGACTTGAAAACATAGTGTACCTTCATCTTCCCATAACGTCGTCGTAACTCGTGGTTTCATTCCTGGTGGTCCTGACTGTCCTGATGGATCCGTTACATAATTCCTAAATGCTCCTCCCGCAGGGGGGTACTGGAAAGGATCTTGATGATAGTCGGTCGGGAAATGATGTCCATAGGGGGATGGTGGATGTGAATGGGGGAAATGCGAAATCGTATAGGGAGCATGTTGAGGAGGGGGAGGGGGGCCATAAGCTTCGTAGGGAGCTGGTTGCACAGCATAGTGGGTTCCTGGAGGGGCATAAGTGCTTGGTTGAGGTAGATATGCAGATGGCGGTGGAGGTTGTTGGAGTCCGTGTGAGGAGGGAGGGATGTGGCCCATGGCAGACTGCTGCTGGTGATAAGTTACCAAATCGTTTGGAGGAGGATGGTGGGGAAGGAATTGGATGGCGGGTAAATTGCCATTTGAGCCTGCAGCATTTGGGGGTGCCGATGAGTCGAGCGTTGACATGAATTGGACGTGCAGAGTACCTTTAACAGTGTCAGTCCCTATTCAGTCCAATCTTTGGATGGTGAAATCTAGCTCCGACTTCCCTGAACACGACTATGGAGAGGATGGTGATGGTGGTGGTGATGGTGAACACTATGAGGACGTTAAAACTGAGAAGGACGGATGATCTGAGAAAACGCAAGGACGCAAAAACACGGAAGATATAACGCCGGAATCCCTTTCAAGCATACGATGAGGAATGATGATACGATATTGGGGTCGTCACAAAAAAAAAAATGGAAATATTGAAACGGAGATGCAATCGTATACTGATAATATATTTACTTCCGGTGAACGGATTTTCGTAAGTCTCGTCAAGTTAAAAAGGGCTGTTTGTCTTATCGACACCAGCGAGAGGAGAAGGAGGAAATTCCTTTTTAGAGGAAAAGGAAAAAAAATGATCTCCGTCTTGTGAGACTTTACCTTTTTGTGATATCGGAGCGGGGGAAGATCGAAATTTCGTTCAAAAAGAGGTTGCGCTGTAAGGGATGGTGGTAATGTAAGTAAGTTACGTGAGTTTGGGTATTTTCAGTTGACCCACGGATAAGGGAGTAAATATTCGGAAAATTCAAAACAATTTTTCTATCCAATTGGGCGTAGATTATCTCTCAACAACCACTTACTTGGTTGTCTGTCTCGCCCTTCTGTTCACCAAAACGCGCGTGGGGGATAAAAGGGTAAAGGTACGTAAAAGTGTGGATAATGTAAATTTTTGTAATTGGTGTAATTATTCTCCCCGTACTTGGAACAACGCCGCCTCCGATATGAATCAAAGCAAAAATCTTTTAAGATAAAGCAAGGAACCAGATAATTTCCTTATTATCTCCCCGTTCTTTTTTACATAGAGTGAAACTAACCGAAGAAGAGGCGTTGGTAAATTTTGAAAGAAAACTAGCTCTAGAATGAGGCGAGGATCAGTACGAATGAGAAAAAAAAGTTTAATACAGCGAATTTTAAAGCAATTTGTTGCGAAACAGAGAAAGTATATACACTGATGAAATTCCCCGTAAATAGAGTTCTTTTGTTAATTATATCCACCCTCCTCCGGAGCGTGTTAATCCAGCAGGCCCGAAGGGTAGTTGATTGGCCTATAATTTTTCCTCCCCTCCCTCTCCCACCAAGACATCGGCTCTAGTCCACCAAATCCGAACAAAGGCAGCTTTGGTTTCCTAGTCACCCAGCCTCTGCTCAGCCAGCCTTCCTTACGAACGATAATAACACCAGACAATTGGAAGGGTGGGACAAACATATTTTGTAAAAAGCCGTATGTCGTAATAACCGCTCACAGCCCACTAACCGTGCGCATGTAAAAATTTCTTTCATAATTATCCCGAACGAGCAAATATTTGATTTTCGATAGTGATTTTCTGTGGAATATGCGCGGGTAACCGCTTAAGAACGCATTGCATACAAACTCAATTACGTCGCCAATGCGTTGACTTGCGGTCTGACACCACGATCAACTGAAACCACCGCAGCGCTTTAAGCGCCTTACTCTCGATGACTTTTCGATGGCCAAATATCAGTCACTGACCGAAAGATTATGGACAATTTCTTCTTCCCTTTTCTGCGCGCAATAAGCATCCGAGACAAGATGTATTTTCTGATACGTAATCTCTTTTCTTTTCTTTTTCATTTCTTTATTTTTTAAATGTACATAATAATAAAACTCTGTCCAACCGTCTCCGCCTCCCGGCCCAATTCATTGATTCATTCATTCGACATTGCAATTGACGAGGCAACGCTTATTTTCTACTCTCGTGGTCGGAGTCCACGACTTATAATTAGTCCAGTTTCAAGAATAATCTCAAGTGATTGGTCCGCGGACAATTATCGGCTTCTTTTTAATCTGTTGCATGGCCAAATGAGCCTTCACATGGCGACTTTTAAAGTTGCAAATTAGCTAGACCGTGTTATGTTATAGTTAGTTATAGTTATGAAAAGGGAAAGACAGAAGGGCGGACTTGATAAAAATTCAAATAAAAAAAGAAAAGGATCGACGTATAGTTGCACACGACCCAATTTCCTTTCCCCCTGCCAAGCTATATGGGATATTCCTACTCCCAATCCCAGTGTATGGATAGAATAATGATACATGGTGTTCATAGAGAATGATTTTCGAGGACTCCCACTCCAGGGTTTGTCTTTCATTTTTTCTATTTCATTAAAAACAAAAAAAGAACTCTAACTCATAACCACATATCACACAGTTTTCAATTTCATTTCCAACAGATTTTGCCATCGAGATTTCGTGTCTAACAATTAGGCAGTGCGTCCCGCCTCTTTTTCGGTAACTTTAAAATTGCAAGCCCGCATAAGCGCACTGCAAGCCAACGCAAAATGCAGGGCCCGCACTCCGCCAAAGGGGTTTGGATTTCTCTCGGGAATTTAAGATTGTCCCTGTCATGACAAACCAAAGACAGTTTACAAAGGAGGCTTAGAGACAGTCCACGCCGTTCTTTAAGTAATATGGAGATGAATAATAGAGGTATGGAAGTGGCGACCGGTGAGATGGAGATTCATGATTGTAATTAGTCCCACTGAAAACGGGAAAGAAGGTTGGCTAAGGTTGGTTGGGCCTATCGCCGCACAGACCCCTTAAATAATCGCACCACCTTTTTAAACTTTCCGCGTTACCGCCACGGTGTTTGAGCCTTTTTACCTTTTTTCTTTTCTATTTGCTATATCTGACCAATTGCTTCATAAATTATTATTATCCTCGAGAGGGCACGCGGGATCCCGCAGTATCTTTTTTTGATGTGATTCCAGGAGATACTTGATAATCGATCCTTTCACCAAAAGTGAATCACCTTCCCTTCCCATTCATTTCGCTTGGGCTCCACTCCCTTCTTTCTCATTCGTCCTCCCATGGCTTGAAATCAATATCCAATCACAGTAAAAGTTTCCACCACCCGTCTCGACCTCCAGACGACCCCCTCACGTGTCGGACAAGGTATACCCCTCCAGTGCCGGAGGAGGTCAAGGACCACGAAAGTTGCCCCACCCGAAGGATAAGGGCGCCCGGTCCTGTTTTCATGATTTCCCAAAAAGACACTCTTAACTGACGATGACGACACTGGGCAAATAAAAAGGACGGAAGGGACGTGGGGTTATTGGGAAATTAGAAAGGGGCTAGGTAAAGAATAAAAAAGGTTTGACAGTTACAGACAAGAGGACCTTGCGCGCTTTGACTCTCGGCGGAGTTCCGTTCCTACGTTTTATGGTCGGTTATTGGGACTTGGTGGGATCTGCAGACTCGTGGCGATGCCCCGATAGCGCACGAAATTCAAAATGTGTGGCCATGGACTTGCGCACGGATCCCTCCAAAAAGTCTTTTTCCCTCGAATTTACTTTCCTCCGAAATTGTAACTCGGAAATGACCAGCTGCAGGAGGGAGATCATCTTGCCCCGGCAAGTTGCCGTGCTAGCATGGAATATAGGCTTCCGCGACGATCTGCTTTTGTGGCGGACGAAAGGGATTTCGGGGAGTCGGGGGCGCCTTTTCATCCCACTTAATGATGTACTTCGATTTGATATCAAAGCTAGGAAAGTCGTCCCGGGTAAGTGTTCGATCTGAGTGAGCAAATTTTGCAGCTGAATAGGAATATCTTTGGGCCAAAAGTGGGTGAGATGTGTGACAAATCTATTCCTCCTATTTCCACATCAGGATTAACTCCAAACCTTGTAGTAGCAGGCAGGATGTTTGCCTCTTTAGAGGTTCGCACTGCTGGTCTACAGGAAGCGATCTCACTGAACAGTGAGACACTGCTCTATATAGACATTAAAGAAGATACATCTCAACATAAGTCTTGATACATGGATCTCTAGCGAAGACTTGCCTCAGATATGCAGATTTTGGTCATCTCTTTCCTTTTTGATCCTATCAAGTCTGAACGAAATCTGCCGATCGATCGCGCGATTAATCATCTTGTCGATCCAAACTTTTTGAGAAGCGGAACACGACGTCACCTGTATCTCCCAACATCCAATTCCTTGACTCTGCTATCCATTCCTCTCCATTCTTTGTTGCTTGTTCGACTAAGGAAGGTGGGAACCTCAAACCGCCACATAGCTAACTCAATCAGTTACGCATTCTCCGCAGACAACTTCCATTGAATGACTTCATTGCTTACTTCCGCGGACGTAGCAACAGCCAAAGGACGCGAGTCAATTGACATCTCAAATCCCTCCTCTGAGACCGTACCCTACGTTTGAAACCCAAACTGACCCCAGGTTTCCGTCTAGGAGTTTAAGGAAATGATCGATCTCGAGAAGCTGGCATTGGATCCCAATACAAATACAACAAATTTACACTATGATCGAGAGAAAGATGGAAAGAACTGTGTACCCACAGCACCTGAGGCTCCTGGGGGACTTTCAAAAGATCTTACGCACTGCCAGTTGGACGAGAACAATTGCCCCACAGTTCAAAATACAGACGCTGACGACACATCCCCAACTACTGCAGACGACGAAGTATCTGCTCTAAAGGCGGAATTGGAAGTTGCACGTCGCAAACTCGCGGAATACGAAGGATCTCAACAGACCAACACACAAGAGCCAGTACGTTTCAGATACAGATCAGCTGGTCGAAACCTCTTTCCTACGGCCGATCCTCTCTTGCCGTTTTCTCCAGATAACGTTTCTGTCTGGTCCGATACTCATGTATCTCACTCAGAAGGGTCCCTCGCTCAGATTGAGCCGACCAATAACACATCCCCTGCTGCTACCTCTCCATCGACATCTCCTTTTGCTTTCAAAGCCCCATCGCTAGGAACTTCCGTTAGGACCGGACTTTCAGATGAGACTAAGCACGACGTTGGTCGTCCAAAAAACGACAACAGAGGCTTCAGTGGTCCTTCTCTTACGCCAATTGGTGAACCTCGTCGTCCTATGCAGCAAGGAAGTCTCTCCCAAGATCACCGGTCTCCACACAATAAGCAGATTTGGAAGGCCGAGAATGATTGGAATTCAGTTTGGCCGGGAGTTTCGTCCTCATCTCCTCCTCAACAATTGACAGGCACTGCTTCTCTCGGACTAGTCTACAATGATCCACTCCAGTGGCAAAATGTACATTCCCCAGTAAACAACCTAATATACAGTCGGGACCAGTTACGCCCAATCTTTCTCAATATACTCCATATGATCAGATGGATTGGCGTCGTCTACTCGACCGGTCAATGTCGTGCAGTTGGGACGTATCTCTATCTCAAGTTCCATCTGACGTATAGTCCGTCATCGAAAAGGTCATCTGTCAATGCGACCAACAAGCCTCTCTCTTCCTCCAACAAAAGCTCAAAGTTGCCCCTCCCTCTCAAAAACACGAAATCGTCGACGCTATCGTCCGCCACTGTTACCCTCTCATGATTAACCGTTTCGGCAACTTCCTCGTCCAACGTTGTTTCGAATACGGTACTAAAGACCACATCAATGGCATTGCCCATAGCATCCTCGGAAACGTAGTGACATTAGCCACAGATATGTTTGGATGTCATGTCATTCAAAAGGCTTTTGATTGTGTCGATGAGGATTGTAAAGCTGCTATGGTCAAGGAATTGCTTTGTCGAATTCCGGAGACGGTGTGCCATCGATTTGCATGTCATGTGTGGCAGAAGTTACTTGAGATTCGATGGTTGGGGGCTCCTCCTGTGATTATGAAGTATGTCAATGATGCTTTGAAGGGAATGTGGACTGAAGTTGCGTTGGGAGAGACGGGAAGCCTTGTCGTGCAGAATGTTTTTGAGAACTGCCTGGATGAAGATAAGGTACTATCCTAGGAAAGCAACTGATGAAGCGGCCTTGTATTGAGGAAATCCTTGCAAATGTGGATACAATTGCCCGTGGTCAGTGGGGAAACTGGGTTATTCAGCACGTTATCGAACACGGAGCAGCTGAAGACCGCAACCGCGCACTTGACATTGTTCTTACGAACGCGGCAAGGTACAGTATGGATCAGTTCGCTTCCAAGGTCATTGAAAAGATGCTTAAATGCTGTGGAGCCGATATCTTTCAAACTTACATCTCGAAAGTCGTCGAAAAGGAACCTGGTCGTCCTCGCGTGGCATTAATCGATATCAGTTCGGACGTATACGGGAATTACCTCATTCAGTATATCTTACAGAATGCATCTCAAGCCGTCCAAGATCAGATTACTTACCATGTTCGCAAACATATGGTCTCTCTCCGTGGGAGCAGATACGGTCAACGTGTGGCATTTCAGGTTGAAAGGATGAAGGTCTCTCAACAAAAGTCAGCCAATTGGTCTGGACGCTGGGACTGAATTTTCAAGTTAACATCTCATTTCATATTTCATAAACAGCTATTATTACGCTTCGGACACCTGGTGTGGTGATTAGCAGTTTTATTTTTTGCTTTGCTTTCTCTGGATTAAAAGAAGGGAGAGTCGAACTTGGGAGACTTGGCTTTTTTAGTTTCTTCACGCATTTGATTCACTTGCATGTAATTTTTTTTTCTTCTTTTTTCTGCATTTTGTTTGCTGCTTTGAATGGCAGGTTTTGAGACAGATCGCGCTTGCAAGGGACATTATACTTAGTTCTTTTGTAAAATATTGGAAATGCTAGAATTTCTTTGATGCTTTATCTCATCCTAATCAATCTATGATCATGGGGTCGGTATCCATTGAAACTTCTCCGTTTGGTTCTCCGTTCTGCTTCCCGTTCGAGTCCTGCGATAGTCTCTCACATCCAGGACAATTATGTAGTGTCTCATGACAAAATAGATCGCAATCTATACAAAAGTGATTGTGACATGAGGGACATGCAAAACGCTGTGTCCCCTGAGCGGCTTCATTGATAATGTTATTTGTGCTCTTTGGAGGCTTCTTTAATGGGGGAAATGCTATCTGACATCCATAGCAGTGTGTCGATTTGATATTTCTAAGTAAGAAAAATTTCCAAAAGGGACGCACTCGGAATAGGGGAGTTCCGGCCAATTTCGGAGGGGGAAGAGATGGTGATATGAACGTGCTAAGTGTGTGGATAGAATCAGGGTAAGGCCGCAAACAGGACACTCCATCGGCAGAGCGCAGACTTTCGCAGAGCATCTTGGACACATATATCCTCCGCGATTCAATTTGGAATGGCTAAGTCAGCTAGAGGGTTTTAGGGATATACCAAGCGCATAGTGAAGGATGATTGTCATGAGATCGGGAGGGGAATCCCATCATAATCAGCGTGGAGCCCTTGGATTTCGTCCCGTGCGTCGCTGGAGGGGTCGTGACTTCGAACAACAAATCCCGAAAGTGCTGTTCATTTAGAACTACTCCATATGTAGCTATTGTCAATTGAGGAGGGAAATGGAAGGCAAGTACATTCGTCTCCAGCATTGGTTGCACGACAAAGCTCTCGACACACGGCGACCTGCGCTGCTAATCCAACGACCCGTACTCTGACTCTGTCTTCCACCAAGGATTTTATCGTTCGATGAATGTCACCAGCATCCGACGATATCAGTGCTCCAAACACAACGACTACTTCTCTCGTACTATGACTAGGCACATGATATAATGACGCTCGAGCCATCTCAAGAGCGTTCTGTAGCGAGGGGTTGCCAATAGGTTCTTTCTTCCTCTGAGCCTCTATTGCAGAAACAGCGTCTTGTGGATTTCCTTATATCAGCTTGATATGCATCCCAACAGACCACTCAAATCGCTGATACGGACCGCTAATCCATCTCGCATGCCAATAACTCCCAGTTGAGATATTGGATTTTGTTCGAAATATTCTTTGACAAATTCACATGCATAATTTAGCGTTAGTTCATACCTCGTCGGCCGTAAGTCTTTTTCCAGCATAGCTTCACTCATATCCAGGACTAGAATAAGGTGTCGAATGATTCCTCTCTGTAATGGCGTTGTATCTTTTAACAGCCTGATATTACAATAGGTCTTCTGAGAGCGCACCTCTTCCGTTTTCCCGACTGTACAAGTCCGGCGACAACTCCTGTCAAACTCCCCTCTTCGTCTTCCTGTACCAAATCCCAAGTACGTTCAAACTCTCCTTCCCATACGTATGTCCCTTCAGTATTCTGCTTTGGATCCGTCGTTGTTCGGCCCTTTGAGCGACTTGATTTCTCGGCGGCTTTCTTGCCATTAAGATAACGACCTGCTTCATCTTCTGAAGAAGCAATATAATCTTGATCCGAGTCAGCCATTACCGCCGTATCCATTTCTGGCCATGGTCGTCAATAATAATGGACCAAATTCCCTAGTGATCGACGACTCTTTAATATTCGAGTTCAGCTTTACGGCGCGAATTTGTGCTAAAGCCGTAACCTTTAATCGATGATTGGATTTTGTAGAGAAAGTGAACCTCAAAGGCTACTACTCCACAACAGGACCGATCACCGACCTCAAAGACGACAGATCACGAGGGCATCCCTCTGAATCCCAGTCTCTCGAGATGGACGACAGTCGAAGAGATGGACGACCAAACGGAAATATCTCTCGGAATAACTCTTTAAGTGGCCCATCAGGACTCACTCACTTGGATCCTGCTAGCTTAGAAATAGATGGAGCGGAAGTGGCGTCATTTCAACTTACGAGGTATCCCAAATCAAGAAGACATGTTGATAATAGAACGCTGGGAGAGGCTATGTATACGTATGCGAAGATGAGAGATGCGGAGAATGAGAAAAGAGCTGCAGATGGAGATTACCAGAAATTCTCTCAGTACTTCGAGGACCAACCTAAAACAAAAGAGGCACTGGAATCTCGGCGGACTAAAGTACAGAAGAATCTGGTACAAGCACGGGCAGAGTATGAGAAAGCAGCAAGGGAAGCAGAGCCATTACTTCGAGGATTGACCTCACCACCACGAGTACACCCACCCCCTCCATCAGTAAACGACGAAACAATCCGCCAGTTAGTGGAAAGGGAGATAAAGGATCGAAGATTAATGACAATCTACGGGTTCGATGATGAAATTTACAAAGCACAGAGGAAGATGGAGGGTAAATGGACAGACGACTTACGCAGAGAATTAAAGGGATATGCTCTGCGGGGTGAACATGAGCGATTATCGTCTCAAGTCAGCGCACTGTCGGTGAGACAGCGACAGCAGAGTGTTTCGAGTGACGGATCTCGAGAGTTGGACCATATAGTAGCGAGCAATAAGCGAGATATTGAACATGTACGAGCTGAGTTTGCCTCGAAGACAACCGAGTATCATCAAGAGGTGAACGCGCTCAAAACACAATTATCAGCTCTGCAACTCAAAGTCAATCGACATTCGACGCAACCGCAAGTAAATTCGGAAGTGAAGCCACAAGATCTCGCAAAGGTATTCACAGAGGTTCAGCAGAGTTGACATCTAGGTTGCGGCTGCACTTGAGAAGGCACAAGAAGTCATTAATGATCAATACGTTACGATTCATGAAATGCAACTTCATATGAATTCCATTCTAGAAGGAATCCGTATTCTCAATGAACGTATTGAGGAATACGATAAGCGAATAGAGGGGGTCCAAGAGTCCACCAAAAAGTTCTTTACCGAAGTAGAAGCCGAAAGTAATCGTCGACAGAACGTCATAGTTCAAGCTTTCGATTCCCTCCACGACAAAGTCGTATCTGAGATGAACGCCAGGGTCGAAACCCAGAATCCTATAAGTCCCGCTTCCGTCTCTGGAAGATTCACGCCGCCTCGAATGGACTCCCCAAGGAGCACTATACAACCCACCTTTGGAATGCAAGGCAACGTCAATGTCAACCAAATGCAAATGCAACTCGACAATCAAGCCAAATTAATTAACGACATCCACGTTCGATATAATACCCTCCAACAACAATTTGCTTCCTTCCAGAACATTAACTCTAGTCTCCCGGCGCGAGTAAGTCAATTTCTCGATGAAGTCACCAACCGTCTCGCAATTTTCCAACGCGAGCAAGTTATGTTCAATGACCAGATCAAGACCATGGAATTTGCTCTCAACAATAACTTTGCAATGGCCTTGACTCAGCACGTGCAGTCTACAGAGAATAATTTTCATGAGACGGCATTACATATGGAGTCGGTTAAGAAGCGGTTTGCTGAACATCGACGGATGTTGGATAATCTTATTGTTGCGTGGCGCGAGACGGTGACGACTACGGATCAATTGAATGGGAAGTTCGAGTCGTTGAAAGACTTTTTGAGTGTGAAAGTCATTCCGAGCATCAAGAGGGTACATACAGCGTTGCCGACTTTGATGGAGGGCATTCCGCCGCCAACTCGATCTACGGTAAGTCCTAATACGACTACTCCCGATATAACTGTCATGCAAAACCCAACGACGGATCAGAGAAGAAAATCAGATTCAGCGGGAGGAGGGGGTGCGAGTGATCCTATTGAATTGGCATGATTTGGTTTTAGACGAGGTGTCGAAAGAAAGTTTGCTTTCGCTTTTGGGCATGGTCTTTTTTCCCTTTCATTTCTGGCGTTGGTAAGAGATGGCACATATGGATATCCGTTGTTTTGCAAGGATGTAGTGGTAGCTTACAAATGACATATGATAATTCAAAAGGCATATCGTTTCTCTCTTTTCTTAAAGTTCTTTTCATCACATGTTATTTATTTAAAGAAACTACGGAGATTGTAGGATTTTAGATACAAGATTGTCCGACAGCAAAAAGGAGAGAAAGCAGAAAATGTTAAGATACACAATAACAATTCTTTTGACAGCAAACGAAACAAGTCAAAAGCGTTCTAATGCTTGTTATCTTCAGGAGGCGCAGTCTAGTCGTTAGCAGAGTAAAGGAACGTGCTGGAGTACGTATTCTTCGTCATCCTCTTCATCTTCGTCGAGGTCAGCGCC
>Ga0335078_10014767_pt1 | contig 11587 bp, 7 predicted proteins | sample Lox_Sample_32_FD_206711 | JGI IMG/M metagenome (GOLD analysis project Ga0335078, IMG submission 206711) | Soil microbial communities from Loxahatchee National Wildlife Refuge, Florida, United States - Lox_Sample_3.2 | ecosystem: Environmental > Terrestrial > Soil > Wetlands | place: USA: Florida...
CGGGACCGGGGAGTCTTTACCTGTACCGCGTTGACGGTCCCTACCAGCCGGAGAAAGGCCACCGGTTCAACCGCAACAAGCTCCTGCTGGATCCCTACGTGAAAGCAGTGACGGGCAGCTTCACCTGGCGGCTTGCCGACGCGCGCGGGTTCGATCCATTGTCCCCCCAGGCAGACCTGTCCTTTTCCACCACCTCGGACGTGGCCGGCATGCCCAAGGGCATTGTGGCGTCGGACGACTTCGACTGGCGCGGAGACCGCCCGCTGAACCGCCCGCTGCGCTTCAGCGTGATCTACGAGACGCACGTGCGGAGCCTGACAATGCATCCAAGCGCCGGCGTGGCGCATCCGGGGACCTTTCGCGGCGTGGCGGAAATGATCCCCCGCTTCCGGGACCTGGGGATCACGGCGGTGGAGCTTCTCCCGGTGCAGGAGTTTGATGAGCTGGCCAATCCACGCTCAAACCCCCGGACCGGCCGGCGCCTCCAGAACTACTGGGGATACGACACCATTTCCTTCTTTGCGCCCAAGGGGCGGTACTCCAGCGCCGGCGCGCTGGGGCAGCAGATCACGGAGTTCAAGGAGATGGTGCGGGAGCTTCACTCGGCGGGGATCGAGGTCATCCTTGACATCGTGTTCAACCACACCGCGGAAGGAGATGAGACGGGTCCCACGCTCTGCTTCCGCGGATGGGACAACTCCATCTACTACCTCCTGGATGAGAGCAATCCGCGGTTCTATCGCAACTTCAGCGGGTGCGGCAACACGCTGAACTGCAACCATCCCATCACACGGACGTTCATCATGGATTGCCTGCGCTACTGGGTGGTGGACATGCACGTGGACGGGTTCCGCTTCGACCTTGGCTCCGTCCTGGGAAGGGACTCAGAAGGGCGGATCATGGAGAACCCGCCCATCCTGGAGCGCATTGCGGAAGAACCCGTTCTCCGCGACACCAAGATCATTGCGGAGGCCTGGGACGCAGCCGGCGCCTACCAGGTGGGGTCCTTCCCCGGCGGCCGGTGGGCGGAGTGGAACGACCGCTTCCGGGACGACGTGCGCCGCTTCTGGCGCGGTGACCCCGGGTCGGTCTCAGCGTTTGCGACCAGGCTGGCCGGAAGCTCCGATCTCTACCTTCGCGACGGACGGAAGCCGTTTCACAGCATCAACTTCGTCACCTCCCACGACGGGTTCACGCTGAACGACCTTGTCAGCTACCAGCGCAAGCACAACGAGGAAAACGGGGAGGGAAACCGGGACGGCTGGGACAACAACGTGAGCGACAACTGCGGCGTGGAAGGGCCGACAAACGACCCGACGGCGGAGTCAACTCGCAACCGGCAGGTGAAGAACTTCCTGGCCACGCTCTTCCTCTCCCTGGGCACGCCCATGCTCCTGGGCGGGGACGAGATGCGCCGCACGCAGCGCGGCAACAACAACCCCTGGTGCCAGAACAACGACATCTCGTGGTACGACTGGATGATGGCGGAGGAGCACGCGGACGTCCGCGCGTTCTGCCGGGCAATGATTGCCTTCCGCATGAGACACCCCGCCTTTCTGCGGCCGGAGTTTTTCAATGGAAGGAACTCCCCGCACAACCACATCCCCGACATCCTGTGGCTGACGGAGAAAGCGGAGCCGGCGGACTGGCTGCCCGGCCGGCACACGCTTTGCCTCCTGATAGACGGAAACAAGGCAGAGACCGCCGCGGACCGTGACGACAACGACATTCTCATCCTGTGCAACGCTTCCCGCGCGGAAACGGCTTTCACGCTTCCTCCGCCTCCGCCGGGGAAGAAAGCCTGGCACCGGGCGTTCGACACGTCGCTGCCTCCCGGGCGGGACTGGACGCCCCCGGGCCGGGAGGAGCGCGTTTCCCAGGCCGCGTATACGCTGGCGGGGCGCGCCATGGCGGGATTTCTGTCCCGGTAGCGGAACCGGCAAGCCCGCGTTTTTCATTGACCCCGGTCATGTCCGGGTATACTCTCGGTAGCTGCACCATGCTTCGGAGAATTCTCCTCTTCACAGGCATCACGCTGGTCGTGATGCTGCTTTTCATCATGCTGGCCACGCGCACCGTGCTCAACAACGGCTTTGCGCTGGTTGAGCACGGCTTCATGATCCGCAACATCGCGCGGGCCCAGAACGCTTTTTCGGAGCAGGAGAAATCCCTTGGCGCAGCAACGACGGATTGGGCCACGTGGGACGCAACATATCGTTTCGTCCAGGACAGGAATGCAGGGTTCCGTGACACGAATGTCCGCGGGGATATCCTCGCCAACCTGAACGTGGACGTCATGGCGTTCCTGGACCGCAACGGCGCCCTGGCGTTCGGGGCCACTCTCGACAAGGATCAGACCGTCACGCGGGGCGTGCCTGCGGGCCTCCTGGAATGGCTTGCATTTCATCCGTCCATGGCGCGCATGGCGGACGCCTCGGCGCGCGCGGAGGGCATCATCGTGCTGCCGGGCGGGCCTCTCCTAGCGGCGGCGCGGCCCATTCTTGATTCAGCGGGCAACGGGCCGGTTCATGGCACGCTCATCATGTGCAGGTTTTTGGACCCCATGCTTGTGGATCAGATCTCCCGCAGCCTCATGCTCACCGTCATGCTCCTTCCGCTGCCGGCGGCGGGACCCGCGCCGGAAGGGCCCGTCATCGACACCAGCCGGGAAGCCGTCATTTCCGGCTCCGCCGTCCTTGCGGGAGCGGACGGCCGGCCGGCGCTTGTCATGAAAGTGACGTTTCCGCGGGACATCCATCGGCAGGCTGTGGTCACCTCCCGGTATTTCGTGGCGTGGCTCCTTGTCATCGGCGTGGTGTTCGGCGCCGTTGTGCTGATCGTCATCCAGACAACGGTGCTCTCCCGGCTCCAGAAGCTCAGCGGCGACGTCCTCTCCATCGGCACAGGGGCTGATCCCAGTCGGCGGGTCACGGTAAGGGGCAGGGACCAGATCGCCTACCTCGGGGCGGCAATCAACGGCATGCTGGACGCGCTGGAAGGCTCCGGCGCGCAGCTTCTCCAGAGCGAGCAGAGAAACCGCGCGTTCCTTGACGCCATCCCTGACGCAATACTGCGCGTGACCCGGGATGGGAAGATCGTTGATGCCCGGTTCCCTCCCCACGTGAGCCTGGCGCGGGAGCAGGACGCGCTTGTTGGCTCCTCTCTCCGGGAGCTGGCACGGCGGTTCCCCCAGCTCAAGGACCGGCTTGTGGAGGATGTGTACGGTGCCCTGGGGCAGGCGGCGGAATCAGGGGAGCCGGTGACCCTGGAGTTCTCCATAGACGCGGGGCAGGGAGAGCAGAACTTCGAAGCGCGCGTGGCAGCCAGTGGAGATACGGAAGCCATCATGGTGGCGCGGGAGACAACGGCGCAGAAGCGCGCGCAGGAGGCGCAACGGCACGAGATCCTCCTGAAAGAGATCCATCACCGGGTGAAGAACAATCTCCAGGTCATTTCCAGCCTCCTCAGCCTCCAGGCCACCGCCGCCCATGACAAGCGCGTGCGCGGCCTGCTTGATGAGAGCCGCCATCGCGTGCGCTCCGTGGCGCTCATCCACGACCGGCTCTACCGGGGAGGAACCGCGGGAAGCGGCTATGCGCAGTACGTCCGGGACCTGGCGGACCAGCTGGTCCGCTTCTACAAGGGAGACTCCGGCCTTGTAGAGGTCGGCATCGACGTGGATGACATCGCCATGGACATGGACATGTCCGTCCCCGTCGGGCTCATCATCAATGAGCTGCTCACCAACTCCCTTGCGCACGCTTTCCCCGAGGGCAGGCGCGGCGCCATCTCCGTGAGCATGAAACACGCGGACGGGCGGATAGAGATCGGGATCAGCGACAATGGCGTAGGATTCCCCCCGGAGATCGACTATCGAAACCCGTCGTCCCTGGGGCTCAGGATCGTGAACATGCTGGCCCAGCAGCTGAAAGCCACGCTGCAGGTGGACGGCACCCGCGGCACCATGTTCCGCGTCAGCTTCCCGTCCGCTTGAAGATCACAGGGCCCCTACTCTCTCTCCAGCGCAAGGATGGAGGCATCCGCGGCAAACGGCTCGCCTCCCCGCCACTGGGCCACCTCCTCCCGGATGTCGGCCACAGCGTCTCGAAGGCTCTTCCTGCGAGAAGCGGAGATGCCCTGCATAAGACGTTCCGGGGAGAAGGGCTGACCGGCCCTGTTCTGGCAGGACACAAGGCCATCCGAGCAAAGGAAGAGGCGATCGTTGCGGCCCAGGTGCAGCGTCTCCATCTTCAGCTCTGCTCCGCTTGCCGGTCCATTTGCCGGTCCGACTGCCGGTCCGTTTGCCGGCCCAATGGCCTGGCCGTCCGGCTTCAGCAAGTGCACCATCCCGTCCGCGCTTTGGGAGATCGGACCGGGGTGGCCCGCGCGCACCAGCGACACCGTGCCTGTGGCGTTTTCAAGAACGCCGTAGACGAGCGTGAAGGGCGGAGTGGCTTCGTTCTTGAGGAAAAAGCGCTTCCCCAGGAGCTGCGCCACTTCTGCCGGGGTCAGCACCCGGTGGCCGGGCTCGGCGCAAAGCTTCTCCACCAGGATCCCGCCCCTTTCGAAGGACGGGGTCAGGAACATCCCCAGGAGCAGGGAAAACATGGCGGAGAGCAGGCCGCCTCCCGGCACGGTCAGGGAGTAGAACCCGACGTGCCCGTCATCAAGCGGCATGCATCCAAGGGCGTCTCCCCCGCCGAACTGCGCGGGGAGGAGGAACCACTGGAGGCTGGCGCCGGGGATGGCGGCGTCCCCGGACGGGAGGGATCGCTTCTGGAGGCGGGAAAGCGCATCAAGCTCGCGGAGCACGCGCCCGTGAACGATCTCCCGCTCACCGGTGCGGCGCAGCACGTACAGGATGCCGAAGAGCGTCCCCTCCGGGCTTCGAAGCGGTGACGCGGTGAACTCCACGGGGTATTCCCGGCCTTCCCCGGCGCGCAGGCTGCAGTTGCCGCGCATCGTGCTCCTGCCTTCCAGGAGAGGCTCGGTGACGGGGAACGGAAGTGGCGTCCGCGTCTCCGTGTCCAGGAGAGACACCACGTCGCACGTGCGCATCTCCTGGACCTCACGGAGCCTCTTGCCGATCAGCGCCTCCGCGGCCGGGTTGATGAATTTCACGTATCCCTTTGCGTCGCAGATGAGCACGGCTTCCGTCATGCTGTCCGCCAGGGCGCTCATCCACATCCCGCTTTCCCGCACCTGGCGGGCGTGCTGGTGCCGGGAAAGGGACATCTCGATGATGGCATGAAGGCTCTTGTCTTCGAACGGCTTCAGCACGTAGCCCTCAGGATCCGTGACCTGCGCCAGCGCCAGGGTTTCCTCATCCGAAAAAGCCGTCAGGTAGATCACCGGGACATCCAGGCGCCCGCGGATCTTGTGGGCGGCATCGATTCCGCTCAACCGTCCCGTCAGCTTGATGTCCATGAGGACAAGGTCCGGTTCCGTCTCCAGCACCTTGTCAACGGCCTCTTCCCCGGTCAGGGCGATGAGCGGAACGTCGTAGCCCATCGATTCCAGGGACTCCCGAATCTGCAGGGCGGTCACGCCCTCATCTTCAACAACCATGATCCGCGCTTTGCTCATGTTCATTTCCTGAGGTCTCCGTTTCCTCTCAGGACCCACTTGTACGTCGTCAGCTCCTTGAGTCCCATGGGTCCCCGGGCGTGCAGCTTGTCCGTGCTGATGCCGATCTCCGCGCCCAGGCCGAAAACACCGCCGTCGTTCAGCCGGGTGGAGGCGTTCACCGTGACCACGGCGGAGTCCACCATGCCGATGAACTTCTCAATGGTGGCTGCGTCCCGGGAGATGATCCCGTCCGTGTGGCTTGAGCCGTACTTCTCTATGTGCGCCGCGGCTTCCTCCATGCCGTCCACGATTTTCACCGTAAGGATCAGGTCCAGGTATTCCGCGTACCAGTCTTCTTCCGAGGCCGTGCCGACGGAAGGGAGAATGGCTCGGGACCTGTCGTCCCCGCGCAACTCCACGCCGGGCATCTTGTCCCTGACCATGGGCAGGAACCGCTGCGCCACCGCCTTGTGGACAAGGACTTTCTCCAGGGCGTTGCAGGTGCCCGGCCTCTGTATCTTGGAGTTGGTCACAACCTCCGCTGCCATGGCCAGGTCCGCCGTCTCATCCACGTAGAGATGGCAGACGCCCTTGTAGTGCTTGAGAACCGGGACGGTAGCCTTCTCAGCAACCCGGCGGATGAGAGACTCCCCGCCGCGGGGAATGACAAGGTCAACAACGCCCGCCTGGGCCACCAGGTAGTCGATGGCCTCGTGCTCTGTTCTTTCAATGTACTGGACCGCCTCCGGATCCACGCCCGCGGAGGACATGCCCTTCCTGACGGCGCGCACCAGCGCGGAGCTGGACTTCACGGCTTCGCTCCCGCCGCGGAGGATGACGGCGTTTCCGGATTTGAGGCACAGGGCCGCCGCATCCACGGTCACGTTGGGACGGGATTCGTAGATCATCGCGACAACGCCCAGAGGGGTGCGGACTTTTTCCAGGAGAAATCCCGACGGACGGCGGACTCCAATGACCTCTCCGACGGGGTCCTCCTGGGCGGCAATCTCCTTCAGGGACTGGATCATCCCGTCAATGCGCTTGTCCGTCAGCGTGAGCCTGTCCAGGAATGCCGCCGACAGGCCGCCTGCCGTCCCTTTCTGAACGTCGGCGGCATTGGCTTCCCGGATTTCCTTCCTCCCCGCGTCAACGGCTTCCGCCATTGCCCGGAGCGCCTGGTTCTTCTTCTCAGCGCTCAGGGAACGCAGCGTGACCGACGCGTTCTTTGCCGCCCGGGCAACGCCCGCCACGTATTCCTTCAGATCAGCCACTCCGTCTACTCCTCAGGGGCCACAACAACCAGGTTGTCCCGGTGGACCACTTCGTCGAAGACAGCCTCTGCGCCAAGGATCTCGGGAATCTTCCTTGTGTTCAAGCCCCGGATCTTTTCCAGCTCCTCGCTGGAGAAGTTGCACAGCCCGCGGGCAAGCTCATTGCCTTGCTCGTCCTGGATGGCAATGACGCTCCCCATGGCAAACGTCCCTTTGACCGCCTTGACCCCCGCGGGAAGGAGGGACCTCCCCTGGCGGAGGATGGCCTTGAGCGCCCCGCTGTCCACCACCACGGCTCCCTCGGTCTGCGGGTTGAATGCCATCCATTTCTTGCGCCCCTTCATCCGGCGCCGGGCAGGCACAAAGAACGTGCCCACCTCTTCTCCTCTGAGCAGCTTTTCAAGGTCGATGCCCGCCCCGCGGGCAATGACCACCGCCGCGCCGCTTCGCGTTGCGATGTCGGCCGCGCGTATCTTGGACTCCATCCCGCCGGTGGAGAAGTCCGACCCTTTGCCCTTTGCCCCGGCCAGCACGGCGTCCGTCACCCGCGCCACCGTTCGCAACACCAGGGCGTCGGGGTGCTCCTTGGGGTTCTTGTCGAACACGCCGTCCGTGTCGGTAAGGAGAATGAGGAGGTCCGCGTCCAGCATGGTGGCAAGGTGCGCGGAGATGACGTCGTTGTCCCCGAAGCGGATCTCCGCAAAGCTCACCGTGTCGTTCTCATTGACGATGGGCACGACACCGAATGACCAGAGCGTGAAGATGGTGTTGCGGATGTTGAGGTAGCGGGACCTGTTCCTGATATCCTCATAGGTAAGGAGGATCTGGGCGGTCTCCCGCCGCACGGCGGCAAACTCGTGCTCGTAAGCGTGCATGAGCCTGCTCTGCCCCATGGAGGCGGCCGCCTGGAGGAGATTGATTGCCCGGGGCCGCGAGTCAAGGTGGAGCTGGCGCAGGCCCAGCGCAATGGCGCCCGAGCTGACAAGGATGAAAGAGCGGGAGCCGGCGGAGCCGGGCTGGCCCGCAAGGGAAGCCATCTGCCGCACCAGGGAGCCCATCACGCCGGTGGAGAAAGCGTTGTCTCCTCCCGTGGCCACACTGGTGCCTACCTTGATGACGATGCGACGGGCACGTATGACTGATTCACGGGTGGTTGCCATGGTGCGAAGGCGCCGAGTATAGCACAATCAAGCATCAAGGGGGAACGCCAATCTGCGTGCATCGCGCCGGGGCTGTCAAGCATGTACAGGCCGGCATTCCCGCGGCTATAGTCCTCTCATGGGGTCTGTCCTGCTCAACGCACTGGGGCTGGGAGCTTCCTTTCTCTTCGTTTTCGCCGCAATCACCGGAGCAACGCGCCTGGTCCAGGGCGGAGCCCTCGGCTCAGGGGCTGCCCGCAAGGTGGTGCACATCGCGTTGTCGCACTGGTGGCTCATCGCCCTTGCGACGTTCGACGACCCGTGGATTGCCTCCGTCGGCCCCGGCCTTGGTTTCGTGGGTGCCTTCCTGGCACCGCTGGTGCCGGCCCAGGACGGCGTGGCCCGGGCCAAAGACCGCGGGGCCATCTGCTACAGCGCGGCTCTCCTTGCTCTTGTGAACTTTTCCTGGCGCGGGCTGATCTCTCCGCGCTCCGCGACGGTGGGGGTTTTTGTCATGGGATGGGGGGACGGTCTGGCCGGGCTTGCGGGCGCACGCCTGGGCAAACGCGGGATCAGCATCTGGGGGCGCAGGAAGACAGTGCCCGGCACGGCGGCGATGTTCCTTGCATCATTCATCGTGACCTTTCTCTGCTTGCTTCCTGCCGGATTCCCGGGGCTGTCCACGGCGGCCATTGCTTCGCTTTCAACCGCGGCCGTCGCCACGGTCCTTGAGCTGGTGACGCCGTGGGGAATCGACAACCTGGTGATATCCCTGGGAACAGCGCTCTTCTTTGCCGGAGCGTTCGGATGAGCGCTGCCGTTCTCACTTCTGCAGCCACTCTTGTTCTCCTCCTGATCGGCGCGCCCCTGCACGTAGTGGGAGCGGTGCTTTCGTTCTGGCGAAAATCAGTCGATGCCGGCGGCGCGCTTGCCGGCGCAATCCTGGGGACTGTGGTCTTTGTCTGCGCCGGCCCGGTTCTGTGGCTCCTCTTTGCGGCTTTTGTTCTTTCCTCAACCGGGTTCACGAGGTTCCGCGCCTCGGAAAAGGATCAGCTTTCCGGCGCGTTGGAGAAATCCGGCCGGCGCGACGTTTTCCAGGTGGTGGCAAACGGCGGGGCCGCAACGGTCGCGGCCGCGCTTTTTCGGTTGACCGGGGAGCCGGCGTTTGCGCTGGCGTTTGCGGCTTCCCTTGCCTCTGCAAATGCAGACACGTGGGCCAGCGAGATCGGCGTTCTTTCCCACGCCGCGCCGGTCTCCCTCGTCACGCTGCGGCCGGTCTCCCGCGGGACCTCGGGCGCGGTGACGTGGCTCGGTCTTGGCGCCTCCCTGGGCGGGGCGTTCCTTATCGCCGCCATGTTTTCCGCGATCAACGCTGTCTTTGGAGCTGTCCCGGCGCGCGCCGTGGTTCCCCTGGCGCTGGTGACGGGGGCGGGAGTCCTTGGGGCGCTTGCGGACAGCGTCCTGGGCTGCACCGTGCAGGCTCGGTACTCTGCGGCGGACGGCGGCCAGACCGAACGGAGACTCTCCGAAGGGCGGCCAAACTCGCTCCTCCGCGGGTTTCCGTGGGTCACCAATGACGTGGTCAATTTCGTGAGCACGGCCGCGGCCGCCGCAATCGGGGCGCTCCTTTCCCCGCTTGTTCGCTGAAATACCGCACTTATCCTCATCTGGCTACAATTCTTCCACGGGAAGTTACCATGTCCCGGCAAGCTGACCTTGACGACTACTTCTTCCGGCAAGGCATCCGCGCGGCGCGAAAAGCCGGGTGATTCCCGAAAGGACAAGAATGGGAATTTCGCGCGTCGAGCGGTATTATTGTACCCACGGAAGGGGGCGCAACGGTGGCTGTCCGAAGGAGCATCCGCCTGCTTGGGTCTGCCGCGGCCATCGCGGCATCGCTCAGCGGCTGTCCGCTCCCGTATGACTACAGCGGCAGCGTTCCCGGAAAATCGCACGCCACGGATCCCAGCTCCCCCGACCTTACCTCTCCCGTGACCGTGTCCTATGCCGCGCAGGGCGGGGCAAGCGGCACGGTTGCCGACACGGGTTCCGTGACGCTGGGGAACACCACCACGGTAACCATCTCCACGGCCACGCGCAACGCAGTCATCTACTACACCGATGACGGGAGCCAGATCACCAGCTACCAGACGGCCAAGTCCTTCAGTGCCTCGAGCGGTCAGTTCACAATCACGCGCACTACCTCCGTGCAAACGCTGATTGTTCACGCGGTGGCAATCGGCCCTGACATGCTTCCCAGCCCGCAGGTCCAGGCAACGATCAGCGTCAGCCCGTACCCCATCCTTTCCATTGCGTCCAACCTGGTCTCCATCAATGAGTCGGGAGGAACGGCTACTTTCACCATTACCGCCTCCAACGCTCCCAGCGGCAATATCACGGTGAACCTGCAGTCAGGCGGCACGTACCTCTCTCCGTACGTCACGGGCATTCCGGCGGCCAATTCATCCTTTACGGCAACGCTTGCATCGGGAACGACGACAGTGACAGTGCCCATCACATCCGCCGCCGACCATGACAACGTGGACAACACCGTCACTCTGACGCTCCAACCCGATACGGCATCTCCGCAGACGTACTCGGTGGGATCGCCGGCGGTGGCAACGGTGACTCTCCTGGACAACCACTACCCGACGCTGACGCTCACCTCAAGCACAGCGGTGATGGCGAACACCCAGTTCGCAACGTTTACCGTGACATCGTCCTTTGCCCCCACGTCAAACCTCACGGTCAACATTTCCTCCAGCGGGTACACCTCGGGCATGGTCATCGTTCCTTCCTTTGCGACGATTCCTGCCGGAGCCACCAGCACCACCTTCATCGTTTCGGCGCCGCCCATGATTGGATACCCGCTGCAGACGCCTCTGATCTCGCTGGGAGCCGGATCCTACTATCTTGGCACCCCCAGCGCGCAAAGCCTTGTCATTGCGGACTTGACGTATGCTCTGGCCGGCGCGTGGAACTTCGCAGCCAACACCCTTGCCAGCAGCATCGCCGGCGCGCCGTCGTGGTCTGTAACGGGAAGTGTTCCGTTTGGCAGCGGTGGGCTGAGCTTCCCCGGGAGCTACTCCCCGGATGACTCGGTGTCCGCAAACGTGGCCGGCCTCATCAACCAGAACGTGTTCACCGTTGGGCTTGGCTTCCAGCTGGCCGACCTCAACAACCGATCCATCCTGGCCGGCGGGTACGGCACGCGGTGGATGGTGATCTGGGTTGATCCTTCGGGCGGCCTCTGGGTGGACCTGAACAACCACACCAACAACTACCGCCTGTTTACCGTGACCGCCGGGGTCGACCATTCGTTGCTCGTAAGCATAGACCTGGCCACGCTGACGCTCGTGGCGTATCTCGACGGAGTCAGAACATCTGTCGCCCTTCCCGGAGGCTTTCTGTGGAACAATGGTGGGAGCGATCTCGTTTTCACCAGCAGCGACTACTCCCGCGGACTTGCCTTTGCCGGGGTGTGGAACTGGTTCTACCTCTCCAACACGCCGCTGCCCTGACGACGCGACCGGCGCTGCGGGCCGGAACCCTGCAATAAAAGACGCCGCTTCTCGTCTCCTTTCGTGACAGGAGAACCAGTTTTTGAAG
>Ga0335078_10014768_pt1 | contig 11587 bp, 9 predicted proteins | sample Lox_Sample_32_FD_206711 | JGI IMG/M metagenome (GOLD analysis project Ga0335078, IMG submission 206711) | Soil microbial communities from Loxahatchee National Wildlife Refuge, Florida, United States - Lox_Sample_3.2 | ecosystem: Environmental > Terrestrial > Soil > Wetlands | place: USA: Florida...
GGCCTGCGGTGACGCACCGCACTGATGTCGGTGATGTGTTAACGAAGTTTACCCCCGGAGACAGATATCGGGAGTCGCCGTTTCTACGGTTTTTCGCAGATCTGGAACACGCCATCGGGAGCCGTTTGACACTGTTCCAAAGCCATTGCTATAGTCGAGAAGTTCCCTTTTAGGACGCGGGTTCTCTGTTAGTAACGTCCGACCGCTGGGATTGTCCGGTCCGTTCGCCAGAACGGGCTCCACATAACTGAAGACTCACGCCAGCAGTCCGCCTAACCGGTTCCCGCTTCCGTCGCACTCGCCAGTGCGAACACAGCAGAGAGGCCATGACCTTGCTCGACGATAACACCGCCCAGGCATACGATTCCACAACCACAACCATGACTGAACAGCCCAACTCACCTGAAAATTCCGCGGCAGAAACCGCCCAATCGCAGCCATCCGAGGTCGAACAACAGAACGCGGAGAAGCCTTCCTCCGGCGTAGCCGCCAGTGAGGACTTTGCCTCGGCACTGGAGAGCTTCACCACCGAAACGGAAGAAGCGGAAGCGCAGGACCGGGTGATTCAGGGTACGGTTCTGAAAATTACCCCGACGCACGTTGTCGTCGACGTCGGCGCGAAATCTGAGGGCATGCTCCCGCTCGCCGAAGTTCTCGATTACGCCGGGAAGCCGAAGTTTCAGCCGGGCGATTCGATCGATGTCATGCGCGACAAGAGTGAGGCCGAGGAAGGCTACATCGGTCTGTCGCATCAGAAGGCGCAGCGGCTGCGCGCTTGGGATGAAATTGAAAAGGCCCATAACGAAAAGACGCCGATTCCTGCCACAGTGATCGAGCGGATCAAGGGCGGGCTTACGGTTGAAATCATGGGTGTGCGTGCGTTCCTGCCGGGTTCTCAAGCGGATTTGCGCCCAACCCGAAACCTTGAAGCTGAAAAGGGACAGACGCTCCAAGTCGCGATCATCAAGCTCAACAAGAAACGCGGCAACGTCGTGGTTTCGCGTAAGCAGGTTCTGGAAGAAGAGCAGAGCGAAAAACGCGCCAAGACGATGGAGCATTTGGAGGAAGGCGCGGTTCTTACCGGAGTGGTGAAGAACCTGACTGACTACGGCGCTTTCGTCGACCTCGGCGGGATTGATGGCCTGTTGCACATCACTGACATGTCGTGGGGGCGGCTCACCCACCCGCGTGACCTGGTTAACGTGGGCGATCAAATTCAGGTCAAAGTTCTTAAATTCGATAAAGACAAGCAACGCGTGTCGCTAGGGTTCAAGCAGTTGACACCCGATCCTTGGTTGGATGCCGAGCACCGCTATCCTGTAGGAGCTCATGTGAACGGGCGCGTGATCAGCGTCACGGATTACGGTGCTTTCGTTGAGTTAGAGCAGGGAATTGAGGGCCTGGTCCATGTCAGCGAGATGACGTGGTCGAAGCGCATGAAGCATCCCTCGAAACTGGTAAATGTCGGCGACCAGGTGGAATGCGTAGTTTTGAATGTAAACCCGCAGGAGCGCCGCATCTCCCTCGGAATGCGCCAGCTTGCTGCCAACCCGTGGGACGCGCTGCATGATAAGTATCCGGTTGGCACCACGGTAGAGGGCCGGGTTCGTAATCTCACCGACTTCGGGGCCTTCATCGAAATCGAAGACGGAATTGACGGCCTGGTTCACGTCAGCAATCTCAGCTGGACCAAGCGCGTAAAACATCCTTCGGAAGTTTTGAAAAAGGGCGATCGAGTCAAAGCAGTTGTGCTTGCGATCGAACCTGACAAGCGTCGTTTGTCGTTGGGGGTCAAGCAACTTCAGCCTGACGTTTGGGAGACATTTTTCGAGCAACACCACATCGGCGATGTTTTGCACGGAAAGGTTCTGCGCGTAGCCAGCTTTGGAGCTTTCGTCGAGATTGCCGATGGCGTGGAAGGCCTTTGCCATAACTCCGAAGCCGTGGATGCCAATGGGCAGCCGCTAACGCTTGAGCCCGGACTGGAGCACGATTTCAAGATCATCAAGATGAATCCGGAAGAGAAGAAGGTCGGGCTGAGCATTAAAGCTGTCGGTGAAGAAGCGTCCCGTTCCGAGGTCGAAGCTTACAAACATCCCGCTTCCAGTACCGGCAGCGCCACCATTGGTGATTTCATCACCTGGAAACGTGCTGGTAACGAGAACAACTAAGGGCTACCATTCTCTCGTAGTAGGTCGATCCGGGCCTGAAAGTTAGGTTGCAGAGGATCTGCTCTAAAACCGATTGATTCTGCGTGTTCTACGTCTGATGCGGTTGGCGTTCTGGCGCGCGTTTCAACATGACGCGTTCGCGGTCGCCAAGGCTTCTGCATACTCATCCATTCTTACTTTTTTCCCCGCTCTCCTCGTCGTAGGCTCGGTGCTGGCGACTTCACGTCGCACCGAGGTTTACCTCCGCGAAATCTCGTATGCGGTCGGCCGAATCCTTCCCGCTGGCAGCACCACCGCGCTGGCGTATCTGAAAGGAGCAACCTTCCAGCGGCCGATTGGCGTTCTGGTTAGCGCGTCGCTGATCACCCTGTGGACCGGATCCGGCGTAATGGTTTCCTGGATGGAAGGATTCCGCAACGCCTACCAACTGCCCAAAATTTGGGGATTAGTAAAAGAGCGTATCGTCGCGTTCGCGCTGGTTATTATGGCCGGAATTCCACTGACGTTCGCAACCGTGCTGGTTGCTTTCGGAAGCCGCATTGAGACACGAATCCTGTTTCAGCTTGGACGTGAATTTGGTCCCGTGATTCTTTTAATGTGGATGACGATTCGCTGGCTGATCGCGACTTTGACCAGCATCGCCGTGATCGCGTTGATCTATCACAATGCGGTACCCCGGACGCAGCCCTGGCATAGCGTTCTGCCCGGAGCCACGCTAGCCACGGTGCTGTGGTTTGTCACCACGGCGATGTTCGGATGGTATTTGCAGAATTATGCAGACTACAGCCTTATCTACGGCTCGCTCGGCGCAGCGATCGCCCTCTTGGTGTGGATGTACATGATTTCGCTGGTGATCTTGGTCGGGGCCGAGTTTAACGCCATGTTGTTCCCCCGCGCCACGCTGGGCAAAGAATTGAGAGAAATGGCTGCGCCCAAAGTCAGCAGCTACGGAACCTAAGCTGCTTCTGTAAAATATTCTGAGTTCCCTTTCAACAACCAAGGAGAGACTTGGAAGAACGCGAACAGTCGCAACGCCGAAGTTCCATCCACGGGCACAGCCGGCGGGCCAAGATCATCTGTACCGTTGGGCCTGCTTCCAATTCTGAAGCAACTCTGCTTGATCTGATGCGAATGGGAATGGATGTCGCCCGCCTGAATTTCTCTCACGCTACCCACGAAGAACATGGACACGTTATCGAGCGGCTTCGGAACGGAGCAGCGAAAGAGAATCGCACGATCTGTATATTGCAGGATCTCCAAGGTCCGAAAATCCGCACTGGACTGCTCAAGAACCACGTTCCAATCACGCTTCAGGCAGGATCACGCACCACCATCACACCACATCCGGTGGAAGGAACAGCCAAAGTAATCTCGACTACATTTCCTGCGTTGGCCCGGGAAGTTGAGACCGGCGCGCGCATCCTGTTATCGGATGGACTGATCGAGCTTCGTGTGGTGCGGGTGCACGGCGAAGACGTCGAATGCGAAGTGGTAAACGGCGGTGCGCTTGGAGAGCATAAAGGGATTAATCTGCCGGGCGTAGCGTTGTCAATCCCCGCGCTGACGGATAAAGATCGCGATGATCTTGAATTCGGACTGAATCACGGCGTCGACATGGTTGCAGTGTCGTTCGTGCGATCTGCAGCCGACGTTCTCAGCGTAAAAAGGATCATTGCCGAGCACGGTAGCGATTTGCCCGTCATCGCCAAACTGGAAAAGCCTCAAGCTGTGGAACATCTCGATGAGATCCTTGAGGTCACGGATGGAGTCATGGTGGCGCGTGGCGATCTCGGCGTGGAGATGCCGCCGGAAAAGGTCCCGGTGATTCAGAAGCGCATCATTCACCGTTGCGCGGAGTGGCGGAAGCCCGTGATTACGGCGACACAGATGCTGGAATCCATGGTTGAAAATCCTCGTCCCACCCGGGCCGAGGTTAGCGACGTCGCCAATGCGATTTTTGATGGGAGTGATGCGGTCATGCTCTCCGCCGAGACTGCTAGCGGTCGCTATCCAACGGACACCGTCGCCATGATGGCTAAGATTGTCGTCGAAGCGGAAAACAACATGCGCGATCTTCCACGACGACGCCGTGAATCGCGCTCTCTCAGCATCCCTGAGACGATCTGCGAATCGATCGCCCATGCCGCCGAGGATCTTCCGATGGGTGCAATCGCCGTCTTCACCGAAACCGGAAACACCGCCAGGATGATTTCGAAATATCGTCCCAAAGCCGAGATTTATGCCTTCAGCCACGTTGCTGCTGTTTGCAATCGCATGAATTTGCTGTGGGGTGTTCATCCCGTGCAGCGGGAACCAGCACGCAGTGCCGAGGATATGCTCCTCGCGGCTGAGCAGGAGTTGCTGCGCCAAGGCCGGATCAGGGTTGGTGATGTGCTCGGCGTGGTGGCGGGAACACAGATGGCTTCAGGTTCAACGAATTTCATGCGGCTGCATTTAGTGACAAGGGAAGAAGCCGAGGCCCGTGCCGCGGAAACGAAGCCGTAACAATCGAAGGTCTTCTGGCGTTACTTCAACTTCACAAACAACAAAACAAAGATGGCCCAGACTCCAACCGTGATCGGGAATTCCACCAGTTGAGCATCGCGCATTGCCCCTCCGCGGGGAAGCGCGTACGTGAGTGCAAACATCGCGACCGCGGTCAAGATACCGAGGATTAGCTTAGCTTTCCAACTCATGAGATTAGCCCCTTCGCGAAATATTTTCCGAACACGTTCAGTGAGGATCCAACAAACTGCCGAGCAGTATACGCCGCGCGCTGCTTTGAGCAACTGACGCTCCGCGACTACACTATCGCGCATGAAGAAATTTGAGGAGTTATCGGAAAAGGAGATCCTCGCTCTAGCGATTTCGCTCGAAGAAGAGGATGAGCGTGTGTACGCCGATTTTGCAGAGGCGTTGAAACAGGATTTCCCCGCATCCGCGTCGATTTTCGATGGAATGCGCGTGGAGGAATCGGGCCATCGCCGTCGGCTTATCGATCTGTTCCGCCAGAAGTTCGGGGAGCATATTCCTCTCGTTCGACGCCAGGATGTTCGAGGATTCGTGGAACGCAAGCCTGTCTGGCTGGTACGGCCGCTAGGTTTGGACACTGTCCACAAAACTGCCAGTGCCATGGAGGTTGAGACGCGGAGGTTCTATGAGCGGGCATCCGCCCGAACGCAGGATGCGGGAATTCGTCAATTGTTGGATGACCTTGCACAAGAGGAACGAAGCCACGAGGACCGGGCCCAGGAACTCCGGCAAGAAGAACTCCGGCCTGAGGTGCTGCAGGATGAAGAGAAGGCCAGTCGGCGCCTCTTTGTCTTGCAGATTGTGCAGCCAGGGCTCGCGGGACTGATGGACGGGTCCGTATCGACTCTGGCCCCTGTGTTTGCTGCCGCCTTTGCGACCCGAAACAGCTGGGACGCATTCCTGGTAGGAGTTGCGGCTTCATTGGGAGCCGGTATTAGCATGGGTTTCGCCGAGGCTTTGTCGGATGATGGGAGCCTGACAGGTCGGGGCCATCCCTGGGTTCGCGGGTTGGTTTGCGGAGCTATGACCGCCGTCGGGGGCATTGGCCACACTCTCCCATTTCTCATCCCGAACTTCCACGTGGCCTTGGCGGTAGCCATATTCGTTGTCCTGGTTGAGCTTGGCATCATCACCTGGATTCGTCACCGATATATGGATACGCCTACGTTCTCAGCCGCCTTGCAGGTGGCCCTGGGAGGAGCGCTCGTGTTCGCGACCGGGGTACTGATCGGAAGCTCGTAATAGTAACGGCATCGGTAAGCTGTTTAAAGTGTTATATTTACTCCCGTCTTAATTCCAGGAACGCCGATTCTTCCAGCTCTACGTTTGTCACAGACACATCCTCCCAAATTGTGCTAGGCGGCCCATTTCCGCTACAATAGCGAGTGCTGTTCCTCTGGTCCTGCCTCTAGGTGGTCATCATGTTAAGTGTTGACGGCAACTTCCACATAGGCGACAAGGTCGTCTATCCCAATCATGGCGTCGGAACCATCGAACAGATCAGCAGCCGTACCATTGGCCAGAGCATTGAAAAGTTTTACCTGCTGAAGATTAAATCCAGCAGTTTGAAAGTGATGGTCCCCTTCCACAGTGTGGGGGCGGTGGGTCTCCGGCGCGTGGTCAAAAACGGAGAGGTCCAAAAGATCGTCGACTTCCTTGAAGACGGTCAATGTGACAACAATGCTGACTGGAAATATCGCTTCAAGGAAAACTCGGACCGGATGCGGACCGGGTCATTACTGGAAGTGGCGGCTGTTTTGAAGGGGTTAGTTCTTCTGGGGCAGGCGAAGGCCCTTTCTTTTCGAGAGAAAAAAATGCTGGAGCGGGCGCGCTATCTGCTCGTCAGCGAACTGGCGATGGCGCGGAACTGCGAAGAGCCGGAGATCGAGGACGTCCTCAGCAGGGCGCTTTCGAAGTCTGGACTCCGCTTCCCGGAAGCCTCAGACTTCGAAGCGTAGCCGGTCAAGTTCAAAGCGCTTGCGGCAGCGATATCGGAGCGCATCCAACCTTTTGCTCCCCAATCTTCCGAAAACCTCAGCAAATTAATGGAAAGCAAGGTTTATAATCCGTCAAGGCATGACTGAGCAAATCAAAAAGAAGCTGCAGGACGAGATCAATACTCTCGAACACGAACTGAGCCACGAGCTCCCGAAGGAGCTGAAACGGGCGATCGCGCTTGGCGATCTCAGCGAGAATGCCGAGTACCACATGGCAAAGCAGCGCCAGGAGTTCGTCAAGGCCCGACTCCGGCAGCTCGGTCGACGGCTGGCCGACTTGTCCCTGATCAATATGAACAACATCCCAAAGGACAAGGTTGGGCTCGGCTCCAGTGTTAAGGTGTTCGACAATACCAAGAACGAGGAAGTCGAGTACAAGCTGGTGACCAGCGAAGAATCCGATGTAGCCGCAGGAAAGATCTCAACGACGTCCCCTATCGGGCGAGCTTTATTGAACAAGAAAGTCGGCGATACGACGCTGGTGGTTACGCCAAATGGCAAGCGGGAGCTGGAAGTCCTGAGCCTGACTACAATTCACGATGCAGCCGAGGTCTGATCGAAATTGACTTGGACAAGCGCATTCGGACGGGCGTGTGGGGTTCTACTCGACGCCATCGTCCGGTGGCTGGCTTTAGCTCGGATCAATCCCAACGTACTTACCTTCCTGGGCCTGGTGGTGAACACCATTGCCGCATTTCTATTCGGCTACGCTAACAGTGATAATCAAGCTCGCTTATTTCGTTATGCAGGCCTCGTGATCATTGGTTCCGGTTTCTTCGATCTCGTGGACGGCCGCGTCGCCCGAGCCAGCAATCAGGTGACTCGGTTCGGCGGATTCTTTGATTCGGTAATTGACCGCTACAGTGACGCCTCGCAGTTTTTCGGTTTGCTCGTGTTCTATGCCCGCGGCGAACGTTTCTCATACGTAGTTCTGACCGCCTTTGTGATGGTAAGCGCCATCATGGTCAGCTACACCCGAGCCCGGGCGGAATCGCTGATTGGGTCTTGCCGGGTTGGATTTCTCGAACGTCCCGAACGATTAGTCTTAGTCATTATTGGCGCACTGTTTAACCGTATGGCCCCGGTTCTCTGGCTGATTGCCATCCTTTCTACGATCACCGTGATTCACCGGGTCCGTTATACCTGGACACGAACCGAATTGGTCGATCGACCCGCCAACTCCGGGCAGGCCGCCTGATCGCCGGCATTCCACGGTCGCCGTATCGATCCGGCCAATGAACCCGCTCTCCTGCTAGACTAGTCGGTCGTTTGCGGGGTGAGGCTTGCGAATTGATCCGGTCATTGTTGTGCACGGTGGCGCCTGGGCGATGCCCGACGATATGGTCGACGCCCACCTTAACGGCGTAAGGAACGCCGTTGCTGCCGGTTGGAGCGTATTGAGCCGCGGTGGAAGTTCTCTGGATGCCGTCGAAGAAGCGGTCGTCATTATGGAAGACGACGAGACCTTCGACGCCGGACGCGGCAGCTTCCTGAACCGCGATGGGAAGGTTCAGCTCGATGCTTTGATTATGGACGGTGGCACCTTACGAGCCGGAGGGGTCGGCTGCGTCGAGCGTTTGCGAAACCCAGTTCGCGCTGCCCGCAAGATCCTCAGCGAGAGCCCGCATGTTTATTTTGTCGCCGGAGGAGCCGAGAAGTTCGCAGCCGAGCACGGAGTTCCGCTCTGCAAGAATGAAGACCTCGTCATCCCCAGAGAGATCAAGCGATTAAAGGAATTTCTGGCGCACACTCCGGACGAGAAGCCCAATCTTTTTGCCCCTGCGATATCCCATGACACCGTTGGTGCCGTTGCTCTTGATCAAGACGGAAATATTGCTGCCTCCACCTCGACCGGCGGAACCTTGGGCAAAGCTCCCGGGCGCCTCGGAGACTCCTCGTTGATCGGGTGTGGCTGTTTTGCTGACAACAAAACTGCCGCAGTCTCAACCACCGGGTGGGGCGAACCCATCATGAAGCTTGTTCTAGCCAAGTGGGCTGCCGACCGCGTTGCAGCCGGCAACTTGCCTGAGTGGGTTGCCGCCGAGGCTATGAATTACTTGCAGTCCCGGGTCAATGGCCACGGCGGAATCATAGTTCTGGACTCGCGCGGCCGATTCGGGATTTGCCACAACACGCCTCGCATGGCATGGGCTTTCAAGACTCCTGTCGAAGAGAGTTCCGGCGTGAGTCGCTGATCCTGAAAGCAGCTTACCAACCCAATTCCATCCAGGGATTTAGCTTGATTCTTTCCATCCAGTGAGTTAAAACCAGCCGTTCGCACTTCCAAAAAGAGATGCCCGCGTTGAGGCCGGCCGACGAGGATCGGGTTGGGTGTCGCTTTCTGACCATAAGCCGCGGTAGCTTCCCTCCCGCAGCTTTCCAGGGAGAAACGTTCCTATGAAACGACAAAAGCTCCTCTCATTTGCCCTCGTGTTCCTATTTGCTTCTTTGGCTCACGCCCAGAGCATCGCCACCGGAGAGTTGCATGCAACGGTTCGCGATCCCAAAGGCAACTTGGTGACCAGCGCCAAAGTTGTGGCGACGGATTTGGCGAAAGGACTGGAGCGCGTGGGTACAGGGAATGGGCAGGGAGAGTACCGCGTCCTCGCGTTGCCTCCGGGAAGTTACAAGGTGACGATCGAAGCCGCAGGGTTCGCCAAGGTGGAAGCGGATAACATCGTGGTGACGGTCGGACAAGTCGTCGATTTGCCGATTAACTTATCCATCGCCGGAACCGCAGAGGTTGTCAACGTTAGTTCCGACGCCGAAGTGGTCGAAACCACTCGCACCTCGACCACCGATACAGTCGGCCAGCGCCGCATTGACAATCTCCCAATTAACGGGCGCAACTACATTCAATTTACTTTGACCGATTCCCAAGTCGTGCGGGACAACGCGCCCAGTTTAGGAGCGGCGCCGACTTCCGGCCTTAACATGAGCGGCCAGCGAGCACGCTCAAACTTGGTGAACGTCGACGGCGCCGACGCTACCGATAATTCCGTCAACGGCGTCCGCTCGACCGTCTCGCAAGAAGCGGTTCAGGAATTCCAGATCATCACCAATAGTTACGCCGCAGAGTACGGGCGCGCCGCCGGTGGCGTAGTCAACATCATCACTCGCTCAGGGTCCAACGATTTCCACGGAGACGTTTACGGCTATTTGCGCGACCGCAACTTCCAGGCAGTGAATCCATTCAGCACCGTTTCCAATCCCGCCTACACACGCGTGCAGGCCGGTACGGCTTTTGGCGGACCGATCAAGAAAGACAAGACCTTCTTTTATTTCGCTTACGAAGTGACTCGCCGGCACGAGACCGGTTTCTCCAGCATCGGGCAGGGCAACTACGGACTGGTTCCTTTCGATACCAGCGCGGTGGGCATGCCATTCGGCGTGTTGCAGTTGACTCCCGATCAGGCCTCTTTCTTGACCAGCCCAACAACCTTGGCAGCCGAGGCCAATCCGGCCGTCGCAGCGGCGGTAGGACAGTACGCACTCTTGGCTGGCGCCGCCTCCGGCCAGGCAATCAACGGAAGTTGGCCCACCGGCATGGTGCAAGCTCTCAGTGGAGGATTGCTCTCCAGTTTCTCCGCTTTTCCCACCAGTTGTCAGCCGCCCGGCCCCTGCTTCGTTCCTAGCTCTTTCCAGACGTTGACATCACAGCAAGGAAATTTCCCCGTGTTTGAGGGAACCAGCCTTTATTCCTTGCGGCTCGATCACAATATAAACAACAACAATCGCCTCACGCTTCGCGCGAATGTCAGTCCAAGCACGATCACCGGAATCGAGGGCGGCGGCCAGGACCAGCCATTTGGCCAAAACGCATACTCGCGAACCTCCCAGCAGACCTATCGCGATTTGACCATCGCAGCACAAGACACGTGGTCGCTCAGCAATAACAAAGTGAACGAGTTCCGATTCCAGTATGCGCGGCGGGGGCTTTCTTACTTTTACAACACCGCAATTCCAGGTGGGTCCGATCCGGCCGTCAACATACCGGGATTCGCCTACTTTGGTCGTGAGCCGTACTCCTACATCCAGCGCGTCGAACAGCGCTACCAGTTTACGGATAACTTTTCCTGGACGGTCGGCCGCCACGACATGAAATTTGGCGCAGACATCAACTATCTGCCTCTCCAGGCCACGTTCCCCGTCAACTATGGCGGGGTGTACGATTTCGGCGGCGTGAGCGCATCTTTCCTGGGATTCAACGTTCCTGGGCTGACTTTCCCGAGCCTTTCCGCCGTGCAAGCTTATGGGGCCGGAGTTCCTGAAGACTATATCCAGGGTCTCGGCAGCCCGAGCGCCTCCTTCCACAATATTCCGATCGGCGCTTTCTGGCAGGACTCATGGCGAGCCAGTAGAAATCTCACGCTGAACTACGGCATTCGTTATGACGTCGAGATTCCACCCAGTTTCGCGCCTCCCACCGGCCTGGCAGCCTTTGGCTACAACTTTCTTGGACTGCAAAAAGGCATACAGACCGATACCAACAACATTCAGCCGCGGCTTGGCGTTGCCTGGGACCCGAAGGGGGACGGCAAGACTGTGATCCGCGCTTCATTCGGCACGTTCTACGACCACCCGTTGCTGGGACTGTACTTCCTCGGCCAAGCCTCCGATGGTTCAACCAGCGGACAATTAGCTTTTGCCGGCACGGGAGGATGCAGCGGGCCGGGTCAGCCCGGAAATTTGAATGCGGTCCCGATCTTTCAGGGAGCGGTGCCGGAGTCAGGGGGCGCCGTCGCCTCACCGTGTTCACCCACGCCGTTTCCCGCTGTCTTGAACGGGCTTGACTATTCACCGAACCAACAGCGTTTTGTTTGCGGCAGCTCGGGTCCGAATTGTGGGGTTGTTTCGCCGTCACAATCCGTATTTCTCAGTCAGAAT
>Ga0335078_10014769_pt1 | contig 11586 bp, 8 predicted proteins | sample Lox_Sample_32_FD_206711 | JGI IMG/M metagenome (GOLD analysis project Ga0335078, IMG submission 206711) | Soil microbial communities from Loxahatchee National Wildlife Refuge, Florida, United States - Lox_Sample_3.2 | ecosystem: Environmental > Terrestrial > Soil > Wetlands | place: USA: Florida...
GCACCAGCACTGCGGTTTGTTTGCCTGGCTGAAACTCGGGAAGCCGCGGCAGCAGGATCAGCAAAGGCAGGGGCAGGAGCCAGGCGAGCTGCCATCGCGGGCGCCGCAAAACCGCCAGCGCGACGGCAGCGGACATCATCGCGAACATGAATGAGAGTCCGTAAACGCCGGTGTAAGGCGCCAGGCGCATGGGGATGCTCATGCTAATGCCCGCATTGCCCAGCGCGAGCCACGCGAATCCCAACGGCCCGTGCGTTACCTCAATCGCAACCCATAGCGCGGCCACTCCAGGGATCGCCCAAGCCGTCCGCATCAGGATACCGGCCACGAACGCAAATGCGGCCATGTGCAGCGCCTTTACCAGGCAGAACAACAGAAATACGGCCCACCCCAGCGCCTCGCCAAGGTTGCCGTAAACAGACAGAGTGAACTGAATCCAGTAACAAACGCCGAACCAGTAGATGACTCCGCACAAATATCCCGCTGCAAACCGCCGGAACGGACGTGGCTCGCGGGCGGCTGCGAGTAGCATCGGAGCCAGCACCACAGGAGCCAGCCAGGCGAAATCGAAGCGTGGAAACGCAAGAACGAGCAGAAGCGCGCTGAGCGCGGCAAGCAGATAGTTCAACGGCGCGCCTGTTCGCTGACGTGATCCGCCATGTAGGAACTTCGCACCAGCGGCCCGCTGAACACCATTTTGAAGCCGATGGAAAGACCAAAGTCGCGGTAGGCGTCGAATTGGGCGGGCTCCACGTATTCCGCAACCGGCAAGTTGCGGCGCGTGGGCTGGAGGTACTGCCCGATGGTGGCCACGTCCGCGCCGGCGGCGCGAAGATCGCGCAGCAATTCACACACTTCGTCCCCCGACTCGCCCAGCCCGACCATGAATCCGGATTTGGTGAGCACACCGGGCCGATGGCGTCGCGCGAAGTTCAGCACGCGCAAGGATTGATGGTAATCCGCCTGCGGGCGGACGCGGCGATAGAGACGCTCGACCGTCTCCATGTTGTGATTGAACACGTGCGGGCCGGCGTCGAGCACGCGCGCTACGGCCTCGCAGTCGCCGCAAAAGTCCGGTGTCAGAACTTCGACGCGTGCATCAGGCAGCGCGCGCCGGACCTCGCGAACGGTCTGGGCAAAATGCCCGGAGCCGCCGTCGGCCAGATCATCCCGGTTCACGCTGGTGATCACGACGTAACGCAAATTCAGCCGCGCGGCCATGCGCGCGACATTGCCCGGCTCATCCGGGTCGAGCTGCATGTCCTGCCTGGCAGGCGAACCCTTGGGCACGGAGCAGAACCCGCATCCCCGCGTACAGAGATTGCCGAGAATCATGAAGGTTGCGGCGCCGCGATGGAAGCACTCGTGAATATTGGGGCAGCGTGCGGACTCACACACGGTATGCAGCTTCAGCCGCCGAAGATCGGTTTTGAGCACGTGCAGAGATTTGAAATGTGTCCGGCTTTTGCGCGCCCATGCAGGCAAGCGCGGACTCGGGGCATCAATCTGAACCAGCAGGGTGTCGGCCACCAGATTCTGCGCAGGCAGGAATGCCTGTTCCCGTCTATTTCCGCACCAGCGGATGGAAGCCCGCGTTTTCGAGGCCTGCCTTGGCCTTACCCAGGGATGCCGCGTCGGCGAACGGCCCCACCAGGACACGGAAGAGAGTGGCGTTGGGTCCTTGCGCCAGTAGCGCGGGGAAACCCTTCTGCTTGAGAGTGTCGACAACCACGCCCGCCTGCGGCTGGGCCGCCGCCGCCACCTGCAGATACATGTTCCCTGGCCCAGGAGTCACGGCTACCGCGCCTGAGGCGCTCGCGGCACGAGCGCTTGGGCGAGCCGGAGCCACGGGCTCAACCCGAGTCTCCACTTTCGGCGGAGGCACTTCCTGCTTGGCTGGCGTCACCGGTTTGGTCTCGACCGGAGGTTTGGTCTCCACGGACGGAGGCGCTGAAGATTCAGCGGGAGCGGCCGCCGTTTGCGAGGGTGACGCCGGCGATTGCGCAGCCGCAGAGGACGGAGCTTCGGGACGTGGACTGGCGACCGGCGCGGGCATGGGCGAAGCCGCAGCCGTGGGCGCCGAGTTTCGCCCCACCACGTAGCCCATGGTAAAGAACACGCCGAACAGAATGACGATGATGAAGAAGGCGCTCAGCAGTTGCCGGTTTCCCAGCACCAGCTCGTATTCGCCTTCGGTTTTGCTCATGGCAGTTTCGGGCACGAATGTTGACCTAAGTTAAGTTTTAACCGGAGGGGTTACTTCTCCACCGGCTATCCGCTGCAAGGCACTCCCTAAATTAGAAAGTATATCGATTGGAAGGGGGAATACAATAGTCGTATTTTTCTCCGTACCAATATCGATCAATGTCTGCAGGTAGCGTAATTGGAGCGCCGCGGGTTGCTTCTGGATCACTTCCGCAGCCATCGCGAGCTTGTTCGCCGCGCTATATTCGCCCTCCGCATTGATGATCTTGGCGCGACGCTCGCGCTCGGCCTCGGCCTGGCGAGCGATAGCGCGAATCATCTGCTCGGCGAGATCCACCTGCTTCACCTCCACCATCGTCACCTTCACCCCCCAGGGAGACGTGTGCTGGTCGAGAATAGCTTGCAGCCGTACGTTCAGCTTCTCGCGCTGGCTCAGCAATTCGTCGAGCTCCACTTCACCTAACACGCTGCGCAGCGTAGTCTGCGCGAGCTGCGACGTGGCATACAGAAAATTCGCGACCTCGATGATGGCCAGCGACGGGTCGATCACACGGAAAAAGATCACGGCGTTCACTTTCACCGTAACGTTGTCGCGTGTGACCACGTCCTGCGGCGGAACTTCCAGAGTATCGATCCGCAGAGATACGCGCACGATGCGGTCGATGGGCGCGAAGACCAGGATGATGCCGGGGCCTTTGGGCTTGGGCAGCACACGGCCGAGCCGGAAGATGATGCCACGCTCGTACTCAGCCAGGATCTTGATGGAGGACAGCAGGTAAATGATGATGATCAGCGTGATCAGCAAAGTCGAAACGTCGAATGGCATAGGTCAGGCTCCCGTTTGATTTCCGAAAGGCTCCACGGTCAGATTCAGGTGGTCGACGGCCGTAACGCGCACACGCTCACCGGCTTTGAGCGGCGACTTTGCGACCGCATTCCAATATTCTCCACGCACGAAGACACGGCCATCCGGCGCCAGGTCGCCGATCGCCACGCCAACCTGACCGATCATTCCCTCGCTTCCCGTAACCACTTTCGATGTCCGCGCACGTACCACCAGCGACACCAGAAACACTGTAATGAGGGCAAAAGGAAGGGTCACGGCGACGGCGGTGGAAAGGTGGATACGCATTTCGGGAAGCGGGCTGTTGATCAGGATTACCGCGCCCAGGATCATAGCAACTGCGCCTCCCAGGGCCAGCACGCCGTGTGCGGCAAATTTGGCTTCGAGGACAAAAAACGTAAACGCCAGGATCAGCAGCGCGGCGCCTAGCCAATTGATGGGAAGCATGGACAGTGCGGAAAGGCCTAACAGCACCAGGATCGCCCCCGCGACGCCGGGAAAAATCAAGCCCGGGCTGGAGAATTCCGCATAGATGCCCAGCGCGCCGAGCACCAGCAGGATCAGCGCAATATTCGGATCGCTGATTGCCGAAAGCACGCGCTGGCGCAGGTTTTTCTCGTACTCGATGATCTCGAAACCACCGAGATGCAGAACCTGCTTGTGCCCGTCGAAGCGCGTGACCTCGCGGCCGTCGAGTTGACGCATGAGATCTTGCTCGTTGGTAGCGATCAGCTCGATCAAATGATTATCCAGCGCTTCTTTCTCCGTAAACGATTTGCTCTCGAGGACGGCTTTCTGGGCGAGATCGCTGTTGCGGCCCCGCTTGGCCACCAGGCTGCGGAGCGAGGCCGCGGCATCGTTTTCAACTTTCTGCTTCATGATCGGGTCCATCTCCGACCCGAAAAGGACGGGGTGCGCTGCGCCGGTGTTAGTGCCGGGCGCCATGGCCGCAATATCGCCCGCCTCGAGCAGAAAAAAACCGGCTGAGGCCGCCCGGCCACCGCTCGGAGTCACATAAGTCACTACCGGCACGGGCGATGCGACGATCTTCTGAATGGTCTCGCGCATGGCTTCCATGAGTCCGCCCGGCGTATTCAGCCGGATCAGCACCAGTTCGCAATGTTCCTGCACAGCTTGATCGAGCGCCCGCGAAACGATCTCCACCGTGACCGGGTGCACGACGGAATCGACGTCGACGGCGAGCACTCGCGGGGGGCCTTCCGCGAGAGCCGCGGAAAAAGTGCATGCGAGCAGGATTAAAAAACGCAATGTTAACCTCACTATACAACTTCCGGCTCGCCGGCGGCGCCGTGTTATCCTCCCTCTGATGCGGGCCCTTGCTCTGTTTCTGATCGCCTGCGGCGCATTCGCTCAAGACGGCGCCGCATTGTTTGAAAAACACTGCGCATCCTGCCATCGCCCCGATAGCAGCACACGTGCGCCCTTGCGCGACGTGCTCGCTCGCGTGCCACGCCCGGCCATTCTCGCCGCTCTGGAAACCGGCAACATGAAGGCACAGGGGGCCGCGCTCACGCTCGTGGAGCGCCGTGCCATCGCGGAGTTTCTTTCGCCCATCGTCGCCACCGCCGAGCCGCGCACCGGCTTCTGCGCCGCTCCTCCCGTCAAACTGAGCGACGCGATCGGCTGGAATGGCTGGGGCTTAGACCTGGCTAACACCCGATTCCAACCATCGCCGGGCTTGACCGTGCAGCAGGTGTCCGCGCTGAAGCTAAAGTGGGCGTTCGGATTCCCTAACGGTAAATCTGTTTTCGGCCAGCCTGCGATTGCCGGCGGCCGCCTGTTTCTTGGCAGCGAGGACGGCACGGTCTATTCGCTCGACACGCGCACGGGCTGCATCTACTGGACATACAAAGCGTCCTCCCAAGTGCGCACTGCCGTCTCGGTGGACTCATCGCTGCGGGCCGTTTACTTCGGGGACGTCCAGGCCAACGCCTACCGGCTGGATGCCGCGACGGGTTCGCTGGTATGGAAGATGCGGGTTGAAGAGCATCCTTACGCGCGCATAACCGGCGCGCCCAAATTTTATGCCGGCCGCCTCTACGTTCCCGTTTCCTCTACCGAAGAAGTGGGCGGCGGATCTCCGAAGTATCCCTGTTGCACGTTTCGCGGCAGTGTAGCAGCTCTGGATGCCGAAACCGGCAAGCTGGTCTGGAAAACTTACGCCATCCAAGACCCGCCGAAAGCCACTCGCTTGAATAGCGCGGGCGTGCAACTGATGGGACCAGCCGGCGCCGCCATCTGGTCTTCACCCACCATCGACGTGGAGCGGAGAGCCCTGTATGTGGCGACCGGCAATGCCTACTCCGATCCGCCGGTGCATTCGAGCGATGCCATCTTGTCGTTGGATCTCGAAACCGGCAGCCTGCAATGGGCCCGCCAGATGACGGAGGCAGACGGCTGGAACTTCAACTGCCTCAGCCCCAAACGATCCAACTGTCCGGAGCACAGCGGCCCGGATGTCGACTTCGGCTCCTCTCCAATCCTGCGCACCATCGCGCCCGGCCGGCGGCTGCTGCTGGCGGGGCAGAAGTCCGGGGTGCTCCACGCCATCGATCCGGATGCACAGGGGAAGATCGTTTGGCAGGTCCGGCTGGGGAAAGGCGGCCCGCTCGGGGGCATCGAGTGGGGACCGGCGGCCGATGAGCAAGCCGTCTATGCGGCGCTCTCGGATTTTGCAGGAGGGCAGCCGGAGCAAGGCGGCGGCCTCTTCGCGGTTGGGATCTCGAGCGGCGAAAAGCTTTGGTACGCGGCCCCGCCGAAGCCCGGGTGCCTGGGCAAATCCGGTTGCAGCGCGGCGCAAATGGCGCCAGTAACTGTGATTCCCGGCGTTGTTTTTTCAGGTTCACTCGACGGCCATTTGCGCGCTTTCAGCACCGCGGACGGAAAACTGGTTTGGGATTTTGATACAGCGCGTGAATACGATACCTGCAACGGCGTAAAGGCCAACGGAGGCTCGCTCAATGCCACGGGTCCCACCATTGCCGAGGGCATGCTTTACGTGAACTCCGGCTACAGTCAACTCACCGGGATGCCGGGCAACGTTCTGCTGGCCTTCGCGCCCGACGAGAAGTGAAGCGAAGGCGCGAAGGTTTGTAACACGATTTACCGCAATGCTTTTCTTCAGGTACTAGGCCCCTTTTGTCCCTCAGCGCGGCATTTGGCTTTATGATGAAAAGATATAAGAGATGCCCTTTCAAATTCAGCCCGTTCGCGAGTTTCTGGTCCGGCCCGCGATTCCGACGGCCCTTTCGCGAATGACTGAGCTGGCCTATAACATCCTCTGGAGTTGGGAACCCTCCATTCGTGCGCTGTTCCGCCGCCTGGATCCTGGCTTGTGGAAAGACTCCGGCTACAACCCGGTCGTGATGCTGGGCCGGGTGTCGCAGGAAGCTCTGGAACGCGCCGCCGCGGACCCGCGTTACCTGGCGCATTATGCGCAGGCCTGCCAGCGTTACGACAGCCACATGCAGGATGGCCGGGATTACATGGAAGGCAAAGTCATCGCCTACTTCTCGGCCGAATACGGATTGACCGAATGCCTGCCCATCTATTCCGGCGGCCTGGGCATTCTCTCCGGCGATCATCTCAAATCCGCGAGCGATATTGACCTGCCTTTGGTCGGCATCGGGCTGCTTTACCAAAAGGGTTACTTCCGTCAGTTTCTGAATGCCGACGGGTGGCAGCAAGAACGTTATAGCGATAACGACTTCTACACTCTGCCCACCCAGCCGGTGCGGGACGCTTCCGGGCAAGAACTGAAGGTCAGCGTGAAACTGCCGACCGGCCCCGTCGCGATACAGGTGTGGCGGATGGATGTGGGCCGCACGCAATTGTTTCTGCTGGACACCAATATCCCGGAGAATCGTCTGCCGCAGGACCGCGAAATCACGGATCAGCTTTATGGCGGCGATATGGACACCCGGATTCGGCAGGAGATCGTGCTGGGAATCGGCGGCCTGCGGGCTTTGCGCGCCATGCATCTCCAGCCGACCGTCTACCACATGAACGAAGGGCACTCCGCCTTTCTGGCGGTGGAGCGGATCCGCTGCCTGATGGACGAGCAGAAGCTGGCCTTCGAGGAGGCCCTGGAAGCCTCGCGGGTCAACAACGTGTTCACCACACACACCCCCGTGCCTGCGGGCATCGATCTGTTCGACGCCGGCATGATGCATTATTATTTCGGCGGCTATTGCCACGAAGCGGGAATCGAGTTCAACCAGTTCATGGCGCTGGGCCGGCGCAACGCACTGGATCTGGGCGAGCGCTTTTCGATGGCCGTGCTGGCGCTGAACACCTCCAGTTACCGCAATGCGGTCAGCCGTTTGCACCGTCGCGTGGCTCAGGAGATGTGGCACGACTTGTGGCCTGACCTTCCCGTGTGGGAGGTTCCGCTCACCTCGGTTACCAATGGCGTTCACTTGCCGAGCTGGTTGAACCGCGACCTCGCCGATCTCTACGACCAGTACCTGGAACCGGACTGGCGCGAGCACAGCGATAATCCAAAAACCTGGGAACTGGTGAACGAGATACCCGATGAGGAACTGCTGGAAGTGCACCGGCGCCGAAAGCGGCGGCTGATCAATTTTATTCGCGAGCGGCAGACCGCCTCCGCCTTCCGCCGCAAAGCAGCTTCGAGCGAGCTGCGCCATTCCTCCGAGGTGCTCGATCCCAGCGTATTTACCATCGGATTCGCGCGGCGCTTCGCCACCTACAAGCGCGCCAACCTGATCTTCCGCGACCCCGAGCGGCTCAAGCGCATTCTGTGCGACAAGGATCGGCCGGTACAGATCGTCATCGCCGGAAAGGCGCACCCCAAGGACCATCCGGGAAAATCACAGATCCGCGATGTGGTGCAGTATTCACGCGATCCCGAGCTGTGGAAGTACATCGTGTTCATCGAAGACTATGACATGAAGGTGGCCCGCGAACTGGTGCAAGGGGTCGACCTTTGGCTCAACAACCCGCGGCGCGGCGAGGAAGCCTGCGGCACCAGCGGCATGAAGGCCGCGTTGAACGGCGTGTTGAATCTCAGCATTCTCGACGGCTGGTTCGATGAAGCCTACGAAGAGTCCGGTGGCTGGGCCATCGGGGATCGCGAACCGTATTCCGAAGAGCAGGACGGCATGCACGCCAGCGCGATTTATTACCTGCTGGAGAACGAAATTGTGCCCATGTTCTACGAGCGCCGGGATCATGGCGCCTCGGAGTGGATGCGGCGCGTGAAGCAATCCATCCGGTATCTGAGCCCAAGGTACGACTGCCGGAGAATGCTGCATGAATACGACCGGGAGCTGTATCATCCGGCGTATTTAGCCTTTATGGCGCAGTTGAACAGCCGATTCGAGAACGCTCGTCAGCGGGTGAAGTGGAATTCCAAGGTGCGCAACGCCTGGGAGCGTGTGCGTTTTGTGGAGACGGGACCGGCTCCCACAGGCCCGGTGACCAGCGGCGTGACCGTCCCTGTGCGTGCCGTCGTGGAGCTGGGCGGGCTCGATCCGGACGATGTGCGGGTCGAACTGGTGATGGGACGCGTGGCGGCGAGCGGTGCCTTGGAGGACACCGAAGTGATGGTGTTGCCCGCGGTGGAGAAGAACGGCTCCGCCGCTGTGTTCGCGAAAGACGTCGTGCCGCTACAGACCGGCCGGCTGGGGTACGCACTGCGAGTCAGCCCGAACCACTACGACGACCCGATCACTCGCCCGTGCACCAGCCTGTTGAAGTGGGGAAGCGGCCAACTGGCTCCGGAGAGCGTCCGCGTTTGAATTGCGCCGGTCGAGGCCGCGGCCGGGGAGGCTACGAGGCCAGCAAACCCGATTGGCCCGATTGCGGCGCCGGCTTCTTGCGGGAACGAAGCAGTTCAAAGAAACCGGGTTGCTCGCCTGGTTTTTCGGGGTGGCGAATGGCTTCCGCCAGAGTCTGAAAACCCTTTCCTAGTTCCGAAGCCGGGTTAACCTGTTTTCCGGCCGTCAGCGCTTTGTGGACACCGACGTAATCGTTGGGAAAGCTCAGGAACACCGGCATACCCAGGACCTTCTCAATTTCGGAAATGGGGATCAAACCGCGCTTCTGCGCCCGGTTGAGGAGAATCTTTACGCGACTGTCCAGATCCAGCGTTCGGAAAAAACGGAGCTTTTCGCGCGCCAGGTGCAGACTCGGCACCTCCGGTGTGCAAACCAGGAAGATCTCTCGAGCCTCGTGCAGGATTTCGATGGAATACTTTTCCAGGATGCCGGAGAGATCCGTGCAAATCACCTTGTAGTTGCGGCGGGCAAATTCCAACAGGTAACGAATCTGCATCGAGTCGATGCGGAAACCGGGCGCCGTCCTGCCGGCGGGAATGACATCCAAATCGCCGCGGCTGGTGATCAGCTTGTCCCACAGGGTTTCGTCCATTTGGTGCGCATTTTCCACTGCGGCCGCAATCGAGTACTTGGATTCGGTCTGCAGCATGAAGTCGATCATGCCGCAGTTCAGATCAAAATCCGCGAGCAGGGTCTTGGTGTCCCGAAGCCGGGATAACGCAATGCTGGTGTTCAGGGCGATGGTGGAACACCCCACGCCGGCCTTGGCCGGAATGAAAGCCAGCACCAGATCCGTGGACTCCATACTCGCCGGACGGCGCTCCAGGATCTGCTCCAGTCTCTCGAGCGCCTGCTGGAGAACGTCGATTTCAAAGGGCGGCGCAAGAAACTCGCGGATTCCTGCACGCATGGTCTCGACCAGGGAAGCCGGATTGACCTCACGATCCACGGCCACAATCTGCGTGCCCGGCGTCTGGGCCTCGATGCGCCCCGCCAATTCCAGCGCCTTACGGCTCGAGGCCACACTCAGGAAAACGATTTCCGGAGCCGTGGCCCGGAGAAACCGAACCAGGTCCACTCCCTCCAGGTAATGGTCGACGATCCTCACGATGGCCGCGCGATGCGTTTCCGCCAGCGCGTCTTGAAGCTGAGCAAGCAGTTTTGGATCCGGACAAATGATGGCGCCCCGTAACATACAGCTCCTTTAACCAGCGTAGGGTGGAGAACCCGGTTGAACAATTGGACGAAACCCTTAGGCCCTCGTGGATGGATCTGGGTGCCGCGGTCCACACACGTGTCTGCCCGAACACGCGGCCAGAATGATATGGCCAATCAAATCAGCTATTTAGTCCCTGGTGACCGGCCTGCCCTTCTGAGCGGCGTGAGAGACGGAGGACACAAAATGAGACCCAACCAAAAGACGATCCGAAACCTCAGGCCGCTAATGGCTGTGGCGCTGGTGGCCACGGCGGAGGCGCTCTGCCAGGAAAAGCACGCGGATACACGGCCTAGCGCACAGGACAGCCAGCCGCAGCGCCGCATCGTGGTCAGCATTCCCGACCGGAAACTGGCTCTCATGGAAAACGGACGCGTGGTGAAAATCTACCAGACTGCCGTGGGCGCGACCGGCAGCCCGACGCCCAGCGGCACGTATAAGATTGCGCAGCGGGTGGCCAACCCCACCTGGTATGGACCGAACACCATAGTCGGGCCGGGGAAAAACAACCCGGTGGGCACGCGGTGGCTGGGGCTCAGCCGAAAAGGTTACGGGATTCACGGAACGAACAACCCGCGCAGCATTGGAAAAAGCGCCTCTCACGGTTGTGTCCGCATGCGGAACCGCGACGTCGAGGATCTGTTCGCCCGAGTCTCAGTGGGAGATGTTGTGGAGTTGCATGGCGAGCGCGATGCCGAGATCGCCCAAATCTTCGGGGTTTCGAATTCCGGTTTGGCGATGGCGGGCGGAAGCGGCCAGTAGTAATGGGGGTGAATTATGGAAGACCTGATGAACACAGTTCTGCTCGGCGCGGTGGTTGCGGCCGTATTTCCCATCGCGTTTTTGATGGCGCGCTGGTGCCTCGTGGGCGTGGTCCGCGCCTTGCCGGCCAAAGCAGCCTCTCGCAAGTGAACGGCAGGGTAAGCCTCGTGTGCTATCATGACGCACGTACCCGATGGTGGGCACCCGCCCCAGGATTTTCCTTCCCGCAATTCTTGTTTTAACCTCGGCAACCGTCTGGGCCGAGGCTTACGACGAGCAGGCCCACGGATTGGCGCAGAAAATTGCCGCCAGCATGAAACCCCGCGAGGACGCGGTGCTCTCATTTCGTAACCTCTCCGCCATGAGCTCTTCCGACGTAAATGGCGCACAGACGGCGCTGGAGCGCGAATTGCGAGCGCTGGGTGTGACGTTGGCCGGGCAACCGCCGGACGCGGTGCAAGTGGCCGTGACCTTCTCAGAGAATCTGCGCGAGTTCGTTTGGGTGGCCGAGATCCGGCACCCCGATAAAACCGACACGGCCGTGGAGACGAGACCCAAACCCCAGGCCAGGACCGCGGCGCCGCCGATGACGATCGTGAAAATGCTCATCATGGAAGAGGGCCAGCGCATTCTCGATCTGGCTCCGCTGGAACGGGACTTGCTCGTATTGGATTCCGAGGCTGTGTCGGTTTACGAAAATACCGCGAGCGGCTGGCAGCGCAAGTTGAGTGTGCGCA
>Ga0335078_10014770_pt1 | contig 11586 bp, 9 predicted proteins | sample Lox_Sample_32_FD_206711 | JGI IMG/M metagenome (GOLD analysis project Ga0335078, IMG submission 206711) | Soil microbial communities from Loxahatchee National Wildlife Refuge, Florida, United States - Lox_Sample_3.2 | ecosystem: Environmental > Terrestrial > Soil > Wetlands | place: USA: Florida...
GCCTACCCGCCACTCACCAGCACGCCCGCTGTGCTGCCGGGCATTCCCAGCCAGCTGCGGAACCAGTCGATAACTTCCAGTTCAATCTGGGTAGCGGCAGGCGATTCCAGCCACGCCCAGGGCGAGACATTGGCCGCCGTGGCGATCAGCTCCGCCACTGCTGCGGGCCAGGTCGTGAAGTACGGGATGAACGCGAAGTACCCAGGGTGATTAGTCCGGGCCGCATACGGCAGCACATCAGTCAGCACGCGGTCGAGGATCAGGTCCAGTCCCATGGGCTCCTCGGGTGGCGGGCCGCCCACCCGGGCCCGCATCTCGGCGGGGCTGGCGCGGTGCAGCACCGGCGCGCCCTCCGGGTTGGCCAGCCGCGCGGCCAGCGCATCCACGGCCGCATAGCCCGTGCGGCGCATCGCCTCTACATCCATGGCCAGGGGATGGTCCACTGGTATCTCCCTCCCGCCGGGGTCACCCATAGCTGGGCACGAATCCCCTCCGGTGCCCAGCCGCTTTCCATCCACGTCCGAGCTTCTGCTTCATCGATCTGTTCAGTATCGGACGACCGAGCGCGGGCCAGCATCGGGAGGCGCTATGCGGCGGACTGCGCGGGCAGCTGCCGGGCGCGGACGGGAACGCTCTCGAAGCCGCGCAGTACGAGCAGCGAACGCCGGGCCGGCGGGGCGGCCAGCTCAAGCGCCGGGTACCGCCGGGTCAGCTCCTCGATGGCAATGCGGCCCTCCAGCCGGGCCAGGGCGGCGCCGAGGCAGTGGTGCATGCCGAGCGAGAAGGCCAGGTGCCGGCCGGGATCCGGCCGGCCAATCTGGAACTCGTCGGGCTGCTCGAAGACTGCCGGGTCGCGGTTGGCCCCGCCGATGAACACGATGACGGGCCGGCCCGCCGCGATCACCCTGCCGCTGACCTCGACATCCTCGGTGGCAATCCGGGCGGTCAGCTGGACTGGGCTGTCGTAGCGGAGCATCTCGTCCACCGCCGCGGGTACCAGGGCCGGATCCTGGCGCAGCCGGTCCCAGCTGTCCGGGTCGCCCAGCAGGGCGACCGTGCCGTTCCCGATCAGGTTCACCGTGGTCTCGAACCCCGCGATCAGCAGCAGGGCAGCCATGTTCACCACCTCGCCGCAAGTCAGCCGGTCGCCCTCCTCCTCGGCCGCGATGAGCGCGGACAGGATGCTGTCGTCGGGATTAGCCCGGCGCTCGCGTACCAGATCTTGGAGATAGCCGGTCAGGGCTTTGTCCGCGGCGCTGGTCTGTGCCTGCGTGGCCGCCCCGGTCTGCGGGTCCATGGTGGCGGTGACGCCATGACCCCAGGCCCGGAACTGGGCCTGGTCCTCAGCTGGCACGCCGAGCAGGTGGCAGATGACCGCGATCGGGAGCGGGAAGGCCAGCGCGTTGATCAGGTCGAAGCCGGCTGCGCCGTCTGCGGCCGTGAGCAGCCGGCCGGTGACTTCGCGGATCCACGGCTCAAGTTTGGCGACGGCTCTCGGGGTGAACACGCCGGTCACGAGCTGGCGCAGCCGGGTGTGGTCGGGTGGGTCCAGCGAGAGCAGGCTCGCGGCAGGCAGCCCAGCCTGCGGATCGTCTGGGGGGTAGGACGGCGGCCGGTAGCCGCGCTGGTGCAACGGCGAGCTGCTGAACCGCCGGTCCCGCAGGATGCCCGCCACCGTCGCGTGGTCCGCCGCAGCGAACAGGCCGAGCGGGCTGCGCACCAGGCCGCGCTGCCGCAACTGCGCGTACAGCGGGTACGGGTCAGCCTTCGTCGCCGGGAGCAGCATCCGGGCGACCGGATCGCCTCGCCACTGCAGCAGCCGCAGCGCGGCCGGCTCGACGACCTGGCTCATGACCCGCTCCCTGATGGCCATCCCCGCACTCCTTCGCCGCACAGCCGGGCCAGTCGCTGCTGCCCAGGCCCTCGCTATTCATATATCAAAAGTATTTGAGTTCTGACGGTATCTGTATGCCACCGGTATGTCAATGTGGCAGCATGAGGGGATGGCCAGGGTGACCAGAGCGGAGTCCAAGGAGCGCACGCGGCGGCGGCTGCTGGCGGAGGCGCAGCGGCTGTTCCGCGAGCGCGGCTACGCCGCGACGTCGCTGGAGCAGATCGCGGAGGCGGCGGAGGTAACCAAGGGCGCCATCTACGGGCACTTCGCCAGCAAGGAAGACCTCATGCTCAGCGCGCTCGAAGCAGCCCCGGCCCCGGATTACTCGGCCACGCTGAACGACGAGTCGCGCCCGCTGCGCGAGCGCGTGGCCGAGTTCAGCCGCGCCGTCGCCGCAGAAACCCCGGGGGACGCCGAGGAGCTGGCGATGTACCTGGAGTTCTTTGCCGCGCTGCTGCGTGCCCCAGACGCGCTGCGGCGTTACAGCAGCAGACGCGAGCGCCGGCTCCAGGAACTGGCCGGTGCCGACAGTGACGCTAGTGAAGAGCTGCCTACCGGCGTCACGCCCGTCCAGGTCTGGGCCATCGGCCAGGCGATGCTGGTTGGCCTGCAGATCGAGAAGCGGCTGTCTCCCGGCCTGGTCACCCCGGAGGTGTTCGAGCGCGCGTTCGGCCTGCTGGCCAGCCTCTACCAGGAGCAGTAAGGACCTGGTGGTCCTGGAACTGGCGCCCGGGCGTGGCTGGAGTGTGGGTAAAGTCTGCCGCGATGGAGGTCATCCGCAAAGACGTGGTCGTGGTCGGCTTGGGGGCCTTCGGATCCGCCGCGCTGTGGCAGCTGGCCCGGCGGGGGGCCGACGTTGCCGGTGTCGAAAGGCACGGCATCGGGCATCACCTTGGGTCCTCACACGGCGCGACGCGGCTGTTCCGGATTGCCTGCCAGGAGCATCCAGGGCTGGCCCCCATCGCGCTGAAATCGCTGGAACTGTGGACCCAGCTGGGGGAGCAAACCGGGCAGCGGCTGGTCCATCAGACGGGCTGCCTGAACGTGGGATCACCAGAAAGCCGCCCGGTGCGCGGCACGCTCGCGGCCGCGGACGCCGCGCAGCTGCCCGTGACGGAGCTGAGTCACCAGGAACTGGTGGCACGGCAGCCGCAGTATGCGGGCCTGGCGCCGGACGATGTGGCGGTATGGGACCCCGGCGCGGGAATCTGTTATCCCGAACGCAATGTCCGGGCCCAGGCCGGGGCGGCACGCAGGCTGGGCGCCCAGCTCTATCCGCACACGATGGTCACTGGCGTGCAGGCTGATCGTGCGGGTGTGACAGTCCGCACCCCGACTGTCGGGTTCCGGGCGTCTCAGGTGGTCGTGACAGCTGGGGCATGGTTGAGCGCGCTGGTTCCCGGCCTGCCGCTGGCTCCGCGGCGGATGCCACTGTTCTGGTTCCGGCCGCGTAATCCTGCCGCACAGCAGTTCAGGCTGGCCGAGTTTCCCGCCTTCATCTGGCAGCGCCCCGATGGTGTGGGGCTGTGGGGGCATGGGTCCGATGAGAACTTCGGGATCAAGATCGGGACTGAGGATGCCGGGCTGCTGCCCGGCGGGGCCGGCGTCGACCCGGAGGAGATGGACCGCTACATCCACCTGGACAGCGATGTTGACGAGCTGGCCGCGGTAGTAGCGCAGGCCTTCCCTGGACTTGACCCCCGGCCGGAGAAGGCCATCCCCTGCCTGGTCACCGATTCCCCGGACGGGCAGTTCCTGGTCGGCCAGCTGGCAGGCGAGCCGCGCATTGTCGTGGCGGGCGGGGACAGCGGCCACGGCTTCAAGCACGCAGCCGGCATCGGCGAGCTGCTGGCACAGATCGTGACTGGGGAACGCACCTACTGCCAAACCAGGTTTCTGGACCCGGCGCGTTACGGGTAAGGCGGTGGTCACCCATGGACGGCGGGGTGGCGTGGGGGCCATTCAGCCGGTGCCGGCCGATTTGGGCTATGGCGACCGTCAGGCGCGGCGGCCGTCCATTTGGTGAGCGTCGCCGGCGGGCGGCAAAAGCAAAGGCAAGGAGATCTCACTCCCTGCCACTTTTAACGTATAGCAGAGTGGGGGGCTTGCGGCAAGACCCGGGTCGTGCTGCAGAATCGTCGGCCGGACGCAGGAACTGACGAAGACATGGGGGCACGGCGTGCATCTGTTGTCGTCGAGCCCGGCCGCCTCGGAGGTATCGCGGTGAGCGGGCAGTACGTGCTGAGCCTGCGGGAGCTTGACGAGATGCAGGTCGCGGTCGCTGGTGGCAAGGGCGCGCACCTGGGGGCACTGTCCCGGATCGACGGCATCCACGTACCGGCTGGCTTTTGCGTGACGACGGACGCCTTCCGGCGGATCATGGCCGCAGCGCCGTCGATCGACGGCCGGCTCGATCGGCTGTCGCGCCTGAACCCGGACGACCGGGAGGCGATCCGCACGCTGAGCGCGGAGATCCGCCGGACCATCGAAGGGACCGCCATCCCGGGCGATCTCGCGGCGGCGATCACCCGCGCCCTGGCCCAGCTCGGCGAGCAGGCTGCCTACGCCGTCAGGTCCAGCGCAACGGCGGAGGACCAGCCGGCCGCCTCCTTCGCCGGCCAGCAGGACACGTACCTGAACGTGGTGGGGCCAGCGGCGATCCTCCAGCACGTCAGCCGGTGCTGGGCGGCACTGTTCACCGAGCGGGCCGTGACCTATCGCCTGCGGACCGGCTTCGACCACCGGAGGGTCCAGATGGCCGTGGTCGTGCAGCAGATGGTCTTCCCGCAGGCGGCCGGCATCCTGTTCACGGCCGACCCCGTCACGGGCAACCGGAAGGTCGTCTCCGTGGAGGCCAGCTTCGGCCTCGGCGAGGCCCTGGTCTCCGGCCTGGTGAACCCGGATGTCTACGAGGTGCGCGACGGCGAGGTCGCGGCCAAGACGATCGGCGCCAAGCAGCTCGCCATCCACGCCTGGCCGGCGGGCGGGACGCGGGAACAGGCCATCGACCCGCACCGGCAGGAGCAGCCGGCGCTGACGGATGCCCAGGTTGTGCGGCTCGCGGGGCTCGGCCGGCAGCTCGAAGCGCACTTCGGCTGTCCGCAGGACGTCGAATGGTGCCTGGCCGATGATGGCTTCCAGATCGTCCAGAGCCGGCCGATCACCACGCTGTTCCCCGTCCCCGAGCCCGGCGACCGGCAGAACCGCGTCTACGTCTCGGTCGGTCATCAGCAGATGATGACCGACGCCATGAAGCCGCTGGGGCTGTCCTTCTGGCAGATGACGACCCCCGCGCCGATGGCCGAGGCCGGCGGCCGCCTGTTCGTCGACGTCACCCAGAGGCTGGCCTCGCCGGCCAGCCGCGCTGGCTTCCTGGAGCTCATGGGCAGATCCGATCCGCTGACCGGGGATGCGCTGCGGACCATCTTCGAGCGCGGCGGATTCGTCCGGCCGCTACCCGGCGAGGGCCCTCCCCGGCCACTGGTTGGCGGCGCGCCCGCTGCGATCGAGATCGATCCGGCCATCGTCACCGAGCTGATGGGGCGCAGCGAGGCATCCGTCGCCGCCTCGGAACGCGGCATCCAGGCGAAGTCCGGGGAGGCGCTGCTTGACTTCATCCGGGCGGACATCCAGGAGCTGAGGCGGATCTTGTTCGACCCGCAGAGCCATCAGGTGTTCATGTCGGCGATGGAGGCCGCGTGGTGGCTCAACGATCAGCTGCAGGCGTGGCTGGGCGAGAAGAACGCGGCTGACACGCTCACGCAGTCCGTTCCGCATAACGTCACATCGGAGATGGGGCTGGCGCTGCTGGGCGTCGCGGACGTGATCCGCCCGCATCCGGACGTGGTGGCGTTCTTGCACCACGTCGAGGATGACGGATTCCTGGACGAGCTGGACAAGCTGCCGGGCGGGCGGGAAGCGCGAGACGCCATCGAAGCGTGGCTCGAAAAGTACGGCATGCGCTGCGTCGGCGAGATCGACATCACGCGGCCGCGGTGGAGCGAGCGCCCCGCCACGCTCGTGCCCGTGATCCTCGGCAACGTCAAGAACTTCGAGCCGGGCGCTGGCGCGCGGCGCTTCGAGCAAGGACGGCAGGAAGCGTGGGCGAAGGAGCAGGAGCTGCTGCAGCGGTTGCGGGCCCGGCCGGACGGGCAGCAGAAGTCCGCAGAGACGAAGCGGATGATCGACCGGGTGCGGACCTTCATCGGGTACCGGGAGTACCCGAAGTACAGCATGGTCAGCCGCTATTTCGTGTACAAGCAGGCGCTGCTGAAACAGGCCGAGCGCCTGGTGCAGGCCCGCGTGCTTGGTGAGCAGGAAGACATCTTCTATCTCACGTTCCAGGAGCTGCACGACGTCGTGCGCACGAACCGCGTGGATGACCAGCTCATCGCCGGGCGCAAGGACGCGTTCAGGTGCTATCAAGCGCTCACGCCGCCCCGGGTGCTCACATCGGATGGCGAGATCATCGCCGGGGCCTACCGACGAGACGATATGCCGGCCGGTGCGCTGATCGGCCTGCCAGTCTCCGCCGGGACCGCCGAAGGGCGGGCGCGCGTCATCCTGGACATGGCACGGGCCGATCTCGAACCGGGTGACATCCTGGTCACGGCGCACACCGACCCCAGCTGGACGCCCCTCTTTGTCACCATCGCCGGCCTGGTCACGGAGGTGGGAGGCCTGATGACCCATGGCGCAGTGATCGCCCGGGAGTACGGCCTGCCGGCCGTCGTCGGTGTGCTGGATGCCACCCGGCTGATCCCCGATGGGCAGCGGATCCGCGTGCACGGAACCGACGGGTACGTCGAGATCCTGCCTTGACTGGCGGGCTTCGTGGCGGGTCCGGTCAAGGCTGGCGCCGCATAGATTGCCCCGGTCACCGCTGCGCCCGAGCATGACGGTAAACGAGCATTACGATAGGGGTGTGCGGGTGCAGGTAAGCCAGGAAGCGGCCCAGCTGGTCGCTGCCGCGGGCGGCAGGCTGTGGGTGTGGGCCGCGCCCGCGCCGGTGCTGCGCGGGGACCCCTGCTTACCTGCACGCCGCGACCCGCGTACCGCCGGGCCTGTCAGGATTCACCCGCATCCCGGTGGCCGGGCTGGAGCTGTGGTTCCGGGCGCTGGCAGGCGCCCATCCTGATGTTCTGGAGATCGGCGTGCGGGGAAAGCGCCGGCCCCGGGTGGAGGCCTACTGGGACGGGTGCCTGTTCGCGCTCGGCGCCTGACAGATTCCGCCAGGCCAGCCAGGCTGATCAGCCTGCGGCAGGCACGCGGGTGGCCGCTAGCCATTGGCTGCCGGGGATGCGCATGGCGGTGGGCCGCTGGTTCCGTCTGCGGGGAGTGCCGCCAGTGTCATCCAGGCGGTGCAGATGTGCTCGCGGCCGGCCGCCCGGATTTCGGCCCGGACAGTGATCACTGCGGTGCCGCGTAGTTCGCGGATGCTGGTCACCACCGATTCAGCGTGCAGCACGTCCCCGGACCGGACCGGCCGCGTGTACTCGAAACGCTGATCGACATGCACGATGATCGTGGAGCCGGTTCCCGGCAGCGCCGCCCGCGCGGCGGCGATGCTGGCAGGTAGCGCCGCCACAACCGGGAAGGTGGGCGGCGCGATCACATCTGGGTAGCCAGCCTGGCGCGCGGCGGCCGGGTCCCGGTAGACGGGGTTCGGGTCACCGATCGCCTGCGCGAATTCCATGATCTTCACCCGGCTGGCTTCACAGGGTGACCCCAGGTCACGGACCCACCGGCGCTGGCCAGGCCCGCTGACCTGCGGCTCATCAGCCACCAGCCCGCCTTCTCCCTGGATAACGGCCCTGTCAGGGGCGCCAGCAGGTGCCCGGGTCTACTCCGTCGCTGAGGTTTCCCAGACCGTCCACTCATAATCGCCGGTGAGCGCTCCCGCCTCGATGAGGCTGAGCACCCTGGCGACCTCGCCTTGCGCGTTTTGCCGGTCCAGCGCCAGGCGGTTCTCGAACACCTCGATGACGATGAAGGTATCCGGGTCCGTCACACTGCGGGCGGCATCGAAGTGAACGACGCCGGGAATCTCACGGCTTGGTGCTTCCACGGCAGCGATCGCCGCGCCCATCTCCTCGGTACGCTCCGGCCGGCACTGCACCTTGAACCGGGCGACGATCATCGGGCCTCCTTGACGCTATCCGGCCGCAAGAGTACGCCCGCATGCATCAGCGGGCATGACGGCGGGTATCGCGTGCCCTACCTGTGGCGCCGTGTTGTCTGGCCGGCTGGGCGCACCTGCGTGCACCTGCCCGGCGGGCACCGTCTCCGCGTCGAAATCACCTCCTCGGCATTCCCCAAATATGACGTGAATCTCGGCACAGGCGGGGATCCCAGCACTGAGACCACTCAGCCCGCCCGTCACGGCTTACCCTTAACTAAAGACGCCCGCTGCAATACGCAACACCATGGCGCACTGCCGCATAGCCGAATTGAGAGTCCGAGCTGCGCATCTTCACGGGCCTGGGCCTTGATCTATGCCGGGGCGGCGAGGGCGGCCCGAAAGGACGCCAATGCCCATTGAGTATCTGCAGATAGTGAGCGTGCCGGCCAAGCTTTAGGCTTCCTTTGTGCGGTTCCTGGGAAGGCTATGTGCGCGCCTGCGCCGGCCGTGCAGCCGGATGGGCTGGGCTGCTAGGTTTACCGTGTCATGGAGGGCACCTGGCCGGCGCTCGTCGCCGCCGCTACCAGCCGGGCACGCTCGGCCGGGTTCGGGCTCTCATGTGAGCCCGCCGTCGGGCGGCTGCTGGCCGTCCTGGCCGCGCACCTGCCCGCAGGCGCCCGCGTGCTGGAACTTGGCACCGGCGCAGGGGTAGGCACCGCCTGGATTACCTGGGGACTGCTGCCCCGCACAGACGTCACCGTGACCACCATTGAAAAGGACCCGCAGACCGCGGCGCTGGCCGCCCAGGGCGGCTGGCCGCAGTTCGTGGACCTGCGAACGGGCGACGCGCTTGAGGCGCTTCGCGGGGCCGGGACCTTCGATTTGATATTCGCCGATGCCCAGGGCGGCAAATGGGCGGGCCTGCACCGCACGATCGCGGCGCTTGGCCCGCATGGCCTGCTCGTCGTGGACGATATGACCGCCACCCCGGAATGGACGGCTGAGCAGCACACCAGGCAAAGTGAGGTACGCCAGGCCCTGCTGACCAGCCCGCTGCTCACCTCAGTCGAGCTCGATCACGGCTCTGGGGTCATCCTGGCCAGCCGCCGCACCTGACCCAGTCACGCTGGTCTGCACCGTCCCCGGCGGCTGGTCATCGCACAACCGGCGCGGGCCTGGGGCGGGCAGGCCGGCTGGCCGGCTGTCCCATAGGCTCGCTGCGCCGCACGGCCAGGACTTGCGGGTCGATCCGGTCAGCTGGTGCCGGCCGGCAGGGGTGCCTCGGTGGCGGTCCAGGACGGCCCGTGCCCGGTCAGCAGCAGCCCGTCGAAATTGCCCGAGGAGTCGCTGTAGCTGCCAATGGCGGTGCATACGGTGGCCGACGGGCAGGCCACTGCGGTGATGGCAGCCTCGGGGTTGGTGGCCGCCCCGGCCGGGAGTGGTGCCCGGGTCGGGGTCCACGACCCCCAGTGCCGGGTCAGCAGCAGCCCCTGGCTGTCGCCTGAGGTGTCGGGGTAGCTGCCGCCGGCGGTGCACGAGGCGGCCGATGGGCAGGCCACCGCCTTGACCGTGCTGTCCGGGTTGGTAGCGGCGCCGGCCGGGAGCGGGGCTGTGGCGGCGGACCACGACCTCCAGTGCTGGGTCAGCAGCAGCCCCCCGTTGTGGCCCGACACGTTGAGGTAGCCGCCGACGGCGACGCACCCGGCGCGGGGCGGGCAGGCCGCCGCCCAGACGCTGGACAGGCCGCCGGTGATACCGCCGGGCAATGGTGCGGTGACCGCGTCCCACGACGATCCGCGCTGGGTCAGCAGCAGTCCCTTGTTGCCGGCCGGGGGGGCGTTGGCATCGCCGTAGTACCCGGTGGCAAGGCATGCTCTGGCCGACCGGCAGGCTAGCCCCAGAATGAAGATATAGGGGTTGGTGGAGGCGCCAGCGGGCAGCGGTGCCGTGCCTGCGGCCCATGACGATCCGTGCCCGGTCAGCAGCAGCAGACGGTTGCGGAACGAAGAGTCCAGATAGTCGCCGACCGCGGTGCACGCGCTGGCTGACGGGCAGGCCAGAACCGGGATGCTGCCACCAATACCGGCGGCAGCATCGGCCGGCAGCGGTGCCGTGGCCGCGGTCCACGACGATCCGCACCTGGTCAGCAGCAGCAGGTGGGCGTTGCCCGAGGTGTCGGTGTAGGCGCCGACGGCCGTGCACGCGGTGGCCGACGCGCACGCTACCAGCGAGATGCTGCCGAAGGGGTTGGTGGCGGCGCCGGCCGGCAGCGGTGCCCGGATCGCGGTCCACGACCGCCGGTGCCGGGTCAGCAGCAGTCCCTGGAAGTTGCCCGAGGAGTCAGCGTAGCTGCCAACCGCCACGCATTCCCGGGCCGAGGGACAGGCCACGCCGGAGATGGTGGTCTCGGGCGTGGCGGCGGCGCCGGCCGGCAGCGGTGCCCGGACCGCGGTCCACGACCGCCGGTGCCGGGTCAGCAGCAGCCCCTGGAAGTTGCCCGCGGAGTCGGTATAGCTGCCAACCGCGACGCACTCCCAGGCGGCGGGGCAGGACAGGCCGGAGATCGTGGTCTCGCGGCTGATGACCGTTCCGGGGGGCACGGGCGCAGTGCCCGCCGGCCGCCTGGTCCCCCCGGCCGTGGGCGCGGGGGCAGCCGGGGTGGGGGTGCCGGGCGAGCCGGCCCCGGCCCGGGTGGCGGTCAGGTACGCATCGCGGATGGCTGAGGCCGCGGACCGTGGTTCAGCCGCATCACTGGTGCCATGACGGGCGAGAGCTACCGCGCCCGGCGCCGGCTCTCTGCTGGGCTCCCCGCCAGCTGCCACCGGACCAGCCAGGCCGGCCAGGAAGACGGTAACCACCGCCGCTGTTGCCGGCGCTGCCAGTTTCATGAGTCACGACTCCCGCCCGCTCAGATGCCCCGCACGCGGTCCGCGAAGGACCACAAGACCGGCCCGGTGGATCCCGGCAGCAAGCCGCCGTCGGGTGGCTGAAAACCATGACAGCCAGATAGATGAGCTCATCGTAACACCACGACTACTGATCGTAACTGCGGCCCTGGAACGTCTCGAGCGGGCACCACGTGCGTGCCTGGGCCTGTTGCCGGGCCCGGGCCGGATGGCCCGGGCCGGATGGCCCGGGCCGGAATGACGGGGGAAAAGCTCCTGGCCAACCCGGGACTCCCGGCCCTGGGGGGCAGGCCTGGATTCACGGAGAGTGGTTATTAGTCACGGAAAGAAGCGAAAGTGTGAAGCGCGATGAAATTCAGCAGGAATCCCACTAGCACCCCACCAAACGGGCCTGGCCCGCCAGACGCCCCGGCACCACCGGGCCGGCACCGCCGCCTGCGCCTCACCGTCGCTGTCAGCGTGGCGGCCGCCACCGCCATTACCCTGAGCGCCGTGTTTGCCGGGATCGCCTCGGCCACTACCCAGGCCGCCGGAGCCCACCGGTCCGGGCTGCCCTGGGCCAGCGGCGTCTACCAGCCCAACAGCACCCCGGCCAGCCTCACCACGTTCGGCTCCTGGCGGGGCCACCCAATGGACGTGGCCACCGTGTGGGGCAACCGCGCCAC